>JFBN01306160.1_pt1 | contig 11236 bp, 7 predicted proteins | sample 768741 | NCBI WGS metagenome assembly JFBN01 (sample SAMN01983846, study PRJNA193217) | chicken gut metagenome | biome: terrestrial biome; isolation source: ceca of Broiler chicken | host: Gallus gallus | place: United Kingdom: England | collected 2010-09-07
ATGCCGCCGCCCATGGTCAGGGGAAGCTCTCCGTTCAGCAGCATCTTGTGGAAGGGCAGCTCGGCGCGCTCGGGGCAGCCGGCCTCCTCCAGCTGACTGCGCAGGCTCTCGGCGTTGACGCGGATGCCCATGCTGGAGAGCTCCAGCGCGCAGCCCAGAGCTTTGTGCCAGAACAAGATATCGCAGTTCAGCGCCCAGTCATCGTAGTCGGGGGCACGACCGTCGTGAGGGTTGCCGCTGCGCAGCTTGCCGCCGATCTGAAGAATGCAGGCAGTTTTATGTTCACGGACAAAGGCATTCTCCCTCTCTTTCGGGGTCAGGTTGGGGTAGCGGTCCTCCAGCTCCTGGGAGGTGATAAAGGTCACATCACGGCTCAGGACAATCTTTTTTAGGGCAGGAAATTTCCAGCGCAGCTCATCCGCGGTCCCGCAGACGGCATCGACGATGTCGTGCACTGTGTCCTCCAGAAAGTCCAGCGTGCGCTGGCGTTCGGTGATGACCTTCTCCCAGTCCCACTGGTCCACGTAGATGCTGTGGAGATTGTCCAGATCCTCATCTCGGCGGATGGCGTTCATGTCGGTGACAAGGCCCTGCCCGGCGCGGAACCCATACTTGCCCAGGGCATAGCGCTTCCACTTGGCAAGACTGTGTACGACCTCAGCATTCTCGTTAAGGCAGGGGACATCAAAGGCGACAGGACGCTCAACGCCGTTCAGATCGTCGTTGAGACCGCTGCCGTGGGCGACGAACAGGGGGGCGGTGACCCGTTTCAGGTGCAGCGCCGCACAGAGCTTTTCCTGAAAGATGGTCTTGATGAGGCCGATGGCTTTCTGGGTATCATACAGGCCCAGAGTGCTCTTGTAATTCTTGGGAATGACAATGTTGGACATGACTTCCATCCTCTCTGCTGCGGCGGTTCGGCGGTCTGCCGAGGCCGGGAAATATCTTCCATTATAACGGTTGCGCACAGCTGCGTCAAACTGTGTGCGTCGGGTGGTCAGCTCTTGGCAAACTGGCTCTGGTACAGCTGAGCATAGAATCCACCCTTGGCCAGAAGCTCTTCATGGGTGCCCCGCTCGATGATGTTGCCTGCCTTCATGACCAGGATGCTGTCGGCGTTCTTGATGGTGGACAGGCGATGGGCCACGATAAAGCTGGTGCGGCCTTTCATGAGCTCCTCAAAGGCGCTTTGGACAAGGATCTCGGTGCGGGTATCAATGGAGGAGGTCGCCTCGTCCAGGATCAGGATAGGCGGGCGGCGCAGCATGACACGGGCAATGCAGAGCAGCTGCTTCTGGCCCTGACTGATGTTGCCGCCGTCCTCAGTGATGACGGTGTCGTAGCCGTTGGGCATCCGGCAGATGAAACTGTGGGCGCGGGCCTGCTTGGCGGCAGCGATGATCTCCTCACGGGTGGCATCGGGCTTGCCGTAGGCGATGTTTTCAGCAATGGTACCGGCCTTGAGCCAGGTTTCCTGCAAAACCATGCCGAAGTTTGCCCGCAGGGAATCCCGCGTTACCTGGTCGATAGGTTCGCCGTCCACGCGCAGGGAGCCGCCGTTGATCTCATAAAAGCGCATGAGCAGATTGACCAGGGTGGTCTTGCCGCAGCCGGTGGGACCGACCAGAGCAATGCGCTGCCCCGGTTCTGCTTTCAGACACATGTCCTCGATCAAGGGAACATCCGGAACATAGCGGAACTTGACATGATCGAATTCCACCTGCCCGGCTCCGTGCGGCAGCACTTTGGCATCGGGGGCATCGGGACGGATGGGCTCCTCGTCGATGAGGTCAAAGACCCGCTGGGCGCAGGCCAGAGCATTCTGCAGCTCAGTCATGACGCTGGAAATATCGTTGAACGGCTTGGTGTACTGGTTGGCGTAGTTGAGGAAGGCGTACAGGCCGCCCACCGTGATGGAACCGCCGATGGCGAGGAATGCACCGATGACGCCCACCGCTGCATAGACCAGTGAATTGACAAAGCGGGTGGCCGGGTTGGAGATGGAGGAATAGAACACCGCCCGGACGCCGCAGCGCTGGAGATCAAGGTTGATCTTTTCAAAGCGTTCCTCCGCGCGGGATTCATAGCCGAAAGCGCGGACTAGATGCTCATTGCCCACAAGCTCCTCCACCAGGGAGGTCATCTCGGCGCGGGTTTCACTCTGGACCTTGAACATGGAGTAAGTGTGTTCGGCGATAAAGCGGGCCACAAAGATGGACAGCGGCGTCAGCAGTACGACGATGAGGGCAATGCGCCACTCGATCACCAGCATGATGCCCAGGGTGCCAAGAATGGTCAGTACGCCGGTGAACAGCTGGGTAAAGCCCATGAGCAGACCGTCGGAGAACTGCTCCACATCGGTGGTGATGCGGCTGATGGCATCGCCGGGGCGGTGAGCGTCCATGTAGCCCAGGGGAAGCACCTGCATATGCTCAAAGGCCTTGACCCGGATGTCCCGAACCACCTGGAAGGTGATGCGGTTGTTGACGAGATTCATCAGCCACTGTGCCACCACAGTGATCAGAATGGTTGCGACAAGCTGGGCGCCAAGCGTCAGCAGGGAGGTAAAATCCACATTTCCGGGCCCGACGATGAGGTCGACGCCGCGCCCCGTCAGTACGGGAGCGTACAGAGTGGAAATCACGGTGACGGCGGCCAGGACCAGAGTGGCAGCCACCGACAGACGGTAAGGCCGGATCAGGTCCATGACCCGGCGGATGGTGGCGGCGTCCGCCTTGCGGAGTTTCTTCTTGCTCATAATGTGCGGGACACCTCCTCCTTGGAAAGCTGGCTCAGACAGATCTCACGGTAGACGTCGCAGCTCCTGAGCAGTCCTGCGTGTGTGCCCAGCCCGGCGGCGGTGCCGTCGTCCAGGACGAGGATCTTGTCGGCCCGCTGTACCGAGGCTGCTCGCTGGGATACGATAAAGACCGTCATGCCGCGGGTCTTTTCCTTGATGGCGGAACGCAGTGCCGCATCGGTGGCATAGTCCAAAGCCGAGGCACTGTCGTCCAGAATCAGGATGCGGGGCATAGGAACGAGAGCCCGGGCAATGGTCAGACGCTGACGCTGGCCGCCCGAGAAGTTGCGCCCGGCGGTCTCCACCGGAGCGTCCAGGCCACCCGGCTTTTCACGGACAAAATCCGCTGCCTGGGCGATTTCCAGGGCGGTCCAGATCTCCTCATCGGTGGCGTCAGGCTTGGCCCAGCGCATGTTGTCCCGGATGGTGCCGGTAAACAGCACAGCCTTCTGGGGGACGATGCCCACAAGGCGGCGCAGCTGGGCAAAACTGTACTCCCGGACGTCATGCCCGAACAGGCAAACCTGCCCGGTGGTGGCATCGTAGAAGCGGGGGATCAGGTCGATGAGGGTCGTCTTGCCGCTGCCGGTACCACCGATAATGCCGATGGTCTCGCCCGCGGCGGCGTGCAAGGTGATGTTTTCCAGGCTGGGGGCGCCGGCACCGTTGTAGGTGAAGCTGACACCGTCCAGGGAGACCGCATCGGCGTCTGCAACCCCTGCCAGTTCGGGGGCGGCGGGATCCGGCATGGTGCAGGGGGTGTTCAAAACCTCGGTCACGCGCAGGGCACTGGCGATGGCACGGGTCGCCACAATGACCAGATCGGCCACACGCAGCAGATTGAGCAGGATCTGGCTCAGATAGTTGATAAGGGCAGTGATCTCACCCTGAGTAAGGGTGCCGGTATCCACCTCACGGCCGCCGTACCAGAGAACGGCAATAACGCCCAGGTTGACAACCAAATAGGTCAGAGGATTCATCAGTGCCGAGATCCGCCCGGCGGCCAATTGGAAATCCCTCAGCCGGTCGTTGGTGGCGGCAAAGTCAGCCATCTCGTCCTGCTGGCGGGCAAAGGCACGCACCACGCGGGCGCCCACGTAATTTTCCCGGGTCAGCAGGGTAACACGGTCCAGGGTGCTCTGGGACTTGTGGTACATGGGGACTGTGGCCCGCATGATGAGGTAGATGATGAGGGAGATCACCGCCGTGATGAGCAAAAACCAGAGTGTCAGCCTGGGACTGATGGTGAAGGCCATCACAATGGCACCGATGACAATGAACGGGCAGCGCAGCAGCAGGCGCAAAGTCATGTTCAGCCCGTTCTGCACCTGGTTGATGTCGCTGGTCATGCGGGTGACCAGGGTGGGCGTGCCGATATTGTCCAGTTCGGTGTAGGACAGGGTGTCGATATGGGCAAACAGATCGCGCCTCAGCGCGGTGCCGAATCCCAGCGCAGATTTGGCGGCGAAATACTGTGCCGTCAGACTGCACACCATGCCGACCACCGCCAGCAGGACCAGCAGGCCGCACTGGCGCCAGATCATGGGAACGTCGGCATTTCTGATGCCTTCATCGATGATCGTCGCCATGACGATGGGAACCAGAAGTTCAAAACAGGCTTCCAGCATCTTGAAAAGGGGAGCAATCACGGTCTCTTTTTCGTAACCGCGTATGTAACGGAGTAATCTGTGCATAACCTTCCTGCCTTTCCGTGGACTGGAATTCTTGACGTTCGTTTACGACCTTGCCGGGAAATCCCCCGGGACAGACGGGCAGACTGTCAAAAATCCGACAACTATTATACCACGCAAAAGAGGGCTTTGCCATGACTTTTGCCCGCTTTCGATGATTATTTGCCCGGGCTTCGCCTATACTGTCCGTGGAAGGTATGCCGCACGGATACCGGCTGCCTGACAAGGGGGAAATGCTTATGCTCTATTTTCAAAAAGGACTGTCCCGCCAGACCTGCCGCACGGTGGGCAAGGCGCTGACGCTGGCTTCCCGGGAGGGATGTTCCAGTGCCGATACCGGCCACATCCTGCTGGCCATGCTGGAAACGGACAACGGCCCGGCAGCAGAATTCCTGCGCCGCAAACATGTTACTCCGCCGGCGCTGATGGAATGCGCGGCCCAGCGCAGCTGCCATGGAGCGCCGGTGCGTCTGAAAGCAAAGGATCTGGCACCCGAGACCCGCAAGGCCCTGGAGTTTGCCATTCTGGGGGCAAAGGCTGCGCGGGCACCCCGGGCGGAAAACGAACACCTTCTCTGTGCCCTGCTGGAGGACTGTGCCTGCACAGCAAGCGTGTGGATGGCACAGCTGGGGGTGGAGGTCACCCAGGCCGCCCGGGAATGCCGCCAGCTGTCGGGGCAGCTGGTTCTGCCGGCACAGCCCAGGATGAGCACCTCCCGGGGCAGCCGCCCCAGTGAAAAGTACGGCCGGGATCTGACCCGGCTTGCCCAGGAGGGGCAGCTGGACCCGGTGCTCTGCCGGGATGCGGAGCTTGACCGTATGATTGAGATCCTCTGCCGCCGCCAGAAAAACAATCCCTGCCTTTTGGGGGAACCCGGCGTGGGCAAAAGTGCCCTGGCGGAAGCGCTGGCCCAGCGCATTGCGTCGGGACAGGTCACTCAGAGCCTGAGAGGAAAGCGGGTATTGGCTCTGGATATGGCGTCCATGGTGGCAGGAACCAAATACCGCGGCGATTTTGAAGAACGTTTCAAAAATTTGCTGGAAGAATTGTACCGCGACCGCTCCACCATTCTTTTCATTGATGAGATCCATGTGATTGCGGGGGCCGGGGCTGCGGAGGGCGCCATTGATGCGGCCAGCATTTTAAAGCCCATGCTGGCCAGGGGCGAAATCCAGCTGATCGGTGCCACCACCCAGGAGGAATACCGCCGCACTATCCAGAAGGATTCGGCGCTGGATCGCCGTTTCGGCAAGGTCATTGTGGACGAACCCAGCCCGGCGGCAGCGGAAAAGATTCTGACGGGACTGATGCCGCGCTACGAACGCTACCACGGCATTGCCATTCCGGCACAGGCCATCCACGCAGCGGTGGAACTCAGTGTACGGTATCTGCCGGGGCGATATTTGCCCGACAAGGCCATTGACCTGCTGGATGAGGCGGCGGCCGCGGTGCGGATCCGCTGTGCGGACCGCCGCAGCGAACCCCTGCCGGAGCTGAAGCCCTCGGACATTGCCCGGGTGGTCAGCAAAGCCAGCGGAGTGCCGGTGGAACGGGTGGGGGAGGCCGAGCGGGAGCGGCTGTATCAGCTGGAGGACCGGCTTTCCCAGGAAGTCATCGGGCAGCCCAGGGCGGTCAAGGCGGTGGCAGCGGCCATCCGGCGCAGCCGTACCGGGCTGAGGGAGTCGGGACGGCCCATCGGCGCCATGCTGTTTCTGGGCCCCACAGGCGTAGGAAAGACCCAGCTTGCCCGGACGCTGGCAAAGAGCTGGTTCGGCAGCGAGAAAGCCCTGCTCCGCTTTGATATGAGCGAATATATGGAACAGCATACCGTTGCGCGGATGATCGGCTCGCCTCCGGGATATGTGGGCCATGACGAGGGCGGCCAGCTGACCGAAGCCGTCCGCCGCCGTCCGTACAGCGTGGTTCTGTTTGATGAGATCGAGAAAGCTCACAGCGACATCCAGAATGTCCTGCTGCAGATTCTGGAGGACGGCTGTCTGACCGATGCCCAGGGCCGCAAGGCGGATTTTTCCAACACCATCATTCTGCTCACCTCCAACCTGGGGGCACGATGCCTGGCGGGGCAGAATTCTCCCCTGGGCTTTGGTTCCGCGGCGGAGGAATCCGACCGCCGTGCCCAGAAAGCGCTGCAGGAGGCCAAGAACTATTTTCGCCCCGAACTCATGGGCCGTATGGATGAAGTGGTGCTTTTCGATCCTCTCGGCCCGGAACAGCTGACCCACATCGCAGACCGTCTGCTGGGAGAGCTGGAACAGCGCGCTGCGGTACAGGGCTACACACTGCATCATACGCCTGCGGCGGCTGCTGCGCTGGCAGGCCGGGAAACACCGGTCTACGGTGCCCGGGAACTTCGCCGCAAGGTGGGACGGGCCGTGGAACAGGCGCTTGCCGACCGGATTGCCAGCGGGGATACCATGCCGGGGGCATCCTTCACAGCGGATGTGGACCCGGATGGGCAGATCGTTTTGCGCAGTGGTGATTTTGCCGCCTGCGTCTGAAACTTTTCAATAAAAATAAAAGATCCCCGCGAGGCACAAAACGGCCCGGTGTGGGGATCTTTTGTTTTGGTGAATGAACAGACAGAAAAATCATTCCTCCACCGCAGCAGCGGCAGGAATCTTCCCAGGAGCGGGACACAACACCGGCAGCGGCTGACCCTTCCGGGCAAAGAACACACAGGGGAGCAGCAGGAGGAAGGGGTTGGAGGCAATCAGGAAAACCTTGTTCTCCATCAGAAAGTAGGCAAGCATTCCGGTCATGCACAAAAGCTCGCCGGTATGCTGCCCCCGGCACAGCCGCCACAGCAGTACCAGAAAGACCGCCGCCACCAAAATGGCGCCGATCAGCCCTTTATTCATGGGCAGGGCAAGGTACATGTTGTCGATGGAATGGTGCTCATCGCCGTCTGTGGGTACACCGCCCAAAAGAGAGAGAGGCGTCTGCCAGAATACATTGTGCCAGATCTCAAACCGCCCCGAAAACAGCCGGTCGATCCGTCTGAGGATGGGGGTACGGTCAGGGACCATGGGGTCGAAGAAATACCCCGCAGCCACGCTGAACACAGTCAGCAGCGGATACACTGCCAGCAGCAGTCCGTGATAAAGGCGGCTTTCAAAGACACGGGGCAGCAGTTTCTGCAACAGAAACAGCAGAAGCAGCAGGAGCATGGCGCCGCCTGCCCCGCGGCAGATGGGCACAAACAGGGTATACAGCAGCAGGGCGGTCAGTCCGGCCCAGTCATACCAGCGCAGACGGGGCCAGCGCAGCCAGGCCCAGGCAAAGAAAACACCAATCAGCCGGGCTCCGTATCCATTATAATGCCCGTAACCATAGTCCCAATTCCGGCAGTAATATTTGAAGGGGACAAGGGGAGTAGTGTAATGCAGCAGCTGTACCACAAAAAGGCTGGCGGCGGTTACGGCCAGAAAGACCCGCACCGCTTCCCTCAGGTCCACATCCTTTGCGCCCAGCCCGGCCAGGGCGGCCAGCACAAACCAGTTGTCGTCGCCATAGAGGGAGGCAAAACCGGTGTAAACGATGACGGCGGCCAGCAATACCCATTGCCCTCTGCTTTCATACCGGGTGAGCAGGACACATTTGGCAAGAAGCAAAAGGGCACCGCATCCGGTCAGGGCAACGCGGAACAAAGTGCTCAGCGTGGGCAGGGTGGACTGGATGTTGGAACTGAACACTTCGCTCAGAATCAGCAGCATGGCCAGCCCGGTACAGTAGACCCGCTGGGCGAGCAGACGGCAGCTCTCCTCTGAAAGGGAAATACCGTTCATGCGTTGGATCAGCATGGGAAAAACCTCCGTAAAAGGCGAACAGACCAGAAAAAGATCGAATTACAGAATAGTATGCCCAATGGAGGGGCAAACCCCTTATTCGGTGGGGCAGCTCTGACCAAACTGGGCTTTCAGAATATGGAGAAACTTCTCGGCGGGCTTGGAAAACAGCTGATACTTTTTCCAGACCAGATAAAGCCCCACCTCAAGGCGGGGTTCCAGCGGGCGGAAACAGAGGTTGCTGCCTTCGGTGTTGATGAGTTTGTCCAGCACAAAGGCATATCCCAAGCCCTCATCCACCAGGCGGGACGCATTGTAAACAAGATTGTAGGTGGCGACCAGATTGAGCTGCTCCTGATCTCGCTGCAGCCACTGGATGATATCGGACCCGTTGCAGGTCTGACGGGAGAGGATCAGCGGCTGGTTCAGAAGATCCTCCCGCCGGACAGCGGACTTTTGTGCCAGAGGCGCATCCTTTCGCATCAGGATGCCCCAGGAGTCCCGGGCAGGGATCTCCATATAATCATAATAGGTATAGTCGGTGCCTCCGATCAGGATACCGAAATCGATCAGTCCTTTATCCAGGTTGTCGGAGACATCGCAGGCATCTCCGCTGGAAATCTCGAACCGCACATGGGGATACATCCGCCGCATGGTCTCAGCGGCGCGGGCCAGCAGGCGGACAGCATCGGTCTCGCCGCTGCCAATGCATACAGATCCGGACAGCATATCTGCTGAATCCACGATCTCGGTCTCGGTCTTGTGTACAAGATCCAGAATCTCCTCAGCCCGTTTGCGCAGCAGCATGCCCTCCTCCGTCAGGGTAATGCGGCGGCTTCCGCGGATCATGAGCTGCTTGCCCAGTTCCAGCTCCAGATCTTTCAGCTGCCGGGAGAGGGTGGGCTGGGAAAGATGCAGTGTTTCTGCGGCAGCGGAAATGCTCTGCTCCCGCGCCACAGCGAGAAAATATTGCAGTACCCGCAGCTCCATGACACCGTGTTCCTCCCGATTCCTTTTGATACAGAAACTATACCATTGCCATTTCATAACTGTCAAGCATGGAAGGGTATTTGATATAGGTATTTGATAATGGGCCAGGGATACCCTAAAATCGTAAACAGAATGGCCGGGGCAATCCATCCCGGCCCGAGCGGTTGACGTTCGTCTCAATAGGTGCTACGCTGGATACGGAAATGGATTTTCGGGACAAGAGACTGCCCTCTTTACCGGGAGCGGGATCTGGATTTGGCGTGCATCGGGCTCAAACTACCGGAGGAGGACAAAGATGAGCATGGAGCATACCATCTCTGGGCGTGCAGCCCTGGAACAAAATCTCCTGGATGCAGGCTGCTGCGAGGAGAAAACGCGCCAGATCCTGCAACTGTGGGAGGAGGGCCGCATGACGGAATTGCTCCAGCTGCTGCGGTGCCAGCGGTGCCATCTCATGGAGGCGCTTCACCGGGAGCAGCAAAAAGTCGATTGTCTCGATTATCTGATATACCAGCTCAAATGTTGTGACTGCGGGGAAAAGCGGTAACGGTACCCTGCTGACCGCGGTGCGTTCCCGGCTTTCAGCACTTCCCAGGTCCAACCAAGCCGGAACTGTGTAAGAAAAATTGGATATCACAAAAGGAGTCGATCAGTATGCTGTATAAAAATTTCGGTGACCTGCGGCTGTCCGCCCTGGGCCTTGGTATGATGCGCCTGCCCAAAAGCGGTAATGGCGACGGCGACATTGATGAGGCAAAAGCGGCGGAGATGGTAGACTATGCCATCCGCAACGGAGTCAACTACTTTGACACTGCCTACGGCTATCACGGCGGAAAATCCGAGATCGTGACGGGGCGTATTCTCAGCCGGTATCCGCGGGAAAGCTATCATCTCGCCAGCAAATTCCCGGGCTACGATGCCGCCAACCTTGAGCGCATCCCGGAAATTTTTGAGGAACAGCTGAAAAAATGCGGGGTCACATACTTCGATTTTTATCTGCTCCACAATGTCTGTGAAGACGACATTGACGGTTATCTGGACGAGAGCAAGGGGCTGATGCGCTATCTGCTGGAGCAGAAGGCCGCCGGACGGATCCGTCACCTGGGCTTTTCCTGCCATGGCAATTACGATACGCTGAAACGGATGCTGGATACATACGGACAGTACCTGGAGTTCTGCCAGATCCAGCTCAACTATATGGACTGGCACTATCAGGATGCCAAGGCACGGGTGGAACTGCTCAATGAGCGGAACATTCCCATCTGGGTCATGGAACCCCTGCGCGGCGGCAAGCTGGCCAACCTGCCCCGGTCTGCGGCGGAAAAACTCCATGCCCTGCGCCCGGAAGAATCCGTTCCCGGCTGGGCGTTCCGCTTTTTGCAGGCCGTGCCGGGGGTTACGGTCACTCTCTCCGGCATGTCCAGTATGCAGCAGCTGGAGGAAAATGTGGAGACCTTCCGCAGCGAGCAGCCGTTGAACCGGGAAGAATTCGACGCGGCGGTCTCTGTCGCCGACGCCATGGTTTCCGGCGGTGTGCTGCCCTGCACGGCCTGCCGGTATTGCACCACCCGGTGCCCGGCGCACCTGGATATCCCCGCATTGCTGGCGCTGTATAATGAGTACCGGTTCAGCGGTGATACATCGGTGGCACAGGAACTGCGGGAACTGCCGGAGACGGCGTGGCCCAGCGCCTGCATTGCCTGCCGCAGCTGTGAGGGAATCTGCCCCCAGAAGATCAAGGTCTCCGAGGCCATGGCGGATTTTGCCAAAAGTGCAGGTCTGCGTTGAGCCCCTGGTGATATGATGTAAAAAGATAGAAAACCTCCCCGTCTCCGGATGATCCGGCAACGGGGAGGTTTTTATATGGCAAATACAGGGAAAAATCAGGAAGAGGCTTCCGTGGTCGCAGCGGCTGCAGCCCGGCGTTTTTGCACATCGCTGCGCAGCAG
>JFBN01306631.1_pt1 | contig 11227 bp, 6 predicted proteins | sample 768741 | NCBI WGS metagenome assembly JFBN01 (sample SAMN01983846, study PRJNA193217) | chicken gut metagenome | biome: terrestrial biome; isolation source: ceca of Broiler chicken | host: Gallus gallus | place: United Kingdom: England | collected 2010-09-07
CGGGGTGGGGGTGGCTGCCGTCTCAAGGGTCGGCCCCGCCGTGGGGGACGTCTGTTCCGGCACGGCATTCAGAAAGGCCGACGCCATGACGCTGACGCCGATGCTGGCACACAGCAGCACCGCAACGCCGCCCATGGCCACTTTGTACAGCGGCAGCCGCTGGAAAGTGCTGCCGGAAAAACATTTCATGACTTCGCGTTTTTTCATTAAACCTGATTTCTCCTGTTCCTGATGCGCTCACGGCGCAAAAAACACATAATACTCCCAGAGATAGTTTTCATTATATACCGCCCCCCGGCCGGGTTCAAGAGGGAGTTGCTGGAAACAAATGTAAATCTTATCGCTGCATCGACGGTTCCGGCTACATTTGGTAGATTGTCTCTTTTCTTGCCACAAGTCAGGTGTCAAAGGGGCTGTTTTTCGCCCGCCAGCGGCAGATATTTTTCCACCAGAAGATCCACGCAGGCGCCGTAGCTGCGCATGCCCAGTTTCTGGTCATAGCTCTGCAAAAAGCCCTCGTACACCGTCTCCCCCAGCGTTTCCACCGGGCCTTCCCAGGAGGCCCAGTAGGCGTCGTTGCAGCCAATGTCCGCCCGGGCCTCGGGGCACAGCTGCTCCCACGCCGCCAGGGCCTGCTCCGGGTCGGCGGAGTAGAGCGCATTGAACAGATGCACGAATCCGTACAGCCAGCCGGAATAGACATACTCCGCCTTGCCGCTGGTGACCGAGGCGTAGATGCCGCAGAAGTTGGCCTCCTGCTCCGCCGCTACACCCCGCTGGTGGGCAAACTCATGGGCCACCGTCACCGGCAGAAACACCGTCGGGCAGTCCACATTGACGGTGCTCTCCCCGAACAGCGGGCAGAGATACCCGGTGAATCCCGCCGCACTCATGATCCTGGAGTAGAACGCGGGCTTGGCGCTGCGCTCCGGGCCTGCAAGGCAGGGGTATTCGGCCACAGCGTTATCATACACGCCGGAGCTGTGGGACAGAATCTCCTGTACGGACACGGCAAATACGCCCTCACCGTCCCTGGGGACGGCATCCGCCGTCTCGTTTGCCTGCCGGGCAAAGTAAGCGGCCACCGCCGCCAGATCCCCGGTTTCCACTGCCCCGCCGGTCATACCGGCTTTTTCGGCAAAGGTGGTGCCGTAGTACTGGGTCCCCCACAGGGCGCAGACCAGCAGATACACCCACACCGCCGCCGTGACGAAGTGCAGCACCAGAGTGCCGAAGCGGTTTTGTCCCCGGCGCACCAGCTGCCAGACGGTACGCCCCGCCATGAACAGTACAAACAGGATCAACACCGTCACCGAGGCCTCGCACACACTGAAGGGCAGCGGATCCACCAGGGCCGAGACTGCCCCTTTGACGGGCATGGAGACATGGGCCAGCCAGGCATCCATCCAGGCACGGTTTCCTCTTGCCGCCCGGAACAGGCAGAGCCCGGCCAATGCTGCGACGAAAAGCCCCAGGGCAATGCGATGGGCACGGCAGTACCGGAGCAGTTGGGACATACAGGACACCTCCCGGTTTGGTTGTGCATGGGTAACGATACTGCTATTATATCGGAGATCCTGTCGGGTTGCAACGAATCCGGCGTTTTCCACACTTCAGAAGCGGTACAGGAGGCAGTCGCGTTTTTTGTACGGATGTGCTATGATACAGAGAGAATCGGGCGCGGGAGGTGAACGGATGCGGCCGGATATTGCGGATTTTTATCTGGGCGTCAGCAGGGACGCCGCCGGGCTGTTTGCTCCGCGTCCTGCGGGCGGCGGGGACGGATGGCTGTTCTGTGTCTTTGCTCCCCACGCCCGGCGGGTGCAGGTGCTGGGAGACTGGAACGGCTGGGATCTCTACTCCGCCGCCGAGCTCACCCCCTGTGAGGACGGTCTCTGGCGCGGCAAGGCTGTCGGGGCGCGGCAGGGTCAGCTGTACAAATATAACATCCTCTGTGCCGACGGTGTCTGGCGGCTGCGCACCGACCCCTTTGCCCCGGGATACGAACCCTCCGCCGTGGCGGCAGCCCGGCTGCAGGGTCTCCCCTGCCCGCCTGCGCCGCTGCGCCCGGCCGCCGGGGCCGACCATCCTCTCAACATCTACGAACTGCACGCCGGGAGCTGGCGGCGCCACTGGGACGGCCGCTACTACAGGTTTGATGCCCTGGCCGACCGGCTGGTTCCCTGGGCGGTGGAACATCATTTCACCCACATTGAGCTCATGCCCCCGGCCGAGTATCCCTTTGATGGCAGCTGGGGCTATCAGCTGACCGGATACTTTGCCCCGTCGGCACGGTTCGGGGGTGCAGACGCTTTTGTGCGGCTGGTGGAGCGCTGCCACGGGGCGGGGCTGGGAGTACTGGCCGATTTTGTGCCCATCCATTTTGCCCCCGACGACGGCGCCCTCACCTGGTACGACGGCACCGCCCTGTTTGAGGCCGGTCCCAGCGTCTGGGGCAGCCTGGTTTTTGACCTGGCCAGCGGGCCGGTGCGGAGTTTTCTTTTGAGTGCTGCCTGCCGCTGGGTGGGCGACCTGGGCTGTGACGGGCTGCGGGTGGATGCGGTGGGCTACGCCCTGAACCGCTGGCCGGGGGGCGAGGCCGCTTCCTTCTTCCGCCTGCTCACCGACACGCTGCATGCCCGGTATCCCGGGGTTCTGCTGATCGCCGAGGACACCCTCCCCGGCTGCCGGGCCACCGCCCCCACGGACGAGGGCGGGCTGGGCTTTGATTACGTCTGGGATGCCGGGCCCATGCGGGCGCTGGCAGATACCCTGGCCGCCCCCTTCGGCTGCCGGGGGGAGGGGCCTGTTTTCGGCTGGACGGGAGAACGCTGCGTCCAGGCATTCAGCCATGACGACTGCGCCTGGCCCGGCGGAGCACTGCTGCCCCGGCTGTACGGGGACCGGATGCAGCAGTTTGCCCAGGCACGGCTGTTTTTGCTCTACCAGACGGCACTGCCGGGCAAGCAGCTGATCTTTTCCGGCTGCGAGTTCGGCCAGCTTGCCCCCTTTGACCCGGGCCGGGAACCCGACTGGTACCTGCTGGCCGACGGGGAGCACCGGGCGCTGTCCGACTACTGCGGGGCGCTGTGGCAGTTTTACGCCGGACATCCCGCCCTTTTCCGGGAAGGATCCGGGGCGGCATTTCACCTGGCGGCCAACGGGCCGGTGCGGGCCTGGGTGCGCCGGGCGGACGGCGAGACCTTGCTGTGTGTGTTCAATCTGGAGCCGGCTTCCCGCCCCGGTGTGCGGCTGGATCTGGGGATGCCGAGCTGCCGCGGCCAGCTGCGGGAGATCTTTGGCACCGGCGCCACTGCCCCGGTGCCAACCGCACAGGTGTGGGACGGCCAGGTCACACTGGAGCTGCCGGGATTCTGCGGGGCGGTACTGACCCTCTGCTGAACCGGGCGGGCCCTATGGGGGATTGCGGGTCTTGACAATTTTAACAAAACGTTTATACTGTCTTTGGACATAAGAACAGGGGCGCTGAGAGTTCTTCTCGGCTGAGATTGGGACAAATTGCAGTCCCAGGTCGCCTTGAACCTGATCCGGGTAATGCCGGCGTAGGAAGTTTGCGGTTTGATCACCAATAGACGACTTGGCGCGCCTGCATGTGTTGTGCAGGCGCGTTTTCTTTGTTTTTATGTACCTTGTATCGTTGAAGGAGCGTATTTTCATGTCTGCCACCTATTCCAAGACCCGTACCCTGGTGGAGGCTGCGCTGATGATTGCGCTGGCCACCGTCCTGTCCGAGATCCAGTTTCCCCTCATGTGGACCCATGGCGGTTCCATCACTCTGCTGTCCATGCTGCCCATCGTGCTGATGGGTCTGCGCAATGGTCCCAAGTGGGGTCTGGGCACTGCTTTTATTTTCAGCCTCATCCAGTTCTTCCTGGGCATCAGCAACCTGGCCTATTGCCAGACTCTGGCCGCTCAGATCGGCTGTGTGCTGCTGGACTATCTGCTGGCATTCAGTGTGCTGGGCCTGGCCAGTCTGCCCGCCCGTGCGCTGAAAAACGGTGCCGTGGGCATCGGCGTGGGCACGGCTGTGGTCTGCCTGATCCGCTTTGTCTGCAGCTTCCTGTCCGGCTACATTGTCTGGAAAGATTACGACTACGCCTTTGAATGGCTGAACAACTTCGGCTGGGGCGCCTGGTTCACCGCCAACCTGGGCGAGGACGCCCTGTGCTGGTTTTACAGCTTTGCCTACAACTTCAGCTACATGCTGCCCGAGACCATTCTGACGGTGATCGGTGCCCTGCTGCTGTACAAGGCGGCTCCCCGTCTGTTCCAGGCTGCGGATTGATTTTTCCCTTTTTCTCCGTTTCGGGCGGTGCGGGGCTTCGGCTCTGCGCCGCCTTTTTGGTTGCAAGCCGCCGCCCGCCGTGATAAAATGGGCACAGTTTCCCTGCGCAGTACCCCTGTCCCGCGCGGGGTCCGATGGATACAGGAGGTCATTGTACATATGGATCTTACCACTCTGATCAGCAGCATTCCCTCCGCCGCCATCTCGTTGGTGGTTGCGGTGCTGATCTGCTTTATGGGCTACCGGCTGCGCAAGGCGGGCATCATGCTGGCCGGGGCCCTTCTGGGCTATACCATCGCCCACAACATTGCCGCCCGCTACGCGGACGCCTCCACCGCTCTGCTCATCGGGCTGGTCGTCGGCGTGCTGCTGGCCCTCATGTGTTCCTGGCTGTACGATGCAGGCATCTTCATCCTGTGCGGCGCCTGCGGTGCGCTGTACGTGGCCTCCCTCATTGAGCAGTTCGCCATGATCTGGTGGGTGGAGCTCATCATCCTGCTGGCGGCCTTCATCGCCGTGGGTGTGCTGGCCCTCCAGTTTGTGCGGCCGGTGCTCATCATTGTGTCGGGCCTGGCAGGTGCCAGCAGCATCCTGTCCAGCCTTGCCCTGCTGGGCCTTCCCCTTCCCGCCGGCAACGTCCGGCTGGTCTGTGCCCTGGTTCTGGCACTGGTGGGCATGGCCGTCCAGTTTACCACCACCCACGGCCGCTGACCCGCCCGGTTCCATACGATTCCATAAAACAAGCGCCCGATGATCCGTCATCGGGCGCTTGTTTTGTCAGAAATGCTGTATGGTCACTTTTTTCTGCTGTGGTAGGTTCTGCGGGGCTTGGGTGCCTCCTCCATCCGGCGGCGGATCAGCACCACCGCCACCACGGCGGCTCCCAGAACCAGCACGCCGATGCCCACATACAGCGGCAGGCGGCTGGACAGTTCCGCGGTCTCCTCCACCTTCTGCTGCTCCTCCGGGGAGAGGGTCGGCTCCGGTGTGGGGGACGGCGTGGGTGTGGGCGTCATGGTGGGAGCGGGCGTCACACCGATGATGGTCCCTGCCATGGGGTCCTCCACGGGGGCTGCTGTGCGGGCGGGTCTGGGTGTGGCGGTCGCCGCAGGGGCAGCCGGGGCAGGCGTGGGCGTCGGCGTGGGGGCCGGGGTGCTTTCGGTCTCCTGGGCGCCCTGGGCGGTGACGGTCTGGGTCTGCGCCTGACCGGCGGGGGCTGGTGTCGGGGACGGCATCGGCGTCGCAAGGGGCTGGGTCACGGTCCCTGCCGGCAGCGCACCGATGGAATAGGATACGGTTTCTCCCAGTCCGCTGATGCTGCTGACAAACCATGCCGCGCCGTCGCTGGTCAGGCGGATGGTGTGGGAGCCGTAGGACAGGTTTTCAATGATCAGCCTGCCCTCGCCGTCGATCCGGGCGGTGGTCTTGACACCGTCCACATACACCTCCACGGTACAGTTGGTCACCGCCTTGTCCGTTTCCAGGCTGACCGTATAGGCTTGTCCCGCCGTCACCGGCAGGCTGCGCCCGAGGGATCCCTGCCGGGCCAGCAGCGCGGCCAGCGTGGCGGCATCCGCATTTTTGGGCAGATCCAGCAGGGCGCTGTGTACCGTCAGGGCCGTGGGCTGTGTCTGTTCGTCTCCGGCGCTCATGGTCATGACGGCGGGTGCCGCCTGGGCGAGATAGTCCACATATCCTTCCCCATCCAAACCGTAGGCGCTCACCAGGTCGGAGGGGATCACCAGGGCCAACACGGCAGTGTCATCGTCCAGCCGGAGCTCGGTCTCGCCGTCCAGGCCGGGCAGCCAGGCCTTTACCAGCTGACGATCATTGTTGATGGTCTGATAGGTAAAGCGCAGTCCGCTGATCTGCGGGAAGGAACCGCTGTTGTCCTCCCCTGTTTCCAGCATATCTTCCAGCGCATAGTTGAGGATGTCGTGGAGTTTGTACGGCGTCACCACAAAGAGGGACAGACTGCTGTCCTCCAGATATTCAGAGAGGTTTTCCGCTGTCAGCGTGGTACCGGCAGGAACATTTTTCAGAAAGCTTGCCCCGTCCACAATGGACACCAGCGGCAGGCCCTGCAGGGCGGGGGTGTTCTTCCAGACGGTGCCGGATGCCACCGCATAGGACATGGCGTCGGCCACCAGATCCCCGAAGTTGGTCTCCTCCCGGTAGGCAACCGAGGTTGCGGCATCCCCGATGGACTGTTCCGTCCAGAGCTGGGCGGCGGGCGTCAGGGCAGGCTGGGCCTCCGGGTCTCCGGCGGGATACTGGCCCCGGGGTGAGACGGACCCCACCATCCATCCGGCCGCCCAGCTGTCCGGCGTGATGACGGCGTGCTGCGCCGTCTCCTCCGTGGCGTTTTCGGGGGTAGCATCCTCAGGGGTTGCGTTTTCCGGCGTGGCGGCATCTTCCGCAGTGGAAGCCCCCTCCGGGGTGGATGCATCCTCCGCGGTGGCTTCCTCATCCCCGGCAAAGAAACGCAGGATGCTGCCCAGGATAGGCACATCCATCAATGCTTCCAGCACGCTGCCGGCAGGCTGGACCGCGGCTGCACGAGCCGCCTCCGCCGAAACCGGGGCTGCGACCGACAGGACCAGGCAGACAGCCAGCGCGAGGCTGACCAGACGGGATCGGATCTGTTTCATAAACATTCCCTCCTTTTGACGGGCCGGCATCTGCCCTGCCCGGATTCCAAACGTTTTCTTACATCCTGTGAACAGCAAAGGCCGGGACTGCACGCCCCGGCCTTTGCTCTGAAATGCGGCTGCAAGGCGCCGCGGCGGCAGCCGCAGGCGTCTCGACGGCCCCGCATGGTTACCGTGAAAGAGGTTCTGTCAGCGGTCAGACTTTCCGCTTGATGTTGGATGCCTTGTAAGTATTCATGGCACTGTCGCTGAGATTGTGCTCCATGGCAGCACCCTCGGCGTACAGCTCATTGGTGAAGTCGTCGCTCTTCAGCTCACTGAGCAGATCGTACTGGGTCTGATAGTTGGACACCGCTCCCTGCTGCAGGGGATCGACCTTGCGCATCAGGGCGATGGAAGTGCCCAGGTTCACCTTGACCCACTGGCCGTAACCGGCGGCGTCCAGGGCGTCGGTGATGGTGTTGCCGCCGTTGCCGTCGTCATAGCTTGCCAGGGTGGAAGGGGTGTACAGCTGGGAGCCGAAGTAGTACATCGACTGGGATTTGTCGAAATCGGTGGAGCCCAGGATCTCCATGGCCTCGGGCACATACTCCAGTGCAGCCTGGTACATGACCATATAGGCGCTGGTGGAGTTGGCATCGGCCGGGGCACCGGACTGAAGGTCGGCCAGACATTCATCGGCCAGGCTGTCGATGGAGGCGGCCTGCTCGCTGGAAGCAAAAGCATAGGTGCTGGTGTCCATCAAGGGCAGGAACAGGGCATCGACAAAGCGGCAGTCATTTTCCAGGAACTCTTCGTACTCCGCCTCGGTGACCGGCTGCTGGCCGTTCTCACCGTACATGTACTCCAGGCAGGCCTGGGCTTTCTGGGAGTTGAGCAGGTAGGCTTCCAGCGTGTCCTTGGAGATACCGTTGGCCTCGTACAGATCGCCGTTGGACTCCCACATGGAATCGGCGTTCTCAGCAGCCTCGGAGGTAGCGGCGTCTTCCAGGGTGGCGCCCAGTTCGTCAAACTTGGTCTCCACAGCGGCATAATACTCGATGGCGCGCAGCGTCAGGCGGGAGATGTAATCGGCGCCGTCGGTGGTGACTTCCTCATCCCCGATGGTGCCGGTCACGCTGGCCTTGAGCACGGCGGAGACATCCTGGGAGGTCTCACCGGTGGCCAGATCGGCGTTGGAGGCGGCGGTGCTGTACGCATTGTACTGGGCCAGCAGGTAGATGCCCGCCGGGATCTCAACGCCGCCGATGCTGCCGACGGTGGCCGGAGTGGTGATGTTACAGCCGGCGACGCCGAGCAGCATGGCCAGCGCCAGACCCAGGCTGATGAATTTCTTCTTCATGGGTGTGGGTTCTCTCCTTTATATAGCTTTCGATGCGAAAACGCATGATATAAAGCCATTATAGCTTTTTTGCCCTGTCATTTCAAGCCGGACATTCCGCCGGGATGTGTAAATTGTGTGGCAGGCAGCGCTCAGGCTCCCGGGGCCTTTGCCCCCGGCAGCTGGGCCACCGCATCCCGCAGGATGACCACGGGGTCCTCCCCTTTTGCCACATGCAGCATGATGCAGGGCCGCCCCAGACCGTTGTACAGCACCCGGCCGGGCATGCTCTCGGACAGGGCGCCCAGCTGTTTGGGGCCGATGACATCGGAGTAGAGCAGCAGCTTGTCCCCCTTCTGGGCGATCTCGGCCACTCCCGCCCGGGCCGCCGTGACCCGGATGAGGGAGATGTCCACCAGTCCCTGCACACTGCGGGGCGGGTCGCCATAGCGGTCGATAAGTTCGTCCAGCACATCGGTGGCGTCCTCGGCAGTCTGGATGGCTGCAATGCGCTTGTAGGCCTCGATGCGTCCCGCCGCGTCGGGGATATAGCTCTCGGGCAGGTAGGCGTCCGCCGTGATGTCCACCAGGCAGTCGCTCTTGTCCGGGGCGGGCGGTTCGCCCTTGGCCGCTGCAATGGCCTGGCCCAGCATCTTGACGTAGAGCTCATAGCCCACGGCCTCCATGTGGCCGTGCTGGCTGTGGCCCAAAAGATTGCCCGCGCCGCGGATCTGCAGGTCCCGCATGGCGATGCGGAACCCGGAACCGAAAGCCGTGAACTCCCGGATGGCGGACAGCCGCTTGGAGGCGATCTCGGTGAGCACCTTGTCCCGCTGGAAGGTGAAGTAAGCGTAAGCCTTGCGGCTGGAACGCCCCACCCGGCCGCGGATCTGGTACAGCTGGGACAGCCCCATGCGGTCGGCGTTTTCGATGATGAGGGTGTTGCAGTTGCGCACGTCCACTCCCGTCTCGATGAGGGTGGTGCAGACCAGCACGTCGATCTCGGCGTCCAGCAGCTGCTGCCATACCGAGGAGATCTGCTCCTCCGTCATCTTGCCGTGGGCGATGCCCACCCGCGCCCCGGGGGCCAGTTTGCCCACATGGGCGGCGCATTCCTCGATGGTCTCCACCCGGTTGTGCAGGTAGTAGACCTGGCCGCCCCGGGCCAGTTCCTTCTTGATGGCCTCCCCGATGATGCCGTCGTCGTACTCCATGACGTAGGTTTCCACCGGGCGGCGCTCGGTGGGGGGCATCTCGATGGTGGACATGTCCCGGATGCCCGACAGGGCCATATTGAGGGTGCGGGGAATGGGGGTAGCCGACAGGGTCAGCATATCCACCCCGATGAAGTTCTCCTTGAGTTTTTCCTTGTGCTTGACGCCGAAGCGCTGTTCCTCGTCGATGATGACCAGGCCCAGGTCCTTGAACTTGACGTCGCTGGAGAGCAGGCGGTGGGTGCCCACCACAATATCCACGGTGCCGTCCTTCAGGCCGCGGATGGTCTCCTTCTGCTCCTTGGCGCTGCGGTAGCGGCTGAGCAGCCCGATGCGGATGGGGAACGCCTCCATGCGGGAGATGGCGGTATTGAAATGCTGCCAGGCCAGGATGGTGGTGGGGGCCAGGATGGCACACTGCTTGCCGCCCATGACGCACTTGAAGGCAGCCCGCAGGGCGACCTCGGTCTTGCCCACGCCCACGTCGCCGCAGAGCAGCCGGTCCATGGGCCAGGGCTGTTCCATGTCGTGCTTGATGTCGGCGGTACAGGTCAGCTGGTCGGGGGTCTCCTCGTAGGCAAAGCGCTGCTCGAACTCGGTCTGCCAGGTGTCGTCGGGCGGGAAGGCATAGCCCTTGGCCTGACGCCGCCGGGCATACAATTCGATGAGTTCTTTCGCCATCTGCTCGGTGGCGGCCCGGACCTTTTTGCGGGTCTTGGTCCACTCGGCGCCGCCCAGACGGCTGAGCTTGACCTTCTCGCTGTCGCCGGGGGCGGTGTAGCGGGAGAGCAGGTCCAGCTGGGTGACCGGCACATAGAGCACGTCCTTCTTGTCGTACTCGATGCGCAGATAGTCCTTGGTGACGCCCTGCACCTCCATGCGGCGGATGCCTGCATAGCGGCCGATGCCGTGGTTCTGGTGGACCACCAGGTCCCCCGGCGTGATGTCGGTGAGGCTGGCCAGGGCGTCCCGGCTCTTGCGTGCCTTCTTCTGCTTGGCAGCGGAGGACTCTCCGAAGGCCCGCCCGGTGATGAGGGCGTACTTGGCAAAGGGATACTCGCAGCCGGAGGAGAGGTGCCCCGGCAGCACCTGCACAAGCCCCGGCACCGGGTCCACCTCGGCGGACTCGGTGGTGTTGAGGCCGCGGTCCCGCAGGTCGCGGGCCAGGCCCCTGGCGGCGCGCTCGGTGCCGGCCAGCACGGTGACGGTGTAGCCCTGGCGGCACAGCGGCCCCAGGTCGTCGGCCAGGGAGGCCACCTCCCCGCTCCAGGCGGGCAGGGTGTGGGCGGGGGCGTTGATGATCTCCTTCAGCCGGATGTCCGGCATGCTGCGGGCAAAGTTTTCGGCGCAGAGGGTGGGATAGTGTTCCGCCTGGGCCCAGAGCCAGGCCGGGTCGGCGTAGAGCACGTCCAGCCCGTCACAGAGAACGCCGTCCTCATACAGGCTCTTGGCCTCCTCCTCCCGGCGGAACTGGTTGGCCCGCTCCGCCTCGTGGAGGGAGGCGGGTTCCTCCAGGATCAGGATGGGCTCGTCAAAGTAGTCCAGCAGGGTGGCGGGCTCGGGATAGCGGATGCCCAGATATTTGTCCATGGCTTCCGGCAGGGCACCGCCGTCCATCATGGCCAGGTCCTGCTCCATGCAGGCGGCCATGGCCGTTTTTTTCTTGCCCCGGCGGTGGGACAGCGCCTTGCGCAGCAGGGCCGCCGCATCGGCGGGGGCGCCGAACAGCACCTCC
>JFBN01305851.1_pt1 | contig 11226 bp, 10 predicted proteins | sample 768741 | NCBI WGS metagenome assembly JFBN01 (sample SAMN01983846, study PRJNA193217) | chicken gut metagenome | biome: terrestrial biome; isolation source: ceca of Broiler chicken | host: Gallus gallus | place: United Kingdom: England | collected 2010-09-07
GCTGATGCGGGCCGAGACCCGGTGCGCTGCAGCCGCCGCAGACGCCCACCGCATCCGGTCGGAGGTGCAGTGGGCCATCTCCACCGTGTTTGACCCCACCCAGCGGGAACTTTTGCGCCGGCGGTATCTGCTGGGACAGACGCTGACCGAGATCTCGGAGCAGATGCATCTGGAATACCGCTGGGTGCGCCGCCTCCACCGCAAGGCGGTGCTGCGGGCGGTGACCGAGCTGCCCCCGGCCTCCTGATGCCGGGCAGACCGGCAGACAACAGAAAAGCCTCCTGCCGGACAGCGTTCTGCTGCCGCCCGGCAGGGGGCTTTTGTATTGGATGGCGAAAACAGGAAAATCAGATGGCGGGGGAGTGTGAGATCCCCTCGGAAGTCCCGGCGGCGTCGGGGGCTTCGGCGGGGACGGCTCCCCGGCGGGTTAGCAGGAAACCGCCCACCACTGCCGTGAAGGGGGCCACGGTGACCAGGGCAAAACTGCCCACCAATGTCTGGAGCAGTTCACTGGCGACGTACTTGTAGTTGAAGATGTTGACCAGCGGCGTGCCCTGTGCCATAAAGACCATGAGCTGGGCCAGGTATCCTCCCGAGTAGGCCAGCAGCAGGGTGGTGGTCATGGTGCCCATGGCGGCCTGGCCGATGCGGATGCCGCTGCCCACCGCCTCCCAGGGGCGGACGCCGGGCTTTTTGCGCACCACCTCGCAGATGCCGCTGGTGATGTCCACCGACAGGTCCATCATGGCACCGGATGCCCCGATGAAGATGCTGGCCATGAAGATGCGGGTGAGGTTGAGGTCCTGATACCCCGCGTACAGCAGGGACTCGCTGTTGGCCATGACAGCGCCGTGGATGTGCAGCACACTGGTGAAGGCAACACCCAGCACACAGGCAGTGCAGACGCCCAGCATGCTGCCAAGGATGGCGGTGAGGCTGCGGCGGTCGAACCCGTAGACAAAGACGATGATGACGACGGTGAGGAGGGCCACCAGGAGAAGGCCCACCAGAATGGGGTTGGCACCGCGCAGGGTGGCGGGGACCATGATCTTCCAGATGGCCAGCACTGTGATGACGAAGGAGAGGATGGCCCGCAGGCCGCCGGGCCCGGCAAACAGGATGAGGAACAGGGTAAAGACGGCAGCCAGCAGCAGTTCCCAGCTGATGCGGTAATGGTCGATCATGGTGACCGAAGTGATGGAACCGCCGGCATGGCTGACCACCACCAGGGCACTGTCCCCGGGAGCAAAGATCTTGTCCTGCTCCAGACTGCCGGTGAGCAGGTTGACGGCCTCGGCGGTCTGACCGGCAAAGTTGCCCTCCTCGATGCGCAGGGTGCAGCGCTGCTCGCCGTTCTGGATCAGTCCGGTGCTGATGATAGTGCTGTTGTCCGTCTCCAGCACGGTGGCGCGTACCTTGTCAGTGCCCTGGTAGATCTGTGCGCCCTCGTAGCCGGTGGGAAGCACCAGCAGGATGGCGGTCAGGATCAGGCCGGGCACCAGCACCCGCCAGGCGGAGGGCTGTTCGCCCCAGATCCGCCGGAAAAAGCCCAGGATTTTTGCTCTCATGTTGCCCATGACTGTGTACTCTCCTTGCAGAAAATGTCCCCGCCGGGCAAATCGGTGCCGCGGCGGAGACGTGAGAATGGGTCGGCCCCGCAGGGGGCGGCGGAACTCAGGCCACGCCGGTCAGCTCGGCCAGGTTGTTGTAGATGTTGGTGTTGTCATAGTAGCCGGCAAACAGGTCCTGACCCTCGCCCATGGCAAAGACGGCGACGGGCAGGCCGGTGTGGCTGTAACTGGTGAAGTCGATGCCCGACTTGTTGTTGAGAATGTGGGTGATGGTGACGCTCAGGGGCTCGTAGCTGCCGTACAGCACATACTCGGCCTGGGTGAGCTCGGTGTCGTCGGTCTTGGTCATGGTCATGTTGTAGGCGTCCTGCAGCAGGCCCAGCTCGTAGTCGGTCATGACCAGGCTGCCGGAGGTGACGCCGGTGGGATGGCTGTCGGCATTGTCCACTGTGACGCCGCTCTCGCCCTGCTGGCCGGAGGACTCCTCGGTCACCAGGCCGAACAGGTCGGCCACATCGTCCAGCACCTCGTCAAAGCTGGTGTTGTTCTCCTTGTAGGAGGCAACGTAGTCGCTGTCAAACTTGGCGTAGCTGATCTTCTGATTGGCCAGATTCTGCAGGAAGGTGTCGTAGTTGGTGCCCGCATAGCCGATGGTCATGCCGCCGGTCTCGTGGTCGCCGGTGACCAGAATCAGCGTCTCGTCGGGGTGCTGGTCATAGAAGTCGATGGCTTTCTGGACGGCATCGGACAGGGCCTGGGTGTCGTGCAGGGTGGAACCGGCGTCATTGGCGTGGCAGGCCCAGTCGATCTTGCCGCCCTCCACCATCATGAAGAAGCCGGTGTCGTTGTCCAGGCACTCGATGCCTTTCTCCACGTAGTCGGCCAGACTCCACATGTCGTCGGTGCGGTCGATCTCATAGGACATGGCGTCGCCGTCGGCCAGATGCTCGTCCACAAGGATGGCCTTGCCGGTGTCGGCGGTCACGGCTTCGGCTTCGGCCTGGGTCTTGACCACCGTGTAGCCGGCCTGCTGGGCCAGGGTGTAGAGATCGGTCTGGTCCTCCTCCTTGCCGGTGGGCTGGAGCAGGGCGCCGCCCGCAAAGTAATCAAAGCCGCTGTCGATCATTTCCAGGCCGATGTCATAGTAGTTGTTGCGGCTGACCTGGTGGCAGTAGAAGGCGGCAGGGGTGGCGTGGTTCAGGTTGACGCTGGAGATGACGCCGATCTTGTAGCCCAGCTGGTCCTTGAGCTTTTCGCTGATGGTCTCATAGGAGACTGTGCCGGTCTCATCCATGTTGATGGTGCCGCTGTACGTCTTGTGACCGGTGGAGATGGAGGTGGCGGTGGAGGCGGAGTCGGGGCAGAAGGAGGTGCTGTCGTAGGTCTGGGCGCTGCCCACCACAGGGAAATCGAGGAAGCTCAGGGCGTCCTCGTGCTGGAGGACGCTGCCGTCGCCGCCCATGCTGGTGCCGTTTTCCAGAGCGGACAGGTAGTAGTTGGTGCTCTGGATCTGGGGATAGCTCATGCCGTCGCCGATGAACAGGAAGATATACTTGGGGGTGCCGGCGGAGGCGGTCTCGGCAGTGGGGGCGGCGGTGGCGGCGGCCGGGGTGCTGTCGCCGGAGGTAGCCTGGCTGGCGGGAGGGTTGCTGCATGCCGCAAGGCTGAAGGTCAGGGAGGCTGCGCCCAGCAGGGCGACAGCGCGTTTGGTCAGGTCTTTCATGTAGATCCTCTCTCCTTGATGTTTTGCAGATTCGGTTTGCACACGGGGCTGCTGCGGGGGCGGATGCCGTTCGCAGCGACCTCATTATAGGTCCCTGACCCCCTGCCGCGAAACCATACTCCGGTCAAATCACCGTAAAGATTCACAGCAGCAAATCCGCTGCCCCTTGACGGAAACTTTACCGGCTGCCATGTCCGCCCAAGGGGGAAAACGGTGTCCTGTTTTTTTGGTTGTCCGGGAGCAGCATACAACATTTTTACAAATGGATACCGAAAGAAGAACTTTTTCTTCTTCAGCCGGGCGCTGTCCGGTTGTGCATCCTGCCGGAAATGGCGAATTTTGTGGCATTGAAAAAGAAACCGGTTTGACAAGGCTTAAAATACAATAATAAGAAATTGATAATACCTAAAATTGGGAAAATGAGAAAAAATACTTAAATATTTTTGTGCTTCACATCCAAATCCTTTGAGAGGGAAAATTTGGCTTTTGGTTACAGTGACAAATTTGTTGAAGAATTTTTGTTCAATATCATCACAGCGCGGATTTGTGCTATAATAAGATTGCAAGAAAGGAAAGCAACAATCGGTTGCTGATCCGCTTGCCCTTAAATCATGGAGGAATGAATTATGGTGAGACAAGTCAAGGTTTCCAGCTTCTCCGAAGTACAGGAGATCGTGTCTGCCGCCGCCAAGTGCGAAAACGATGTCGGCGTGCATGACATGCGGGGCAGCATCGCAGACGCAAAGAGCATTCTGGGCATGATGTGCCTGGATTACAGCAATCCTGTAAATATTGTCTGCGAGAACGACAGCGACATGAATCGTGTCGTCCGCGCCATTCGTCAGTAATGGGAATTTTTGATACCGGCTGCAGCGCTGCCGCCGCCGGCAGACGCCCCGGGGTACCTTTGTGCCCCGGGGCGTTTTTGCAGTTCTGGGGCAGGGTCGCGGCTGTGTGCAGCCGGGCGTCCGGGCTTTACAGAGCGGTGAAAAAAGTATACAATACTCTATAAACAGCAGCCCGCAGCACAAGCCGGCTGCCCAGCGCGCTTTTTTGCGGCGGACCGCGGAAAGTGCAGTTTCCTGAAGGAGGCGTTGCGCCCATGCGTTCTACCGAGTCCCGAGAAGATTATCTTGAAACCATCCTGATCCTCAGCCAGGAGAAGGCTTACGTGCGTAGCGTCGATGTGGCCGAGCGCCTGGGGGTCACAAAGCCCAGCGTCAGCCGGGCCATCAGTCTGCTGCGCACCGCCGGCATGATCCACATGGACCCCCGCGACGGCGCCCTGACCCTGACCGAGGAAGGCCGCCAGGTGGCGGAGCATGTCTATGACCGTCACCGTCTGCTGACCAGCGTGCTGACCATGCTGGGGGTGGACGAGGAGGTGGCGGCCCACGATGCCTGCCGCATCGAGCATGTCATCAGCGAGGAGACGATGGACTGCCTGCGCGCCCACATGAAGGCACATTCCGGCCAGTAAGGCGGACAGAAACATACAGCACAAAAGCGGCAGCTCTCCTGGTGAGGGCTGCCGCTTTTGTGCGGGAACAATTTTGAAAAAGAAGAAAACAAAAAGGAAGGGGAAAAAACTTGCGTTTGGGGGTGCGATCTATATAAAAAGCCTTGCGGCATTGTTGGTTGTCTGGCCTCCGCCGGGCGGTTGCCCTGGCATGGCGGAAGTACCAGTGATGGATCCGGCATCGGCATTGGGTGCCGGTTGTCTTGTTTGACTATGCCTAAAGTATATATGCCGCATGTGGAAAACTTATAAAAGGATTTTGAAGAAATTGGCAAGAATCCTTGAACAATTTTTTACGTCGGCTTCCCGCAGGGGGCGACGGGTGTAAAACCATTGGAAAATCTGCCGGAAAGGCAAAAAAACGGACGGCGGGCCGCTCCTTTTGGGAGGGTCCGCCGTCCGGACTTGCTTTTTGGGGAAAAAGAGGATCACCGCCGCAGGCGCTTGTCGCACCGGACGGAAAGCCAGGTGCCCAGCGACTGGAAGAGCTGTACCAGCACCACCAGCAGAATGGTAGCCACCACCATGATGAGGTACTTGTACTTGTAGTAGCCGTAGTTGATGGCAATCTGGCCCAGTCCGCCGCCGCCGATGATGCCGGCCATGGCGGAGTAGCCCAGGATGGTAGTCAGGGCGATGGTGACGTTGGCGATGAGGCTGGGCAGGCTTTCAGGCACCATGACCCGGGAGATGATCTGGAAGGGGGTGGCGCCCATGCTCTGGGCAGCCTCGATGACGCCGCCGTCCACCTCCCGCAGGCTGGTCTCCACCAGCCGGGCAACGAAGGGGAAGGAGGCCACCACCAGGGGGACGATGGAAGCCAGGGTGCCGATGGAGGTGCCCATGATGAGCCGGGACAGGGGGATGGCTGCGATCATGAGGATGAGGAAGGGCACGCTGCGCAGCAGGTTGATGACGGTGTTGATGACCGCCATGAGCCAGCGGGGCAGGGGAAGGATACCGTCCTTCTCGCCCACCACCAGCAGCACGCCCAGGGGCAGGCCGATGACCATGGCCAGCAGGGTGGAGAGCACGGTGGCGTAAAAGGTCTCCCAGGTGGCAAAGGGCAGATTGGGCAGATTGTCCACCAGGGTCAGCCATTCATCCGATGAAAAAAAGATGCTCATGCCTGCTTCACCTCCTCAAAGCTCAGACCGGGATAGTTGGAAATGTAGTCGATGGCCCGCTGTGCGGCGGCCTCGTCCTCGGGCAGGGCCAGCAGCATGCTGCCCAGCGTCTGGCCGTTGACCATGCGGGTGTCCGCCGCGATGATGGACACCAGGGCGTTGCACTCGATGGCCAGGCTGGCCACCAGGGGTTTGTCGGTGGTCTGGGTGCCGTTGAAAGCTACCCGGACCATCCGGCGGCCGGGGACCAGCTCGCTCTTTGCCGCGCCCGCGGGGAAAACCAGCCTGCGGGCGGCTGCGGTGCGCGGGTTGGAGAAGATCTGGCCCACATCGCCCTGCTCCACCACGTGGCCGCCGTCCAGGATGGCCACCCGGTTGCAGATTTCTTCCACCACGCTCATCTGGTGGGTGATGACCACCACGGTGATGCCCAGTTCCCGGTTGATCTGCTGGATGAGCTGCAGGATGGAATGGGTGGTGTTGGGGTCCAGGGCGCTGGTGGCCTCGTCGCACAGAAGCACCTTGGGGTCGGTGGCCAGGGCCCGGGCGATGGCGATGCGCTGCTTCTGCCCGCCCGAAAGCTGGGCCGGATAGGCGTCCGCCTTGTCGGGCAGACCCACCAGTTCCAGCAGCTGACGGGCACGGGCCTCGGCCTCCGCCTTGGGACGGCCGGCCAGTTCCAGCGGGAAGCAGATGTTTTTCAGGCAGGTCCTTTGCATCAGCAGGCTGAACTGCTGGAAGATCATGGCGATGTCCCGCCGGGCGGCGCGCAGATCCTTGGGGGAAAGGCTCTGCATCTGGAGGCCGTTGACGGCCACCAGACCCTCGTCGGGGCGTTCCAGCATGTTGATGCAGCGTACCAGCGTGGATTTTCCCGCGCCGGACATGCCGATGATGCCGAAGATGTCACCATCCCGGATGGTCAGCGAAATGTCCTCCAGAGCCACGACGGTGCCGCTCTGGGTGGTAAAGCGCTTGGTCAGGTTTTGTATCTCGATCATCAGCAAAGGACCTCCTGCAAGCCGGCGGACAACCGGCCTATTATATTAAGGTATGGGACGGCGATCAGAACAGGGGAACCACCGCGCCGCCGTAGGTCTCGTCAATGAAGCTGCGGACGGCGTCACTCTTGAGGGCGGCAGCCAGGGCCAGGATGGCGGGATCGTTCTCGTGGCCTTCCTTCACGACCAGCACGTTGGGGTAGATCTGGGCGGCCTCGGAGTCGGCGCTCTCGGCGGCCAGGGCGTCCTTGGCGGAGGAGAAACCTGCCTGGGTAGCGTAGTTGCCGTTGATGACGGCCATGTCCACATCGGCCAGGGTGCGGGGCAGCCGGGCGGCCTCCATCTCCACGATCTCCAGATTCTTGGGGTTGGAGGTGATGTCGTTCTTGGTGGCGGTCAGGCCGGCTTCGGGCTTGAGCTCGATCAGGCCCTGGGCGGCCAGCAGCTGCAGGGCCCGGGCCTCGTTGCTGGTGTCGTTGGGCACCGAGATCTTGGCGCCGTCGGCCAGCTCGTCAATGCTCTTGGTCTTGCCCGGGTAGAGGCCCAGAGGCTCGTAGTGGATCTTGGCCACAGAGACCAGATGGGTGCCGTTCTCCTCGTTGAAGTTGTCCAGGTAAGCCTGATGCTGGAAGTAGTTGGCGTCCACCTCGCCGCTCTCGGTGACCATGTTGGGCTGGACGTAGTCGGTGAACTCCTGCACCTTCAGGGTGATGCCGGCCTGGGCCAGGATGTCGCCGGCCACCTCCAGAATTTCGGCGTGGGGCGTGGGGGAGGCGGCCACCGTGATGGTGGTGCCATCCAGGGAAGCGTAGTCGATGCTGGGGTCGAAGCCGTCGCCAGTGAAGTCGGCGGCCGTCTCACCGGAGGCACCGGCCTGGCTGCCCTGGGAGGCGCTGGCGGTGGAATCGGTGGAAGCGGACGAAGAATTGCTCTGACCGCAGGCGGCCAGGCTCAGGGCCAGCACAGCGGCCAGCGCGGCGGAAATCAGCTTTTTCATGATAAAATCCTCCTGTTTTGTATGTTTCTGCAAAAGAATCGGGTGGCGGAAAAAAGATCGGCCGGACACATTCGGATGCCGGGCTGTTTGCAGGCGGGACCGGTTATCATGCAGAAACCTCCTCTCTCAGTCATTGGAAAAACCACGCGGCGGACGGGCAAAAAAGAAAAGGGGCAGGGCGCCTGCGGCGCTCTGCCCCTTGAAGTTCCCGTCACACACCCGTAAAGGCGCACAGGGAAGCAAGCACAGGCTGCCGCGGCATACTGTACATGCACATCATCATGGCATCACGACGGTACATCGACGGCATCTCCTTCCCGAACGCCCGTGCCGGGCGGTTTTCATGGTTTGGAGTATAGCATCCCCCACCGCGTCTGTCAACCGCTTTTTTGCAAAAAACATACGTTTTGGGTCGGAATATCCGTTTTTGGCAAAATTTTACGCTGTAAAATCCATGGGACACCGTTGGTTTTTGACGCGGTGTTCAAATTAAACGGATACTCTTGCACAACCCATAGAATCTTGCTATGATATATACACTACCAATCAGGACAATGTATTGAAAATCGGTGTACAGTCCGTCGTGGATGCCGCTGGGCAGTCATTGGCCGGATTGTCTGTGATACAGGAGTTGTTACCGGATGAAATTTTCCACCAAAGATCGTTATGCCCTGCGCCTCATGCTGGAGCTGGCCGACCATTCCTCGGAGGAGTTTGTGCCGCTCAAGACGGTCAGTGAGCATCAGGACATCAGTCTGAAATATCTGGAACAGATCATCACCCCCTTGTCCCGTGCGGGGCTGGTGGTGAGCGGCCGGGGCAGCCAGGGCGGCTACCGTCTGGCCCGTCCCGCGTCGGAGTACACGGCGGGGGAGATCCTGCGCGCCATTGAGGGGGAGCTGACCTCCATTCCCTGCCTTGCCTCCAACGCCGAGGAATGCCCCCGCCGGGGCCAGTGCCACACGCTGGGATTCTGGGCAGGGCTCAACGAGGTCATCAACCGCTATGCCGACAGCATCACGCTGGAAGATCTGCGCAAAAATCCCGGCGCCGCGGTGTAATTGCCGCCTGCCCGGACAAAAGCCCCGCCTTCCCGCCTTCCGCGGGGGAGGCCGGGGCTTTTTTGCAGCCGGACAGGGCGGGGACGGTTTACAAAACTTTCGCTTGTGGACAGGGAGCAAATGGGGTATAATGGAACAGACAACCGGCGCCCGGCGCCGGAAGCAGAGCAAACAACGATACCCTGGAGGTTTTTCCATATGAAATTGCATCATCGTGTACTGGCCCTCGGGATGGCGGTGATCATGGCCCTGGCCCTGACCGCCTGCAGTCCCAAGGAGATTGCACAGAATATGGTCGTGGGCATGGTGCGGGCCCTGGGCTTCACCACCGCCGATGAGGAGGAGGAAGCCACCGAGACCATGGCCACCCAGGGCGGGTCCATCACCTTCCCCGAAGGCTTCAGCACCGAGGACCGCACCAACACCCTGCTGCAGGACGGCACGCTGTATATTTCCTTCAACAATCTCCGGACCTACAACACCGACTACTTTACAGCGGCCAGCGATACCCTGACGGTGACCTCCTACGGTTCCACCGATGCCACCAAGACCTCCTACAACTCCTACAAGGTGGCGCTGTGGGAGCTGTCCGACGACGGCACCAAGACCAGCTATATCCCGGGCAGCACCGTCTATTTCACCGTCTCCTCCGACGAGACCTGCTACACCTACGACATCACCGGCCTGACGGCAGGCAAAAAGTACAAGGCGACCATCACCTTCGACTCCACGGCGGCCTATGTCACCGGCGGCATGACCATTACCGGCCTGACCGACGACGCTCTGGTCCAGACCGAGACCGACGAGGACTGATCCCCCAAACAAAAACTGCCTGACCGCCGGCGCTGGCGGGGACTGCCCGGACAGGGAGCTCCCGTCCAGTGTCGGCGGCTTTTTGCGCCCCGGGGCGGGCGCTGCAGGCCAACCAGAAAAGGAGAATGAAGATGAAAGTCAGACAGGTGGAAAAAACCGCCCTGCTTGTGCTGGGGGCGCTGATCTGGGGCATGGCCTTCGCCGCCCAGTCGGTGGGCAGCGGCTATGTGGGGGCCTATACCTTCCTGGCCTGCCGCAGCTGGCTGGCCTGTATCTTTCTCACGGGCCTGCTGCTGGTGCGCCGCCGTCTGGCCGCGGTCCGCAAGGTCCGCCCTGCCGTGACCCCGGCGTCCCGCGGCACTGCGGTGCGGGGCGGCATTTTCTGCGGCATCTTCCTGTTCGCCGCGTCGGCCGCCCAGCAGATGGCTGTGGGGGAGGTCTCCACCGCCAAGGCCAGCTTTCTCACCGCCCTGTATGTGGTGCTGGTGCCGCTGTGCGGCATTGTCCTGGGCCGCCGCCCCGACCGCCGCATCTGGCTGTGGGTGGCGGTGAGCGTGGCGGGGCTGTATCTGCTCTGCATGGCGGGCCGGGATACCCTCTCCCTCTCGGTGAGCGAGCTGAAGCTGCTGCTCTGCGCCCTGCTGTTTGCGGTGCAGATCCTTCTGGTGGGACATTACAGCCCCAAGGTGGATGGCGTCACCCTCAGCCTGTACCAGTTTCTGACCACCTCGGTATTGTCCACCGTCTTTATGTTCCTGTTTGAGCAGCCCCAATGGGATCAGATCCTGGGGGCAGGGGTGGCGATCCTCTACTGCGGCATCCTGTCCAGCGGCGTGGGCTACACCCTGCAGATCATCGGCCAGCGGGGACTGGACCCCACCATCGCCAGCCTGGCCATGTGCCTGGAGAGCGTCTTCGGCGCCCTGGCTGGCTGGGCGCTGCTGGGACAGAAGCTCACCCCCATCGAGCTCACCGGCTGCCTGCTCATGTTCGCCGCCATTGTGGGCTCCACCCTGGCCACCGGCAAAAGCCCCGAACCTGCCGGGCAGGCTTCCGCCTCCGGCAAGAAATAAAGCGGACCCAGGCAGGCGAAAAACGCTCCCGTATTTCCGGGCATCTCCGCCCGACTTCAGCCCTCCCCCTTCCGCGCAGTTCCACAAGAAAACAAAGTCGCAGCCTTCTGGCGTTTTCTTGTGTCATTCGCGCCTCCCGGGGAGGGCTTTTTTTTGTTGCTCCGGCGGGGAAAATACGCTCTGCGGCTCTAACCGTCTTGCCTTCTGCATACCTATGGGCGGGAGGGATTGCAATGCCGGCTTCACCGTTTGTCATGACCCTGTTGGCGGGACTGTCCACCGGATTGGGTGGCATCCTGGCCGTCCTTGTCCGCCCCACCCCCCGCATGCTGGCCGTCAGC
>JFBN01306811.1_pt1 | contig 11169 bp, 13 predicted proteins | sample 768741 | NCBI WGS metagenome assembly JFBN01 (sample SAMN01983846, study PRJNA193217) | chicken gut metagenome | biome: terrestrial biome; isolation source: ceca of Broiler chicken | host: Gallus gallus | place: United Kingdom: England | collected 2010-09-07
TTATCCGGTGTTTCAGGTGTTTCCGGCTGGCTCGGTACGGTCGGGTCTTCCGGTTCGGAAGGTACGATCGGTGTTGCGCCAGGAGTTTCCGGTACGATAGGTGCCGGTGCGTCTGCCTTATCGGAATCCGAATTCGAATCTGCAGGTGCGTTGCTGTCGGCGTCGTTGGTGTCGTCAGCAGCGGGAGCGCTTGCCGCATTTTCATCATCGGCAGCTTCCTGTGCGTCTTCGTATTCGGTCTTTGCGGTTACGACATCTTCATCTTCGACCAGATCCAGCAGTCTGGAGATGGCTTCTGCGGTTTCCACTTTTGTGATGGTTTTGTCCAGATGAAGGAGACCAGCGATCGCTTCGTCGTAGTCATCTGCTTTCTCATCCGTGGTTCCCGGTGTGAGAATGTCGTTTCCAACGGCCCACAGAACAGCGTTTACGTAGTCATCGGCAACGACGTCACCGTCTTCGAAATCCGAAAGGTTTTCTCTGACATCTTTGGTCATATCGATGTTCAGAACGTGTTCTGCTACGTTGTACAGCATGACGGCGGCTTCTTCTCTGGTGATATCTTTTTCGGCGTCAAAGGCGTCTTCGGTGAAGAAATCGTCGGCCAGACCATCGAAGATGTGGTTCTGTTCCGCCCAGAGAATCGCGTCTTTTTCCGCGTTCTTCCGATCGGTAAGATCGGTAAATGCGGATGTTCCGGATACGTCCGGGGTGTTGACGGCTTTGTACAGATAGGTAATGAAATCAACGCGGTTGACGGACTGTTCAATTCCGAATACCTTTGTGTCATCTTCCTGTCCGTCCATAATGCCGAAATCGGTCATGTCTTCGACGGCGGAGTAGAAGCTGTCATCGGTCTGAACGTCTTTGTAACGATCCGTAGACATGGCGCCGACGGTTGCAATTCCGCCGGTTGCGAGAACCGCTGCGGCAAGTAAAGTGAGAATAGTCTTTTTCTTCATGGTTTCCTCCTTTTTCTGCTATGTAAACTATTTCCATTTTACAATAAAACAGCACGTTTATCAATCGAATTTGTCTGGAATCTGAGAAAAAATTCCGGATCGTATTGAAATAGATACGGCTGTCGGGTAACGAAATTGGGTGTATTCGATGGTTTCTCACATGGTTTTCTCATACCTGTGAAATTTCTCTCATACGACTCAAACGATCTCTCGCATGAGTGAGGTCTCCTCACTCATTCTGCGTGTAGGTCGTGTAGGTTTTTTGTGGATGTTTTTGATCTTTGACGGTTTCTCTCTCAAGCTGTAGGGTTTTGTAAAAGAAAAGCAACAGGAAGCCCTTGCGTTTTTCGGAAAATTTCAGTAAAATGGTCTCAGAAATGAGTAGAAACGAGGTGAAGGAAATTGGAACAAGGTGTAGAGAACAGACAGAACGAAGCAGCGGAGCTTTCGTTGTGTGCATACGAAGGCTCGCTGGGGACGTTTTTTTATGATCCGGAACAATTTCAGATTGCGCAGTGGCAGGTGGGAAACGGTGTGTCCCGTCCGGTGCTGCGCTATATCGGATCGGCGGTGAAAAAAATTGTGGTTCCGCATGGGGTCGTGGATCTGGATTATACGTTTCAGGGAACCGGGATTGTGGAGCCGCCGCGGCTACCGCCGACGGTGCGTACCGCCAGGTACGCGTTTGCGAATTGTATCCGTCTGGTGCTGGGCGCACTGCTGCCGGAAGGCATTGAAGATGTGACCGGCATGTATCAGGGCTGTACGATGCTGGTGTCCGGCTCCTGTATGCCGAACAGTGTGCTGCACGGTTCGTATTTTTATGACGGCTGTGTGTCGCTGTCGGTGCCGTATACGGTGTCCCGTAAGTTACAGGACGCGACGGCATTGTATCGGAACTGTAAGAATTTGTTGTTCGTTCCGATGCTTCCGGAAGATATTTCCCGGGACGAGATACTGGACGGCTGTGTGGCGTTTCACAGCAGGCAGGCGCAGTTGATGTATTGAATGGTGCTAGAAAAAAAGGCCCCCTGCCCGTAAGGACAGGGGGTCGTTTTGTATTTTATGCTTCGGAAGCGGCTGCTCCGTCTGCCGGAGCGTCGGCTGCGCTGGCGCGCATTGCCATTCTCCGGTCAGTTACGGATTTGCTTTCCTCCAGATTGACATTTTCGATGAACAGGGACAGGCTGTAAACCTTCTGGCCGTTCTTGTCCGTGTAGTCGTTGTTCCGGATGGAACCCTGTACGGTGATCTTGTCTCCGCTGTGCATATGGCCGTATACGCCGATGTCACCGGCAGCCATCTTATCTTTGGAGATCAGCGCCTCCATGTTCAGGAACTGAGACTGTTTTACCTTCTCACCTTTGTCGTTTGTGCTGCGGAAGTTGTCCTGTACCGCCAGTGTCAGGCGTACGCGGCCGGTTCCGTTTGCATTGGTAGAGATGATAGGATCTTTGGTCAGTCTTCCGGATTCTACGAAAAAGTTGTTTACGTTCATAATTGATTCTCCTTTTTATGTGTTTATTTTTTATTCATGTTTTCACCCGTCCGCATGCGCTGTGCATGCGTATTCCAGATGATGTTTTTGATGTTTGCCTTTTTATGAAATCAGTTCCTCATCGTAGATGGGATCGTTTTCCTGATAATTATAGGCAGGTGCCGGCGGTGTATACGCAGGCTGCTGCCGCGGAGCGGCTGTTTTCGGCGCGCCCGTTTTTCTATCCGGCGCCCAATACAGATCGACGTCTTTGAAGTCGCTAAGATATCTGTTGTTGATGGCTGCGATTTCTTTGATGGCATTGTATGCCTGTGTTACATGCCCGTTCAGTACGTGATCGGTCAGCTGTTTGATCTTTTCGGAAGCCTCGATCGCGCATTTGATGCTTGCATACTGTTTTCTGGTCATATTTTTATTTCCGGGCTGTTTTCGCAGCCCTTCTCCTTTCTGATTTTTTGTAACGCTTATACTCTCGGACTTGTCGGTACGACAAGTCGTTAAGAGCAAAAATTCATGAAAATTATAATGTTTGATAAATCGGTTGCCGGTTTTGTACGAGAAAGTGACCGACGGGAAAGATATCGGTGTCGTCATCTTCGTAGATGATCAGATGGTTGAATGGTTTTTTGCTCAGCGTAAGCTGAATCTTCAGTCGGTTTTGGATCAGGTCTTTTTGATAGGTATGGCCCAATTGGATTAAGTCTGTAAGGTTGTGGGCGTAATCCAGTTCTATATGATCCTCTAGTGCGGTCATTTCGTCTGTAGCGCAGGCAAGCACCAGACTGTAGCGAGGGTGGTCGAACAACGTGATATGTTCGCTGTCATTGTACCAATACAGGTTTTCCGGATCCGGCAACTGTGTATTGTGTATTTCCTGATAAGAAATACAGGCATTCGTTTTTGTCGGTCCGATCAGGTGAACGATTCGTGAGACGTTTTTAATTGTGAAGACATCTTCCAGGAGTGCGGATGGAAGATGCTGTTTGATTTCGTGGGTGATTGGATCGACGGCGATGTTTGGCTTGTTCAGTTCGTAGTGGAAGCTGGACGTTTTCATTTGGATTTGCATAAAGCTGCGCAGGTGTTCCGGCTGGGACAGCAGCAGGCACAGCGCGCTTTCCAGTACCGTATCCGTAGGATCGTTTATGATTTGCTGGTACAGTTCGGTGTTTTGATAAAAGATCGAAACGATAGTGTTGAGATGGGCTATGACCGGCAGGTGGTTCAATAGGGTTTCCCGGATGGTTTCCCGCCGTGTTGGGAGTTTGGATCGTACCAGCGCTTTGATGCGTTCTTTTAGGGCGAACAGCGGATTGTGCTGGTCCAACTGTTTGCGAAGCTGTGCTTCGGAACAGTTGCAAAGATCGCAGGCAAATGCCAGGACGGCCGGTTTTTCAATGTACGATTCCAATGTTGCATAAAAGGCGTCCGCCGGAATAGGAAAGGTGGGTTGCATTGGTTGTCCTTTCTGTAAGAAACTGGCGCTGTGATCAGCGCCAGGGAATCAGGGTTTCGTTGTTTTCGTCGCAAACGGCGTAATCCATATCGGCGAAGGTGTCATCGTTTGGAAGCTGGTTTAACAGTGGCTGTAAAATGCGATCCGGTACGGCGCCTCCGTGTTTGATGGCGTTGTAATCTGCCCGGGAAACGTTTACGGTTTCGGACACACGAAAGGATTTCTCAACGGTGATTTCGATATTCGGCATAATTGGTTCCTCCTTTTATTTCAGGCATATGTCATCGGATAAGTAGTAAAGTTTTTTCAGGGCTGCAAAGGCTTCCAGTTTGTTCGGGTCGGTGATGGGATCACCTTTTGGTTCGTAACACGGGGATCCATGACGGGAAATATCTGTCATTTTCTGCAATTTGGTAAGTTTGCCGTTTTCTTCGATTTCGTTGTAGTAGGAGTTGTTACCTGGTCTGAAGACGTCTCGAAGTCCGAAATAATCGGCAAAAGCAAGAAAACAGTCTTTTGGTGTGATGTCTACGGTGACGTTTCTGGTTTCTATGGCGTTTACTTTCATAAGAGCTTCTCCTTTTTTTTGGTTGTTGTAGGGTGAAAAGGTGACAAGTGCGCACCCGTGTAGGTGGAATTATGTGAGAATATCCACATAATTCTTATTTATTTTGTGAAATTTGTGAAAAGAAACAGCAGTCCATCATTTTGACGGGCTGCTGTAAGGTTTTATGGATTTACGGAAATGGTGGTGGACGGTGTGATGACGGCCCGGATGCCTGCGTTTTTGATCATCCGAAGGCAGATCGGGCAGGGTTCGTGTGTTACGAGGGCTGTTCCGGTTGGTGCGTCGAGACCGAACAGGTACAGATCGGCGCCCAGCATGTCGTTTCTGGATGCGGAGAGCATGGCGTTCTGTTCGGCGTGGACGGCCGGACAGTCGCTGTAATCGCCGGAGTTGTGGGTTTTGTGGCTGCGGGGACAGGTATCGTATTTGTCGCAGCAGTTGTCTTCGCCGCGGGCCGCGCCGTTGTATCCCGTAGCGATGATTTCGTCGTTTTTGACGATGACGCAGCCGTAGTTCCGGCGCAGGCAGGTGCTGCGGGCGGCTACGGCTTCGGCAATGTTTAAGTAATAGCGCGTTTTATCAATGCGTGTCATGTGTGTCTCCTTTCGTTACAGCCAATCCTCGAACCAGTTGTTGGCGTAGCAAAACAGTGCGAGATAGCCGATGCTGAGGGCAGCGATGAGAGTTCCCAGATTCATATTGCCTGTTTCGATCATTCCTGTTCCGGTAAAGATGCCGATTACTGCAAGGCTGGCAAGGGCGATCAGGATCTTGTTTTTGAGCGTGCGTCTCAGCTTTTTGGTGCGAGACGGTGTGAAAAAGGCGGACAGTGTCAGTTTTAAATTGGTCAGTAAATTCATAATGATTGCTCCTCTCTTTGTTTCTGTGTACCATCCCGTCAAACGAATGTTTGATTTTTCTCTTATGCTTAGTTTAACGTGGAATAGGAGAGATGTACAGTCTGAAATTGTAGTGAACTACTCCGACTTATAGAAGTCGGAGCTTCCTGCTTCAACCACTACTGCGTTGGCTACGATGTTACGCAACTCAATGTCTTACACAATGTCCACAGGCGTATAAGTTTGGGCTAATTCCATCCCTACTATATATTTTGTTTATGCTACTTCACTAAGTAGGCGTAATCCTTCGTTTAGGATATTGATAGCAGCGTTTTGGTCACGGTTTATTGTAAGACCACAATCACATACCATTTTGCGGTTAGCTAAATCCTTCATCTCTGGATGCAAAACACCGCAACAATGGCATATTTGTGATGAAGGAAACCACTTATCTACTTTTACGAGATATTTATTTCTATCAGACAGCTTATACTCAAGCATAGATAGGAACATCCCATATCCGTTATCCAGTGTCGCTTTGCCGTTACCAAAACCTTTATTAGACATAGAACGCATATTTAAGGATTCCACACAAACAACATCATACTGATTGGCTATCTCAGTAGATATTTTATGTAGGTTATCCAAACGCTGATTAGCAATATGTCTATAAATTTTGTTTACTTTACGGAGTTGTTTAATATAGTTATTAGATTTATCTTCTTGTTTTTTAGAGCCTTGCATACGAGACAGTTTGCGTTGTGCTTTGGCAAGCTTATCATGACTTTCACGGTAATACTTATGATTAGTACCCACATGGCCATTACTGTCCACATATAAGCCATCAGAAGCATAATCTAATCCAATGGCGTTCGTTTTATCCGCTATATAAGTATTTTCTACTTTTTCAAACTCAAAAAGCACAGAAATATAATACTTACCATCTGATTCCTGTGATATAGTAGCAGATTTGATAATCCAATTATCATCGGGAATACAATGAATAACAGCCTTCACCTTACCCACTTTAGGGAGCTTGATATATCTTTTATCCATAATAGCTATTGTGCCTTTTTGATTGTTTGTAGTGTAAGACTTACGACTATGCTTTGCAGATTTGAACCTGGGAAATCCGTTTTTCTTTTTGCGAGATTTACTAAATGTACTACGAAATGCTGCCTGCAAATCCATCTGTTTATTAGCAAGTGCAAGACTGTCTACTTCTTTAAGATAAGGATAGTCTTTCTTGTATTTAGCAGGTGTTACAGTAGGGAATTTCCCAGTCACTTTATAACCCTCAATCTTATCAGAAAGCATAAGATTATAGACCTTACGACAACAGCCAAAGGTTTTAGAGAACATAATACTTTGTTCAGTTGTAGGATATATGCGATATTTAATTGCTTTGTTTGCCATTTTTCTTCTCCTGTGACCTTATGTACTGTTTGATAATATCTACGGTAGCTTCACCTGTGGTCAGCAGACAAAAACTCTGTGACCAAAACATCTCTTTCCATAGAGACTTACGTATCTGAGGAAACTCTTTCTTTATGAGTCTGCTACTTGCGGATTTATATGCATTGATAAACTTGCTGATTTCTGTATTCGGCTGCCCTTTGAATAGAATATGAACATGATCTGTATCGTGATTCCATTCCTCTAATGTAATATTATAGGCAGGAGCAATCTTTTCAAATATCTCTTTCAAACGATTAGAGATAATATCGTCTATTACTTTGTTACGATATTTTATACACATAATCAAATGATAGTGTAACATGAATACCGAATGATTATTTGTATCCAATTGCATTACGTTTATATCCTTTCCGTTAGATACGACTAATTTGTAAATACATTGTAATACAGCAAGATTCTAAAGTCAAGAAAACGCCGTGTTAATCGCAATTCATCCCACCACTTATAGAAGTAGGGGATTTCTTGCTCACGGTGTATTAAATTGTATATAAATTTATGATATTTATAAAATCTGCAATGTCGAAAAGCTGTACTGGTACAATTAATGAAGAAAGGACACCGTTGCTGGATGGCTGCAGCCGGAAGCAACGGATGTTTTTTCGAAGAAAAAAGCTTTCGGCTTGCAAAATTCATAAAATCTGCTATGCTGAAGGAAAGGAGGTTGACTGTCATGGGAACTGTTTTAAAGAAAGTGGGAAATGTGACGACCAAAGCGCTGACAAATGCAATAGATGTGAAACAGACGAGGGCGCAGAATAAAGCAAGGACGAAAGAGGCGCAGGCTTCTGAGAATTATTACAAACAGTTGCAAAAAACAGAAAGGGCGATTGCAAAGGACGCAAAGACAACGGAAAAGTTAAGAAAACGGGAATCCCGGGTGGCAAAAGCCGAGAAGCTGCGTTCGCAGGTAGTTGGGTCTTTGGACACGACCGGGGCGAAATATAATGGGTATCAAATCTGAATAAAAACAGCTGTTCGAAGATGAATCGAACGGCTGTTTTTCTGAAAAATCTTTTCGTAAAAGAGAAGATTTTTTGTTGAAAATTGGTTTCACATCGTGTATACTTGACTGTATAGGAACACGATTGTCCCGTTTTTTGCGTGCAAAAAATAGGAGCGTCGGTTCTCTTTACCTGGCAGTGGGTGACCGGCAAAGCCCGGAATCCCTTTGCTGATATCACATCAATCAACAGCCGTGTGCCGATCAGGGGAAGTGTGAAACGAACCGACTGTGGGTTGAAAAATACAGAAAGGATGGAAGAGTAGATGTCAAAAAAAGTGAATGCAAAAGCAGCTTCTGTGCTTTTGACGGCAGCTATGGTAGGCAGTACGGTTCCTGCTCCGGTGTTTGCGGCTGCGGCGGATGAGACAGAGGATGTGCATGTGTCAACACTGGCACAGGGTGAAGAAGGAACGGAAGATTCTGAGATTACCATTCCTGAGACGACGCCTGGCGAGACGGAAGATTCCGGATCGGAAGAGACGGGCGGTGAAACGGACGGAACGGAAGATGGAAGAACCATTATTTATAATGGATTCGATTCCGTTACGATGGATGGTTCCATGGATCTGGGAAGTTTTTTGAATGAAATTCTGACGATGGCTGGATTTTCCCTTCCGGATGAGGCATCCACCGATCAGATTCGTCTGGACTGGGTGGGTTCTGACGGATACCGTACGAGACTTCGTGTAGGAAATGCGGAAGCAGATGCCGCGATGTCGGTACAGACGTTGGATGGCCTGTGTGAGCTGGCGTCCAGTGAAGCGAACGGATTGTCTCTGGTTGTATTCCGGGATGAAGCCGGTGAGATGCTGCGTATGGTATTTTCCGTAGATGCGGACGGCACGGTTCGGATCAATAATCAGGGCGCTGTGCCGGATGGCGCGTACATTGTCCGTTTCTATGGAAACGGTGGAACTCTGGGTAAGAGCATGAATGTGATGCGTATGAGTGGTGAGAAGCTGTCTTATATTGAGCAGACGGCGACCTGGGATGAGGATCATAAGTTCCTTGGCTGGTTTACGGAAGCCGAGGGCGGCGAAGCTGTTACGGAAGATACCGTTGTGACCAGCAACATGAAGGTGTACGCACAGTGGGATGCAACGAAGTTTACCCTGACGTTTGATACCCAGGGCGGAGATCCTGTAGAGTCTCAGACCGTGGAGATCGGAGATGCGGTAAAGAAGCTTCCGACACCGGTAAGAGAAGGTTATACCTTCCTTGGTTGGTTTGATGCTGCGGAAGGCGGTAATCCGGTGAAGAGCATTGATGCGATGACTGGTGATGTGACGCTGTATGCGCAGTGGGAGAAGAAGGAAGATCCTACGGAACCGACGGATCCGGATAAGGAGACGTTTACGCTGACGTTCGATGCACAGGGCGGAACGACAGTGAAAGCGCAGAAGGTAGAAGAGGGCGCAGCTGTTACGAACCTGCCGAAAACGGAGCGGGAAGGTTATAAGTTCCTGGGATGGTTTGACGCTGCAGAAGGCGGCAACCGGGTGACCCGGATCAACGCAATGAGCGGTGATATGACCTTGTACGCACAGTGGAAGGAGAAAGATCCGACCGATCCGGAGGATCCCGAAAAGACCGTACATACCGTAACGTTTGATACCCGGGGCGGCGAAGAGATTCCTGCACAGGAGGTTAAAGATGGCGAGGGTCTGATGGAACTGCCGACACCGGTGCGTGAGGGCTACAAGTTCCTCGGCTGGTTTGACGCAGCAGAGGGCGGCAATCAGGTGGAGTTCCTTCAGGAAGTGTTTGATGATGTGACCCTGTATGCACAGTGGGAAGCTGAGGATCCGGAAGATCCGGAGAAGCAGGTGTTTACGCTGACGTTCGATACCCAGGGCGGCGAGACGATCGCTCCGATGGAGGTTACCGAAGGGGATGCTGTGACAAATCTTCCGATGCCGGTAAGGGACGGTTATGAGTTCCTGGGATGGTTTGATGCTGTGGAAAACGGTAATCAGGTAACCGCAATTTCTGAGATGTCTGAGGATGTGACGTTGTATGCGCATTGGCTGAAAGAAGAGGAGCCGGGGGATCCGGATAACAACAACCCGGGTGATAACAATAACGGCGACAATAACAACAATGGTGATAACAATAATAACAACCAGGATCCGGACGATAACAACGACAATCAGAACAATGGCCAGAACAACAACGGTCAGAACAATAATACCAACAACGGTCAGAACAATAATACCAACAACGGTCAGAACAATAATACCAACAACGGTCAGAACAACAATGGAAACAATAACAACAATCAGCAGGAGGAGCAGACGGAGCGTTATGCCCTGTCCATCATTTCTCCGACTGGTACAAAGACCGAGGTTGGTGTGGACAGCGATGTGACGTTGGGCGCTCTGGCGGAAAAGCTGGGTTATACGGTTTCCTCCTGGGGTCTGAAGACTGCTACGACTGAGGAGCGGGCGGCAGATGCGAACATCACGATGAAGGACATCGCCGATATTGCCGAGGGCAGCGAGGTACTGCTGATTGCGTATAATGCCGACGGTACGGCGATGGGTTCCGCGAAGGTAACGAAGACCGGAGACGGAACGTATCAGGTATCGTTGTCAAAAGATACGAATGTGGAACTGTCTGAGATGAACGGAAAGGGCAAGGGAGAAGGCGAAGGCGAAGGCGAAGAGAATACGCCGACACCGGATACGCAGAATCCGGGCGGTTCTTCCGGAACAGGTTCCGGTGTGTCTAATACCGGTAAGGGCGATACGGTCGCAACTTCCGTGGATACGGCAGACTCTCTGGCGCTTCCGGTATACGGCGGACTGTCCGCACTTTTGACGACTGCGCTGGGTGCGCTGGCTGTGATCAAGAAGAAGTTTCTGAAATGATCGGCTTGAGATAAATAAAAAAGAGAAGCCTGTTTACAGGCTTCTCTTTTTGTTTTTCTTTTTGTTGTTGTATTCTTCCAGCCATGCGGCCTGTTCCTGAAGTTCGATGGCTTCCAGTTCCGGATCCATATGGTAGATTCTGCAGGCGAATATCAGGATCAATGTTATGCCTGCAAAGGCAAGTACGATGAGTAAAATGGCAAGTGCGATAAACATAGAGATTCTCCTTTCTGTGCATTAGGGTGCGGGCCGGGCTGTCATTGTGTCCGGATCGCATTTGATTTCGCTGAGATACAGTTTGTATAAATGTTTGTGTGGATGAAGCGTCCACAGAATGTCATTGATAAAGACCTGTGCAAGCTCCGGGTCGATACGTTCGTTGCAAATGGAGCCGTAAAGATCCATGCTGTTTTCGTAATAGAGATACGCCGGTACGGTCAGGTGTTTTCGCATTAATTGGTTCATACGAAAGATCAGGGTGTTGTAAATGACGC
>JFBN01306213.1_pt1 | contig 11168 bp, 7 predicted proteins | sample 768741 | NCBI WGS metagenome assembly JFBN01 (sample SAMN01983846, study PRJNA193217) | chicken gut metagenome | biome: terrestrial biome; isolation source: ceca of Broiler chicken | host: Gallus gallus | place: United Kingdom: England | collected 2010-09-07
GGGCGCTCCCAGCTGCAGAAGCTATTCCAGAAAAGGAGCGGCGCAGGGATCATCGAGTATTTTTCAGATATGAAGATCGACGCCGCCAAGCAGCTGATCAGGACTGAACAGATGAATTTCACCCAGATTTCTGAAAAACTGGGGTATTCTTCGATCCACTACTTTTCAAGACAGTTTAAGAAGGTGACCGGCATGACGCCGTCTGAGTACGCTTCCTCCATCAAAGCCATGGCTGACCGCGACATGGAACAAGGCGTAAAAAATTCACGTAAAAAAGGCTGCCCACACCGCCGGCAGGCTGATGACAGAAAGACAAAATAGCTCCAGGACGGCATCCCCAGTGCCGAATGAGCCGGAGCCTGTAAAGAAAAAGCGCATACACCGAGACTTGAGCTCCGTGTATGCGCTTTTCTCCGCACTTTCCTATGCAAGTGCAAATTTTACCGCATTATATATATTGATTCCAACGATCACGACCATAAGAGCAATAAACAGTTTATTGACGCCCTCCTCATCGATCTTCTTGTTCACCTTGCTTCCAAGAGTTCCCCCTAAGATACCGCCGATGACCATCGCCAGGAAATAAGAGATCTTGATATCCGGGATCGTACCGGTCACACAAGTCTGCACAAGGCTGGTGATCTGCGAGAACATGATGATATAGAGCGAACTCAGAGCCGCCTCTTTCGTGCCCATGGAGAAGAAATACGCAAGTACTACAAGGTTGATAGGACCTCCGCCGATTCCGAGGAAGCTGGACATGATTCCTAGCAGGATGCCGATCACAAGACAGAGCCAGATCTGTGTGTACTGTTTCGTATGTATCTTCTTTTTATTGATCGTATAGATCAGCGTTCCCAGCGTGATGATGATCAGCACGATTGCCTGTGTCATTCCGACCAGGTTCTCATTGCCTACAGCGGATTTGAGCATCTGAAACATACTCTTTCCCATGACACCTCCGGCTGCTGCTCCCACCGCGAGTCCTGTAGCGGTGCGCACATTGAGCTTTGCCGATTTTGCACGGATGTTCTTGTATACGGAAACGACTGACATGGCAAGCACGGTACAGCCGGACAGAAAACTGATGCTGCTGACGCTCATGACTCCGACAGCGTCAAGCACCGGCTTGATAATGACGCCTCCGCCAATCCCGCAGATCGATCCTGCGATCGACGACAGAATACTCACCGCAAAAAAAATAAACACCATTACCATATGACTTCTCCCTTCTCTTCTGCACACTTTCTCTCTAAATTTCGATTATTCTTACTATAGCTCATTTTTTTTCCGCCTGCTAGCCGTTCGTTGTCTTTTTTTATATATATCCTGTCTTTTTGTCTGTGCACGTCCCGCCTCATTCAACACAATTTTCTTTCATCTTTCCTTGCTTTTCCCTCCAACTTGTATTATGGTGGTCTATATAGACATGAAGACAAGGAGTGGAAAACACTATGAAACAGCCTAACATTATTCTGATCATGACAGATCAGCTCCGCTGGGACTGCCTCGGCTATGCCGGACATCCCGATGTAAAGACACCTTATCTTGACACGCTCGCCTCAAAAGGAGTGGTCTTCGATCACGCATACAGCGCATGTCCGAGCTGCATTGCCGCGAGAGCCGCGCTGCACACAGGAATGGAGCAGAGCCATCACGGAAGAGTCGGATATGAGGATAATATTCCGTGGAACTATGCGCACACGATGGCAGGTGAGCTCTCCAAAGCCGGATACTACACGCAGTGTGTCGGCAAGATGCATGTTCATCCCCTGAGGAACTATCTGGGATTTGACAATGTCGATCTGCACGACGGGTATCTCCATTCAGCGAGATATGGAAGCGTTCCGTACCGCGAATCCCAGTTTGTCGCTGACGATTATTTCTACTGGCTCAAGCAGGAACTGGGAGTTACCGCGGATGTGACGGATACGGGCATTGACTGCAACAGCTATCTTGCGCGGCCCTGGATGCACGATGAGAAATACCATCCGACCAACTGGGTGACCGAACGCAGTCTTGATTTTCTGCGCCGCCGAGACCCTCGGAAGCCGTTTTTCCTCATGGCGTCTTACTTAAGGCCCCATCCGCCGTTTGACGCACCGCAGTACTATTTTGATCTATACAAGGACAAAGAGCTTCGAGCGCCATTTGTCGGCAGCTGGGAGACTGACGAATACCTGAAGCGGGACGGAAGGATCTTTGACTCCAAGACAGGTCCTGTCGATCCTGAGCTGGCGCGTCAGGCACAGATCGGATATTACGCATGTATCACGCACCTGGATCATCAGATCGGACGGCTCATCATGGCTTTGATCGAGCAGGAGCTCTATGACGATTCGATCATCATCTTCACCTCCGATCATGGCGAGGAGCTCTGCGATCATCATATGTTCCGGAAATCCCGCCCATATGAGGGAAGCTGTCATATCCCGCTGCTCATTTCAGCCGGAAAAAATGTGCTGCCTGAAATAAAATCCTCTTCCGTATGCCACGACGTCGCTGAGCTGCGCGACATCATGCCGACGCTTCTTGAGATCGCCGGAACAGAAATCCCGGCTTCCGTGGACGGGCACAGCCTGCTCCCGCTGGCCAAGGACCCCGGCTCCACGGCGCGCACATGGCTTCACGGAGAGCACTCCTACGGAGAATTTTCCAATCACTGGATCGTCACCGAGACAGACAAATACATCTGGTATTCCGAGACCGGTGAGGAACAATACTTCTGTCTGAAGGAAGATCCTCATGAGCTCATCAACCGAATCGGCGATGCTGGCTGTCAGGACAGGATAAAAGAACTGCGCGGGCATCTGATCGATTCACTAAAAGGCCGCCTGGAGGGATTCACGGACGGATCGGTCCTGATCACAGGCCGCCCGTATCTGCCCACACTGCCCTCCGCCACTGAAGCTTGAAACATTCCTTATACTGTTTACGAAGCTGTACCACAACGTGTACGGCTTCTTTTTTTCAGACTGTATCCGTCTGCCGTACTATTTTTAAGTTTTTCATGCAGTTTTTTTATAATTATTGCTTTTCTCATACAGGTTATACTATAATGAAGACTACGGGGGAGATTCGCAGCACACCGCGTGAAACCAGATTGAAACCGGGAGGTAATAATATGGGGAATCGACACTACTCAGTTAAGAGCACAGACATACAGAAACTAAACGCAAAACTCCTTTCCATATCGTTGTCCAAAGATGAAAAGGACTGGCAGAGTGTACTGCATACACATCCATTCACAGAGCTTTTTTACGTTGTAAAAGGAAAGGGCAATTTTCTCTTTCGGGATGAAACATATTCGATCAATCAGGGAGATCTCATTATTGTCCCACCGTATCTGGAGCATACCGAGCAGTCTATTCCGGGGAATCCTCTGGAATACTATGTCCTTGCGATCGACGGTATTTCTTTCCAGGCAGAAAACGAAGAAACAAGCACACAGGTATTCTGCAATTTCAGTTCATCCTCGTTTATCATTGACCTGTTTGAGCAGATGCTGTACGAGGTAAGGAGCAACGAATACGGTTCGAATACGATATGCCAGAACCTGCTGGAGATCCTGATCATCAGGATCACTCGGATCCAGCATCTGCGCCCTGTACCGGCAACTTCTGTCCGGATGACGAAAGAATGCGCACAGATCAAGGAGTACCTGGACACAAACTATGCAGAACATATCACGCTTGATTCTCTTACGCAGCTGACACATATGAACAAGTATTATATGGCACACTCATTTGCAAAATATACAGGGCTGTCTCCGATCCAGTATCTCAATGAGCGGAGACTGGAGACCGCATGCCGCCTGCTGAAGGAGACCGACTATTCCGTATCGGATATCTCATCTCAGACAGGTTTCTCGTCGCAGTCGTATTTCACACAGATATTCCGCAAAAAATACGGGATCACCCCGATCAAGTACAGGCAGTCGAACAATGCTCAATCCTAAAATCTGCAATGCCGGCCTTCTTTTATAGCCTGCATTGAAAAAGAACGGGTACGCCCCTTAGCGGAGTGTGCCCGTTCTTATGATATCGGCCCAGAAGAGAGCCGCTTTCCTTCTTTTTTACTATTTTTCCTATGAGAAACTGCAGTCAGTCTGAACTTTCATGAAACGTTTTTTCCATCTGTCCGGCAGCTTTCTCTATCTTCTCCGGAAGATATTGATTTGTCACATAGTCCTGGACTACAACATCTTCTGCCTCTTCAAAAGTAAAGCAGGTGACATCCCTGATCAGTAATATAATTGTTTCATCACCCACCTGATATTCCTCTCCTATATTGCCCGAAAGAAGAATATCGCCAAGCATATCCGTTGAGTGATATGATTGGGTGAGCGTCTGATAATCTGTAGTCTTTATTTCAGTTTCTATCTTTCCGTCAACCACTCTGGTCACCTGATATTCATACTGGGCATCAGCAATATAGTCGTTCGTATGCTCTTCATAATACTGCTCAGCAGCCGCAATCATCTCCTCATCCGGTGACTCGCACAGCTTTTCAGCCGTTTTCTGACGATACTCTGCAAGAACATATTCAAAATAATCTATTTGTTCAAATTCAACGAGTCCCATTACAGCTTCGCCGTTCGACATTTTTTCTTCATTCTCTTCATTTTTCTGCTGAAGTTCTTCACAAAAAGTCTCAAATGAAAAAGCGTCCTCTGCTCCATATTCTTTGGCAATATCAAAGAGACTGTAACACTCTGCCGCATACTGAGCAGCCTGTTCCCGGACTTTTTCAGTATCATTCCGTTCTACCATATCTTTCTTAACGATCTCACAGTACATATCAAATTCTTCCTGAGAGATGTCGTGGTTTCCCACTGTTATGACCGGCTCTTCCTTTTTCACGCTGCATCCGGAAAGAACAAATGCAGAAGACAGTATAACAGCCAAAACAATATGCCTCGTAAATTTCATGCTTTTTCTCCTCATGCAAACAGGCTTTCCGGCATAAGTTTTCAGTAACTCCGGAAAGCCTGCATGTTAATTTATTACTTGAAATATTTCTTTCTGCCTGCCAGCATGATCAGAGTCATACCTGCTGCCAGAACCGCCAGTGTTAATACTGCTGAAACCTGAGTGCTATCTCCTGTTTTTGCAGCTTTGTTTGAAGATGTTTTATTGCTGTCATCTCCCGCTGCCGGCTTCTGGTCATCTTTATTTCCCGGATTTTCCGGACCAGCCGGATCCTGAGTATCGTCTTTAACAACTAAATTGTCGATCGCCGCACTCAGATTTCTTTCGGCTGTTTCTACATCCTCTGCCAGAGCATTTTCATCAGCAAGAACGCTTTTTGCCTCTGCAAGTGCCTGTCTGACAGCCTGTGCAGACTCGTCTGTGTATTTTGACAGATCCAGTTTCTCTGCCTCATCAATCAGATCCTCCAGTTTATCTTTATTCGGGATCTCTCTGAGACCGAAAATGGCCTGCTGAAGGACATTGTAAGCTGAATCCACTGCTTCCTGAGTCGCCGCGCTGTCTTCATAGACTGCTTTTGCGTTGTCATATGCTGCCTGGAACGCCTCTGCTGTGGATGGGGTATAAATATCGATCTGTTTTAAATACTCATCTGCTTTTGTGAGCAGTTTTTCCAGTTTTGTCTTGTCCACTTCCGGAGCCGGATCTACATTTTCTTCATACTGGATCGCACCCAAATCTGGATTTTGCATATCCACTTCATTGCCCAGGATATCTTTCATCTCTCCATACTCTGAGCTGATCGTCCGTCCTGCATCTATCGCAGGTGAACTGCTGTCCAGCTTATAGACATCCAAATTCCATGCACTTATGATATCATGGTCTTTAATCAGAGCGTCCGCATCTCCATCTCCCATGGTTCCGGGATCAGCCAGCAGCGGATCCTGTCCCCATGTGTTATCCTGATAAAAACTGCTGTCTGTATCAAGACCTTCTGTACTGAAATTATAGAACATATTATTGGCAAATCTGCTTCTTCCGCCCTGCTCTACAAAATTATCCTCTGCAAGAGCTCCCATAGAATTAAAATACTCTAATTCTGCGTCGTTGAACTTATATTCATCATCTGCACGATAGAAGATGTTGTTATAAATTGCTACAGACTGTCTGCTTCCATCATGAGGAATGAAAAACTTGTCATAGCCGTCAGGCTGTATAGACGCCTTTGGATTAAAGTATATCGTATTATTGAATACGGAACAATTGATCGTTCCCGCAAGAGGCATCAAAAGACCATTGCTTCCCGCGCCAGTACCGCTGGTGCTTCCGTCATTTTCGCTAATGTTAAACGCATAGTAGGAGTCAAATGTCGGAAGATTCTGCAAAGCACAGAACTGGACAAATCCTCCCGAATTTTCATGACTGTAATTATACAGTACCTCAAAATTTTCATTCAGAGCATCGATCTCAACGCCCTGTGCATCGGCTCCCCTGTGCGTACGGCAGAGTTCATTGTATTGAACAGTTCCGTTAGAGACCAGATATGGGAAAATTCCCGCTGCGAACCAATTTCCGGTACATACTTCATCTACCAGGTTATACTCTGCGACAGCTCCGTCCATACACTGGAGAATGATGCCGTCACCGCTGATATTTCTGAAGATATTGCTTCCTATATAGACATCGGTTGTCGGAGTAAATTCTCCAAGGGATCCTTCCCCTGCATCATTTACCATCTCCCAGCGGCCGCCCCATCTGCCATCAGCAGTCATCTCTCTCGTCTTCCATGGTGACAGAAGGAAAAATCCGCTTCTTCCGACATCCTCAACCGTGCAGTTTGTAATTTTTATGTCATTAAACCACGTAGGCTGACGCTTCGCTGCATCTTCATTCGCACTGATCAGGAAGATAATACCGCCGGACTCTTTTCCTGTATTTCCGCTGTCGCTGGTCTGGAATCCATGAATCCATACATTACTTATATAGATATGATCCAGCTGTCCTGCATCTTCTGCCGTGATATACATTCCTCTCTCGAGAGCTCGATTCGGATCTACCGGCTGATCCTCCTCATATGCTGCATTCTGGAACTCAATATTACTGATTTCCCACCATGACTGATTATGGAGACGGAAAGTTTCGTTTACTTTTCTGGTTTTTATTGCCGCAACCCTCATGATCGTTTCTTCATAAGCCGCATTTTCGTCCATAAGGATCCTTGGTCTGTCTCCCTCACCATAGCTGGAAAGAATGATCGGAGCTCCTTCTGCTCCTGATCCCTTCGGCGCCAGTGTTCCAGTCCATGTTTCACCAGCTTTGAGTAGCAGGGATGAGCCTTCCATAAAAACAGTATCATTTACCTTGTCCAGCGTTTTCCATGCTGTCTCCGGTGACATTCCATCATTTTCGTCGTTTCCATTCGTTGCGTCCAGATAAAAGGTTTTTCCTTTTGTGGTCTGAACAGTAAGACTGCTGTTTACAGTTTTTCCGCCAACCTGAAATGCCAATTCATATGTCTTGTCCGTCTCACGAGGCGCAATCTTTCCAAATTCTACAGCATAAGAAACATCTGATATCTTTTCCACCTTTGTCACAGAAGCCGTCGCAGGGTTACCATCATAATCAGTATAGCTGATCGTGATCTGACCCGCTGTAAGGTCTTTTGTCGGTGCACTTTCCAGTATCAGGACAGCTGATCCGTTTTCCAACTGTTCCACAGCCTTAAGCTGCGGTGCAACATAGTCGGAATCTGCCGGAAGAGTCACTTTCTGTACAAATGTTTCTCCAGAGATCTGCAGGTCAAAATTCGCTACTATCTCCGTGGATTCTGCCACATCGTTATGCGTAAGTGTTGCGATATGCTTTGACTCGTCCCATGTAATCTGGCAGGAAAGCTGCTCAACTGCCGGATTCCCCTCGCCAATGCTATAGAGCAATGTAACATCATCTTCGCCCGGTCCCTCTGTCCTTGTTTCAGGATATTGAACCTGGATGGTTTCTGAATCGATCCTCTGCGCCGATACAGGAGCTCCTTCTTCCTTGATCGCTATATCATCAACCCATACATTTCCGTCCGTTCCCAAACTGTTATGAGCTCTGACTACTCCTATATCCGCATATGTAGTATCATCGTCTGTCGTAAAAGTACTCGTATATTGATACCACTTTCCATTACAATTTTCATCTGTGTCAAGAAGTTTTTTGTCCTCCTGCACTGCACCGCCGTTTAAAAATGCTCTCAAACGGGCACCCTTTCCTTCCTCAGCATAGATCCATGCAGAGAGTTCATAAGTTGTATTGGCTTTTAACTCTACTCTCTGATCTACGGCATTGCCTGCCGCCGGAAGCAAAACGGATGTACTGCCCGAATGGTGCATGTCTGTTGCTTTTTGTCCGTTAAACAAAAACCAAACTCCCTGTGCAGCACCAGTATTGGCAAAATTATCTGTACCATCAAAATTACCATTGACAATATAGCTTGACTCCTGGTGCTCAAACGCTGCCGGAAATTCCGACTCAGCCGCGGTTACAGGCTGCATTGATCCCACAACCATGACTGCTGCCAAAATTCCGCCTGCCATTCTCTGCAAAACTGTTTTTAATCTCATATTATCCTCCTGTTTTTAACATCAACTAGCCTCAATTAGATTGTTTCATTTTTTTCAGGATAATAGAACTCAATCTGGGTATTAAACGCACCTTCCTCCCAGCAGAGTTTCTGCTGTCCTCTCCCTTTTACATCATACTTTCTTGCATCGGTTTTCTCATTTGTGTACTTATCAAACCAACTTTCCATTTCCTCTTTCATAGCCATAACAACGGAAGCATATTCTTTTTCTTCATATAGATTAGTCGTTTCATCCGGATCTTTTTCCATGTCGTACAGTTCGCATATTCCATCACCGTAGCGATGAATATACTTATATTGTTTGTTTTTGATCATTCTTGTCTTTCCGTATTCATCAAAAACTACAACTCTGTCATCCGCAGTTTTTTCCGGATTCTCGGTCATCCATGCTATGCTTCTTCCCGGCTGCATTGGCTGAGGCTCCCACTCGCATTTTGCAAATTCGAGTATCGTCGGGAATATGTCATATTGGCTCGTCATGTTACTGCACACCACTCCTTTCGCTTTATTATTGGGAACGCAGATGATCAGAGGTACTTTTACTGCTGAATCATACATATTAGGCGGATAGGTTCCATTTCCCTTTCCCCAGATACCATGATGCCCCATGTTCATCCCGTTGTCCGCGGTAAAAATTATAATAGTATTATCTAGCAAGTCTTTAGACCTGAGCTTGTCGATTATTTTCCCAACTCCTGCATCCATCGCAGAAATTGCGGCATAATAGCCAACCAGATTTTCCCTGCGTTTTTCCGGTGTATCTCCTATCGGGCAGGTTCTGATCTGATTTCTATGGATCGGCAGATCCGGCGTTGCCTTGAACTCGCAGTCATCGTACAGCTTTCTGTATTCTTCCGGATGCTCTTCCGGCCCCCACGGACTGTGGGGGGCCGTATAATGAACACTCAGATAAAACGGCTTTTCGGAATCCGCAAATTCATCGATGTACTGCACAGAACGATCTGTGATCAGATCCGTAATATACCCTTCTGCCGCTTCCATATTTCCTTCGTCACAGATATCCGGATGATAATAGGAACAGCCGCCTCGGCCAATCGTATACCAGTTACTGAATCCTTTCTTTTTCGCGGCATTGTCTCCGAGATGCCATTTCCCGCTTAATGCACACTGATAACCTGATTCAGCCAAAACTTCCATATACGTACGATGGCCTGACAAATAGTCAATTGCCCTATCATTCATATCAAAACCAGCAGTCGTACTCATATGCGGATATTTATAAGCGTCTAAGTTACCTTTTTCAATCCAATCCTGAACTCCATGACAGGAAGGTATTTCACCTGTAACTAAGGATGCCCGTGCCGGAGAGCACACCGGAGATGCACAGTAAAACTCATCAAACCGTACGCCGTTCTCAGCAAGCCAATCCAGATTCGGCGTCCGCACATCCTGATTGCCCGCGCATCCCATAGCCCAGGCTCCTTGGTCATCTGTCAGAATAAAAACTATATTTGGTCTTGTCTTCAATTTCATTGTCTCCTTTTATTCCACAGTATCAGTACCTATTAGCAGCTATACCGCTGTCAGATTTCATACCAGATGATCTCGTTTGCATCCATATCCAGATCAAAGCTGGATCCATCACCTCTATAGACTGTCGTGCTCTGTGGTTCATAGGTATTATTAACAACACAGTACTTTCCATTCTTTACATATGCATGAACTTCTACATTGAAATTCGTACTGAACCATCTATGCAGATTCTCTTCGTCATGCGACGCCCAAATGATTGAGCGGTACAGGATTCGGCTGTTTTCAAAGCTGTACGGAAGTCCGCTGATATAAACACAGCGTCCTTTGCCAAACTCCTTCACTGCCATCTGAACTTCCTTATTGCGCTGAACAAGGATCTCGGTTCCCTCATAGGCATAGATATTTTTCTCACCCTCGCCGAAATCAATCTCTTTTGTACAGTCTTCCTTTATAAAGTGAGCATGCTCTTCCCAGTTATACTTGTCATAGTTCATGGTAAATCCAAGCTCTTTTTCTACTCCCATGACTGTTGCAAGCTGGAAGAAGTGTCCTTCATGCTGGTGTGCTGCCGGCTCTCCAACTCCGATAAATCCGCCGCCATTGTAGATAAATCTCTTGACAGCTGTCAAAATGGTTTCATCCGTCCAGTTTTCGCCTCCAGTATATGCTGTATCAGCATCACCTATATTCATAAGCACATCGATATCATCCAGAATTTCCGGATTGTTTCTTATATCATCAAAGCTGATAAACTTCACATCAAACGGTGCACCGCTCAATGCTTCGATAATTCCTGCATAGGAAACAGTCTCTCTGTGATAGATCGCATGATGTACCATATGGTTACCCCACGCGCGCATCTTGCCCCAGCAGTTCAGTACTGCTACTTTTTTAATGCAGTAAGGAGTCGTTCCTTTGATGTTATCATAAAGCTCGCGGAACTCATTGCAGACACTTTCTACGTAATCCACAAACTCCGGGAACTGCAGCGCAAGTTTTAAGTATCCGCCGTATCCGATCCTGTCGATCGGTTTTCTCAGGATTGCACGTCTTGCCGTTACCCAGTTGACTTTCGCCTCTTTTACCGGATCCCCGCCTTCGTGGAATACATCCGG
>JFBN01315882.1_pt1 | contig 11164 bp, 7 predicted proteins | sample 768741 | NCBI WGS metagenome assembly JFBN01 (sample SAMN01983846, study PRJNA193217) | chicken gut metagenome | biome: terrestrial biome; isolation source: ceca of Broiler chicken | host: Gallus gallus | place: United Kingdom: England | collected 2010-09-07
GATTCCTTCATCACGTCGCCGAGCTTGCCCGTAAGGAGGATATCCCCCTTGCCCTGCATGGCGGAAACTTCGATGGTGAGCGGCATACCGCCGACCGCCGTCCAGGCAAGCCCCGTGGCTGCGCCCACCTCGTCCTTTTCGAGCATCTCGTCCTCGCGGAAGAAGCGCTTACCGCCGAGGTACTTTTCGAGGTTTGTCTTGGTGACGACGACGTTCTCCTCCTCCCCTTTGGCGATGCGCACGGCGGCTTTGCGGCATACCGTGCCGATGGTGCGCTCCAACGAGCGGACGCCCGCCTCCATGGTGTAGCCGTCGATGATGGCGGCAATCGCGCCGTCCGTGAAGCGGATATTTTTCTCGTTCATCCCGTTTTCTTTGCGCTTTTTGGGAACGAGATAGCGCTTGGCGATCTCCTCCTTTTCATCGGGCGTATATCCGGAGAGCTCGATGATCTCCATGCGGTCGCGGAGGGGTCCCGGAATGGTATCGAGCGTGTTCGCCGTGGCGATGAACATGACTTTGGAGAGATCGTACGGCACTTCGAGATAGCGGTCGCGGAAGGTGGCGTTCTGCTCAGGGTCGAGCACCTCCAGGAGCGCGCTCGCGGGATCGCCCCGCAGATCGGAGGAGATCTTGTCCACCTCGTCCAGAAGGAACACGGGATTGACGGAGCCCGCGTTCTTCATTTCGTAGATGATGCGCCCGGGCATGGCGCCGATATAGGTGCGCCTGTGACCGCGGATCTCCGCCTCGTCCTTGACGCCGCCGAGGCTCATGCGCACGAACTTCCTGCCCAGCGCGCGGGCGATGGACATGGCGACGCTCGTTTTGCCCACGCCGGGAGGGCCGACAAGGCACAGGATGGGCGCCTTGAGCTCGCCCGTGAGCTTTAAGACGGCGAGATACTCCACCACGCGCTCCTTGATCTTTTCCAACCCGTAATGATCGGCGTTGAGGACCTTCTCCACCTCCGCGAGCGAGGCGGTATCCTCCGTTTCCTCGTGCCAGGGGAGATCGATGATCCAGTCGGCGTAGTTGCGCAAGACGGTATATTCGGGCGAGGAGGGCGGCATCTTGTCCATGCGGGCGAGCTCTTGCAGGCACTTCTCCTTCACCGCGTCGGGCAGCCCCTTCCCCTCGATCTTCTCGCGCAGGCGCACGTTCTCCTCCACATCGTCGCCCAGTTCCGCATGGATGGCTTTGAGCTGTTCGCGGAGGAAGCACTCCTTCTGCGACTTATCGATATTGCGGCGGACGTCCTGCGCGATCTTGCGCTCGAGGCGGGAGATCTCCAGCTCGGTGTTCAGGCACTGCTCGAAAAAGCGCAGCCTGCGCACGAGGTTGGTCTCCTCCAGAAGTTCCTGTTTGACGACGTCTTTCAGACGCATCTGATGGGCGCAGATATTGATGTAAGTATCGGGATCGGAGACGCCCGTGAGCGCTGCGTCGAGCTCCTTGGAGATCTTGCTCTCGCCGCCGGCGATATCCTTGACGAGCTCCTTCGCCGTGCGGAAATACGCCTCTTCGAGCGTGGGATCGCCGTGGACGGCGGGAAGCTCGTCCGTGACGGCGTAGATGTAGCCGCCCTCGAGACGGAAATCGCGCGCGGAGGCGCGGTACAGCCCCTCGGCAAAGACGCGCATCCTGTCGCCGGGGAGCCGCGTCGTCTGACGGATGAGCGCGACCGTTCCGATACGGCAGAGATCCTCCGCCTCGGGGAACTCCTTCTGTGCGTCCGTCTGGCGGGTGATGAACACAAACTTATCGTTGCTGTCCGCACGTTCGACCGCGGCGAGGGAAAGCCCGCGCCCCACGTCGAACGCGACCGTCGTATCGGGAAAGACGACCTGCGTGCGCATGGGGATGACGGATAAAATTTTTACTCTGTTCGAATCCATATTCTGCACCTCTTGCCGCAGCCGGGGCGGTAAAACTGCGGCTTCTAATCATTTATCACACAAATCGTGCGGTTTCAATCAGTTTCATGTAAAATTCGCCGAACATTCACAAAGGCGGGGCATGCGCACGGCGCCGCGCGGGAGAGAAAGAGCCCCCGCTTGTTCAGCGGGGGCTCCCTTTTTACGCCTCTTTCTCGAAGTCCTCTTTGCCTACGCCGCAGAGCGGGCAGGTGAAGTCGTCGGGAATATCCTCCCACTTGGTTCCGGGTGCGATGCCGTTATCGGGATCGCCCGCCGCTTCGTCGTACACATATCCGCAGACGGTGCATACATACTTTGCCATATCTTTTACCTCCGAAGCCCCTTTGGGGCAGATTTTTTTATTTGAAACGTTCAGTTTGCCTTTACGTCCTGCGCGATGAGTTTGCCGAGCGCGACGAGTTTTTCCGCGCTCTCTGCATTGACGGCGGAGAGCACCGTGACCTTTTCGCCGAGCAGCTGCAGATTCTTGCAGGGCGCGAGCGCGCCCTCGATGAGCCCGCCCGCCTGCGGCGCCCACGAGCCGTTTTCCACAACGGCGTATTTCCTGTTCTGGAAGGCGTGCGCCTTCAGATCGCCGAGGAAATTCTCCATATTCACGAAGATGCCGTTGTTGTACGTTGTGGAGGCGAACACCGCGTGCGAGCAGCGGAACGCCTCGGCGACGAGTTCGCTCACATGGGTGACGGAGACGTCGTAGGTGCGCACCTTCACGCCCTCCGCAGCGACGGCGGACGCCACGATCTCGGCGGCGTTCTGCGTGTGCCCGTACACAGAGGCATAGAACACCGCGACGCACTTTTCTTCGGGCTCATAAGCGCTCCACGTGAGATATTTTTTCAGATACCACGCAAAGTCCCTGCGCCAGACGGGTCCGTGCAGCGGGCAGACCAGACGGATATCCAGCCCCGCCGCCTTTTTGAGCACGTTCTGCACCTGCACGCCGTATTTGCCGACGATGTTGAAATAGTAGCGGCGGGCGTCGTCGAGGAAGTCGCGCTCGAAGTCCACCTCGTCGGCGAAGATGCTCCCGGGGAGCGCGCCGAAGGTGCCGAACGCGTCCGCCGAAAAGAGGATCCCGTCCTCGGGAACGTAGGTGAACATGACCTCGGGCCAGTGCACCATGGGCGCGAACACGAAGGTGAGCGTGCGCCTGCCGACGGAGAGACTGTCGCCCTCCTTCACGAGATGCACGTTCCCGGCGAACCCGAAATAGTTTTTGAGCATCTGCGCCACCTTCTGGTTGGTGACGACGGTGACGGAAGGATACTTTTCGAGAAGGCGCGCGAACGTGGCGGAGTGATCGGGCTCCATGTGATGCACGACCACATAGTCGAGCCCCCTTCCGTCCAGCGCGTACGCAAGATTTTCGAAAAACAGATCGGAGACGGAGAGATCGACCGTATCGAAGAGCACCGTCTTTTCGTCCGTCAGAAGATAGGAGTTATAGGAAACCCCGCGCGGCACGGGATAGGCGCTCTCGAAGAGCGCGATGCGGCGGTCGTTCCCGCCGAGATAGGTAAGTCCGTCCGCGATGCGAACACTGTTATGCATATCATTCTCCGTAAAAATTGTTTTCGCCCTGCATTATACCACATCGCCGCCGAAATTGCAAGAGATCGGCGTCCCCTTTTTCGCAGACGGTGCGCCGCGGCAATGTGTGAATTGTGTGATAGTTTTATAAACAATTTTTCATATTTATCTTGACAAAATATCGGAAAGTAAGATATAATATGGATAAGGTCAAAAGCCACACATTTGACGAAAAGGAGACAGGGGTATGACAAAAAAGAAATGGCTTCTCACACTGAGCTGTCTTTCGGTCGCATGCGCAGGCACGCTCGTGCTTGCCGCCTGCGGACAGGGCGGCGGATCGTCGTATAAAGACGGCGACGTCATCGTCGGACACCGCGAGATCGAGTGGGAAGAGAACGTGGACGGCTCCACAGTGCGCCGTTATACGGACGACGAGTACGAGATCATCTATCTCTCGGGCAACCGTTCGTACATCACGCTGGAAGGCAGCAAGCTCTCGGAAATGGCAGTCACGGGCTACCAGGGCGATGTTCAGACCTTCAGACTTGCCGACATCGAGTCGATCAAGGTGGAAGATCAGTCGGTCTCCGTGAACGCCGTTGCGGACGGAGCCTTCATGAACTGCAAAACGCTGACGGAAGTCGATCTGACGAAGAAGAACGCCTCCCTCACCTTCACGATCGGGGACGCCGCGTTCGCGGGGTGCGAAAGCCTTGCGAGCATCACCGTTCCCGGCGCGGGAGAGACGAGCGTTTACTCCAACGGCAACAGCATCGGCGACTACGCCTTTGCGCAGACGGCGCTCACCGCGTTCACGATGGACGATACATACAACTTCCTCGGCGAGGGCGCGTTCATGAACTGCGAGGCGCTCGCAAATATCGAGCTGCCCGATGCGCTCACCTCGATCGAGGCGCACACGTTTGAGGGCTGCACCTCGCTCACGGCGTTCACCTTCCCCGCAACGGTGGAACACATCGGAGATTACGCCTTCAGCGGCGCGCCCGTCGCGGCGTTCGACCTCTCTGCAATGCCCGAACTCAGCGCGATCGGGGAATACGCGTTCGCAAACAATACGGCGCTGCGCTCGATCGCCATCCCGGCAACGGTGGAAAGACTCGGCGACCACCTGCTCTATAACGACGCAAACCTCGGTTCGCTCAGCATCGCGCGCTACACCTACGACGCTGCACAGCCGGGCGAGCCCGTGACCCCCGCCAACATCACGGCATCCGTGATCGGCCTCTTCGGCGGCGACACGGGAGCGGAAGGATTTTACGACAACGGCGATGGCGTCGCGGTTCCCGAGGCGCTCACGAGCGTTACCGTGAACGAGATGCGCACCGTTCCGCAAAAATTCCTGTACGGCATGAGCTCGCTCACTTCGGCGAATATCTCGCTCAATGCCGCGCTCCTCGTCAACAACGAACAGGCGGGCATCGGCAACTACGCCTTCTACGGCTGCGAGAACCTCGGCACGGGCCTCTCCGTCCGCGGCAGCTACGCCGCGATCGGAAGCCACGCTTTCGACGGGACCGCGCTCACGCAGTTCAGTGTGCCCTCCTCCGTGGAGAGAATCGGCGACCATGCCTTTGCGAACACGGGGCTCACCTCCTTCACCGTTCCGGATTCCGTGACGAAGCTTGGCAGGAACATCTTCTACAATGTCTCCGCCATGAACTCCCTCACGGTGGAGCGGTTCATGATCCCCGCATACGACGAACAGACGGGCGAAGCGCTCCCTCCCACCGCACTGTTCAACAAGGTGAGCAGTCTCTTCGGCGCAACGACGTACAATGCGACGGACGGCACTCTCCGCCCCGTAAGCAGTCTCTTCTATATCGCCGAAAACTCCGTCGCCGTTCCGAAGGCGCTTGAATCGGTCACGGTCGAGGAGATGGCGTATGTTCCGGATTCCTTCCTGCACGACCTGAGCTCGCTCAGGAGCGCAACGCTCAGGATCCCCGCAACGTACGAAGAGATTTGGGAAATCGCGCCCGTGATCGGAGACAGCGCCTTTGCAGGCTGCACGGCGCTCGCCGACCTCACCATCGACGGCACATACAATGCGATCGGCGAAAACGCCTTCGAGGGCATGGCGTTCACGCAGTTCAGCGTGCCCTCCTCCGTGGAGAGCATCGGCGACTATGCCTTTGCCGACACAAAGCTCGCCTCCTTCACCGTTCCCGGCTCCGTGACGTATCTTGGCAGGAACATCTTCTACAACGCGGCTCAGCTCTCCTCGCTCACGATCGAACGCATGAGCTATTACGACGCGGAGTTGGAGACCGTACGGACGCTGACGAACGACTTCGGCGCTCTGTTCGGCGCAACGCCTTTGCAGACGTGGCTGGAAGAGAACCCCGGACTGGACGAAGACGACTATCCCTTCTACAACAGGAACCTCTATGGCGCCTCGGTATGGATCCCCGACGCGCTCACGGAAGTGACCGTCCGCGGGATGCAGAATGTGCCCACAGGCTTCCTGCGCGACATGATCTCGCTCAAGAAAGTGACGATCGGCATCAATGCGAATCTTTCCGAGAACGGCGTTGCCGTAACCATCGGCAGCAATGCCTTCAACGGCTGCACGGCGCTCACCGACCTCGCCATCGACGGCGAATATACCAACGTCGGAACGTACGCGTTCGCAAATACGCAGATCGCATCGTTCGCCTTCCCCGAGAGCGTGGAGACGGTCGAAAACTACGTATTCTATAACGTATCCACCCTTACGGAACTCACCGTGGATCGCTACACGCACAGCGAATACTCGTACGGCAGCTACAACTACACGAACGCGTTCGCAACGCTCGGCAGCATCTTCGGCGGCCCGGACGAAACGGCATGGGTGAACGCCAACCCCGACAAGGAGGCGAGCGACTACCCGTTCTACGAGACGAGCACCGGCAACATCCTTCCCAAGGCGTTCGTTACGCTGACGATGAAAGGCATTCACGATATCCCCGCATACTTCGCACGGAATGCGGCGTCTCTGAAAACCCTTTCGCTTGAATTCAACGACGCCACCCCGGAGAGCGGGAGCATCGGAAACTATGCCTTTGCGGATTGTTCCGATCTTGCGACGATCACGCTGACGGGCACCGACCTTGAAGAGCTGGGCGCCTATGCGTTCCGGAAGACGGCGATCACGAGTTTCACCCTTCCCGAATCGGTCGCAACCGTCGGGGAAGGGATCCTCAACGGCACGCACGTTACGGAGATCACCCTCGAAGACGCCTCCGTCCTTGACGAATACGGCATGCTCAGGCTGTTCGGTAGGGAAAACCCCATCACAGCAACTGGCGACGGTTACGGTACGTTCTACAAGGTCTCTGCAAACAGCACCTACTACGTTCCCGAATCGTTTACGAAGCTCACGCTCACGACGGATTCCCTTGTGCCCGACTATTTCGCATACGGCATGACCTCGCTCACAGACGTGACGGTCACGTTCGAGAGCAACGTATACAGAAACGACCGCGGGTTCGGCGTCAGCGCCTTTGAAAACTGCACGAACCTTGCGACCGTTGCCGTGACGGGCGATTACGAGAGCATCAGCGAAAGAGCATTCTGCGGCTGTGAATCGCTGACGGCGATCGACATCCCCGATTCCGTCACCTCCATCGGCGAAGAGGCATTCCGCGGCTGTTCCAAACTCTCGGTAGACGCCCTTCCCGCCGAACTTGCAACCCTCGGAGCAGACGCGTTCGACGGCTGCCTTTCGCTCGATTACGATAACGGCGTCGCCGTACTGGACGGCTTCATCCTCTCCTTCGATCCGACGAAAGACGTCGTCATCCTCCCCGCAGGCGTCACCAATGCGGCGGAAGGTCTGTTCTCGGCAGGGAGCGGCTTCCCCGAAGTGTACTATACGCTCGGCACGAAGGATGACTGGGATCTGCTCTACTCGAACGCATCGGGCATCGGCCCCGCTCCCGACGAATACCTGACGGCTGAGAACTACACCGAGGTGAACGGCGTACACTTCCTGCTCACCGCCGAGACGACAGAACCCGATGGTGCGGAAGTGCTCAAAGCGTATGTGATCGACGTCGATTCCGGCCTCACCGTTGCCGAGATCCCCGCATCCGTCACACTCGGCGAAAAAGTGTACACCGTTGTCGGACTCAAAGACTACTCGCTCAACTCTGACGCCCTCTCCGTCGTCATCATTGAGGACAACGCCGCCCTCGTCGACGATGAATGCGGCAGCAACGTGAAGGACGGCGCGCTGGGAGTATACTACAAGGGGACGCAGGCAAACTACAACCTCGATGCGACCCTTCCCGTGGGCGTATCCGGAAAATATGAATTTGCCGATACGGACGTTACTTACACGTTCATGAAGGACAGCACGGAAACTTACCTCACGCAGACGGCGGCGCTTGCGACAATGCCCGAAGCGCCCGAAAAAGACGGCTACCGTTTCCTCGGCTGGTATACGGATGCGACCGCAGGCACGCAGGTCTACTTCCCCTATCTGAGCGAATCGGAAGGCGACCGCACCTTCTATGCGCACTGGGAGGCAGTTCCGGATGAAGTGACCGAGGACGACGTGACGTTCGATTCCTCCAACTACACGCGGTGGACACTCAATCCAAGCAACACTTCTCTCAAAACTTCCATCACATACAACAGCAACAATGCAGGCGGAACGTACACGCTCACCCTGACGGCAAAAAGAGATATGACCATCTCCTTCGACTACCGGGTGAGCTACGCCCTCTCCACCGATTCGTACAGCTACTTCCTGATCCGGGACGGGCAGGACAGCCAGATCGCCCGCATCACGGCAGACAACCTGCAGGAAGAGATGCACATGGAAGTCACGCTGAAGGCAGGTACGGCGATCGACTTCGTCGGCTACAACAGCCGTAATTCCACATCCTTCACCGTAGAGATCTCCGACATCACCTATACGCTTGCATAAAGCCGTATAACACAAAAAAACAGCCCTGTTTGACAGGGCTGTTTTTTTGCTACCGAAAAGGTGACGGCGCCGCGGAACGGTCGTTCAGAGTTCCTCGCGGAACCAGCGCAGGCGGGAATGTTTGTATCCGTCGTATTCGGGAACGCCGTCCGCAAGATCGATCCGGAAGAGCCTGAACGTGACGCGCCTTGCCTTGGGCTGCCACAGCTCTTCGTAGGAATAGCGGTACGTCATGCCGATGCGGCGCATGACCTTTCCGCTCGCGGGATTTTCAACGTCGTGCGTGGCGGTAACATAACGGATCCCGCTCTCCCGCGCCTGCGAGAGCACGGCAAAAAGGTGTTCGTCTCTTCGTCCGAATAGATGGCGAACACAGCGGCGGCGTCCTCTTTCCCGAACGGTCTTAAAACAAGGCGCGGCGTTTCGAGGACGGGCAGCATCAGAAATTTGCGCCGTCCCAGCCCCAGTCGGAGACGGGATGATACGTTACATACACCGCCCGCCCGGGGATGGAGAGCTCCTCTTCGAGAATGGCGCAGACAGCGCCTGTCATCTTCCCGCAGTCGGCTGAGGAGGCGTTCCCGTACAGGCTGACGGCGACATACGCCCCCTTTTCGAGTTTTTTGCCCGCAAAATACAGGGCGCAACCCTCGGTGAACCCCACCATGAGGTAGCTTTCGGGCTTATGCAGGATGGCGATGGCTTTTCCGAATTTCGCCCTGATCGCCTCGCGCTTTTCTTCGGTGAGTTTTTCGGTGACTCTGCAATCGATAAACGGCATATCAATATCTCCTTAAAATCTCATATATCAGACGAAACGTGCCGGCAGCCGCAGAGCATTCCGCCGCGGCAAACTGCGCGCTTTTTTTGACCTTACAGCAGGCACCGCGTCCCTTTGAGGATGATCTCGCTCATCTCGTCGGCAAACTGTTCGACGGGCGGGCGCTGCTTCTGCGCGAGCCGCGCCTGCAGGCAGGCGATGCAGCCCGAAGAGACAAAGCGGTAAAATTGCGCGACCTTCTCGCGCGGGGTGTGCGAAAAATACACCGCATAATATTCCATACAGAGCTGCCGCCCCATCTCCACAAAGCGCGCCACGCCCTCGGCGTTATCGGCTGAGAGGAGCAGGCGGCACACCCGTTCGTTCTTTTCGAGCAGGGCAAACACCGTGCGGCATACGCGGCGCACGGAGGCGGTCGCGTCGGACTGTTCGAGCGTCTCTTTGAGCGTCTGGGTGAACTCCGTGAGAAGATAGGTCTCCAATTTTTCGTTGAGGTCGTACACGTCGAGAAAGTGCGCGTAAAAGGTGCCGCGCCCCACGCCAGCGCGGGCGCAGAGCTCGCTCACCGTGATCTTGCGCAGCGGTTTTTCCCTGCGGAGCTGTAAAAACGCGTCGATGATCATTCTGTGCGTCAGCCGCACGCGCAGATCCTTGGGCGCATTCTCGTCAATGTTCATGGAAATGTTCTCCTTCCGTACACTTTCGGACAGAGTGTTCAGAAACGCGCAGACAGGTCAAAATTGACCGGACAGTTCTCCCCCGCCGCATGGTATAATATAAGCGGGAAGGAACCATATACAAATCTATTGTAACATAAAAAGGGAAACTTTGCAAGAGGGAGGTGCGATCCCATGAAAAATACAAATCTCATTTATCTTGTTACGGGAGCCGCAGGACACCTCGGCAGCACGCTCTGCACGCTGCTGCACGAACGGGGCGAGCGCATCCGCGCGCTCGTTCTGGAGGGAGAAAACACGGCGTTCCTTGCATGCACGGGCGCGGAGATCTTTACGGGAAACGTGCTCGACAAAGCCTCCATGCGGGCGTTTTTTGAGATCCCCGCAGGATACGGCGCGGTCGTTCTGCACTGCGCGGGCATCGTGGACATCGGCGGCGCGGAAAACCCCGCCGTGGAAAAGGTGAACGTGGAAGGCACGCGCAACGTGATGGAGATGTGCCGCGCGGCAAACGCGGAAAAGGTCGTGTACGTCTGCTCGGTACACGCCATGCCCGACCTAAAAAAGGGCAGAGTGAAGCGCGAGATCGCCGGCTTCTACCCCGATAAAGTGGACGGCGCCTATGCGCGCAGCAAGGCAAAGGCGGCGAACATGGTACTGGGAATGGCGCGCGAGGGGCTGCCCGCCGTGGCGGTGTTCCCTTCGGGCATCATCGGTCCGTACTGCGGGAAGGGCAACCACCTCGTGCAGCTCGTGAAAAACTATATGAACGGCAAGCTGCCCGCCTGCGTGCACGGCGGCTACGACTTTGTGGACGTGCGCGACGTGGCGGAAGGCATCCTGCTGGCGGCGGAGCGCGGAAAAACGGGCGAGAGCTACATCCTCTCGGGCGGGTATTACGAGATCCCCGAGATGCTCGCGCTGTTGCAGGACGTTACGGGCGGGCGGCACGTTTGCGCCGTTCCGACGTGGATGGCAAAGATGGCGGCGCCGCTCTCCGAATTCATTGCAAAAAAGCGCGGGAGAAAGCCCCTCTTTACCGCCTATTCGCTGCGCGTTCTGCACGAAAACGGGCGCTACTCGCACGATAAAGCGACGGCAGAACTCGGATACCGCCCGCGCGAACTGTACGAAACGCTCAAAGATACCGCAGGATGGCTCATCGAATCGGGCGAAGTGACGCCGCGCAAAGAGAAAAAAGAAAGGCGCCGCCGCGCGCTGCGCAGGCGTGCAAAGGCACACGGATAACTCCTGAAAGGAGCGGGAAATAACAGACGCCGCCGCACAATTGTGCGGCGGC
>JFBN01303295.1_pt1 | contig 11156 bp, 10 predicted proteins | sample 768741 | NCBI WGS metagenome assembly JFBN01 (sample SAMN01983846, study PRJNA193217) | chicken gut metagenome | biome: terrestrial biome; isolation source: ceca of Broiler chicken | host: Gallus gallus | place: United Kingdom: England | collected 2010-09-07
CGTCGGCCGGGGCCGCCACAGTGAGCTGATGGAGACCTGCCCCGAGTACCAGGAGATCGCAAAGAGCCAGCTGAGCCAGAAAGAGCTCGGCCTCAATTCCACCGAAGGGGGTGTATCCTGATGGCAGAACCTGTAAGACGCGGCCCCATGGGGCGCGGGCCCATGGGCCACGGCCCCGGCGCCGTGGAAAAGCCCAAGGACCTGACCGGCACCCTGCGCCGCCTTCTGAACGCCCTGGGCAAATACCGCATGGCCTTCTTTGCCGTGCTGGTGTTTGCGGCCCTGTCCACCATTTTCAACATTGCGGGACCCAAGATCCTGGCCAAGGCCACCACTGCCCTGGCCACCGGCTGGTACGCCATGATCACCGGCACCGGCAGCATCGACTTCGGCTACATTGGAAAGATCCTGCTGATCCTGCTGGGCATGTATCTTTTGTCCGCCGGGTTCAGCTTCATCCAGGGCTGGCTGATGAGCGGCATGTCCCAGCGGCTGTGCTATGACTTCCGCCGCCAGATCTCGGAAAAGATCGACCGCCTGCCCCTCGCCTACTTTGAAAAGCGCACGGTGGGCGAGGTTCTGAGCCGCATCACCAACGATATCGACACCCTGGGCCAGAGCCTGAACCAGAGCGTCACCCAGCTCATCACCAGCATCACCACCATGATCGGCGTGCTGATCATGATGCTGTCCATCAGCCCCCAGATGACCCTCATCGCCATCCTGATCCTGCCGGTGTCCATCGTTCTGGTGCTGCTGGTGGTCCGCTTCAGCCAGCGGTACTTCAAGGACCAGCAGAACTACCTGGGCGTGGTCAACGGCCAGGTGGAGGAGATCTACTCCGGTCACAACGTGGTCAAGGCCTTCAACCGGGAAGAGGCGGTGCTGGAGGACTTCGGCAAGGCCAACAACAAGCTGTTCGAGTCCGCCTGGAAGAGCCAGTTCCTCTCCGGCCTGATGATGCCCGTCATGACCTTTGTGGGCAACCTGGGCTATGTGGCGGTGGCCGTGGTGGGCAGCATCTTTGCCGCCCGGGGCATCATCACCATCGGCGACATCCAGGCTTTCATCCAGTACGTCAAGAACTTCACCCAGCCCATCCAGCAGCTGGCCCAGGTGTCCAACATGCTCCAGAGCATGGCCGCCGCAGCCGAGCGCGTCTTTGAATTCCTGGGCGAGGAGGAGGAAGACCAGAAGGCCGACCCCGCCCGCCGGGCCGACCCCTCCGTCATCGACGGCACCGTCCGCTTCGATCACGTGAAGTTCGGCTATACCCCCGACAAGACCATCATCCACAACTTCACCTGCGACGTGAAGCCCGGCCAGAAGGTGGCCATCGTCGGCCCCACCGGCGCCGGCAAGACCACCATGGTCAAGCTGCTCATGCGCTTCTACGATGTGGACTCCGGCGCCATCCTGTTAAACGGCCACAACGTCAGGGACTTCGACCGCAGCGCCCTGCGGGAGGGCTTTGGCATGGTGCTGCAGGACACCTGGCTGTTCAAGGGCACCATCATGGAGAACATCCGCTACGGCCGTCTGGACGCCACCGACGACGAGGTCATCGCCGCTGCCAAGGCTGCCCACGCCGACCACTTCATCCGCACCCTGCCCGGCGGCTACCAGATGGAGCTCAACGAGGACGCCTCCAACGTCAGCCAGGGCCAGAAGCAGCTTTTGACCATCGCCCGGGCCATCCTGGCCGACAACCGCATCCTGATCCTGGACGAGGCCACCAGCTCGGTGGATACCCGCACCGAGCAGCGCATCCAGAAGGCCATGGACAACCTGATGCGGGGCCGCACCAGCTTTGTCATCGCCCACCGGCTGTCCACCATCAAGGACGCCGACCTCATCCTGGTCATGCGGGACGGCGACATTGTGGAGCAGGGCACCCACGACGAACTGCTGGCCCAGGGCGGATTCTACGCCGACCTGTACAACAGCCAGTTCGAGGACGTCACCGCCTGAGTTTCTTTCCATCATTCCTGTTTCCCCGGACCTGCCCCCGCAGGCCCGGGGATTTTTGCGGGGATTTTTCCCGCTGGTCCGACAGCCTTTGACATCCCCGCATCCCTGCTGTATACTGGTTGCCGGGAAAGTGCGCGGCCGCATGGGGATGCAGCCGCGGCGGTGCGGGGGCCGCTTTTCCTCCGCAACAGAAGGAGGGGTCCATCATGTACAGCCATTCTATCTCTCTGCCCGCGCCCCGGCGGGAGGAGGCACGGTTTGCCGCCCTGGCCGTCAATGCCGGGTTTGCGGGTTCGTTCGGCAGTGTATACTGCTCTCATGTGTTTGCCAACGCCCAGACCGGCAACATCATCAGCCTGGCGTCCGAGATCCACAGCGGTGAATGGGCGGGTGTCTGGTCCCGCACCGCCGCCGTCGGTCTGTTTATCCTGGGTATCTATCTGTCCATCCGCCTGCCCTACCTCTGGTTCGGCGGCGATCAGCGGCGGTGGAAGCGCTGCTGCCTGCTCATTGAGACCGCCTGCTTCCTGCTGCAGGGTCTTCTGCCCTTTGAGCAGCTGTCCGCCCTCTCCCCCGCCATGTACCTGTGGCCGGTGTTCTTTGCCTCGGCCTTGCAGTACAACACCTTCACGGCGCTGCACGGCGTGCCGGTGTCCACCCTGTTCACCACCAACAACCTCCGCCAGATGACGCTCCACGCCACCATCTGGCGCCAGAAATGCCGCGGCCTGACCCCCGCCTCCCAGGCGGAGGCCCGCCAGGAGCGCCGCATCACCCTCATCTACATTGCGGTGTTCATCGCCTTCTTCGGCGGCATTCTGGGCGGCGTCTACCTCACCTACCTCATGGAGACCCGCCTCATGTTCCTGTGCGCTGCCATCCTCTTCGTGGTGTGGATCTGGCAGCGGTGGGATGACCACCATTCCGCCGGCTGACCTCCTCTCAAACACAACAGAAAAAGGCTCCCTCTTCCCTGCCGTCCGGACGGACGCGGGAGGAGGGAGCCTTCTTTTATTGTGGTTTCAGCCAAGGAAAACGTCCAGCATCATCATGACGAGGAAGCCGGTCAATACGCTGAGGGTGCCGGTATTGGAGTGTTCCCCCAGGCGTGCCTCGGGGATGAGTTCCTCCACCACCACATACAGCATGGCGCCGGCGGCAAAGGCCAGCAGCCAGGGCATGACGGTCACCGCCTGCCCCGCCGCCAGCACGATGAGCAGGCCGAACACCGGCTCCACCACACCGGACAACGCGCCGCAGACAAAGGCCTTGCCGTTGCCGATGCCCTGGGCCTTGAGGGGCAGGGATACCGCTGCGCCCTCGGGGAAGTTCTGCAGGGCCATGCCCAAAGCCAGGGCCACCGCTCCGGCCAGTGCCCCCTGGGAGGGGTCCGACGCCGCCACCGAGAAGGTCAGGCCCGCCATGCCCTCGGGGATATTGTGCAGCGTGACGGCCAGCACGATCATGGTGGTGCGCTTGAGCCGGGCGGGCAGGCCCTCCGGTTCGTCGCTGCCCATGTGCAGGTGGGGCATCAGCTGGTCGAGAAGCAGCAGGAAGGCTGCCCCCGCCGCAAAGCCCGCAAAGACGGGCAATCCCACCGCCAGGGCCTTGGGCGTGCCGGGGGCCGCCTGCTGTTCGGCCATCTCCATGGCCGGAATGAGCAGGCTCCACACCGAGGCCGCCACCATGACGCCCGCGGCAAAGCCGAGGAAGAGCTTCTGGGTCAGTTCGCCCATCTCTTTTTTGAAGAAAAATACCATGGCGGCACCCAGAACGGTGGCCAGGCAGGTAAAGCCTGTGCCCAAGGCCGCGTACAACAATTCTTTTTGCAGCATGAGGTCTCCTTTTGGGTCAGTCGAAGATTCGAGGTCGGGAAAAGGGGTTGCCCCGCCGGCGCCTTTGTCAGAACAGGGGCGCCATGGTGCGCAGCACCGCCGACAGCAGGGTGCCGAAAAAGCTGTTTCGGCACTCGTTGAGGGTGATGGCGCGGCAGTGGGATTCCAGCTCGATCATGTCGGCGCGGATGTCCGCCAGGGCACGGCAGCCGTAGAGCAGGGTGCTGCACTCAAAGTGCAGGTAGAGGCTGCGGTAGTCCAGGTTGACGGTGCCCACCGCGGCAATGCGGTCGTCGCACAGCCAGGTCTTGCCGTGCAGAAAGCCCGGCGTATAGCTGAAGATGCGCACCCCCGCCTGCAGAAGGGGCGGGAAATAGCTGCGGGTCAGCTGGTAGGTCATCTTTTTGTCCGGGATGCCGGGGGTATAGATGCGCACATCCACTCCCCGCTTGGCCGCCAGGCAGAGGGCGGTCAGGAGTTCGTTGCTCAGGATCAGGTAGGGCGTGGTGATGAACAGGCTGTACCGCGCCTGATTGATGAGTTCCAGATAGACGTTCTGGGAGACGTTCTCCCGGTCCACAGGGCTGTCCGAGAAGGGTTGGACCAGACCGTCCGCCACAAAGGGGGCGGGGCGGTGACGCTCCGGCTTGAAATGCTCGAACTCCCGGTCGGTGGGGCGGTTGGCGTTCCAGAATTCCAAGAACATGATGGTGAAGCTCCAGGCTGCATCCCCCCGCAGGCGGATGGCGGTGTCCCGCCAGTGGCCGAAGCGTTCCAGCTTGTTGATGTACTCGTCCGCAATATTGACCCCGCCGGAAAAGGCGATGTAGCCGTCAATGACCATGATTTTGCGGTGGTCCCGGTTGTTCATGACCAGGTTGAGCACCGGGACAAAGGGGTTGAAGGGCAGGCTGTGGATACCCTCCTCCTCCAGTTTGCTCCAGTAGCCCATAGGCAGCACACTGACGCTGCCCACGTCGTCGTAGATGACCCGGACATCCACCCCCTGGGCCGCCTTGCGCCTGAGGATCTCATGGATCTGGCCCCACATGGTGCCCAGGCCGATAATAAAGTATTCAATGAAGATGAAGTGCTCGGCGCTTTCCAGAGCAGGGAGCATATCGGCAAACATATCGTCGCCCAGGGGATAGTACTTGACCTCGGTGTCGGAAAAGACCGGGTAGTGCCCCTGGCGGCTGAGATACCGGGCCGTCAGGGCGCCCCGGGAATCGTTCTGTTTCAGGCGCTGCGCCGGTTCCGGTTCCTGGGTCAGCAGCGGATGGATGCGGGCCGCCGCCCGGTCCAGCTTGCGCCGCAGCCGGAAGGCCGGGCGCTTGTTGCCCCACAGCAGATACAGAATGCCGCCCTGCACCGGCATGAGCAGGAACAGCGCCATCCAGCTGATCTTGAACTCCGGCTCGATGGAATCCACACGGATGAGCAGCAGGCACATGATGACACTGAAGGCAATGCACAGGCCGTTGATCCAGGGGATATAATCGGTCAGGCGCAGAAACAGAAACGCCATCCACACCGCCTGGCTGAGGATCAATAGCCCCGTCAGCACCAGGCGGCTGAATACCGCACTGTAAACCCGCTTGATGATACGGTTGATCTTGCGCAAAAAGTACTCCTTTCCCCGCTGTGTCCGGTATGTACCGGTACGGATTTTCCCGCCTTGGGCGGGGCCGCAAATAATATCCCTACTGTATCACTATGGGGCGAAAATTGCAAGGCGGCGTCGAAAAACCGCCCGCTTCCCACGCGGCAGGGGGACTTTCTGCCGGGCGGAGTTTCCCCGCGGACCGGCTGCCCTCCTGCCCGGCCTTTCGCCGGGGGAGAGATTTTTCCTTTCCCTGCACAGGGTCAGGCGCTTGCCCGGCATAGCATCCGAACCCAAAAGCGGCAAACAAGGCGGTGGGCGCGCCTAATTCGGCGCGTCTGCCAACCATTTTCCAAAAACTTTTTGAAATTTCGAATTTTATTTCTGTCGTTATCTCGTGTTATTTTATAATTTTTAGCACTCTACTTGCAAGATTGCTAATTTTTCACATTTTGTTCATACTTTATTCATAATCCGGGAGTATTCTAGAATTGTCGAAAGGGAAAAGGCCCGGAAGACAAAAACAAACACACTTGCACATGACCGGCGCCAAAGCGCCGTTTGAAAAAGGAGATATGACTTATGGCACTTCTTATGGATCGTCGTTATAATCCGTTCCGCGATTTCGAGGACATCAACCGCGCATTCTTTGGTGACAACTCCCTGGCCGAGTTCAAGACCGATATCCGCGACATGGGCGACGGCTTTGAGCTTGAAGCCGATCTGCCCGGCTTCAAGAAGGAGGACATCAAGCTGTCTGTGAACGGCGACACCCTGACCATCAAGGCGGAGCGTCACAGCGACTTTGAGGACCAGGACAAGAAGTCCGGCTATCTGCGCTGCGAGCGCAGCTACGGTTCCTACAGCCGCAGCTTCGATGTGACCGGCGTGGATGTCAGCCAGATTTCCGCCTCCTACACCGACGGTGTGCTGCGCATCCGTCTGCCCAAGCAGGCGCCGAAACAGCCCGATGACCGCACCATCGTGATCGAGTAATCGGTCCGCGACGGGCCGGAAACGGCAGCAAAACATTCTGTGGAAGAAACTCCGCATCCCATACCGGGGAAGGCCCGGGTGCTCACATGGGCACCCGGGCCTTCCCTTTTCTGTTTCCAGCCGGACGGCTGTATCATCCCGGAAATTCCGCCTTACTCGGCGTCGGCGCGGGCGGCGCGGACCTCCGCCTCGAACTCGTCGTACTCCCGGATATATTCACTCTCGTCGTAGTGCTCACTGGCAAGGCAGAGCAGCACCGAATCGGGGCTGAAATCGTACATTTCCTTCCACGCCATGCGGGGAAGGTAGACGCCGGTGCGGGGCCGGTTGAGGCAGAACACCACCTCATTGCCCAGGCCGTCCATCACCTTGACCTTGCTCTTGCCCGCCACGTTCACCAGCACAAACTCACTGCGGCGGTTGGCATGGCGGCCCCGGATGATATCGGGGTCGGAGCCGTAGATATAAAAGACACGCTGGATGGCAAAGGGGATGTCCTTCTCCCCCTCCACAACGACCAGGTTGCCCCGCTCGTCCCCGTGTTCGGCAAATTCGATAAAGCAGGCGCTGTTGATCATGTCCATGGCGTGCTTCTCCTTTCTTTCCTGCGGGCAGTCAGACGCAGCCCGGGCGGTAGGCATTGATGGTGCGGATGACCGTCTCCTGTTCCTCCGCCGTCATGCCGTTGTACATGGGCAGGCTCAGCACCTCGTCGGCATAGCGCTCGGCGATGGGGAAGTCACCCTTATGGTAGCCCAGGTTGGCGTAGGCCTCGCTGAGGTGGGGCGGGATGGGATAGTGGATGATGGTGCCGATGCCGTTTTTGTCCAGCCAGGCCGCCAGCTCATCCCGGAAACCGGGCAGATGCACCACATACTGATGCCAGGAGCTGTCCGCCCCCGGACGCACCCGGGGCTTGACGAGGCCAGGCAGGTTGAGTCCGGCGTCGTAGCGGGCCGCAATGCGGCAGCGTTCCTCGTTGAAGTCCTGGAGGTATTTCAGTTTGACCCGCAAAAGGCCCGCCTGCAGTTCATCCAGGCGGCTGTTGGCGCCCACCACTTTATTATGATATCGGCGGTCGCTGCCGTAATTGCGGAACACCCGGCAGCGGGCGGCGATGTCGTCGTCGTTGGTGGTGATGCAGCCCGCGTCCCCGAAAGCGCCGCAGCCCTTGGTGGGGTAGAAGCTGAAGCAGCCGATGTCCCCGATGGAACCGGTGACCCGGCCTTTCCAACGATTGCCGTGGCTCTGGGCGCAGTCCTCCACCACCTTCAGGTTATGGCGGCGGGCAATGTCCATGATCTTGTCCATGTCACAGCTCTGGCCGTAGAGATGCACCGCCAAAATGGCTTTGGTGCGGGGGGTGACGGCAGCCTCGATCTTGTCGGCGTCGATGTTGTCGTACTGATCCGGCTCCACAAAGACCGGCGTGGCCCCGTTGATGGTGATGCCCATGACGCAGGCAATATAGGCGTTGGCGCTGACGATGACCTCGTCCCCCGCCCCGATGTTCAAAAGGCGGAAGGCGATCCACAGGGCATCCAGCCCCGAGGCCAGGCCCACACAGTGTCTGGCGCCCACCATGGCGGCCCACTCTTTTTCAAAGGCCTCCACCTCCCGGCCCAGGATATACCATCCGCTGCGAAGCACTTCGATGGCTTTCGCCTCATATTCGGCCGCGTGCAGGCTGTACTGCCGCCCCAGGTCGTTGGGCATGATCCGCATGGTTCTGCCTCCCTCAATCTTGTAGGTATTCCGGGGATTCTCCCGGGTTTTATCCATGTATTGTTTTATTATAGCATATCCGCCCCGGGATGGAAAGCGGGCGGGCAGAGGGACAAAAAGTCCCCGGCCGGAGCGTTTCCCGGCCGGGGACTTTGTTTTGCTGTAAATACCCGCTTACAGGGCGCAGGGGGTAAAGCCGTCCTTGCCCAGCACCAGGACCTTGTCATAGCCCAGGGCCTTGAGGTCGGCGGCTGCCTGCTCATAGCCGGCGGTGAGGGTCTCGGCGGAGTGGGAGTCGGCGGTGATGACCACATTGCCGCTCAGGGCCAGCCATTCCTTGAGAATGTCGTTGGAGGGGAAGAAATCCTCCCGGAAGCCCCGGTGCACCGTGCTGGTGTTGACCTCCAGCACACAGCGGTTGCGGGCAGCAGCAGCCAGCGCCGCCGAGGCCGCCGCCTTGTAGCGGGGGGCGTTCTCGTCAAAGAACTTGCCGTCGCCGTTGATCTTCTTGATGAGGTCGAAGTGGCCCAGAATGGTGGGGTGCTTTTCCGCCACTTTTGCTACATTGGCGAAGTAGGCCTCCACCACCGCCAGTCCGTCGCCGTCAAAGTCGTCGCGGATGCAGGCGGCCAGGTCGGACTCCCGCCAGTCGATCTCGTAATATTTGCCGGTCTTGGGGCCCTGGACATAGTGGGTGGACCCGATCCAGTAATCGTATTTCGACGGGTCATCGTCGGAATACAGATCCCATTCCAGGCCGTAGAGAATATCCATCTTGCCCTGGTACTGCTTTTTCAGCCGGGCAGCCTCGCCCTTGTACTGGGCGGTGCGGGCCGGGCTCATGCAGTATTCCAGATCGCACGGGGTGTGGCTGTGGCCCGAAAAGCCCAGCGTCTTGAGCCCTGCGCGCCAGGCGGTGACCGCCAGTTCGTCCATCGTGTTTTTGCCGTCACACAGCTTGGTGTGGACATGTACCGAGCTGAGCATGTATTCGCCTGCCATTACTGCATCCTCTCCTGCTTTACTTTATGGTCGATCACATGACGCTTTTCCAGTTCCTTGGTGATATCCTCCACCGAGATGCCCAGCTCGATCATCAGCACCATCACATGGTAGGCCAGGTCGCTGATCTCAAAGATGGTCTCTTCCTTGTCCTTTTTCGCCCCGGCAATAATGACCTCGGTGCTCTCCTCGCCCACCTTTTTCAGGATCTTCTCGATGCCCTTGTCAAACAGGTAGGAGGTGTAGCTTCCCTCCTTGGGGTTGGTCTTGCGGCCCTCGATGAGCTCATACAGCCCCTGCCAGGTGAACTGCTTCAGTTCCTCCGACACGTAGACCGGGTTGAAGAAGCAGCTCTCGGCGCCGGTGTGGCAGGCGGGCCCCGCCTTGACCACATCCACCACCAGGGCGTCCTTGTCGCAGTCGGCGGTGATGGACACCACCCGCTGCACATTGCCGGAGGTCTCCCCCTTGCGCCAGATCTCCTGGCGGCTGCGGCTGTAAAAGACGGTGCGGCCTTCCGCAATGGTGAGGGCCAGGGTCTCGGCATTCATGTAGGCCAGGGTCAGGACCTCGCGGGAATAATGGTCCTGAACAATGACGGGGATCAGCCCGTTGGCGTCAAACTTGAGGGTCTTCTCGGTGTCAGGATATTGCATAGTATTCGCTCCAGTCATGTGATACATATAGTTTACCTTGCCTTGCGATATTTTGCAAGGCATAAAAGCGGCGCGGCTGCCGCAGGGTCACAGGCGCATTTCCACGCCGTTTTGCCGCAGGTATTGTTTCAGTTCCCGGATGTCCACCTGCCGGGTGTGGAAGATGCTGGCCGCCAGGCCCGCGTCCACGGCGGGATGCTCCAGAAACAGCGTCTTGAAGTCCTCCATGCAGCCCGCGCCGCCCGAGGCGATGATGGGCACGGCGCAGCGCTTGGCCACCGCGTCCAGCAGTTCCAGGTCAAAGCCATTCTTGACGCCGTCGGTGTCGATGGAGTTGACCACCAGTTCCCCGGCGCCGTTCTTGACGCCCCGCTCCAGCCAGTCCAGGGCGTCGATGCCGGTGTTTTCCCGGCCGCCCTTGGCAAACAGCATGAATCTGCCGTCCACCCGCTTGATGTCCGCCGACAGCACCACGCACTGGTCGCCGTATTTCTGGGCGGCCGCCGGGATGATGTCGGGGTTGGCGATGGCCCCCGAGTTGACGCTGACCTTGTCGGCGCCGCACTTGAGCACACGGTCAAAGTCCTCCAGGGTGCGGATGCCGCCGCCCACCGTCAGGGGAATGAAAATCTCCGACGCCACCCGGCGCAGAATGTCGGTGAAGAGGGTGCGGCCCTCCACGCTGGCGGTGATGTCGTAAAAGACCAGCTCGTCGGCCCCCGACTGGTTGTACCAGCGGGCCATCTCCACCGGGTCGGCCATATCTTTCAGCCCTTCAAAGTTGACGCCCTTGACCACGCGGCCGTCCTTGACGTCCAGGCAGGGAATGATGCGTTTGGTAATCATGCAAAAGCCCTCCTTCTCTCAGCCGAAACGGCGCACGGCCTCGGCCAGGTCGATGGCGCCGGTGTAGACCGATTTGCCCAGAATGGCGGCGTGGCAGCCCATGGCCTGCAGGGTGTCCAGCTCCTCCATCTTTGCGATGCCGCCGGAGGCGGTGATCTCCAGCCCGGGGATGGTCAGCAGCTCCCGGTAGAGGTCCATGTTGGTGCCCTGCATGGTGCCGTCCCGGGAGATATCGGTGGCGATGACCGCTTTGACGCCCGCTTCGGCCAGACGGCGGCAGAAGGCCACCCCCGGCTCGGGGGTGACTTCCTTCCAGCCCGCCACGGCCACCAGGCCGTTCTTCATATCCACGCCCACGGCAATTTTGTCGCCGTACTTTTGGGCCATGCGGGCGGTAAAGTCGAAGTCCCGCACCGCCACGGTGCCCAGGATGCAGCGGGAGACCCCCAGGTCCAGGTAGCGGCGGATGCGCTCCTCGTCCCGGATGCCGCCGCCCACCTCGATCTTGAGCAGCCCCAGCTT
>JFBN01432914.1_pt1 | contig 11127 bp, 7 predicted proteins | sample 768741 | NCBI WGS metagenome assembly JFBN01 (sample SAMN01983846, study PRJNA193217) | chicken gut metagenome | biome: terrestrial biome; isolation source: ceca of Broiler chicken | host: Gallus gallus | place: United Kingdom: England | collected 2010-09-07
AATGTTACATCATCATTTAAGTTAACAGTATAATCTAACTGACCATCTGTTTCTGTCTTTATTACATTAATATTCTTACCGGTTTCTTTAATTGTCGTATGTTTTTCTGCTTCATCAAATACAGTCTTTAATTGACCTTCTGTTGCTGCACGGTTTGCAACAATACTGTCAGGATTTTCCGGTGTCCATGTTGTATTAGATAATCCCGTAATGGTATTATTTCTGTCTGTATTAATTTTAACATTACCTGTTGTTACTGAACCGGCTGTTACTGCTCCGTCAATTTCGGCATTGCCTGTAGTTTCGATATTACCTTTATCATCTACATGCAGACCTTCCTCGTCATTCGTGCCGCCTACCCACAATCCGTCTTTATTCAGTGTATTATAAGTACCTTTACCGTTATTTACATAAAAACCTTCTTCATTCGTTACAACATGATTTTTTGCCGGAACAACTTTTGTACTGTTTTCATCCAGTACATCATCAGTATATACTGCCTTTGTTCCGTCTTCATTTGTAGTAACGAAAGCACCGAGTTTGTCACCGACATTATACAGATTTTCTTCCGCTACAGTCGCCGAAGTGCCGTCTTCAAATATAATCGTATAGCTTCCGTCTTCATTCTGTACGGCTTCCATAAAAAAATCATTTAAATTATTACCATCAACAGTTATCACACCTTCACCATTTTGCAGTTGATAGCTGTCTGCCGCTGATGCTGTATACGGCATAAATAGCAATGAACCGCCAATCATAAGAGCGGCAGCCAAAGTCCGCAGTGAACCTCCCACTGAGATGTGTTCCGATTTACTGCTCTGTTTGCCGTTACTATGTGCTAATTCGGATACAACAACATACTGATTTTTAACTTTACTCCATATAACCTTGTAAATTCGGTTCATGTCTAATCCTCCTTATAAGTAAGAATTTATATCGTTCTAACTTAGGAGTGTTATCCATATGCAATATCTTATTAATCATCTATTATAAATCAATTCTATGTATAAACTGTATATAACTGCTACCACTTTTGCTGCTTTATATTCCATATGATTACAACTAAGTTCTTTTCAAATTCATGTTTCAACCAAACAAAAATTACCTAAGTTATAAACGTATGTAAAATTCCTTTTTTCTCAGCTTGTGAAAATAATTTCATGTATTTTATTTTCTAAACAATAGTTTACCCACCCCGAAATAAAGAAAGTAAACTACGTTTATATTACATTTCTTATTGACCCCCTTATCCTCAATCACAAGCCTATCATGCTTTATATGCACTCATTATATATAAAAAATTTTAATAATGCAAATATTTTTACGCTAAATCTAGGGGGGTCGATAGAGCTATTCTTACAGTCTGTAAGCATAAAATTTTTTTCAGCGCGCAAAAAAAGCCCTCGCAGATTTCATATCTACAAGGGCTTTTCGTATCTCATACATGCGTGCGGCGGGCAAAGTCGCTGAAGCGGAATTTGTCCGGCCGGTGGCGTGAGATGGTGTACTGAAACAGTGTCGTATCTTCCAGAAATACGAACGACGCTATATTCACCACCATATCATAATTTTTCAAATCGAGCAGCTGTCTGTCTTTAACGGATATCGACTGACACGTTATCTCTTTTTTGGCATAGCCGATTTTCAACTGCATGTCGTTTTCAATATATTCGTAGAGCGAATTTTGCGCTATCGCTTTGTCCATATGCGGTACAATATCGGCATTTAATATATCCGTATCGAAAATAACGGCTTCACCGTTGATTTTGCGGACGCGCTCGATATACCAGACTTTCGTAGAGCTGCTTTCCAACAAAAGCAATTTCTTCATCTCCTCGTCCGGCTCAATACATTCACAGCAGTTCACAATCGTTTCCACTTCGCCCGGCATCGTGTCCGCCAGTTCCTTGAAGCTGATAAGCCCCGATACGGGGAAGTTGAACCGCGTTATATCGAGCACAATCGAGCCTTTGCCCTGCGATTTTTGAATATAGCCGTTCTGCGACAGCATGAGCAGCGCTTTTCGGACCGTATCGCGCGAAGCTTTGTAATAATCTCTGAGATAAAATTCGCTCGGCAGCAGTTCACCCGCTTTTATCTTGTGCGTTTCAATCATATTGAGCAAATCCTGATAAATCGCTTCGTACTTCTTCATAATCAATCCTCCTTCGCCTTTTTCGTCTTATCATCAAGCGGTTTTTCCGCCAGTATTTTCAACGCTTTCGTTACAACCTGCAACAGTCGCGGTTTGTTGAGCTTCGTGATTTTTATCTGAATGCTGTTTAATCCCGGCAGCATTTTCATCAGTACGCCGAACTGCGCTTTCAGCTTAATTATATTTTCCGGCTTAATGTTCGGCTCGTCCGTCATGGTGAATTCCACGAAATCCGTTTTTTCCGTAACGGATTTTATGCCCAGTTCACGCGCATAATTTTTGATGCGGGCAATCTGCATGAGTTTTTTCACCGGCTCGGTCATCTCGCCGAAACGGTCGACAAGTTCCTCTTCCAGATGAACGGCGTGTTCTTCGTTGCGGATTGCGGCAATGCGCTGATATACCTCGATTTTGTTCGTCGCGTCGCTGATATAGCCGCCGTCGAGATACGCATCCGTTTTGAGCTCAATGACCGGTTCGACAATTTCTTTCGGCGGCTGACCCGTTTTAATCGTTTCGACAGCTTCTTCCAACAGGCGGCAATACATTTCAAAGCCGACGCTCGATATATGGCCGTGCTGCTGTGCGCCGAGAAGGTCGCCTGCGCCGCGGATTTCCAGGTCGCGCATGGCAATTTTGAAACCAGAGCCGAGTTCGGCGAATTCTTTTATCGCCTGCAGTCTTTTTTCCGCCGTTTCGGACAGAATTTTATCTTTCTGGTAGATGAAATAGGCAAATGCCATCTGTTTGGAACGGCCGACGCGCCCGCGCATCTGATACAGCTGCGACAGACCGAAATTATCCGCGTTAAAAATGATTATCGTATTGGCATTCGGCACATCGAGCCCGTTTTCGATAATACTCGTGGCGATAAGCATATCGTATTTGCCTTCGTAGAAATTGAGCATGGCGCGCTCTAATTCCTCTTCCGTCATCTGCCCGTGCGCTACGCCTATTCTTATATCCGGCAGCATGGAGGATAGGTGCAGATACATCTTGCCGATACTTTCAATGCGGTTGTAGATGAAATACACCTGCCCGCCGCGGCGCACTTCGCGTTTTATGGCATCGCGGATAATCACGTCATTGTTTTCGATTACGTACGTCTGCACCGGGAAGCGCTCCTGCGGCGGCGTCTCGATTATGCTCATATCGCGCGCGCCGACCAGCGACATATGCAGTGTGCGCGGTATCGGCGTAGCGCTCAGGGACAGTACGTCGATATTTTTGCTGATACGTTTAATCTTTTCTTTCTGTTTTACGCCGAAGCGTTGTTCTTCATCGACAATCAAAAGACCTAAATCCTTAAATTTCACCTTTTTATCATTGAGAATGGCATGCGTACCGATTAATACGTCAACCTGCCCCATGGCCAAATCCTCCAGCGTCTTTTTCTGCTCTTTCGGGCTGTTGAAGCGGCAGATAATGCCCACATTCGGTCCGAAGCCTTTAAAGCGGTTTGTGAACGTCTTATAGTGCTGCTGCACGAGCACCGTCGTCGGCACGAGTACGGCGACCTGTTTGCCGCTCATCACGGCTTTGAACGCGGCGCGGATGGCGACTTCCGTCTTGCCGAAGCCTACATCGCCGCAGAGCAGTCTGTCCATTGGTACGGGCTTTTCCATGTCAGCCTTTATCTCCCGAATGGCTCTCAGCTGGTCAGGTGTCTCTTCATACGGGAACGCATCTTCAAACTCCTTCTGCCACGGCGTATCGGGCGCGAAGGCGAAACCTTTGCCGTTTTTGCGCTGCGCATACAGATTTATCAGGTCTTTGGCGATATTTTCCACGGAAGCCTTCGCTTTCGCTTTGGCTTTTTTCCATGCCGTACTGTTCATCTTGGAAAGATGCGGCACTTCTCCTTCTGAACCGATGTATTTCTGAATTAGATGCACCTGGTCAGTCGGTACGAACAGTTTATCCGTGCCGCTGTATTTTATATGTAAATAATCCCGGTGCACATTGCCGATAGTAAGCGTTTCCACGCCGAGATATTTACCGATGCCGTGATTTACGTGAACGACGTAATCGCCGATATTAATATCGCGAAAATGGGCTATTTTACCTTCAGCGCTTTTTGCCGACTGACGCGGTTTCAGTTTTTTCTTCTGCCGGCCGAGGATATCCTTTTCGGAAATAACGACGAGATGCGACTGCGGAAATTCAAAACCGTTGAGCACCGAGCCGACAACAAATGTTACCATTTTGTCCGACAGCTGCGTCGGATTTTCGCTGCGCGATACAGGAATGTTATTTTGCTGCAGAATATCCTGCAAGTAATTTATTTTCTCTCTATCGCCCAGACAGATTAAAATGCGGCTTTTCTGCTCCAGCCAGTTTTTCAGCTCCTCGCACAGAAGGTGCATCTGCCGCTGAAACGGCGCCGTCGATTTCACCGCCACGCTGACAAGATTTTGCGGCTGTGTATCCGGTATGCGCTGCATCATGAGCGATATGAACAGCAAATTATGCTTTTTCGCGGCGTTTAAAATATCGTTCCAGTCGTATACCAAATCCTTGATTTCCGGATTTTCCTTGATATTGGCCATTACGGCTTCTTTTAAATGCAGTGGCTCATCCAGAATTACCGTGCAGTTTTCGCGCAGATAAGACAAAAACAGCGCCGGTGTGCCGGAAGAATCCGTACGCATGAGCGGCAAAATGTCGCATTTAGCGATATTTTTAACGGAACGCTGCGTATTTATATCAAATTCGCGGATGGATTCCACTTCATTGTCGAAAAACTCTATGCGCAGCGGCAGTTCCAGATTGATGGGATAAACGTCGACAATGCCGCCGCGCGCGCTGAACTGACCGAGCTGCTCCACTTTGTCCGTGTGTTCGTAGCCGAGCGATACCAATTCTTCTAAAAGTTTGCCATAATTATATTCTTTCGTAATTTCCAGCTGAATGCTGGAATTTTCAAAATCCTGACGCGACATGTCCTTCTGCATCGCCGCCTGCGCCGAAACGAGAATGATGTTTTTCTCCTGCCGCGCCAGCTGTCCCAGTACCTGCATACGGCGCGCCTTCAGCTCCATGCTTTTGGCACTTGCCGCCACATTCACCACGTCAAGCGCCGGCAGTTCCAGAATTTCCGTATCATCGAGCAGCGACGACAAATCGCTCGTCCAGTCCTCGATATTTTCTCTGCCGTGCGTGATGATTATCGTCGTTTTCGGGTCATTTTTGTAACACGCCGCCACAATGGCATGCTTTTGCGAGCCGGACACGCCGTAAATATAGTTCTGTCCGTCCTTTTGCCCGAAATATTCATAAATATCACTTAAAATAGGCTCTTTCGCTAATGCGGGAAAAAGTATATTCATATTTACAAAACCTCTCCTAAACCTCTCACTGTATGTCAAAAAGGGGACTGCACAAAATGAGTACAGTCCCTGATTTTTTATTTTAGTTTATCTGTTGAGCCGATTGATTTCCTCCGGCAGTATAATAGTTTATATTTAGTAAGGTTAAGTGCCCACATCGAACGAATATAAACTATTATACTGCCGGCTGCAGGCTTAATGCCTTACCGGCACAACAGATTTTAATTTATGATTATTTGCCCAGACTTAAAGCAGCTTTCACGAATTCACGGAACAGCGGCTGCGGTCTGTTCGGACGGGATTTGAGCTCCGGATGGAACTGCGAAGCTACAAACCAAGGATGGTTCGGCACTTCCACGATTTCCACGAGGCCGTTATCCGGGCATACACCTGCAACAACAAGACCGGCATCAGTGAGTGCCTGTTTGAATTCGTTGTTGAATTCGAAACGGTGGCGATGACGTTCGTGAATGAGTTCGCTGCCGTATGCTTCATACGTTTTCGTGCCCGGCGTAACCTGGCAAGGATAAGAACCGAGACGCATCGTGCCGCCTTTGTCCACAACTTCAAGCTGCGAAGACATCAGCGCGATTACCGGATGAGTCGTATCGGAGCTGAATTCCGTGCTGTGCGCATCTTCCATGCCGCATACGTGGCGGGCAAATTCGATTACGGCGCACTGCATGCCGAGGCACAGACCGAGGAACGGAATGTTGTTTTCACGGGCATATCTTATCGCGGAGATTTTGCCTTCCACACCGCGGTCGCCGAAGCCGCCCGGAACGAGGATACCTTTGCAACCGGCGAAAACATCGGCTAAATCCACATCGTCGCCTTCGAGCTGTTCGGAGTTGACCCATTTGATTTTCACTTCAGTGGAGTTGGCAATGCCTGCATGGTGCAGAGCTTCCGTTACGGAGATGTACGCATCCGGCAGTTCCACGTATTTGCCGACAACGGCGATTTTAACTTTTGTTTCCGGATTTTTAATGCGGTGAACCATGCGTTCCCAATCTTCCATATGCGCCGGACGGTAGTCAAGCTGCAGTTTTTCCAGAACGATTTTATCAAGGCCTTCTTTTTGCATCATCAAAGGCACTTCATAAATCGTGGAAGCCGTCATATTCTGAATAACGGCGTTAGCGTCAACGTCGCAGAACAGCGCCAGTTTTTCTTTCATGTCTTCCGACAGTTTCTGTTCCGTACGGCAAACGAGGATATCCGGCTGAATACCGATACTGCGCAGTTCTTTTACGCTGTGCTGCGTCGGTTTCGTTTTCAGTTCGCCCGCTGCGGAAATGTACGGAATTAACGTTACATGAATGTATAAAACGTCGTTTTTGCTTACTTCTTTTTTTACCTGACGGATAGCTTCGAGGAACGGCAGGCTTTCAATATCGCCGACCGTGCCGCCGATTTCCGTGATGACAACATCGGCGTCATCGTGTGCGCCGACAGCATATACGCGCTGTTTGATTTCGTTGGTGATATGCGGGATTACCTGCACCGTTTTGCCGAGATAATCGCCGCGGCGTTCTTTATTTAATACGGACCAGTAAATTTTACCAGTTGTTACGTTGGAATTTCTTGTAAGGTTGATATCAATAAAACGTTCATAATGTCCAAGGTCGAGGTCCGTTTCCGCACCGTCCTCCGTTACGAAAACTTCCCCGTGCTGATACGGGCTCATTGTTCCCGGGTCAATATTGATGTACGGGTCAAATTTCTGAATAGTTACTTTGATACCGCGGCTTTTCAGCAATCGGCCCAGAGATGCCGCCGTGATGCCTTTACCTAAAGAAGAAACTACACCGCCAGTAACAAAAATATATTTTGCCATTAAAAAATCCTCCTCTAAAAATATAAACGTTTATTCCTTATCAATATCTTCCTGAATGCCTTCTAATAATTTAGTACGGCGTCTGCTGGATAATGCCTTGCTCTTGCTCGAACCGCTCGAAGTGGATACAACCGTGCTGCGTTTCGTTTCCGGCGGGTTCCATTCCGTCAGTCCCCACATACCGTCGCCCGTGTACTGAAAACGGCTGTCCATGTTGATGAGCGTATATACTTCCGAAATAGCCGCCGACAGGGACTGCACCGGTTTGCATTTTTTTTCAATTACTTCCATTATGAGGTCTTTATAAAAAATAGGTTTATTGGCTAAAGTTAAAATATAATATGCCACATCTGTTTCCGAACTGTGCATAAAATCCATCGAAAATTCCTCCTTGCATTTTATTCCTGCAAAATTTCCCTGCAAAACATTACATTTTTTCCGGTGCGCTTACGCCCAAAATGCCGAGACCATGCGCCAGCACGTATTTTGTCGCCATGCACAGTGCCAGACGTGCCTGCGCCAGTTTGTCATCAACGCCGAGAATACGGCATTTATTGTAGAAACTGTGGAACGTCGACGCCAAATCATGCACATAACCGGCAATACGGTGCGGTGCTTTGTTTTTAGCGGCAAGCGCGATTTCATCAGGATAAGATAATAACTTTTTAATTAAAGCAATTTCTGCTTCATCTGTCAAGAGGGATAAATCCGGATTTTCCTTTATTTCTATACCGGCCTCTTTCATCTGACGGAAAATGCTGCAAATACGCGCATGAGCATACTGTACGTAATAAACCGGATTTTCATTGGACTGCGATTTTGCCAAATCCAAATCAAAATCGAGCTGACTGTCGAGCGAGCGCATGATGAAGAAGAAACGGGCAGCATCGGCGCCTACTTCCTCAATCAGTTCGGCGAGCGTTACGCTCTGACCGGTACGTTTGGACATCTTAACGAGCTCGCCGTTGCGGTACAGGCTCACCATTTGAAGCAGAAGCACTTCCAGATTGTCCGGATTGTAGCCGAGAGCCGCCATAGCTGCTTTTACGCGGCAGACGTAGCCGTGATGGTCCGCGCCCCAGATGTTGATGAGTTTGTCAAATTTACGTTCAAATTTATTGCTGTGATAAGCGATATCGGCTGCCAGATATGTAGGAACGCCGTTATCACGGATGACTACGCGGTCTTTATCGTCGCCGTAAGCTGTGGATTTGAGCCATTTTGCGCCGTCTTTTTCATACATGTTGCCGTTGTCCATGAGTTTTTGGCATACGGCATTTATCGCATCGGGATGAAGCGTTCTTTCGCTGAACCATACATCAAAATGCACGTTGAAATCGGCCAAATCTTCTTTTAACGCCGCCAATTTTTCTTTAAGCGCCAATTCTTTAAAAATGCCGAGACGCTCCTGTGCACTCATGTGCAGGTATTTGTCGCCGTCTTTGTTGATAATGCGCTGCGCTGTATCAATGATATCATGACCGTGGTAGCCGTTTTCCGGGAATTCGCATTCCTGACCGAGAAGTTCTAGATAGCGCGCATTGACGGAAGCGGCGAGATTGTCAATCTGATTGCCGGCATCATTGATGTAATATTCGCTGGCAACATTGTAGCCGGCCGCACGCATGAGATTTACGAGCGCACTGCCGAACGCCGCGCCGCGTCCGTGTCCTACATGCAGAGGACCGGTCGGATTGGCACTGACGTATTCAATCTGAATGCGCGGCACATCGCGTTTCGGCAGATTGCCGAAATTTGTTCCCTGTTTTAATAAATCCGCCAGCGACGCATAAATAACGTCGGATTTCAGATAAAAATTAATAAATCCCGGACCGGCAATGGCCGTTCTTTCTAAAAATGGAGCATCTAAACGATTTACAATTTCCTCAGCGATTTTGCGCGGTGCAGCATGAAAAACTCTCGCCGATTGCATAGCAATATTAGATGCGAAATCCCCCAGCTCCTTTTTCGGCGGAACTTCCAGCACAACCGGCGGCAGCTCTCCTGCCGGAAGAGCATTTTCCGCAATGGCTTTCTGGGCTGCATCTTTAATAGCCTGTATAAGCAAATCTTTAGTATCCAATTAAAATCCTCCCATAATAAATTATTAAAACATATTGTAGTTGTAGCAAATTTCTTATTCAGTTTCAGTTGGCAGGCTGAATTTTTATGACCAGCTCATTATCACTCTGCCAGCTGCCGTTTATATATAAAGCATAATCTATCTCAATGATGCGGCCTTTGGCATCAGAAATCATCTTAAAGCGGTGCGTCTTTGCCGTCATCTGCAATCTGCCGTAAGGCGTTTCATAATCGCTGCTACTTACCTGCCCTGTAGCGAAATGCTGCTGCTGTTTTACACCGCCGCTGCGCGTCAACGTCAAAAAATCTTCTCCAATTTTCAGCATTGTAGAAGTTTCCTGTTTATCGACCAAATCATTCTCTTTGTATATGACATAGGAAATACCGCCTCGCACGTGATGATTGGCAAGTGCCTTCGTCTGTACGGTATTTTCCTCGCTGCCTTTTTGTTTACTGTTAATTTTAACAATAACCTTGTTCATGCAAATCTCCCTATAAATACACTATGCACTATTATAACTTAATCTTTATACCTTGCCAACCGTATTTACAGCTTATCCTTGAAATTTCGCACTAAATTTTTTAATCATCTTCACCGGACGATACGACTCTTTGGCTTTGCGCAGTCCTTCCAGCCCCATGTCCTCTTCGCGGTTGATGTACGTCATGTCCGCCCATTCATGTTCGACAAACGCCTGATTGATGGCCGTATAAGCGCCGTTTACATCCGGGTCAGCTTTTTCCACATGGATTACAGCCGTATCGCTGTTGAGCGCCTCGCCGAAAGTGAACGCCATGACTTTATTCACCATAAAGATAGCGCCGCCTTTGAGCTTCAACTCATCAAAATTATTCAGCACTTCGATTATCGCGTCGCGTTCCGCCTTGATGAACGGGTCGTCCGGCATGAGCGCCAGTCTTTTTTTGTACCAGCCGTTGATGGTAATCTTACATAATGTAATTATATCATTATTAATCGGCAAATACTCGGCTTCCGGATAATTTTTCCGAAAACTGTTCAAATGATTTTTCTTGGAATGAAATTTTCGGCCCGACAGCTTTATGAGGTCGGAGGCATTGTAGACATAATCGTATTCATCGCGGTTCGTTTCAAATTCAAACGTGCCGCCCGGATAATTTTTCAGCTGTTCGACTACGTTTTCCTCCAAACCCGATAAAACGAGCGGCAGACCGAGATTTTTAAAATGCTCTCTCAATTTATCCATAGCCGCAAACAGTTTTTCTTCAGTACAGAGCGGTTCAAGCGCAAAAGTTTCGTTTTCGTACTGCGCTGTGAAAAACAGAATGTCATCCTCAATACACCACATGATGTTGAACGGCTTGCGCCACATGAATAAATTCGTAAAATTCAGATGGGCATTTTCATGGTAATTTAGTCTAAAATATGGGTCTAATATATTTTTATCTTCTATCTTAAGTTCCTGGAATAAAATAATAATCACCTGCTTTACTATTATTCAGATTAAATCTGAATTTAATCTAATGATACATTATAGCAAATTTTTTAAGTCAATGCCAGCGTTTACTATAGAAACAAAAAGGCTGTTGCACTATTTTTTTGCAACAGCCTTTATATTTATAGTATTTATTGTTCAACGTGCCGTTCGGCGCAATATATGATTAAAAGTTATATTTCTTAATTTATCTTCATATTGCGCCGGGCAATTTTTCTTTGAAGTCAAAGAAAAGTTGCCGAAAAA
>JFBN01317123.1_pt1 | contig 11101 bp, 8 predicted proteins | sample 768741 | NCBI WGS metagenome assembly JFBN01 (sample SAMN01983846, study PRJNA193217) | chicken gut metagenome | biome: terrestrial biome; isolation source: ceca of Broiler chicken | host: Gallus gallus | place: United Kingdom: England | collected 2010-09-07
TCCAGCCAGCCCGCGACTTTGAACTACCTGACCACCGCCACCGACATCGAGATGGTGGTGGGCGCCAACTGCATCGACACCCTGGTGGAATACGACAACAAGGGCGTCATGCGGGAAGGCCTGGCCACCGAGTGGGAGTTCGACGAGCCCTCCCTGACCTGGACCTTCCACCTGCGGGACGAAAACTGGGTGGATATGAACGGCGAAGTGGTGGCCCCCGTCACCGCGCAGGACTTTGTGGACGCCCTGCGCTACCTGCTCAACCCCGCCTACGCGGCCTCCAACGTGGGTCTGGTTACCTCCTACATCGCCGGGGCCGAAGCCTACTACGACTACCAGGTCAACCTGGCCAACGCCAACAGCGGCCTGGTGGAGGACGACGGCACCACCTACACGGTGGACGCGGACGGCGTGGTCACGGTCAGCGCCCCCGGCGCAGACCCCCAGACCTTCGCGCCGGTGGACTTTGACACGGTGGGGGTCAAGGCGGTGGACGAGCACACCCTGACCTATACTTTGACGTACGACTTCCCCGGCTTTTTGAGCCTGCTGGTCTACCTGCCCTACGAGCCGGCCTACGGCCCCCTGCTGGAGGAGATGGGCGACCAGTTCGCCACCTCCGCCGAGACGCTGTACAGCTGCGGCGCGTTCTACCTGTCCGAATATGTCCCGCTGGAAAGCTGGGTCATGACCAAGAACCCCGAGAACTACGACGCCGAAAACGTCTTTATCGAGACGGTCAGCCGCATCTACAACGCCGAGGCCGAGGTCAACGGCCCCGAGATGGTCCGGCGCGGCGAGATCGACGAGGCCACCATCGGCTCGGACATCCTGGACAGCTGGCTGGCCGACGAGGCCACCAAGGACCTGGTGTCCATGGACCGGCCCAACACCAACTATACTTACTTCTACCTGTTCAACTTCATGCCCTTCTACCACGAGTTCTCGGGCCAGACCGTAGAGGGCCTGGACGACGAGTACGAGCCGGAGAACTGGGCCAAGGCCATCAACAGCCCGAATTTCCGCAAGGCCTTCCTCTACGGCATCAACAACGCCGTCACCCTGGCCGTCACCGCCCCCGAGGGCTATGAGGGCTACAAGCTGAACACCGTCACCCCGCCCTCCTTCTGCGCCAACGACGACGGCGTGGACTACACCCAGTGCGGCGCGCTGGCCGGCATCACCGAGTTCTTCAACGAGGAGACGGCCAAGCAGTACCGCGACGCCGCCATCGAGGAGCTCTCGGCCCAGGGCGTCACCTTCCCGGTCAAGGTGCAGATGCCCTATAACCCCTCCACCCCCGACTGGGACCGCCAGTGCCAGGTCTTTAAGCAGCAGCTGGAAGGCGTTTTGAACGACGGCGCCGACTTCATCGACGTCATCCTCACCGCCGGGCCGGCCGACAACTACCTGTCGGCGGTGCGCCGGGCGGGCAAGTACTGCTTCCAGCTGTGCAACTGGGGCGCCGACTACTCCGACCCCGAGACCGAGACCGACCCCTTCTACCAGACCCCCGGCGGCTACGGCGGGCGCTACGCCTACCTGCGCACCGCCGTGGAGGACGGCATCGTCACCGGCGAGACGGCCGACACCATCATGGCCTACATGGCCGCCGTCGAGGAGGCCAAGGCCATCACCACCGACATCAACGCCCGGTATGAGGCGTTTGCCAACGCCGAGGCCATGCTGATCCAGAACGCCCTGGTCATCCCGATGGGGATGAGCGTGCCCGCCTACCTGGCCACCCGGCTGAACTACTGGGAAGGCCAGTACGCTTCCACCGGCTTTTCCAACAAGCGGCTGAAGGGCATCCACGTGCTGGACCACTACGTCTCGATGAGCGAGTACGAAGCCAACCGCGACGCACGCTGAGCGCCAGGCACACTCCAGAGGACTACGACAGGGGGCCGCCCTTGCAGCAGGAGCGGCCCCCTGTTTTTATGAAGAAAGGACGTCGGATATGGTAAAATATCTGGCCAAGCGGATCGGGCATTCGATCTTGACGCTGTTCATCATCGTGACGCTCGTGTTCTGCCTGCTCCGGCTGATGCCGGTGGAAGGCTACTTTGCCAACTACGAAAAAATGACCGAGACCCAGATCCAGGCCGGCCTGCAGTCCATGGGCCTGCTGGACCCGCTGCCCGTGCAGATCTTCCGGTTCTGGCGCGACGCCTTCCAGGGCGATCTCGGGGTCAGCCACATCTACCGGGTCAACGTGCCGGTGGTGGACATCCTCGCCGACAAGCTGCCCATCTCCATCCAGATGGGCGTGACGGCCATGGTGGTGTCCCTGATTCTGGGCATCCCCCTGGGGCTGGTGATGGGCCGGTTCAAGCACCGGCTGCCCGACAAGATCGGCACGGCCATCGTCATCCTGATCCAGGCGGTGCCGGCGGCGGTCTACTATCTGTATATCCAGATGTACGGCACCACCGCCCTGAACGTGGGCCTTTTGTTCAACGCCGATAACCTGCGGTACTGGATCTTGCCGGTGTTCTCGATGAGCCTGGGCAACATCGCCTTTTACGCCATGTGGCTGCGCCGCTACATGGTGGACGAGAGCAACAAGGACTATGTCCTGCTGGCCCGGGCCAAGGGCGCCAGCGAGGACCGCATCGCCCTGCGGCACATCTTCCGCAATGCTATGGTCCCGCTGGTCCAGTACATCCCCTCGGCCTTTTTGAACACGGTGGTGGGCTCCATCTACATCGAGAGCCTGTACAGCATCCCCGGCATGGGCGGGCTGCTGGTCACCTGCGTGCAGCGGCACGACAACACCATGGTGCAGGGCATCGTCCTGCTGTACGCCTGCGTGGGCATCATCGGCCTGATCCTGGGCGATCTGCTCATGGTCCTGATCGACCCGCGCATCAGCCTGGGCAAGAAAGAAGGTGGACGCTGATGCTGTTCTTTTTGAAAAACGCCAAGTCAAAGCAGCTGGAGGACGCCCTGGCCGGGCGCCAGCGCTCTACCGGCCCTGCCGCCGCCTGGGCCGGCCTGCCGGAGGACGAGCTGTTTACCCCGGCCGGCTTCCGCGCCGAGGAGGCCGAGGCCACCGCAAGCTCCAACTACAGCTACTGGGGCAGCACCCTGCGCTCCTTCCTCAAAAACAAGTTCGCGGTGGCGCTGCTCGTCGCCCTGGTGGCGGTGGTGGCCTTCGCCTTTTTGCAGCCCCACCTGCCGGGGCAGATCGACCCCAACTACTGCCGGGTGGACCCTGAAACGGGCATCCAGTACCGCAACGTCGCCCCCGGGGTGGACGGCTTTGTCTGGGGCTCCAACTCCATCGGGCAGGACCTGTGGGCCCGCATCTGGGCCGGCACCCGCACCAGCCTCATCATCGCCTTTTTCGTGGCCATGATCGAGGCGGTGGTGGGCATCACGGTGGGGGTGCTGTGGGGCTATGTGCGCCAGCTGGACTTTTTCTTCACCGAGCTGTACAACATCTGCGACAACATCCCCTCCACCATCATCCTGATCCTGATCTCCTATGTGGCCAGCCCCAGCGTGCCCACCCTGATCCTGGGCATGTCCCTGACCGGGTGGATCGCCATGGCGCGCTTCATCCGCAACCAGATCCTCATCATCCGGGACCGCGACTACAACGTGGCCTCCCGCTGCATCGGCACCCCCACCTTCCGCATCGTGCTGCGCAACCTGCTGCCCTACCTGGTGTCGGTCATCATGCTGCGCATGGCCCTGACCGTCCCCGCCGCCATCGGCAGCGAGGTGTTCGTCACCTACATCGGCCTGGGCCTGTCGGTGGAGACCCCCTCCCTGGGCAACCTGATCAACGACGGCCGCCAGGTCATGATGCAGGCCGGGCTGCGCTACCAGCTGCTCTACCCCACCATCATCCTCAGCTTTGTCACCATCGCGTTCTACCTGATCGGCAACGCCTTCTCGGACGCCGCCGACCCCAAGAACCATATGCAGTAAAGGAGGCCGCAAGATGGAACACACAACCCCCATCCTCTCGGCCCGGAACGTCCACATCTGCTTCAACCTCCGGGGCCGGGTCCTGCACGCCATCCGCGGCATCGACCTGGACATCCAGCAGGGCGAAGTGCTGGCCATCGTGGGCGAAAGCGGCTCGGGCAAGAGCGTGTTCACCAAGTCCTTCATGGGCCTGCTGGACGCAAACGGCGCCATCACCGAGGGCGCCATTGATTACTTTGGGGCCGACGACGGCAAGCCCATCCGCCTGTCCGGCCTGAAAAAGGAAAAGGACTGGCTGCGGGTGCGCGGGCACGAGATCGCCATGATCATGCAGGACCCCATGACCAGCCTGAACCCCCTCAAGACCATCGGGGACCAGATCGCCGAGGCGGTGCAGCTGCACCAGCACCTGAAGGGCCGCGCCGCCCGGGAAAAGGCGGTGGAATACCTGCGGGACGTGGGCATCGCCGACCCCGAGCGCCGCTTCAAGCAGTACCCGCACGAGTTTTCGGGCGGGATGCGCCAGCGGGTGGTCATCGCCATCGCGGTGGCCTGCAACCCCCAGATCCTGATCTGCGACGAGCCCACCACCGCCCTGGACGTCACCATCCAGGCCCAGATCCTGGAGCTGCTCAAAGACCTGCGGGTCAAATATAACCTGACGGTGGTCCTCATCACCCACGACCTCGGGGTGGTGGCCAACATCGCCGACCGGGTGGCCGTCATGTACGCCGGGGACATCGTGGAGATCGGCACCGCCGACGAGATCTACTACGACCCCCGCCACCCCTACACCTGGGCGCTGCTGTCCAGTATGCCCCAGATGGGGGTCAAGGGCGAGGACCTGTTCAACATCCAGGGCACGCCCCCTAACCTCTTTGCCGAGATCCACGGGGACGCCTTTGCCCCCCGCAACCCCCAGGCCCTCAAGATCGACTTTGTCAAACAGCCGCCCTACTTTGAAGTGACCCCCACCCACAAGGCCAAGACCTGGCTGCTGGACCCCCGCGCGCCCAAGATCGAGCCGCCCGCGGTGGTCCGCCGGCTGCGAGAGGAGGGAATGTGAACCATGCCTGAAACGGAACGCAACACGGACCGGGAGGTCCTTGTGCAGGTGAAAGACCTGGAAGTGACCTACGGCTCCGGCCGCCGGAAATACCGGGCGGTCTCCCACGCCAACTTTGAGATCTACCGGGGCGAAACGTTCGGCCTGGTGGGCGAGTCGGGCTCGGGCAAGACCACCATCGGCCGGGCCATCATGCGCATCATCCCCACATCGGCCGGCGAGATCCTCTACAAGGGCCAGAAGATCAACGGCAAAGATCAGCAAGGCGCTGGACCGACCAGGTGATCAAGGAGATCCAGATGATCTTCCAGGACCCCCAGTCCTCCCTGAACGAGCGGGCCAAGGTCAGCTACATCGTGGGCGAAGGGCTGATGAACGTCCGCCCCGACCTGACCGCCGCCCAGCGGGAGGAAAAGGTCCGCCAGGCCCTGCTGGACGTGGGGCTGCTGCCCGAATTCGCCTCCCGCTTCCCGCACGAATCGGGCGGGCAGCGCCAGCGCATCGGCATCGCCCGGGCGCTGATCGTCGAGCCGGAGTTCATCATCGCCGACGAGCCCATCTCGGCGCTGGATATGTCCATCCGGGCCCAGGTGCTCAACCTGCTGCGGCACCTGCAGCAGCAGCGGGGCATCACCTACCTGTTCATCGCGCACGACCTTTCGGTGATGCGGTACATCTCGGACCGGATCGCCGTCATCCACAAGGGGGACATCGTCGAGCTGGCCGATGCCGAAGAGCTGACGAGCCACCCCATCCATCCCTACACCCGCAGTCTGCTGTCGGCCATCCCCATGCCCAGCCCCCGCCGGGAGCGGGGCAAAAAGCTGCTGGTGTACGACCCGGCCATCCACCACTACGACGCCGACCCGCCCGCCTGGCGGGAACTGCGGCCCCGGCACTGGGTGCTGTGCAACGAGGGCGAGGCCGCCGCATGGCTCCGGGACGCCGCCGGTACCGGCTCTCATTGAATCAGGGCAGGACGCTGTTTTACGCGCCCTGCCCTTTTGTTTTGCCAAAAGGCATACGGCGTGTAAAATACAGGATAAACCAACCTTGCGTTCACTATTTAGACAAAAGTTTCTGCTATACTGGTTGCTCAGGTGCGGGCGCGGAAGGGCTTTGTTTGTATTGACTTTTCCGCCCCTGCGCTTATATAATGGAATGAATGCGGGCGCAAAGACCGCCTGCCCTAGATGGATCGCTTTCAAGAGAGAAAGGAACACTATGCCTGTCACCAATGAGCCGGTCTACGCCTCCCAGGCCCAGCCCTGGATGGCCTTTTACGACCCCAAATACCGGAATATGCCGGTGCCCGACTGCACGGCTTTCGAGTACGTCTGCCGCCAGAACAAGGGCCACTTGGCGGACATCGCCCTGAACTACTATGGCGTCAACATCAGCTACGCCACCTTGATCGTCAACGTGAAAAAGACCGCCGCCGCCCTGCGGGCCGCCGGGGTCCGCAAGGGGGACATCATGACGGCGGTCAGCGTCATGACCCCCGAGCTGATCTACCTGTTCTACGCCTCCGACATGGTGGGCGCCACCCTGAACCTGGTGGACCCCCGCTACAGCCCCGAGGGCATCCACGAGTACATCGAGGAAGCCGGCTCCCGGATGCTGATCTGTATGAACCTGTTCTACGACAAGTGCCACCAGGCCACCCGCCGCACCACCGTGGAAAAGGTGCTGGTCTTTTCCCCGGCCGAGTCGCTGGGCGGGGCCATGAAGCTGGCCTACACCGCCGCCAACCCCGACCGCAACCGCTACGCCTCCAACGTCGTGTTCTGGAAGCAGTTCATGGCGGCGGGCAAGGGCGCCAGCACCGCCAGCGAGCCCTTTGACCCCAACCACAGCTGCGTGATGGTCCACACCGGCGGCACCACCGGCAGCCCCAAAGGGGTGCTGCTGGGGGACACCTCCTTCAACGCCCTGGCCCAGCAGTTCGCCGCCTATGAGGTGGTGTTCCAGCGCCAGCAGAAGCTGCTGAACGTGATGCCCCCCTTCATCGCCTACGGCTATGCCTGCGGCGTCCACCTGCCCCTGTCGCTGGGCATCACGGTGGTCATCATCCCCAACCTGGACCCCGCCGAGCTGGGCAAGCTGGTGCTCAAGCACAAGCCCGCCCATATGTTCGGCGTGCCGGCCCACTACCAGGTGCTGGCCGCCGACCCCAAGCTGAAAAAGAAGGACCTCTCCTTCGTGCTGAACTTTGCCTGCGGCGGGGACGCCATCTCCCTGGGGGCTGAAAAGACGGTGAACGACTTTTTGGCCAGCCACAACGCCCCCTACGCCCTGGCCAAGGGCTACGGCATGACCGAGGTGTGCTCGGCCGCCACGGCCGCGGCCGGCACCCGCAACAAGCCCGGCACCGTGGGCCTGCCCCTGCCGGGGACCATCGTCTCCATCTTTGAGCCGGGCACCGAGACCGAGCTGCCCATCGGCGAGCGGGGCGAGATCTGCATCTCGGGCCCCTGCGTCATGCAGGGCTACTACAAAAAGCCCGAGGAGACCGCCATCATCCTGCGCAAGCACGCCGACGGCCGGGTGTGGGTGCACAGCGGCGACATCGGCTACATGGACAGCGAGGGCTACGTTTTCCTGGACAGCCGGATCAAGCGGATCATCATCCGGCACGATGGGTTCAAGATCTTCCCCTCCATGATCGAAAACGTCATCAGCAAGCATCCGGCGGTGGCCGGCTGCTCGGTGGTGGGCTGCACCGACAAGGACCACGTCCAGGGCCGGCTGCCCCTGGCCTACGTCGTGCTGAAGGGCAACTGCGACAAGAAGAAAAAACAGATCGTGCGGGAGCTGCGCGCCATGTGCGCCGACGAGCTGCCCGAGTACGTGCTGCCGGTGGGCTATAAGTTCATCGACAAGCTGCCCCTGACCCCGGTGGGCAAGGTGGATTATCTCGCCCTGGAGGCCCAGGTCACCCCGCAGGACTACTAAAAGCGTGTCTTTCGACACGCTTTTAGGGGGAACCCATTTCTGCGCGCAGCCGCGCGACAGAAATTCCTTCCCCCTAATATTCCCCTGGGGACAAAATTCAGCACAGAACCGCGCACTCGCCGTAAAACGGCTCGCACACTCCCTGTGCTGAATTTCCCTGTATGTGTCCCGACCGTACGCACATGTCGTCCGGTCGGGACCTTTTTTTGATTGGAAATTTCTGCCAAAGGGGTTGACAAGCGGGCCGCGTGCTTTTATGATGGTAAAGGAATCCATCCAAAAATACGTCATTTGTCCATATTTTGTCCTGCTTTAAGCGGGCGGTGGACGAAAAAGGAGCCTGTTATGAAAAAACGCATCCTCAGCTTGCTGCTGGCGGCGGCCATGGCGTTTGCCTCGGCGCCGCTCAGCGCGTTTGCGGCAGAGCCCGAAGCCGGCGGTCAGGTGATCGGCGGCGCGGACGGGCCCACTTCCATCCTGGTGGCGGAGGGCGACCCCGCCAGCGTCCAGGACGAGATCATGCTGATCGAGGAGACCCCCGCGGAGGACGCCGCCGAGGGCCCGGAGGAGGACCGCCAGCTGAACTACATCGCCCTGGGCGACAGCATCGCCGCCGGGGTGGGCCTGGACGGCTTCAACTTTACGCCGGCCCAGATCTTCTACGACATCAGCCCCAACTTCACCGGCTACCCCGATACCTGCTACGTCTCCCAGGTGGCCGATATGCTGGGCCTGGACCGCCAGCACGCTTTGGACCTGGGCCTGCCCGCCCTGATGACCAAGGACCTGCTGGAAATGGTGCGGGACGGCCAGATGTCCGAGTTCAACCAGCCCGCCGGCACCTACTACATCTACCCTGAATTCCTCGATTACCTCAAGGAGGCCGACGTCATCAGCATCCAGATCGGCATGAACGACGCCATGGCGCCCTTTGTGGTGTCCATCGGCAACGCCACCAACTGGAAGTCGGAACAGCTTGCCAACACCATCGTTTCGGGCGGCTACCGGGACATGAACTGGGACACCTTTGTCCAGATGGCCCAGCAGCTGTTCGGGCTGCGGCTGACCCTGAAGGAGACGGGCGATTTGTTCTACGCCCTGACCACCGGCGCAGGCCAGGTGTGCAATACCGCCTACGACAACGTGGAGACCTACCTGCCCCAGATCATCGAGGCCATCCGGGCGCAGAACCCCGACGTGCAGATCCTGCTGCTGGGCTGCTACAACCCCGTGCCCCTGCTGTGGACCTGGAGCAACTTCTTCAACCGCTACAACCGCTTTGTCCGCAACCTGGCTGAGGAGACCGGCTGCACCTATGTGGCCATCCCCCGCACCAAGTGCGCCAACGACGGCCACCCCACCACCGCCGGCCACAAGTACATCGCCGAGCAGATCGTGAAAGCCATTGAGCAGTGACCTTTCCCCGTCCGGGCGCGTTTGACGTCCGGGCGGTCTTTTTTTGCCTGCGGCGGGGGCGCGGAAAAATTTTGGGAGTTTTTTTCAGATTTTTCTTGACAGGAAGGCCCGTTTATGCTATTATATTTCTCGCAGCCTGTGCCGAACGGCCTGCACCAAGAAAAAGCCCCAGAGGATTAGGACGTGCGCCCGTAGCTCAGCTGGATAGAGCAACTGCCTTCTAAGCAGTGGGCCGGGGGTTCGAGTCCCTTCGGGCGCATTGCTGTGGTGCCCATAGCGTAGTCGGTTAACGCGCCAGATTGTGGATCTGGAGATCGAGGGTTCGAGTCCCTCTGGGCACCCCACCAGGAAGCATCCGCTTTTGCGGGTGCTTCTTTTTTTGTGTGTCCGGCCGGGGACACTTGACAAAGCCGGCGGAGATATGGTAAGATAGCTGCGTTAGAATAAGCTAACTTGCAGAGGCGTGCTCCGGCGCGTTTCTTTTTGCCTCTGAGGTTAGTCCAAACTTACTATGTATATCCGCCGTCCCCTTTCGGGATACTGAAACCGACACTTTACTGCAAAGAGGTGCGCTTATGGAGAGGAACTTCGAGACCGTCATGATCGAGCAGTGCGCCCCCGTGCTGGCGGGGCTGAAGCCGGCCAACCTGTTCCGGCACGAGAGCCGGGACCGGGCGGCTTTCTACGCCACCGCGGCCGCCTGGGATGCCAGACTGGCCCCCAAAGGCATCCGGCTGCGGGTGCTGAAAGAGTGCGCCCACGGCCACTGGTATCTGGTTTACCTCTACCGGCCGGCCCGGCTGGGCGCGGCGCTGGCCAGCCCCGATGTGGCGGCCTTCCTCCGGCGGGAGGGCTATGCCCTGCCCCCTGACCCCGCCGCTCCCGCGGGCTGCGCGGCCCTGCTGGACCAGCTGGCCGGGCGGCTTTGCTGCGAGGGGGAGTTCCCGCACGAGATCGGGGTGTTCCTGGGGTATCCCCTGGGGGATGTGGAGGGCTTTATCGCCAACCGGGGGCAGAACTTTACCTGCTGCGGCTGCTGGAAAAGCTACGGCGACCCCGACGCCGCCCGCCGGCACTTTGCCCAGCTGGACAAGTGCACCGCAGTCTACCTGCGGCTGTTCCACAGCGGGACGCCGGTGCTTAAACTCACAGTTGCTGCGTAGTTGAGGGAGGGCCCTCCGCTGGGCTGTTGTCCTCTCCGTTTCGCCTGCCGGTTGCCCTCTCCGTCACGGCGCTGAAGCGCCGTGCCACCTCTCCCACAGGGCGAGGCAAGAGCACGCCCGTGGGTGGCGGTCAGGCAGTGGTAAGGCAAACTTGTTTGCGCCTTCGCCTTACCACTCCGTTTGCCGGGTTTGACGGTGGTACACTTGGCTCTCCCTCCGGGAGAGCTGGCGCGAAGCGCCTGAGAGGGGAGCATAGGCACCCCCACCCCCTACAAACCCTACAATTTCTACAAAATGAACACCCCCTCCGAAGGCCGCGCAGCTGAGGCGCGGCCAGCGGACGAAGCCAGAGCCCAGCGCCAAATTGCCAAAAAAACCACAAAGAAGGGGCGGCGCTGTTGTTAGTTTTTACAAACTTACTGTTTGGGCCCTGAAAGCGATTGACTTTTTCGGTTAGTAAGCGTAAACTTACAACCGTGAAGTTTGTATGAACGAACCGCATCGCGCATAGATGGGAGTGAGCGTGTATGATGCCTTTGACGATGGCAAGGCCGGGTGAGAC
>JFBN01302262.1_pt1 | contig 11083 bp, 17 predicted proteins | sample 768741 | NCBI WGS metagenome assembly JFBN01 (sample SAMN01983846, study PRJNA193217) | chicken gut metagenome | biome: terrestrial biome; isolation source: ceca of Broiler chicken | host: Gallus gallus | place: United Kingdom: England | collected 2010-09-07
GGGGAGATTTCCGCGGCTGCAGCTAGCCCTGCAAAGGCTAAGGTTGGGCGGAATGATCCGTGCCCATGTGGGAGTGGGAAGAAATACAAGAAGTGCTGCGGGCGATGACAGCAGAGCCGCTAAATACCTGAAGTTACCCCCCCCCGCAGAGGATAAAAGATTTAGATTGAAAGGAAGATTCACGATGCTTGATTATACTATTTCCAAAGTAGATATCCCCGTTTACAGTTGCAGATACTCAATAGATGGGCCTTCTCTGAGCGGACATAAGGTTACGATTTATGCAGAATGCTCCAAGAATGATCATGCTACAGGAAATGATGATTACTATTTCTTGGAGCTTTATATGAGTGCTGATAGATATGAAGACAGAGACTTGTTGATTGGGGTTTATTTTGGTTCTAAGACCATGTCCCAGGATGATATTGATAAAGAGATAGTAGAGTATATAGCAGGGGAATTAGATGAAGGCTTTCCTGACCTGCTGCATCATTACCATCAGAAAGAGCTCCTCATGGAAAATTGGCCCAACGACACCTATGGTAAAGATGATTGCACGCACTGAGCTAAAGTTCGGGGAAGACTGTGCAACCATCGTCCTCCCCGCCTCCGCAACCATCTTCGGCCTGCGTGGTAGTACCGTGGCACCAGAGGACGCCAAAGGCTTCCTCGTTGTGTACAACATCCAACCGCTTGCTCCACCCCATGCAAAGCGGCAGACGGCTGTTGTCGGGATAGAAACCCGGGGCGGTGTTGCGGGCGGCAGTGCAAAAGCCCGGCCGAAATCTGCCCCGCCTTTTCTTCGTAGAAAAGGCCCTGCTAATCTCAAATCGCACAGGGGCTGTGGCCATCCAGCCATCAGTTCAACGCGGAAGCTGTCCAGGCGCAAAGTTTGTCGGTCGGTTTGCATTGACGGGGCATCCAACCACGCGATATAATATGGGCAACTAATTACCAGGGAGGCGCCAGCAAATGGATATGCCAGCGAAGAACATCGATCAGGAATTCCTGAAAAACATTTCGGATATCCTTGAGCAAGCCCGCCAAAGGGCCAAGACGGCGGTAAACCTCTCCATGGTCTATGCCTACTACGCGATTGGGCAAAGGATCGTCGAGGAAGAACAGCATGGTGAGAACCGCGCTGCATATGGAGGTCAACTTCTTAAAGTGCTATCCCAGCACCTGACCCAGAACTATGGGAAGGGTTACTCAGTCGACAACCTCAAGCTGATGAGAAAGTTTTACCTGGTTTATTCCCAGGATCAAATTGGGGAAACACTGTTTCCCCAATTCAAAAATCTTCCATCTGTCAGTACCGGCCGCAAGTTCTTCCTGAGCTGGTCCCACTACTTAAAGTTGATGCGCATCGACAACATAAACGAGCGGCACTTCTACGAGATCGAGGCGGCCAAGAACAACTGGAGTTTGGCCGAACTAAAGCGGCAATATGACAGCTCCCTCTATGAGCGGGTAGCCCTCAGCACTGACAAGGAAAAGGTCTACCGTTTGGCCCTGGAAGGGCAGGTCATCGAATCCCCGCAGGATGCGGTCAAGGACCCCTATGTTCTGGAGTTCCTCGGTCTCCCGGAACTCCCCGCCTATTCAGAAACTGAACTGGAGAGCCGTATCATCGATCACCTGCAGCAGTTCCTTCTGGAGCTGGGGACTGGGTTCGCCTTCATCGGCCGGCAGGTGCGTTTTACCTTCGATGAGGAGCACTTCATTGTAGATCTGGTTTTCTATAACCGGCTGCTCCGTTGCTTTGTGCTGTTCGATCTGAAAATCGGAGAGCTGAAGCATCAGGATATCGGCCAGATGCAGATGTATGTGAACTATTACGACCGGAAAGTCAAGCTGCCGGATGAGAATCCAACCATTGGGATCATCCTCTGCAAGGACAAAAACAATGCCGTGGTTGAGATGACTCTGCCAGAGGATAATTCGCAGATCTTCGCCAGCAAGTACCAGACGGTGCTGCCCAGTAAGGAGGATCTACAACGGCTGTTGGAGGAGCAGACCTCTGGAAATGATACGCCAACCGAGAAATAGCGAGCTTAGCCCCCTTGCCTTCGTGGCGAGGGAGTTTGTTGTTGCTTTTCTGTTCATCTATTTTCGCCGGCACGGGTTCTTGTCCGGTAGGCCATTCTCTGCCCACACCTGTGGCATAGCACCTTATTGGGTCTTTTCTACGGAGAAAAGGGAGCAGAATTTCTTTGGGCTGTCGGCCCTGCGGCTTGCGCCACCCGTTCCGAGCGGCCGTGCTCGATGCCTGGCGGATGGGGCTCCGGGACCGCCCGGGCAAGTTCCCTGCGCCGCTGCGGCCACGGCGCATGGTTCATTGGATTGGGCAATTCTGGGCGCAGGGACGGCCCGGCATAGGGGCTCCACCGGTCCCCTCCGGTGTGGGGTCCTGTACTCATAGCTCCGACACCCTCCCACAGACACAGCCAAAAGCAGGATGCCAGCATGCCGCCCTCGGCTGAGTCTTCCCGCTGTACCCAAACCATCAGCTCGCATCTCCCCCCGCTGCCGGGCAAGCACTGCGCCGGCTAGGGAGCCCCATGTTCCCCATGCGGCTGGCCCGGTCTCCCCCTCCACCCGGCTTGCCCCCGGCGGATGGAGCTCTCCCTCGTCCAACATAGCAGACATCCAGCTCCTCCCGGGGCTCCGCCGGAGAAGGCCCCTGGCTCGGGCGGAGCTGGATGAGCCTCTACGCTGGCAGCCTATGTACCGGGGCCTCATCCTCCCCGGCGCAACTCTGTGCGGGTCACCCCCGGCCCGGGTGGCCGTTCCTCGCTGTTGTATCTAACAGCCAGGCCGGGCGGTCATATTGGAAGAAAAGGAGATATTGGCAGCCATGAGTGTTTTTGAGAAGATCAAGACTGGCCTGGAGGAGGCAATCGCCTACGAGCAGGGGCTGGGCCCAGCAGATGTATCTGTCCGCACCCTGGAGGAGGTTCAGGAGGCGTTCCAGGGCGTTGCCGAGGAGCTTGGCATTGAAACCGAAGATGATGTGGTGGCCATGATTAAGGAGGTGCGGGCAGAGCGGGCCCGCGAGAAATCCGAATAACCGGCGCCGGGCGCAAAAAGCCTGCTGCGGGATGACCCCGTGGCAGGCTTTTTGCTAATCGTTGCCCACAACAAATAGCTTCAGACGCAAGGCATCGTGCCAAGCAGGCCAAGCGCAGCGGCCTGCGAGGGGCTTGGGGCGGGTGGCGCATACCGCCGCCCAGCAAACCCAAAATCTCTTGCCCCGCCTTTTCTCCGTAGAAAAGACAATGGTGGCCCAAACATTGCGCCACTCCCCGCCTCCGGGTCAATGGCCAGAGGCAAGTAATCATATAATTTGCTATCCAAGTTTAAGGAGGCCGTCGTATGCTTCAAACCCAAAACCAGCTTTCAACCCACATCCTTTCCAAACCCCGTTCAGAGGAGTTTGCTCGCTTCTTTCTAAATATACTCCGAGAAGCAAACCAATACCATCAGGAGGACAACGCCTGCCCTGTTTTCGTTGTCGTCACCTCCAACCGTTGCCTAGCCATGTTCTCCTCCTACCTGCGCATACTCTGTGAAACCACCCAGGATCCAGACGCCGCCCGCCCCTCCCCATGGAAAAGCTGCAATCCCGATGAACTCCAGATCCTCATCGCAACTTTCCGCTCCTGTGTCATCACCAGCTCCGCCGCATGGTCAATGGCATACGATATGACTCAACACTATCTGGAGACCGGTACCTTCCCTCATCTGTTTGTAGTGGATGAACTGCCTCTCCACGGCCGGGCGCTTACTGGCTTCCTGTATGGTCTGGAAAAACGACTGCTGCACGCGGAGACCCTGTATATGGAAAAGTTTGGCGCCGCAGCGAAATCTCGTGCGCCTATACAGGAAGTCTTCCTTGACAAGCTGCATATCAGCGTTGTCCATCAGCTTGCTGGCGCCAGCGTGCTGCTCCCCCGGTACCAGAGAATCCTGACCCGAGATAATCCGCCCAGCACAGAGCTCCCGCTCCAAACATGGAGGGACTACTCCATCGCCTATACCCAGTACGCCTCTATCTGCGGCGCCCATCTTATCGGCGGGTCTTTTGGCTTTCCAGTTCCAGAGGTGCGGGATCACCCAATAGAAGCCACCGCAAATTCTATGTTCACAAAGGTCTGCACACGGTTCCAGGGTATCAAGCAGGAGACCTGGCTCTATTTCTATCCCAGTGCAGACCACCCGCAGGTCATCTGCGCAGTGTGCTGCCAGCCGGACCACAACAAAGGCAGCCAGACCATGTGTGTCCCTTATATAATTTTGAACCACATCTCATGGGACAGTCTCCTGAGCTTGCACAACCGGCTCGCGCAGGAAGCACAGGCAAGCGGCAAGCGTAAACTCGCCGCCTTCCTGAGTCGGCTTGAACCGGTGTTGGAAGACACAGCGAATAACGAGCCACCTCTGCTCACCGCATGGATCGGCCAGACCACAGATCTGGTGCTCAGCACATGGCTGCTCAAGCGCTTTCTGCGGGATGTGAAGGGTGTCAGCCAGGATGAACTTGCGAAAGCCTGGCCGGACAGCGTCGACTTGGAGCCGCTCATTTGCAACTTCCGTATTTGGGGCCCGGCGGATCAGGTGCGGGATGATATCCTTTCTGCGCTGAAGGAGCTCTGGAACTGGGAACCCACCGGAACGCTGGAGGAGTACCTGGCTGTCTATACCACCAACGGGCAGCCAATATCAGCCACATGGATGGGCGCAAATCAGCCAACCGGGGATGCTGAACTGGATGAGAATTCGCCGCTGGTTCAATGCGTGGAGGATACGCTCGCAAAAATCAGCCTGGAGGCAGAGCGGAATGCCTATACCCTGTATGGCTCTGGTCTATCCTTCTCCGATGAGGCGATGTCGAACTGGGGCGATATCCACTCCATGAGTACCTTGCTGGAGAAACTGCACACGCAGGCAGAAACCTACCTTTCTGTTCGGGGACCGCTCAATTTGTATGAAACAACAGCGACCCTCCTGCAGGCTATGGACTTGGGGCTGTTGGGCATGTCCACAGTATTTGGTCGGCAGCAGGCCACGAAATCCCAGAGCTGCTGGGGATCCTGCACGGATTGGGGCAGTTATGATAGTTCCCCAGGCGAAGTATATACTTGGCTACGGGCAGGTGAAGCGGCGCTTTTCCTTTTGTCCATCCGGTACCGCAATCTGCTGTCTGTGTTGGATGAGGTCCAGGAAAAGCGGAGAGAAGACTTGGACGGAGCGGCGTTTGACCTGATCCGCTTTGTAGACAGCTTGGCTTCCAGAGATCCAACAGCGCCCATCCAGATTGCGCATGATCTTTCCATGCCAGCCGAACAACTGAGGCGCAGCCTGCGCAGCGCCTATGAACTGTTTGTACTTGGCGGGCAGAAGTTCAAAGAGTGGGAATGCTATCTGCACGATCGGCGCTTGCCGGCCAAGATACAAAATGAAGTGGGTGAGATAGACCGTGGACTTCGGATGTATTTCTTGTCGACATATAGAAACCCTTGACAACGAAAGGCTCCAGACGAGATTTCGCCCTGGGCCTTGCTGTTTGTGGGTCTGGGAATGAATCGTCTTTTTTACGGAGAAAAGGGGGAGGTTTTCTTTCGGCTGCTGGCCCTGCAGCTCGTGCCCGCCGTTCCAAGCCCATGGGCACGACACCCGGCGAATGGGGCCTCTCAGAGTCAGCACCGCCAGCCCTGGCTTCTCCTGGGGGCCGCCGGAGAGCTACTGGCCAGAGGCGGCGCGGCATGGGCACCGGGGCTGGCTTTAGCACATCATATCCGTCCTGCTATCCGAAGCAGCTCTGCATGCGCTCCGCTGGCTCTCGCGGTTGTATTTAACGCAGATCGCGCGACCGGGACGGTTAAGCCGCCCAGCCTTTCCGCCATGTCATCTGGCCAGGAGAGCTTTAAGCCCACGGTACAGGCACTCATCCACCATAGGCTCCCCACCAAGTCATTTCTTTCGCAAAAAGGTCTTAAATACAAGTCTAATTTATTCAAATTGTTGCGAAATTTGTTTTTATACGATATAATTGTTGTGAAAATCCTTTTGATTTCTGATAACCAGGCAGCATAGAAAGGGAAGATGAACACTTCATGATCAACATACGCTTTGCCAGTATTCCTGCTAATCCCCCACTTACAAGGCAGGAAACTGAAGCAGCGATCGCTATTTTTGATTTTATCAACAGGTGTTTTGGGAGTATTGGTCTTGAGCTCGGCGCTGCAGAGTTGCAAGTAATTAAACGCCCGCAGCTTGGAGCCCCGCGGTTTTGCCCACAATCACTCAATCCAGAATCCTCTTGTGATTGTATTTATCTTAGTATGGAATCTTTTAATTTCTGGTGTCAACTTATTTTCCAGGCTTCACACGAATTTACTCATTGTGTAATACACTACCTAAATAGCCAAGAGAATCAAAAGTCCAAATGGATTGAAGAAACCATTTGTGAGGCAATGTCTCTGGTATTTCTGAACACCTTCGCCAGCAGCTGGGACAGAGTTGCCCTGTCCAAAGCAAATATTTCATATGATGCGTCTGTTCAAGATTACCTTAGTAATGAACTCAAGGAGCGCGGAAATCACAGGTTGGGAAATTGCCATGGTATCGAAGAACTGCGGGAAATCAATAGGACAAGTGAGGCTCAACGGGAAGATCGCCGCGAGGAGATGCACCAGCTCTATTCCTTGATCCGGTCAGCGAAGGACATCCAGTCCCTTGTTCACTACCGTGATTTCGTGATATCTGGAACAATCTTGCTGGACACCAAGAGATATCAGGACGAATATCCTTCCTCCCGGCCGATCCAATATTTGTGCAGCTTGCAAGATAGTGCTCTAAGAAGAGAAGCAGTTGGGGCCAGCGTATCAGTGTGAAATTTTTAGTCCACTTCCGCAGTTAAATTGGGGAACACTGTTTCCCCAATCCAAAGTCATCCTGACCACCATGCTTCCTGCGACTTCCCGAAGAATATTGGTCAGACACTGTCTGACCAATTCAGGATCAGCCCCCATTGAGGCCAGCTAAGAGGGACTTCGAGCAGACCTTTTGGACTGATACTCCAACCGAGAAATGGCAACCATGGGCCACCTTGTCATAAAAGCAAGGGGGCCTGTTGCTGCTTTCTTGCTCGTTGGGCTATATCGGCACGATCTTTTACCAGATGAGCCGCATCTTAACCTTCTCCTGTGGCGTAGCACCTTCTGATGTCTTTTCTACGGAGAAAAGAAGAGGCAGGATTTTTTGGGCTGTCAGCGCCGCGGCACGCGCCACCCGCTCCAGGCTCCCTCGCACGATGCCCAGCGGGTGAAGTTCCCCGGGGTCTCACCGGATATAGCCTCCGTACCTCCTGGTTCACGCAATACGGCTCCCCACCCGTCTGTTCCGACCAAGCTGTCGGAATCTTTGAAGGCACTCGCCTAAAACGGCTGAGCACTAAAGATTCCAGCATCGGCATACCATTCCCTATCTCCCAATCCAGGAGAGCTCAAATATCGAAAGGGGATAGAATACCATGGTACGAGCCTACAATGGGGAATACATCGACGATGACCAAACTGGGCAAATCATAGGCATTTCGCTTGGTGGAGATTACTTCTACGAACATGAGGAACCGATTCATCCGCTGCGTTTTGCCTTTGGCGTTGAAGAAAACGCTCTTGGAATAAACCGATTTAAGGCCAAGACTTTCCCGGAGCCGCTGGTTATGACAGGCACAGTGGATAAGAAGCCCGCGATGTTGCTTTATTTCACTGTAAATGAGTCAACTATGCGGCGATTCAGACAAATGGTCGAGGCCCATACAAGCTGCAGAAATGTGGCAGGTGAGATGGGGCTGTTAGGCGGCATGCCGAACGATGCCTTCACCGCTGCCTGGGACAAATACTCGTTTGGGGTACTGACCCGCGGCAAGGAAAATGTGGCCAAACTGAAGGCCGTATTGCAGATGTGGGAAAACAAAGATTTGTGTATCCTGCATGGGCGCCATGGACCATTTGGCAAAGGCGGCCTTACCCTCGTGCGCGAAAGCGCATTCAGCAAGGAGCAAAAGGCCGAAATGCTGGCGCGGGATGAGGATGCTCGCCAGCTTCATGCTGCAGCAGAGAAGACAGGTATTGCCAAGAAGCTCAAAAAAGCCGGCCTCGGTTGGCATGCGCTGCAGCCTGCATGGAGGGACTTCTTCAAGGACCCTGTGTATCGGTCAAGGTATAAGGTCATCTTTTTCCTAAACCCGGAGGGACAAGACAAATACAATTTCGGGTGGTTCACGGTGGAAGAACTGCTCCAATGGATCAAGGGCAAAGGCCCGGTAATGCGAAACTCTTGATTGTGAAAAAGAGCGGTGGATATCTAAATCCGCGGCTCTTTTTCCTTTTTGCGGAGAAAAGGAGGGTCGATTTCTTTCTGCCGCTGACCCTGCGGCTCGCACCACCCGCTCAAAGTCCCCGGGTACGACACCCAGCGGATGGAGCATCCAGAACCAGCACCGCCGGTTCCAGCTTTCCCTGGGACGCCACTGGAGAGCTGCTGTCCCGAGCGGCGCAGAACGGGCCCCGGCACCGGCTTCCAACTCATCCGGTTCGCATTTTCCCCAGAGCAGCTCCGAGCACAATCCCCAAGCCCTGATGAGAAGTCTCTCGTTCGTATCCAACGCAGCTCGTTACGCTCCAGCCCCCTATTCTCCCGCCCAACGCCCCAATCCCAATAGGCATCCAACATCCATTTATTACGCATTTAATCTCCGAAAAATATACGAATAATAGGCGTTTTATATAACAGCAAGATACCCTCATGTGCATCCCATGCGCAGAACATAACCATACCATAGGTGGATAATAGGGAAATAATACGCAAATGAGTGAAGAATAGCTGAACACATGGGGGCCGGGGAAAGAACCGTGGAGGAGGGCCGGGTAGGTAGCTCATCGAGTTGGGTGCTGCCCGGTCGACCCAGGGAACGCGGTGGCTCCAATTGCGAGCCCAGGCAGTGGACACCTAGAAGGGCCCTCTAATAATAGTCAAATAATGGTCTAAAATAGAGACAAAGAAAAGCCCCCTTCCCTGCTGGCCTAAAACAGAATGAAAAGGAGCTTGGGAGCCAGCCCGTGCCTGGTCGTCAGCCTTCTGCGCAATGCCCAAGCCGGTGGAACAGTGGAATCTTTGCTGCGGCCTTCGCCCTTTTGGCCCTGCGGCCTGGACCGCCCACTCAAAGCCTCCGCAGCACGGCATAGCTGGCTCCGGGCTGCCTTGGCGCCTTAGCTTGGCTGGGTCTACGCTTGCCCTGTACCCATTCTCCATCGCATCGCTGATGCCCGCCTCAGCCCTGATTCTCCCCTATAACCATGGCAATCTGCCTGCACGGTCTCCAATGCCTGCCTCAGCTTCTGCATGGCACCTGTACCGTAGCTTTCGTCTGTCCTCTTCTCCCCTGCTGCGCTTGCACCTCCAGACGCGCTGCTTCCTGTGTTGGCTCCAACCGTAGAGACCGACGGTCATGGACGCTTGCCCGCCTTAGCTTCGCTTTGGAACTGCGGGTCTGCCTTAGCTCTAGTCTGGGACTGGCTGCCCTCCGTAGCTTTACTGTGAAACACCTGCTTCGCAAACTCTAAAACTACCTGATGCACCACTGGATGGGCCAAAAACCATGGCTTCCCCGGGGAACTGAAGGATTGCTGGTGACATTGAGGGTGACTACGATATCAGCTCTGGATTTCGGGTGAAATATTGAACGGTTTTGGAGTTTTACATGATGTTTATGTGATGGTTTCATGGCGGACACATGGCGGAGAGTAGAGGGCTCATAGGTGCAGATGGGCGGTGCAGGAGGGTCGGAGTGAGGAGGGATGGGCCGGGTTGCCAGGCTCGCCGGGTTTGGCAGCCTCAGACTGTTTGTTGTAGCTGACCGCTGGAGTAGCTGGGGTTGGGGGCAACATAGATTTTCATCCGCCGAGCATCGTGCAGAGCAGGCCAGGCGGAGCTGGGCTGCGGGGGTGCTCGGGGCGAGTGGTGCGTGCCGCAGGGCCAAAGCGACCAACGCCCCTCACCCTCCTTTTCTCCGTAGAAAAGACTCTGACGACCCGGAGCTGCGGCACAGGCGCTAATACTGCAACATGATGAGCTGTGCGACCCGGGACTGTGCTATACCCCTGTTATACCCCTCTCTTTTGGAGCCGAATGGGTATAATCCCACATAGGCACTTTCTGGCCAAAACGAAACCCCTCACCGTACGGGTGAGGGGCCTCTGCTGCATGATATTCGATTTGTCTATCCATTGGATGACGGAGTAACAATGCCTGGGAATCAGTTGCCGCCTGGGGCATCCTTGGGCGGCCGTCTGTACCCAACCCACCGCTCTCCATAGAAATAGTCCTCTATGTGCCGTGCGTAGATCGGGTCCAGGATAGTCCAGTGCGGCGGCGCGCTGTCCTTCTGTAGGCCAACATGCCAATATGGCTTTCCGCCCATCTGGCGCATCTCCTCGACCGTCATGGGCTGATCCGAGAGGATGACCACTGAGGAGCTCTCCACCGGGACCACCTCCAGAGAGTTCCGCTCCTCCGCTGTCTTGGTGCCGCCCCAGAAATATTCCCCGCTGTCTATGATGTAGCAGTCAGGGGTTGCTGCTTCAGTATCGCTGCGGACTGTGCTGTACTCAGTTTTAAGTACCAGCTGCCCATCATGCAAAAATAACCCGATAGGTGCATCAATCAACCTCATAGTTGCTAACTCCTTTATACCAAATAACTTGTCGCCAAAATGTAGTGCAGCACTTGGTCCTGAAGATACGAAATCTTGCCCCACCGAGCTTTCAGAGCATCGATAGGAAAATGCAGAATCGTGATAAGGGCCAGCTGCCAGCACCAGCCGAAGGCCAGATAAAACGGGGCCGCATACAGCACACAATGCAGAAACAAATGGTACCAGTTGTTACCCTTTGTCTGAGCAAGAAAATCCGGTTGGAACAGATAATCCCCTATCGCATGACAGAGAATGATCAAGAAAATTTTCTCTCCCATAACCTGCTCCTCCCTACCGGCCGCCGTTCCAGCGCCAGTTGTCATT
>JFBN01307330.1_pt1 | contig 11069 bp, 8 predicted proteins | sample 768741 | NCBI WGS metagenome assembly JFBN01 (sample SAMN01983846, study PRJNA193217) | chicken gut metagenome | biome: terrestrial biome; isolation source: ceca of Broiler chicken | host: Gallus gallus | place: United Kingdom: England | collected 2010-09-07
TCAACACCATGGACAGCATGGTGGGCTACAAAAACGACCGCTATCTCTACTTCGGCCGGGCGGCGGCAAAGCTGGACGACGCCGCCAACTGGCTGCCTTCCCGGCTGGCGGCGCTGCTGCTGGTGGCGGCAGCGCCCCTCACCGGCCAGAACGCCGGACGGGCCTTTGCCCTCTGGCGCCGGGACCGCCGCAAACATGCCAGCCCCAACTCCGCCCAGACCGAATCCGCCATGGCGGGGGCGCTGGGCGTGAGGCTGGCGGGGCCTGCCAGCTACTTCGGCCGGGTCCTGGAAAAGCCCTGGATCGGGGACGATACCCGGCCCATCGAGCCCCAGGACATCACCCGGGCAAATCGGATGCTCTATGTGGGCAGCGCCCTCGCCCTGGTACTTTTCTGCGGGGTGCGGCTGGGCATCCTGGCCCTGACCCTGTAATGCCGTAAAAAAATCACACACCGAAAGGAGACCGCCATGCAGCTGACCCACGGAGGAGACTGGGAGGGCTATCGCCGGGAATACGGCGGCATGCCGCTGGATTTTTCGGCCAACGTCAGCCCCCTGGGTATGCCGGATACCGTGCGCCAGGCCGCTGCCGATGCCCTGGCCGACGCCTGGCGCTACCCCGACCCCCTCTGCCGGCAGCTGCGGGACGCCCTGGCTGCCTATCATGGGGTGGATGCCGGGCAGATCGTCTGCGGGGCGGGGGCGGCGGACCTGATCTTCCGCCTGGTGCTGGCCCGGCGGCCCCGGCGGGCTCTCGTCACCGCCCCCACCTTTGCCGAGTATGAGCAGGCCCTGGCCCTGGCGGGCTGCGCGGTGGAGCACCTGACCTTGCGGGAGGAAACCGGCTTTGTGCCGGGGCGGGACCTGCTGGACGCGGTGCGCCCCGGCATCGACATGGTCTTTCTCTGTGAGCCCAACAATCCCACCGGCCGCACCTCCCCTAAGGCGTTTTTGCAGCAGGTTCTGGCCCGCTGCGCCGGGTGCGGGGCGCTGCTGGTGGTGGACGAGTGCTTCAACGAATTCCTGCCCGACCCGGCGGGGCATACTTTGACAGGGGAACTGTCCGGGAAACACGGCAAAAACCTGGCGGTGCTGCGGGCCTTCACCAAGAGCTTTGCCATGGCCGGGCTGCGTCTGGGCTATGTGCTGTGCGGTGACGCCGCCCTGGCGGAACGCCTCTATCACTGCGGCCCGCCCTGGGCGGTGTCCGGCCCGGCCCAGGCGGCGGGGGTGGCGGCTTTGCAGGCTGCCCCCAACTACCTGCCGGAACTTCGGGCGGTCATCGGGACGGAGCGCCCCAGACTGGCCGCGGCCCTGGAGGCCATGGGCTGCAAGGTCATCCCCGGGGAGGCAAACTATCTGCTCTTTTATCACGCCCGGCCCGACGGCAGCCCCGACGCCGGCCTGGCCGCCCGGCTGAGGACAAAGGGCGTCCTGCTGCGGGACTGCTCCAACTATTTGGGGCTCGGCCCCGGCTGGTACCGCACGGCGGTGCGGGGGACGGAGGAAAACGGGGAACTGCTCAAACGCATGCGGGAGGTTCTGTGATGGCAAAGTGCATCATGGTGCAGGGCACCATGTCCGGGGCGGGCAAAAGCCTGCTGGTGACGGGGCTGTGCCGGGCCTTTCTGCGCCGGGGACTGCGGGTGGTGCCCTTCAAGAGCCAGAATATGGCCCTCAACAGCTATATCACCAAGGACGGGCTGGAGATCGGCCGGGCCCAGGCCGCCCAGGCCGAGGCCGCCGGGGTGGAGCCGGATGTGCGCATGAACCCCATTCTGCTCAAGCCCAGCAGCGACACCGGCAGCCAGCTCATCGTCAACGGGGAGGTCCGGGGTGACTACCGGGCTGCCGACTATTTCAAGCTGAAAAAGACGCTGCTCCCGGACATTCTCGCCGCCTACCGGAGCCTTGCTGCCGAGAACGACGTCATCGTCATCGAGGGGGCAGGCGGCCCGGCAGAGATCAACCTGCGGGAGGGGGACATCGTCAACATGGGGTTGGCCCAGCTGGTGGACGCCCCCGTGCTGCTGGCCGGGGACATCGACCGGGGCGGGGTGTTTGCCCAGCTTTACGGCACGGTGGCCCTGCTGGCCCCTGAGGAAAAAGCCCGGCTCATCGGCACCGTCATTAACAAGTTCCGGGGGGATGTGTCCCTTTTGCAGCCGGGCCTGACCCAGCTGGAAGCTCTCACCGGCGTTCCGGTTCTGGGAGTGATCCCCTGGCTGGATGTGGACATCGACGACGAGGACAGCCTCTCCCGGCGCCTGACCCGGCGGGAAGGCGGCCGCCCGGTGGACATTGCGGTCATCCGCCTGCCCCGCATCTCCAACTTTACCGACTTCTCCCCCCTGGAGGAGCACCCGGCCCTGGGGGTACGGTATGTGGGGGCGGTGAAAGAACTGGGCCGCCCCGACCTGGTCATTCTGCCCGGCACCAAGAGCACCATGGCCGACCTGGCCTGGATGCGGCAGAACGGGCTGGAAGCCGCTGTCCGCAGGCTGGCGGCCTCCGGGGTGCCGGTGCTGGGGGTCTGCGGCGGCTATCAGATGCTGGGGCAGACTCTCGACGACCCCGACGGTGTGGAGGGGGGCGGCAGCATGGCGGGCATGGGGCTTTTGCCCTGTGCCACCGTTTTTGCGGGCAGCAAGACCCGCACCCGGGTCACCGCCGCCGTGGAGGACGGCCCCTTTGCCGGGGCAAAGCTGGACGGCTACGAGATCCACATGGGCCGCACCCGCCCCCTGACCGACGATGCCGTTCCCTTTGCCCGTCTGTCCGACGGCCGGGCGGAGGGCACCGTGGCCGGGCAGGTGTTCGGCACCTACCTGCACGGGCTGTTTGACACGGGAGAGCTCACCGCCGCTCTGGCCCGGTGGCTTCTCAGCCGCAAGGGCCTGGACCCGGAGAACATGCCGAAGCCCGTCGATCGCAACACCTACCGCCAGCAGCAGTATGACCGGCTGGCGGAGGCACTGGAACAACATCTGGACCTGACCGCCATCTGGCGGGCAATGGAGGAACGCTGCCATGGATAAAGGACTCATCCATCTCTACACCGGGGACGGCAAGGGCAAGACTACGGCCGCCATGGGCCTGGCCCTGCGGGCATTGGGCAACGGCCTGCAGGTGACGGTGGTGCAGTTTCTCAAGGACGGCCGCAGCGGAGAACTGGACCCCCTGCGCCGCCTGGGGGCGACGGTCTACACCGGACGCCCGGGGACGAAATTCGTCTTTCAGATGAACGAGGCCGAAAAGGCGGAGGTCCGCGCCCTGCAGAATGCCCAGCTGGCCGAGGCACTGGAAACGGATTGTGACCTGCTGGTGCTGGACGAGGCCTGTGCCGCCCTGCGGCTGGGCATGGTGGAGGAGGCCCTTCTCCGCCGTGCTGTGCTGGACCGCCCCGAGGGCCGGGAAGTGATCCTGACCGGGCGGGACCCGGCCCCCTGGCTGATGGAAGCAGCCGACTATATCACCGAGATGCGCTGTGAGCGTCACCCCTACCAGAGGGGCATCCCGGCCAGAAAGGGCGTGGAATACTGATGGTACAGCACAAAACCCCCGGTGACATCGAGCGCACCAGCATGGGCATCATTCTGGAGGAGCTGGCCGAACAGGGCCTGACTCCGCCCCCGGAACACCAGGCCGTCGTCTGCCGGGTGGTGCACGCCACGGCGGATTTCGACTATGCCCGGAACCTGGTCTTCACCCCAGACGCGGTGCAGAAGGGCATCGACGCTCTGCTGGCGGGGGCGCCCGTCATCACCGACACCAACATGGCCAAGGCGGGGGTCAGCCGTCCCTGCCTGCAAAAGCTGGGGGGAGAGGCTCTCTGCTTCATGGCGGATGCAGAGGTCGCCGCCTCCGCCCGGGAAAAGGGAACCACCCGGGCCGTGGCGGCGGTGGACAAGGCGGCCGCGCAGTATCCCGGCGCGGTGCTGGCCTTCGGCAACGCCCCCACGGGACTTCTGCGTGCTGCCCAGTGGATCGAACAGGGCTACCGGCCCGCCCTGGTCATCGGGGCGCCGGTGGGCTTTGTCAATGTGGTGGAAAGCAAGGAGCACGCCCTGGAAGTCTGCCGCAAGGCGGGGGTTCCCGCCATCCTGGCCATGGGCCGCAAAGGCGGCAGCGGCGTGGCGGCACCATCTGCAACGCCCTGCTCTACACTGCCTGCGGCACCCTGGACCCCGCCGCCCGGGGCTGGAACTGAATCAAACAAATACACCCCGGAACGGGCCGTAACCGGCAAACCGTTCCGGGGTGTTGCTTTGTTCAGGAAAGGGATTCGGGCAGGGGCGGGGGCAGATGGCGGGCCCGGCGGTAGAGGACGGCGCCCGCCACCGTGACGATGGCCTCGGTGACAGGGAAGGCGCACCAGACGCCGTCCAGCCCGAAAGCCGCCGCCAGGGCAAAGGCCATGGGCAGAATGATGGCAAAGCCCCGCAGCAGGGCGATGATCTGCCCCGGGACCGGCTGCTCGATGGAGGCAAAATACACCGACAGGATGATGTTGACTCCCGCAAAGGGGCAGCCGATGAAATACAGCCGCAGGCCCATTTCGGCGATCTGCTGCAGCTGAGCGTTGCCCTCGCTGTTGAAGAGAGTGGTCACCGGTCCTGCCCAGAGGAAGGTCATGGCATAGACCGCTGCGGCGATGACAACGGCGGTCACCAGGGCGTAGCGCAGGATGGCCCCCAGTTCCCGGCGGAGGCCGGAACCGTAGTGGCGGCTGAGCAGGGGCTGGATGCCCTGGGAGATGCCGGTGAAGATGGCGATGACCACCAGGGACAGGTTGGCGATGACGCCGTAGGCCGCCACCCCCACACTGCCGCAGATGACGAGAAGAATGGCATTGAAGGCGATCATGACCACGCCGGAGGACAGCTCGGTGATGAGGGAGGGCACCCCCGCCGAGCAGATGCTCCCCAGCAGCCGTGCCCGGGGCCGTGACAAACGCAGATGAAAGCGGTTGCGCCTTTGCAGGCGGTAGGAGGACAGAATCCCCATGCTGATGACGGGGGCCACGCCGGTGGCCAGCGCCGCGCCGAAAATGCCCAGCCCCAAGGGGAAGATGAACACGTAGTCCAGCACTACGTTGGACAGGCTGCCCACCACCATGGCGGCCATGGCCAGCTGGGGGGCGCCGTCGTTGCGGACGAAACTGAGAAAGAGGTTATTGAACAAAAACATGGGGGAGAACAGCAAAAGGACCTGCAGATAGGTCCGGGTCATTTCAAACACGGTGCCGTCGGCCCCCAGCAGCCGGGCCAGTGTGCCGGGCAGCAGCAGCCCGGCGGCAACAAAGACCGCCGCAAACCCCGCGGCCAGCAATACCGAGGAGGAAAAGGCGCGGTCGGCCTCCTCCGGCTCCCCCTGGTTCCGGCGGATGGAATACTTGGTCCCGCCGCCCATGCCCACCATCAGGCCGCTGCCGTTGATGAAGCTGTACACCGGGATGGCAAGGTTGAGGGCGGCCAGGCCGTCGGCCCCCATGCCCACCGAGATGAAGTAGGTGTCGGCCAGAATATAGCAGGACAGGCCGATCATGCCCAGCACATTGAGCGACGCATAGCGTGCGAACTCCCGAAAACAGGACGGTTGTTTCACAGGTCATACCCCTCTCTTTCCTGAACTGTCGTGAAACAGCATTGGCATGCCGCCGCACAAAAAACGCCTTATCCCTCTCTCTTCTAAAGGCCTGCGAGAGAGGGAAAAGGCGTTTGCCCGGCGGCAATTGATTTCGTTGCCACGATTGTACCAGCCGGGATGAAAACTGTCAACCCCCGTCGGGGCGGCAAAAAATTACAGAGAATACAGTTCGGAATATTTTTTGGTTAAATACTCGATGTAATATTTCGGGTCAAAGTCCCCGCCGCACAGGCTGCGGATCAGCCAGGCGGGTTCCTTCATGCAGCCGTACTTCCACAGACGGTTGGTGAGGGCGGTCTTGAGCGGGGTCAGGTCGCCCTTGGCCAGCATGGCGTCGAAGTCCATCTCGGAGGAGAGGCTGGCCATGGCCTGGGCCGCGTAGGCGCTGCCCAAAGCGTAGCTGGGGAAGTAGCCGAACTCGCCCCAGGACCAGTGGATGTCCTGCAAAACGCCGTGGGCGTCGTCGGGCACATCCACGCCCAGGTATTCCTTGTACTTGGCGTTCCAGGCGGCGGGCAGCTCGGAGACGGACAGCTCACCGTGGAAGAGGGCCTTCTCCAGCTCATAGCGCACCATGATGTGCAGGCCGTAGGTCAGCTCGTCGGCCTCGGTGCGGATGAGGCTGGGCTCCACCCGGCTGGCGGCGCGGTAGAATTCCTCCTCGCTCACGCCGGACAGCTGGCCCGGGAAGAGGGTGCGCAGCGTCGGCCAGATCAGGTGGACAAAGCCGTGGCTGCGGCCCACCATGTTCTCGAACAGACGGCTCTGGCTCTCGTGCAGGCCCATGGTGGAGCCCCCCGCCAGCACCGTGTAGTTGAGGGCAGGGTCGACGCTCAGCTCATACAGGGCATGGCCGCCCTCGTGTGCCACCGAGTAGAGGCTGGACAGCACATCCCGGGGCATGTAGTGGGTGGTGATGCGCACGTCCTTGCTGTTGAAGCCGTTGGTGAAGGGATGTTCGCTCTCGGCCAGGGAACAGTGGGCGGGGTCCAGACCCCACAGGGACATGATCTTGTAGGCCAGGGCGCGCTGGCCGTCGACGGGCCAGTCCTGGTCCAGGAAGTCGGTGCGGATGGGGGAGCCGTGGTCGGCAATGGCCTTGAGCAGCGGCACAATGGCGGCCCGCAGCTGGGAGAAGAAGGCGTCGCAGCGCCCGATGGTCAGGCCGCGCTCAAACTGGTCCAGCAATACCTCATAGGGATCGCGGTCGGGGTCGATCAGGGAAGCCTGACGGCGGCGGGCTGCGATGAGTTTCTCCAGATAGGGAGCAAACAGGGCAAAGTCGTTGTTGCGCTTGGCCTTGCCCCACACCGACACCGACTCCTGGGTCAGACGGGTGAAGGCAGCGTACTCGTCGGCGGGGATGGGGCGGATGCGGTCCAGGCGGATGCGCAGCTCCCGCACCTCGGCCTCCTCCTGCTCGGTGTCGGCTTCGGCCTGGGCGGCGTCCAGCAGGGTGTCGGTGGAGGGCTGGACCAGCGTGTCAAACTGGGCGCGGCTGAGAATCTCAGCCGCCTCCGCCCGGCCCTCGGAACTCTCGGCGGGGGCGGCGGTGGCCTCGTCATAGGTCATGAGCCCCAGGGCATAATTATAAGCGTAAAGATTGCGCTCCAGCGTGCGCAGTTCGGAAATGTGTTCTTTCATATGGTATAACTCCTGTATGGCCGGCAGGCCCTGCTTTGCGGGGCAGAACTCCGCGGGAAAAAGTCGAATAGCACCAGTATACCACGTTGTTTTTTTGGGAGCAATGCGATATGATAGAAAAACAAAAGGAGAAGTTTGCTGCCGGAAGGAGTTTCCGGCGGTTTTCGGGGAGGAGGAGCCCTATGGACCAGCAGCCGCTAGTCAGTGTGATCGTACCCATCTACAATGCCAAAAACCATATTGCACGGTGTGTCGAGAGCATCCGCAAACAGAGCTATCTCAATCTGGAGATCCTGCTGGTGAACGACGGTTCCAAGGACGTCAGCCTGCAGGTGTGCGAGATGTACGCCAAGGTGGACCCGCGCATCCTGCTGGTGGACAAACCCAACAGCGGCGTGGCGGCCACCCGCAACCTGGGGCTGCGCCTGGCCCTGGGCAAGTATCTGCAGTTTGTGGATGCGGACGACACCCTCCAGCCCGACGCTACCCGCCTGATGGTGGAAAAGGCGGAACAGTATGAGACCGACCTGGTCATTGCCCACTACAACCGGGTCACGCCCCCGCCGGAAAAGCCCAGCCTGCCCAAAGCCATGCGGGACACCACCTTTGCCGAAAAATTCGACGAAACCATGGAGCGGCTGCTCCCCTCCGACGAGCGGGTGCAGACCTTCGGCTTTCTGCCTGAGGGCTTCATGACCAAGGCGGAGTTTGCCAAAGGCCTCATGCAGGAGCCGGCCTCCTTTTACTACGGCGTCATGTGGAACAAGCTCTACCGCGCCGACATCGTCCGGCAGCACGAGGACGTCATCTGCAGCGAGGAACTGAACTGGAGCGAGGACCTCTACTTCAACCTCAGCTTCATCCGCTACGCCGAGCGCTTCTACGCCCTGGCGGTGCCGGTGTACAACTACCTGCAGAACAAGGAGAGCATCTGCCACACCGGGCTCAACCCCATCAATGTGGTGACCACCCGGGCGTCGCTGTTCAAGTATTACAAGGAACTGTACGAGTCCATGGGCCTGTATGAGCAGTACAAACCCCAGATCTACAAGTATCTGGTCTCGATGGCGGAAAGCTGATTCCCCGCCCCTCACACCCGGCAAACAAACCGCCCCGGCGGCCTGGAGTTTCAGGCAGCCGGGGCGGTACTTTTTGTATCGTGCGGGGAAAAGGCAATCACCGGGCGATGGGCGCAGTCTTGGCGGCCAGCCAGCTGCGCTCGGCGTCGGTCAGACGGGGAGACAGCACCTCGTAGGCGTTCTTGTGATAGGCGTTGATCCAGTCGATCTCGCTGCGGGTCAGCTCATCCACCAGCACGGGGGACAGGTCGATGGGCACAAAGGTCATGGGCTCAAAGCCCAGCCAGTGACCGTACTGGTTCTCACCCTTGTCCACGCAGACCAGCTCGTTCTCAATGCGGATGCCCACCTCGTCGGTCTCATAGACGCCGGGCTCGTCGGTGATGGTCATGCCGGGGCGGAAGATCACCGGGTTGTTGGGGCGCAGGCTCTGGGGGCCCTCATGGACGCTGGACATGAAGCCCACACTGTGTCCGGTGCCGCAGCGGTAGTTGATCTTGTGCTTCCACAGGGGACCGCGGGCAAAGCTGTCCAGGGCAAAGCCGGTGCAGTAGTCCAGCCACACCGCCTGGGCAATGCCGATGTGGCTCTGCAGCGTCCAGGTGTAGTAGCGGCGCTCGTTGTCGGTGAGGGGACCCACCGGGTAGGTGCGGGTGATGTCGGTGGTGCCGCAGTCGTACTGGCCGCCGCAGTCCACCAGCAGGAAACCGTGGGGCTCGATGGGGCTGTCGGCGCCGGGCTTGGCCTGATAGTGCATCATGGCCGCGTTGGGACCGTAGGCTGCAATGGTGCCGAAGCTCTCCTCGTCAAAGCCCAGCTGCTCGGCACGGCGGCGGTGGAGCATGGTGTCGATGTCACACTCCCGCAGAGGCTTGCCCTCGGCCAGGGCCTTTTCCAGGTCCATCTCAAAGCGGACCATGGCCACGCCGTCCCGGATGTGGCACTCCCGCAGATTGGTCAGCTCCACCTCGTTCTTGACGCCCTTGAGGGCGGTGATGGGATCGGTGCCGGGCAGGACGGTGAGGGCAGGGTTGGCCTCCAGTGCGGCGTAGAGGTCATAGTTGGTGGCCTCGGGGGCGATGAGTACCGTCTCCTTTTCGGTCAGGCCGCGGACGAAGTCCAGCAGGGAGTCGTAGGGGCGAATTTCCACACCCTGGGCGGCAAGCACGTCCACATCGTCGGTGCACAGGCGGCCGGGCGCCAGGAAGAGGGTGCAGCTCTTCCTGGTCACAAAGGCGTAGGCGATGGCCAGGGGGGTGCAGGGCAGGTCATGGGCACGCAGGTTGAGCAGCCAGCCCACGCAGTCCAGCTGGGTCACGGCCAGGGCGGTGGCCCCTGCCTTCTGCAGCTGGGCGCGCACCGTGTTGAGCTTTTCCGCTGCGGTGGCGCCGGTCTGCTCCCGGCTCAGCAGAAAGCAGGGGGTGTCGGGCAGGGCGGGACGGACATCGGCCCACAGGGGGCTGACCACGTCCAGGCTCTTGAGAGCGGCGCCGCAGGAGGCCAGAGTGTCCCGGTACTGCTCAAACACCTTGGTGGGCATGCAGGAACCGTCGGTGACAAAGGTCTGGCCCGCCTGGGCATTGGCCTTGAGGTATTCGTCCACCGTGGGAACCCCTGCGGCTCCGGCGTGCATGGACTGGATCTCGGTGCCGGCCAGCTGCTTGTCCGCCTGGACATAGAAGCGGCCGTCCACCCACAGGGCGCTGGCCTTGCCGGTGACCACCAGGGTGGAATTCTCCCCGGTGAAGCCGGAGAAGTGGGTCAGGCTGCAGTAATGCTCGGGCAGATACTCTCCCGAATGGGGATCGCTGGTCATGAGGATGACGCCGTCGGCGCCTGCCGCCTGAGCGGCAGCGCGCAGGGCGGCAATCTTTTCATTGGTCGTCAAGGGAAACCCTTCCTTTCTGAAACAAGGCCCGGAACGGGCCCTGGCTGTTTTCTGTCTGTATTGTAGCACGTTTTGCCAAAAGGTCAAATGGACGGCAGACAAAAGGAAAGGGGGCGGACCTGCGGCACAGGCCCGCCCCTTCCGGACGGTGAAACGGAAATTCAGCGCTTGACGATGCTGTAATATTTGCGGGATGTCATGGCGTAGACGGCCACATAGCACAGGGCAAAACCCGCCAGGGTGATGAGGCAGCAGAGGACAAACAGGGTGCTGTTGTACACCCCGAAGGCCGACACCATGCGCATGAGGATGGGGAAAGCCGCGGCCAGATGCACCGCCGCCATGACCAGGGGCAGGAAAAAGACCATGAGCACCTGCACCCGGATGGTGCTGCGGACCTCGTCGGCGCTCATGCCCACCTTCTGCAGGATGATAAAGCGGTCCCGGTCCTCGTAGCCCTCGCTGAGCTGCTTGTAGTAGATGATGAGCACGGTGGCCATGGTGAACATGATGGCCAGGAAGATGCCCAGAAAGACAAAGCTGCCGTTCATGTTGTAGAGCTCCACCCGCATGCCCTCCCGGGTGTAGACGTAGGCGCGGGAGGTGAGCCAGTCGGGGGACGGGTCGGGATTGGCAGCGGATTCCAGCGCGGTGGCCAGGTCGTTGATGGCAGCAGCGTCCAGCCGGTCGGTGTTGAGGTTCAGATACCGCCGGATGGTGGGGACGTATTTGTTGTCCAGCGTCAGGGTGGCCCGCAGGGCGGCCAGGGTGTCGGTGCCGGGCACCACGATGCAGACGGTGTGGCTG
>JFBN01304971.1_pt1 | contig 11065 bp, 7 predicted proteins | sample 768741 | NCBI WGS metagenome assembly JFBN01 (sample SAMN01983846, study PRJNA193217) | chicken gut metagenome | biome: terrestrial biome; isolation source: ceca of Broiler chicken | host: Gallus gallus | place: United Kingdom: England | collected 2010-09-07
GTGTGAATTTGGTTTTAGGAGTTTCTATGGACGTTCTCATCCTCAAAGCGCTGGAAAGCATTCGGTGCGGATTTTTGGACGTATTTTTCAGCATATTCACCCTGTTCGGGGAAGAGCTGGTCGTCGCGGGCGTCATCGCCGTCATCTACATCTGTTTCAATAAAGAATTCGGCGAACGGGCGATCGTGACCGTACTTTCCGCGAGCTGCATAACGACCGCCGTAAAGAGCGGCGTCAGGCGGCTGCGCCCGTATGCGGCGGGGAACGTCACAAAGGCAGACAACTTCCTCACGGCAGACCTCGACGCGGACATGTCCTTCCCGAGCGGCCACGCGACCGCTTCGAGCGGCTTTTTCGCCGCGCTCTCGATACGCTTCCGCAAAGCCTACATCATCGCGCCGTCCGCCGTGCTCGTGTTCCTGATCGTCCTGTCGCGCCTGTACCTCGGGGTGCATTACCCCTCGGACGTGCTGGCAGGGCTCGTCGTCGGTATCGGCATGGCATTTTTGTGGGCGCTCGTCTATAAGGGGTTCTACAAGGCGCGGCTGTACATCTATCTCGGCTTTGCCGCGCTCACTCTCATCCCCCTCTTTATCCCCGCAATGCAGACAAAATCCATGTTCGAAATGTCCGCGATCGCTCTCGCGACGGCGATCGGGCTGATCGTAGAGAACAAGTTCATCAAATTCGAAGACACGGACAAATGGGTCAAGCGCATCGTGCGGCTGGCGCTCATGGCGCTGATCGCGGCGATCCCTTACCTGCTGTTGGGGCTTTTGCCCGAAACGACGCTGTGGTTCAAATTTTTGCAATACTTCGTCACCATATCCGCCGCCATTCTGGGAACGCCCCTGCTCATCAAAGCGTTTAAGATATAAAAACCTCGAAACGCCCGCGCATTGTGGGCGTTTTTTTGCCGAATCTGCGCGCGAGGGGCGAAAAACGTTGACTTTTTCGGCTAAAAATGTAAAATGGTATTGTTCGATTTCAACAGATATTTTCGAGGTGTTTTTTTATGGCTGACAAAAGAGCGGTTACAATGGACAAGATCGTGAACCTCTGCAAGGCGAGGGGCATCATCTTCCCCGGGAGCGAAATTTACGGCGGCATGGGCAACACGTGGGACTACGGCCCCGTCGGCGTGGAGATCAAGAACAACATCAAGCGCGCATGGTGGAAGCGCTTCGTGCAGGAGAGCGAAAACTCTTACGGCGTGGACGCGGCGATCCTGATGAATTCGCGCGTGTGGGAAGCGAGCGGACACACCGCCTCGTTCACCGACCCCAAAATGGACTGCAAGGAATGCAAGGCGCGTTTCCGCGCGGATAACCTCATCGAGGCGCATTCCAAGGGCAAAGTCAACCCCGACACCATGACCAACGAGGAAATGGAAGCGTACATCGCCGAACATAAAGTCGCCTGCCCCAATTGCGGCAAGCACAACTGGACGCCGATACGCACCTTCAACCTTATGTTCGAAACTTCGCGCGGAGTGACGGACGAGAGCCAGAACAAAATTTACCTCCGCCCCGAAACGGCGCAGGGCGAGTTCGTAAACTTTTTGAACGTACAGCGCACGACGCGCGCCAAAGTACCCTTCGGCATCGCGCAGGTGGGCAAAGCATTCCGCAACGAAATCACGCCCGGCAACTTCATTTTCCGCACCATCGAGTTCGAACAGATGGAGCACCAGTGGTTCTGCAAAGAGGGCACCGACCTTAAATACTACGAAGAATATAAGGAAAAGGCGAAAAACTTCCTTTTGAGCCTCGGCTTCAAGGAAGAACACCTGCGCTTCAAAGACCACGACAAACTCGCGCACTATGCGAAATCCGCCTGCGACATACAGTACCTCTTCCCCATGGGCTGGTCGGAGCTCAACGGCATACACGACCGCACCGACTACGACCTTTCCCGCCATCAGGAATATTCGGGCAAGAACATGAACTACCTCGACCCCGCCACGGGCGAGCACTATATCCCTTACGTTGTGGAATACTCCATCGGCGCGGACAGGCTGATGCTCGCCGTTCTGTGCGAGGCGTACGAAGAGGAAGAGCTGGAAGGCGGCGACGTGCGCACGGTGATGCACTTCCACCCCGCGCTGGCGGCCTATAAAGCGGCCGTTTTGCCCTTGCAGAAAAACCTCGGCGAAAAGGCAAAGGAAGTGTACAGGAAACTTTGCAAAAAATTCATGGTCACCTACGACGAAGCGGGCTCTATCGGCAAGCGTTACCGCCGCCAGGACGAGATCGGCACGCCCTTCTGCGTGACCATCGACTTCGATACGCTGGAAAACAACACCGTGACCGTCCGCGACCGCGACACCATGTCGCAGATCCGCCTCGACATCGACGAGGTAGCGGCTTATATCGAAAAGGCAATGGAATTGTAAGCATAAAACCGCGTGAAAAAAGAACGCCGCACAAAACGGCGTTCTTTTTTGTTTGTTCGGGGATTTCGGTTTACAGAGTGTTTTCTCCCGCAACGTGATCTTCCATATGCCAGCCGACGAGCTCGGTATTGCGGTAGACCCGCGCCGCGTGCCACGCAAGATGAAGCGCGTTGAAAACCAGCGATTCCCCTTCTTCCGCATAGTGGCACTTGAACGTGTTATAGTCGTTTTCGGCAGCCCTTGTTGTGAGGAACGAGACAGGATAAGCCAATATATTCTTATAGAGCACATGCAGCGTCGTTTCGCCGTCGCTTACGATCCCTCGCGTAGGGTCGCTCCAAGTGCCCTGACCGTTATTTCCGCTACCGAGCCATACACCGTTTGCTTCGCTCGGCGCTGTTGTACTGAATCCCGCGATATTGGCATACGGTTCAGACTTTTTGCTGTCAAAGCCCGCAAACGAGCCGTAATCTTCGAAGTCACCGCCAGTCTTGAACATATTCCTGATTGTCCCGGTAACCAAAAAACTTAAAATGCCCAAATTTAAAATATCGGCGATTTCATTAGCATTTTTGTAGTTGAATACGTCTACAAAACCCGAAAAATGGTACGTTCCGTACGTCCATTCGAAAGTGCTGTCTCCGCTGTCTATCCCGACAACATTTTTGATATACGCCGTGCCGCCGCCCTTAGAATTTGACCCGGATGAATATACCAACGATACGGAGCAGTCCGCCATATAACGGAATACGCAATTCTGAATGTACGTCGTGACGCCATCGTCTACATAAATTCTATGCAATGCCTGCAAATCGCAATAGTAATAGTGCGTACCTTTGACCTCGATACAGTACGCGTTGCGCGTATCTCCGTCGATGCCTTCGTCTGTCTTTGCAGGTGCTCCCTTCAAAACCGTGTTGTAGACCCTGTTTATCGCGATCTGCGTATGCGCGTTTGCATTGCTCGGGTCGGCGTTTGCCTTGTTGAAATCGCCCATGTCGACCTGATAGCCGTTCCCGTAAATGAGCGTTTTAGTAAGGTCACCCGCCGTCGTTGTCGCCAATACCTGTGCGGACGTCGTCGCCGAAGCGGAATCGTCCGTGGAATACAGATTTTCCTGCAACACGACCGTGCTGTTCGCCGTATATCCCGCCGCGTCGAACACGTTCACTCCGTCGTTGACGACGTTAAAATTATAATCGTCGCCCGCGCCGTTTACAGAACCGTCGCTCGCTTCCACGCGGAGGAAAGTGCCGTCGCCGACGGCGCCTTTTTCGTCGAGCGTTCCGTCGAAGTCGCCGAAATTATCGCTGCGGATATCCTCTTCGGAAAGCCCGTTGAACCCGCCGAAGTAAATGCGCGCATACCCCTCTTCGCTCCATGCGTCCACCCACATCACGTCGGACGGGGCGGCAGCGCCGCTCTCGTCTTTGAGCGTTCCGTCGGCCTGCACGAGGTACGTTTTTCCGCCGTAAAGCACCGTTTTGCCCTGCTGCACCGTCGAGGGCGCGCTTTCGTCGGGGCCGTCGCCTTTATAGGGCGTGAGTTTCCAGGTGACGAGGTCGGCAAGGCTTCCGCTTTCGGGCGCGCTGCCCGTGAGAGCGAGCGGCATCTTGAAGTAATTGACTTTCTGCCCGCCGTAATAAGAACTCTTGCCGAACACGCGCACCTGCTGATAGCCCGCGTACACGTCGCCGCGGTTTTGCATATCGAAGCCCGTAAACACGATCGAATCCAGCCCCGAGCGGGAAACGTTCAGTTGCACTTCGAACCCGCCGTGTTTGAGCACCGGCGTTCTGGCGAAAGCGCCCGTCTCGCCCGTAAAGGAGATATCGTAGAAGTTCCCTTCTTCGTCATAGCTGACCGTCCAGCCGCCGTACCCTTCGAACGAAATGCACTCTTCGGGCACGCCGCCGAGAAGATTTTCCTCCGCCGGCACGATGTACAGGAACAACTTCGCCGCGGTTTTGGGAAGCGTAAGGCTCAATGTGCCGCCGTCCTTTGCGCTTGCGAGTTCGCCCGCCAGAGCGTTGCCGCCCGAACTTTGCGGGTATTCCGCGCGCACGCCGAAATCGGACAGCGCCGCGAGTTTTTCGATCGTTATGCTCTCCTGGGCGGAAGCGCTGCCGTCCTTGGAGCGTATTTCCACGGTGTTTGCGCCGCCCGCGAGGGTGAACGTGAACGCGTTGTCCTGCACTTCGTTCCATACGCCGCCGCCCGCAGACCATTCGATGCCCCTGTCGGAAGGCGCAAGCCCGTCCCCCCTGTTCGGCAGGGAAACGGTGAACTGTATGCCGCTTTCCAGCGTTTTATAGTCCGTGCCGCCTTTGAGCGCCGTGCCGCCCGCCGAAACGGAGATACCCTGCGCGAGCGCTCTCCACACGAGCGTTATCGTGACGTCGGCATTGCCGACGCTGACCGTAAACGGAACTTCCGCCGCCGCGACGGGCATGGACGTTACCGAAAAGCCGCTGCCTTCGGATGAGACGGAAAAGCTGCTCCCGGAAAAACTGAATTCGGGCTGAAGGGGCGCGTCGGACGGGAAAGGATTTTCCGCCGTGAACGCAAAGGACGCGCCCACGTCCGCAAAGGTGAATTTTGCGCCCGCTTCCGCCTTTTTGCCGTCCTGCATGAGGTCGAACGACTCCGCCGCGCCGAACGTGCTGCGCACGGTCACGATGCGGAACGTTTCGCGTTCGCCTTCGTACATCACGGCAACGGTCACCTGCGCCGTGCCCGCCTTTTTGAAAGTGAGGACGCCGCCTTCGATCTGTGCGGTCTGCGCGTCGTTCACAGACCAGACGAACGTTTTTTCGTGCGCCGCGTCCGCAGGAGTGATGACGGGATCGGTAAAGGAGATCTCCGTTTTTGCCGTGACGAAACCGCTCCCCTCTTTATCGAGCGCGTCCTCGGGGGAGAACGAGACGGAGACCGCCTGTTTATGCACGAATATGCGGAACGTCTTTTCCCAGACGGCGCGCGCGTCGCTCTGCGCGCGCACGGTGACGTCCGTATACCCGCCCGAAACGGGTATGACGCGCGTTCCGTCCTCGCTGACCGCCGCTATTTTTTCGTCGCCGCTCGTGACCGACTCGAGCGTGTACCCTTCGGGCGGAAGGATAGTGAGGACGGCTTTATCGTACCTGTCCGCATCGTAATAATTGAGCACGACCGTCTCTTCGCCCGTAAAATCCTCGTCCACGGTGATCCTCTTGTCCTCGGGGGTCACGTTCATGAAGTAGGAAAGGGCCATGCCGTCCTCCGCGCCGCCCTCTTCCGAGCGGACGGTCACGACGACCGTGCCTTCCCTTTTGAATAATATCTGCGAGCCGTCAACTTCGGCTATGGACGGGTCGCTGACGGAATACACCAGGGTATCGGTGTGCATTTCCGTCGCTTCGACATAGGCGGACAGATCGACGGGGTTTTGATTCGCTTCGAGAGCGTCCTGCGTGAATTTCACTTCCGAAGCCTTGCGGGTAATGACAACCGTCATGGTTCCGGAGATCTCCTTTCCGTCCGCGGTTTTTGAAGTTACGGTGATCTTAACGGGCGTTTTGCTCGTGCCGACCGCCGTGAATTTGCCCGTCTCTTCGTCGTAGGCGACGACGCCCTCCTGATCGAAAGAGATCTCAAAATCCGCATTTGCGCCCTCGGGCGCGCCGACGACGGAAATATCCAGCGCCTTGTCCTCGCCCAGTTCGTCGTAATCGACTTCCAGGCGGGTCTTATCGAACCCTATGGACGTATACGCGCCCTGCGTGGACGTGAACGTCTTTTTGACCGTCCTCGTGTTGCCCGCGCCGTCGGTGACGGTCGCCGTGATCTCCACCGTGCCCGCCTTTTTGAACGTGACGGCGCCCGTCTGGTCTACAGATGCGACCGAGTCGTCCGAACTCGAATACACGACCGTCTCTTCCGCGTCGGCGGGTTCGAAATGCACGGCGGGGAACTGCGCGGAACTCCCCGCGACGACCGTTTCGCCCTGCTCCGCCGGATCGAGCCAGATGCCCGACACGGGGACTTTGACTTCGATCTCCGCCGAAGCGGTGACGGACGGGTCGCTGACCGAACGGACAAAGACCGTTGCTTCGCCCTTTTTGCGGGGCGTGAGCGCTCCGTCTGCGGAAACGTACAGGACGGACTCGTCCGAACTCGACCAAACGACGCTCGTATCGGGCGCGTCCTGCGGGTAAACTTTTGCGGAAAGCGCCGCACTTTGGCCCGTATACAGCACGGAAGGCGCGTTTTCGATCTCGATGCGGTGCACCGCGTCGTCGGTCACGCGCACGCGGCGGGCGGCGCTCAACGCGCCGTTTTCCTGCGAATAGACGCGCACGAACGTTTCGCCGTAATCCACGCCCGTCACGACGCCCTTTTCGTCGACCGTGACGATGCTCTCGTCGTCGCTCGCAAAGCGCACGGCGGCGTTGCTCGCGCGCAGGGGCAGAACGTTGACGGAAAGCTTGGCCGTGGGCCGTTCCTCCCCGTCCTTGATGAGCACGAGCGTGTCCGTTTGGGTGAATTCCACCCGTTCCACATAAATATAATTGGTTTTACTGACCACCATTCCGCCGAGCGTAAGGATGAGCAATACCACAAGCGGCAAAAGAACGATGGATGAAAGCATGATCTTTTTCATGAAAACTTCCTCCCTGCGTCAGCATTCCACCGCGGCGTATTTCTTCTGCGCGGTGAACCAGAACACGACGAAATTTGCGCCCGCATACAGCAATGCGACGGCAGCCGCGACCAGATACGCGAGCCATTCGGCAATAAAGAACGGGAGCACGATCGCGGCGATGCCGACGGCGGCGCTCAAAAAGAGGCCGATGACCATCATGAGCGTGACGTTCGCCTCGTTGAATCCCCCGTCCGAACGCACGCGGATGCTGGGGTTAGCGAGGTTGAGGTTCAGCCCGTTGAGCACGAACCCGCAGGAGAGCAACAGCCCCGCCGCGGCTATGACCGCCGCCTCCGCCGCCGTGACGAAGCCGAGCGAGACGATGACGACGACGCTGATGACGAGCGCGCCCGCCGATACGATCAGGTTGACCAACCCTTTGATGAGAAGCTGCGTACGGTAAGGCACGGGGATGAGTTTGGTGATGAAAAACTTTTCGCCTTCGCGGCTCAAAGAGGCGGCGGAAAAGGCGTTGATGAGCGCCATGAAAGCCGCGATGACCAGCATGGACGCGCCGAAGTTCACCCCTTCTCCCAGTTGCGCCGCGCCCACGTCGGAGACGAGGCGGTCGCAGAAAAACACCATGACGGGCGTCGCCACGGCGACGCCGAGGTAGAAATAGGCGAAGACGCGCGTTCGCACGATCTCTTTGAATTCGTGCCCGAACATCGCCGCGAACACGCCCCTGTCCGTTACCGAACTGCGGCGGGTAAACGTGCGCTCGCCGCTTTCAAGCAGACGGCGGCGCACCCGTTCGTAGACGGGCTTTGCCAAAGCGACGCCCGCCGCCGAAAGCAGGACGGACGCGCCGACGACGATGCCGGCCGCCGCCGCGGCGGACAACCCTTCGAAAAGGATGACCCTGCCGATTTGTTCGGAAAGATTGAAAGGCGATGCGAGCGCGGAGAGGACTTTCTCCCACACGCCGCCCGAATCGGTCACGTTTTTATAAATAAAGTAATCGGCGAGAAAGGTGAGTACGAAATTGTACAGGACGAAAAACCCCGCCAGAACGACGACGAATATCGCAAGTTTTATGATGTTGCGGTTTTCCAGCACCGAAAGCATGTACATGACGGGAAGGGACAACACGGCGGAAAGAGCGAACGGAACCATCGGCGCGAGCACCGCGGCGACGATCAGGCCGAGCGCGAACTTCCAGCCGAAAATCCCGAGAGCCGCGGAGGCGACCGTCAGCACGGGGATCATGAGCACGGCGGCATAGATCTGCAGGTTGATATACACGAGCACGAGGTTCGCCGCGAACATTTTAAAAGGCGAAAGCGGGAACTGCGCCGTGATCTTTAAGTCGGACGGCTTATACAGCCAGCGGATCTGCATGCCGATGCCCGAAACGATGAGCGCGATCTCTATGACGGTGATGAAAAGCACGAGCACGGATTTATCGCCCGACGAAACGTTCGCTCCCAGCACCGACGTGAGCACATAGATGAGCGCAAGGCTGACGGCGACCGTGACGGCCGCAACGATCCCGCTCAAAATCAGGCTCTTTTTGTCTCCGCCCGATTCCCTGCCCCAGCGCAGTTTCATCTGCATACGTATAAATGCAAGCATGTCACACCTCGCAGACGGAACGGAAATGCGCCTCGATGTCGAAGCCTTCCGCCATGTCCTTCTTTTCGATGACGGAAACCAGCCTGCCTTTGCGGATAAAGGCGATCTTGTCGCACACTTTGTCCACGACGTCGAGGTTATGCGAAGAAAACAGAACGCTGCGCTCCCCTTCCGCATAGCCGCGTATGATGCCGCAGAGCGCCTTCATGGTCTGCGGGTCGAGCCCGACCATGGGTTCGTCGAGTATCCACAAAGACGGGTCGTGCACGAGCGAACCGATGATGCAGATCTTCTGCTTCATGCCGTGCGAATAGCCGCCGATCTGTTTATCCAACGCGTGCGTGAGGCTGAAAATTTCGGCATACCGTTCGACGATCTCCTTTTTGCGCTCCTTTTTCGCGCCGTAAAGGCTGCCGATATAGTCGGCGTATTCCCTGCCGGTAAGTTTGTCGTAAACCGTATGGTCGTCGGGCACGTATCCGACCAGCCGTTTCGCCTTCTCGGGCGATTCGGCAAGGTCGAACCCGCCGATGCGCACATGTCCTTCCGAAAAGGGCAGTATGCCCGTAATGCACTTGATGATCGTAGACTTGCCCGCGCCGTTGCTGCCGACAAGCCCGCAAACCTCCCCATCCTTCACTTCCAGGGTGATGTTTTCCGCGGAATATGTTTCAGTCCCGCGGTATTTTTTTGACAGCCCTTCGATAGAAAGCATTCGTGTTTCTCCTTGGTGATTTTTTCAATATGAACAAAAACCGGGGTTTTCCGTTCGGGCGGACGCCCGCCCCGTATCATGAAAAAACCCCGTCCGACCGGAACGCGCGAACGCGCATCCCCGTTCTGCTGTTAAAGAGCGCCTTTGCTCTTCATCTATATTCTGTCATGATATGACGTGTACTTTCGCGTCGTTCCGTTTCGGGATAATGCGGATCCCCGTTACTTCGGCGGAGAAAACACGTTCTCTTTGAGAAACGGCTTTGCGCGCCCTTCCCGCACGGCGGCAATAAAATCGGCAATGCTTTCGATCGGGATATCCGTTTCGACGCCCGAAAGCAGTTTCTGCCCCGCGGCGTGCAGATCGGAACCGCCCGTTTTCGGCAGGGAATACGCTTCCGCCAAAATATCCGCAAGGCGGTTGCAGCGCCCGTCCCTCGCTGCGTTGACCGTTTCCACGCCGCCGCAGTCGGAAGGGAACAGGCGGATATGGTCGATATAATCCGCCTCTCTGTACGGGTGCGCCTGCACGCACAGCGCGCCGTTTGCGCGGGCGAACGACAAAAAAGCGCGAACGCTCATCCGCATGATCTCGGGATGCTTTTTCAGAAACGCCCCGTCCATGCCGTAAACGAGGAAGTCCGTGCCGAAATAAGAGTATTCGAAAGCGGCAAGCACGCAAAGCCCGCGCTTTTCGCCCTCTTCTTTCACCTTTTCGTACCCGACGAAAAAATCGTCGATCTGTCTTTCCCACAGCAACGTGCGGTCGACCGTCGTATTGCCGTTCAAAAAATGATCGGTCACGACGACGCCCGAATATCCGTTTTGCAAATACAAAGAAACGAGCGTTTCCGCGTCCAGCCGCGAACACGCGCTCGTATATTTTGTGTGGCAATGCGTTTCCAGCAAATACATACGCTTAAAACTCGATGTGTTTGAAATCTTTGCGGGAAGAACGGCGGTATAAAACGATCTTCCGCCCGATGACGGCGACGCACTCCGCTTTGAGCGATTCCGCAAGCTGTGCGCCGAGCGCCTTTGCATCCTCTTCCGCATTGGTGAGCACGTTGATTTTGATGAGTTCGTGCGCCTCGAGCGCGTCCGAAAGGGATTTTACCATATTTTCGCTCACGCCGCCCTTTCCGAGCTGCGCGATGGGCGAAAGGTTCGCCGCGACGCTCTTTAAATTGCTCCTTTGTTTGCTTGTCATAAAAACTCCTTTTTTCAATTCACACTTTCCTCGTGCAAAGGCACTGCGGAAAGTCGTGAGTTTTAGGAAAACCCCAACGTTCGCCGTTTTACAAACGGCTCTGCGTTCGGATTTTTCCTCTTCGGCACGTTGCGGCAAAATATATTATGCAAGCATTTACAATACTTGCAAATGCTATGCTCTTATATATTTGCCGCTCCTTATTCCCAAAAATCTCACACCGCTGCGCACGTTGCGATTTTTGGGAGCCCTATAAATAGGGCTTACACTATTACGCATGCGCCGAATTCACCTTTCCTGCCCGAGGCCGCAAGTGTGCGGCAAATTGAGTGCGCTTTTTGAAAAGCGTGGTTTTCAAAAAGCGCCTTAAATTATTTAATAAACTTGCGCAAGGGAAATCGCAATTTTCCGCAGCGCACCCTTGTTTGGCAACGCTTTGCCTTTTGGGAAGAGGGTGAATTTGCGCCCTTGCATACTATGTGTGCCC
>JFBN01301658.1_pt1 | contig 11052 bp, 7 predicted proteins | sample 768741 | NCBI WGS metagenome assembly JFBN01 (sample SAMN01983846, study PRJNA193217) | chicken gut metagenome | biome: terrestrial biome; isolation source: ceca of Broiler chicken | host: Gallus gallus | place: United Kingdom: England | collected 2010-09-07
TAAGCGGAACTGGCGCAAGCAGAAAGAGCATATTCAAGTGATGAATACCATGAAGGCATTAAAAAAGCAGTTGGGGGAGGCTGTAAATGAGGGGCGGCCTAAGGGCAGTGGGACGGCTGAAGAGCGAGTGCGTGAGTGGCGGCAGCAGCACCCGGAAGGTCGCAAGGCCGACTGCCACCGGGACACGAGGCTTGACCCCAAAACGATCCGAAAGTGGTGGGACAGTATGCCCCCGGCTGTTCGTGTCCAGGATGGACACATTACGGTGCGCGTTACCCCCTCCCAGGCGGTGAGTGATCTGCTGGTGGAGGCATTGGGCCAGGGTAAGGATTAGGGGCGGTTTCCGGCCCTGGAACGGCCCAGGAGGGCTTTTCTGGCGGTCTGAGGGTAAACATACTACCCCCCTCTTTATTGCGCCCGGAAAGCCTTGCAAATCAAGGGGGTTACCACCCATAAATGTCTACATATCAGCGTGACGCATTTACAAAATGGTAAAGAAAAATGCTTGTATTTTTCTTTATTTCTGCATATAATATGAGTAGGAAAGGAGTGTTGGATATGGCACACACGGTCAATGTGAATTTTAAGTTGGATGAAGATGTAAAAAAAAGGATGGAACGGGCCTGTGCCGAGATGGGCCTTTCTATGAGCGCTGCGTTTACGATGTTTGCAAAAAAGGTCGGCAGGGAGTACCGCATTCCGTTTGAAGTTTCGGCTGATCCGTTCTACTCGGAAAGCAACCTCCGGCACCTGGAGAGCGTCATGCAGGATGTGAAGGATGGTAAGGCTCACTTTGCCGAGCATGACCTGATCGAGGTGGACTGATGAAGCTGTTGTGGGAGGATCGGGCGTGGAGTGACTATCTGTATTGGCAGACACAGGACAAAAAGACGCTGAAACGGATCAACGCGCTGATAAAGGATATTCAGAGAAGCCCCTACCAGGGGATCGGCAAGCCGGAGCCGCTGCGGGGCAACCTGAGCGGCTGGGGGGGCCGCCGCATTGACGAAACCAATCGCATTGTTTACTATGAGCAGGGAGAGGTCATTTATATTATCTCCTGCTTGGGCCACTATGACGATTGAGAAAGGAAGGGCCGGTTATGAGTTGGGATAAAGAGAGGATCGCGCAGCTGCAGCTCCCCGATCCAGCAGACGATGATCCGCACCCCCGTCTGCTCCTGGAGGGGGAAGGCGTACACGCCGGGCAGGGGTTTACTGCCTTGTTCCCCGATGGGTGGCATGACATTACCCTGGAGGTAGCCTGGGAGCCGGAAGGCCCCGGCTGCTGGTACATATCTACGCCTGGATTTAAGGGCGTGTGTCCCATTGGCCTGTTTGTGAAGGTATGAAAACGATCCGACAGATAGCCGATGAGATAGGCGTATCGAAGCAGGCGGTCTATAAACGGTATAAAGGGAAACTGCATACGGTTTGCGCTCCGTATGCGCATACGGAGCAGGGGGTTTTGTATCTATCGGAGCAGGCTGAAACCCTGATAAAACAAGACTTTTTGAAGGATAACCGCTCCAATGGAGCGCATACGGATACGCGTACGGAGCGCTCCATTGGAGCGGTGTTGGAGCAGTCACAAGAGGCTGGGGTGGTGGCAGTTTTACAGGCCACCATTGACACGCTGCAGGGGCAGCTTGAAGTGAAAGACCGGCAGATCGAGCAGCAGGCGCAGACCATCACCCGGCTTACTGATGCGCTGGCTGCTGCCCAACAGACAGCGGCAGCGGCCCAGGCTCTCCATGCGGGGACGATCCAGCAGCAGCTTCTTTCCGGGGAGGCCAGCACGGAGCGACAGAGTCAGGAACCAGAGCAAAAGCGTGGCTGGTTTAGCAAGTTGTTTCGAGGTTAGGACAGCTTACCAAATTGTAAAAGAAAAAATGATGATTGTTTTAATAGGAGGGAAAATATAGAAATGAATTCAAATATATTAGGAGAAAAAGACGGATTTTTAATTCGATTGGCTAAGGCGGAGGATGCAGCTGGATATTTTGAGCAAAACTTTTGTCCTTTGGATCAAGAAGTAGTACGTTTAACAGGTTGCAAGGAAGAATTTACAAAAGATGAAGTAGTTTCATTCTTTATGAAATCTCTTAAAGATGATGAAAGATATTTCTTTTTAATTATTGCGCCGGACGGAAGTATTATTGGCGAAAGTATAATAAACGAAATAGATTGGGATTTACGCTGCGCTAATTTTAGGATTGCTCTTTTTCATTCAATAGAGAGAGGAAAAGGCATTGGAACTTGGGCTACAGAATTAACTCGTGATTTTGCGTTTGAAAAATTGAAGCTACACCGTTTGACACTGGATGTTTACTCATTTAATCCAAGAGCTGAAAAAACATATTTAAAGGCTGGTTTTAAGCGAGAAGGGGTTTTAAAAGATGCTGTTAAAGATGGAGATCAATATGCGGACGATATTCTGATGGCAATTTTAGAGGATGAATGGAGAGAACTAAAGTAATAGTGAACAGACGGCTTTTTTAGCCCCTGGCAGGGCGCAAAAGCACTTTCATACTGCCAGCCACAGCGGGGCGGCGGTGTGAAAGTGCTTTTAATTTACTTTCTCACCGAGAAAGCAACAAAGAGGTCTTGCCCCCTTGCGGGGGCTATGGTAAGATGGGATTGGTAAGAGGTTCAGACGATAGAAAGGGTGGGTGATTTTATCGGTACAACTATTTCCGGCATGACTGGCCGGGGCAGCATCCGGCATAACAACCGGAGCTTTTCAGCGGCGAATGTAGACCGGAGCCGGACGGAGCAGAATGTGACTTTTTGCAACGATGATCTGAAACAGGTCTACCATGAGATCTTCGACGAGGCCCTGGCTGCCTACAATGCCAAAAAGAAAAAGACCAGGGATAAGATCCCCGACTACTATGAGCATATCCGCCAGGGGAAACAAGAGAAGCTGTTCCATGAAGCGATCTTCCAGATCGGCAACCTGGAGGACTGCGGATGCGGCTCCCCCGGAGGGGAACGGGCGGCAGCCGCTCTCAAAGAGTTTGCGGAGTCCTTCCAGGAGCGCAATCCCCATCTGCGGGTGTTCAATATGGTGCTGCACATGGACGAGGCCACGCCCCATCTCCATGTAGACTTTGTGCCGGTGGCCACGGAGCAGAGCCGGGGCCTTTCCACCCGGGTTTCTATGAAACAGGCACTCAAGCAGCAGGGGTTTGTGGGGCTTGGACGCAATCAGACGGAGTGGCGAGCATGGATGGAACGCGAAAAGGCGTCGCTTACGGAGATTGCCCAGGCGCATGAGTTCGAGATCATCAGCCTGGGCGGTGGCCGTCCTCACATGGAATTGCCGGAGTTCAAGGCAGCGGCCAAGCGGCTGGAGGCTGTCCAGGAGCAGGTGGCGGCAGCGGAGCAGGATATAGCCGAACTTGAGAAACACAGGAAGGCCCTGCAGGGGACGGTGCGGCAGCTCCAGGCTGCGGAGAAGGTGAGGGTTGGCTTGGACGCGATCCAGCCGGAGAAAACGCTGACAGGAGCTGTCAAGGGCGTTACAGTGGAGCAGGTGAAGGAGCTGAAGGCAGCGGCGATCCGTGGGGCCGCTGCGGAGCAGAAGGTGAAAGAGCTGAAGGTAGAAAATCAGCAGCTTCATAGCCGGATACCGTCCATGAAAGAAAAGCTGAAGGAGGCCGAGGAGCGGCAACGGCTTATTAACGAAAACCGCAATTTGCAGGTACAGGTGGAGTATCTGGAGAACAGCTTGGACAGTGAGCGCAACTTCGCATCCCGGCTCCTGGAAGGGGTCGAGGCGGTGCTGGACTTCCTGGATCGGCACCTGCCGGAGCAGTTCCGGCCCATGCTGGAAAGGGCGCGGGAGCTGCTGCCTGTGCCGGAGCTGCAACAGCCGGAACAGGAGCAGGATCGGGGCCACACCTGGGGCGGCATGGAACTTTGATAGAGAAAAAATGTATTGATAATATATAGCCTGTCCAGGGGCCTTGAAAGAGCTGCTTGGACAGGCTATAATAACAACTGAAAATAGGGAAAAAACTCTTTGATAATATATGCCCCCCGTATGGGGGGTGGGGAGAGGCAGAATATTAGCAGGAATTTTGGCTGTCGAAAAATAGGGAAAAAACTCTTTGATAATATATGCCCCCCTATGGGCCTTTAGGCCCTCAAAGAAATCTTTTAAAATTCTCTCTCGGACAGGGAGAAAGTCGGAGGGGAAAAGGGGGGTGGGCGGAGGCTGTGGGAATGTGGTAAACCCAACGGGTTTTCCATCATTTCCATGGCCGGAGCCAGGGGGGAAAGGGGGAGGTGACTTTCTCTTTAAGGCCCCGAAGGGGCCGCTCTTTGGCTCCCCCTTTCCCCCCTTCTGCCCGCAGGCGTTTTTGTGGGAACAGATTTTTGATAATTTTTCTTCTGGAGGTGATTCTATGGCTACGGATCAGCAGGCCGCTATGGAGCAGCTGCGGGCGTTGTATCGGGAAAAAAATGAGCATTTGGAGAAGTTCCTGGAGCCGGTCACGCCTTTTGAGTTTTACCGGGAGATCTTCCCTGTGGGAAGTTTTGAGCGGAAGGGCCATTTTGAGGACGAAAAGGGCAACGGGATCGCGGTGACGGTGCCGCCAAAAGCCGCAGGGATTGCCTTGGAGATCCAGGAGGAAGGCAAGGCCAAACGCTACACCATCACCGATGAACTGTCGGAGCTGTCGGAGGTCTACGATACGGACTTTACCATCATGTCCCCTCTGTCCTACTTCGGTCGGCGTCGGTGCGGCAAGAATGCCCGGTATCTCTATGCCCTGGTCTTTGACCTGGATGGGGTGGGGATGCCCCAGCTCCGGGACACGCTGCACCAGATGAACAAGGATATTTTGCCCCAGGCAACCTTTGTCGTAAACAGCGGGACGGGGCTTCACCTGTATTATGTCCTGGAGGAGCCTATCCCCATGTACCCGCACAACCAGAAATGCTTGAAGGAGTTGAAATATTCTCTCACCCGTCAGATCTGGAACAGGTACACCTCCACCATCAAGGAGCCGCAGATGCAGGGTATATTGCAGGGGTTCCGGGTGGTCGGCTCCGGCTCCAAGCTGGGCCGGGAGTACCCCGTAACGGCCTACCGGCTCGGTGGGAGGATGACACTGGAGAAGCTGCTGGAGTTTATTCCGGACAGTAACGGGGAGCAGCAGCGGCTTGAGGGGCTTATGAGGAAGAGCCGCCTGTCGCTGGCTGAGGCAAAGGAGAAGTACCCGGACTGGTATGAGCGGCGGATTGTTAAGAAGGAGCGGCGGGGCCGCTGGACGGTCAAGCGAGATTTATACGACTGGTGGTTGCACCGGATCGGGGACGAGATCCGGGTGGGCCATCGTTTTTACGGCATTATGACGCTGGCCATCTATGCGAAAAAATGTGGGATAGAGGAGGACGAGCTGCGCCGGGACGCTTTCTCTCTGCTGAAACCCTACGACGATATGAGTGTGGAGGACATCAACCGATTCACGAAGGATGATGTGGTGTGCGCCTTGGAGATGTTCAATGAGGACTATGTGACATTCCCCAGGGACGATATAGCGAAGCTCTCCGGCCTGACTATGCCTGTCAATAAGCGGAACTGGCGCAAGCAGAAAGAGCATATTCAAGTGATGAATACCATGAAGGCATTAAAAAAGCAGTTGGGGGAGGCTGTAAATGAGGGGCGGCCTAAGGGCAGTGGGACGGCTGAAGAGCGAGTGCGTGAGTGGCGGCAGCAGCACCCGGAAGGTCGCAAGGCCGACTGCCACCGGGACACGAGGCTTGACCCCAAAACGATCCGAAAGTGGTGGGACAGTATGCCCCCGGCTGTTCGTGTCCAGGATGGACACATTACGGTGCGCGTTACCCCCTCCCAGGCGGTGAGTGATCTGCTGGTGGAGGCATTGGGCCAGGGTAAGGATTAGGGGCGGTTTCCGGCCCTGGAACGGCCCAGGAGGGCTTTTCTGGCGGTCTGAGGGTAAACATACTACCCCCCTCTTTATTGCGCCCGGAAAGCCTTGCAAATCAAGGGGGTTACCACCCATAAATGTCTACATATCAGCGTGACGCATTTACAAAATGGTAAAGAAAAATGCTTGTATTTTTCTTTATTTCTGCATATAATATGAGTAGGAAAGGAGTGTTGGATATGGCACACACGGTCAATGTGAATTTTAAGTTGGATGAAGATGTAAAAAAAAGGATGGAACGGGCCTGTGCCGAGATGGGCCTTTCTATGAGCGCTGCGTTTACGATGTTTGCAAAAAAGGTCGGCAGGGAGTACCGCATTCCGTTTGAAGTTTCGGCTGATCCGTTCTACTCGGAAAGCAACCTCCGGCACCTGGAGAGCGTCATGCAGGATGTGAAGGATGGTAAGGCTCACTTTGCCGAGCATGACCTGATCGAGGTGGACTGATGAAGCTGTTGTGGGAGGATCGGGCGTGGAGTGACTATCTGTATTGGCAGACACAGGACAAAAAGACGCTGAAACGGATCAACGCGCTGATAAAGGATATTCAGAGAAGCCCCTACCAGGGGATCGGCAAGCCGGAGCCGCTGCGGGGCAACCTGAGCGGCTGGGGGGGCCGCCGCATTGACGAAACCAATCGCATTGTTTACTATGAGCAGGGAGAGGTCATTTATATTATCTCCTGCTTGGGCCACTATGACGATTGAGAAAGGAAGGGCCGGTTATGAGTTGGGATAAAGAGAGGATCGCGCAGCTGCAGCTCCCCGATCCAGCAGACGATGATCCGCACCCCCGTCTGCTCCTGGAGGGGGAAGGCGTACACGCCGGGCAGGGGTTTACTGCCTTGTTCCCCGATGGGTGGCATGACATTACCCTGGAGGTAGCCTGGGAGCCGGAAGGCCCCGGCTGCTGGTACATATCTACGCCTGGATTTAAGGGCGTGTGTCCCATTGGCCTGTTTGTGAAGGTATGAAAACGATCCGACAGATAGCCGATGAGATAGGCGTATCGAAGCAGGCGGTCTATAAACGGTATAAAGGGAAACTGCATACGGTTTGCGCTCCGTATGCGCATACGGAGCAGGGGGTTTTGTATCTATCGGAGCAGGCTGAAACCCTGATAAAACAAGACTTTTTGAAGGATAACCGCTCCAATGGAGCGCATACGGATACGCGTACGGAGCGCTCCATTGGAGCGGTGTTGGAGCAGTCACAAGAGGCTGGGGTGGTGGCAGTTTTACAGGCCACCATTGACACGCTGCAGGGGCAGCTTGAAGTGAAAGACCGGCAGATCGAGCAGCAGGCGCAGACCATCACCCGGCTTACTGATGCGCTGGCTGCTGCCCAACAGACAGCGGCAGCGGCCCAGGCTCTCCATGCGGGGACGATCCAGCAGCAGCTTCTTTCCGGGGAGGCCAGCACGGAGCGACAGAGTCAGGAACCAGAGCAAAAGCGTGGCTGGTTTAGCAAGTTGTTTCGAGGTTAGGACAGCTTACCAAATTGTAAAAGAAAAAATGATGATTGTTTTAATAGGAGGGAAAATATAGAAATGAATTCAAATATATTAGGAGAAAAAGACGGATTTTTAATTCGATTGGCTAAGGCGGAGGATGCAGCTGGATATTTTGAGCAAAACTTTTGTCCTTTGGATCAAGAAGTAGTACGTTTAACAGGTTGCAAGGAAGAATTTACAAAAGATGAAGTAGTTTCATTCTTTATGAAATCTCTTAAAGATGATGAAAGATATTTCTTTTTAATTATTGCGCCGGACGGAAGTATTATTGGCGAAAGTATAATAAACGAAATAGATTGGGATTTACGCTGCGCTAATTTTAGGATTGCTCTTTTTCATTCAATAGAGAGAGGAAAAGGCATTGGAACTTGGGCTACAGAATTAACTCGTGATTTTGCGTTTGAAAAATTGAAGCTACACCGTTTGACACTGGATGTTTACTCATTTAATCCAAGAGCTGAAAAAACATATTTAAAGGCTGGTTTTAAGCGAGAAGGGGTTTTAAAAGATGCTGTTAAAGATGGAGATCAATATGCGGACGATATTCTGATGGCAATTTTAGAGGATGAATGGAGAGAACTAAAGTAATAGTGAACAGACGGCTTTTTTAGCCCCTGGCAGGGCGCAAAAGCACTTTCATACTGCCAGCCACAGCGGGGCGGCGGTGTGAAAGTGCTTTTAATTTACTTTCTCACCGAGAAAGCAACAAAGAGGTCTTGCCCCCTTGCGGGGGCTATGGTAAGATGGGATTGGTAAGAGGTTCAGACGATAGAAAGGGTGGGTGATTTTATCGGTACAACTATTTCCGGCATGACTGGCCGGGGCAGCATCCGGCATAACAACCGGAGCTTTTCAGCGGCGAATGTAGACCGGAGCCGGACGGAGCAGAATGTGACTTTTTGCAACGATGATCTGAAACAGGTCTACCATGAGATCTTCGACGAGGCCCTGGCTGCCTACAATGCCAAAAAGAAAAAGACCAGGGATAAGATCCCCGACTACTATGAGCATATCCGCCAGGGGAAACAAGAGAAGCTGTTCCATGAAGCGATCTTCCAGATCGGCAACCTGGAGGACTGCGGATGCGGCTCCCCCGGAGGGGAACGGGCGGCAGCCGCTCTCAAAGAGTTTGCGGAGTCCTTCCAGGAGCGCAATCCCCATCTGCGGGTGTTCAATATGGTGCTGCACATGGACGAGGCCACGCCCCATCTCCATGTAGACTTTGTGCCGGTGGCCACGGAGCAGAGCCGGGGCCTTTCCACCCGGGTTTCTATGAAACAGGCACTCAAGCAGCAGGGGTTTGTGGGGCTTGGACGCAATCAGACGGAGTGGCGAGCATGGATGGAACGCGAAAAGGCGTCGCTTACGGAGATTGCCCAGGCGCATGAGTTCGAGATCATCAGCCTGGGCGGTGGCCGTCCTCACATGGAATTGCCGGAGTTCAAGGCAGCGGCCAAGCGGCTGGAGGCTGTCCAGGAGCAGGTGGCGGCAGCGGAGCAGGATATAGCCGAACTTGAGAAACACAGGAAGGCCCTGCAGGGGACGGTGCGGCAGCTCCAGGCTGCGGAGAAGGTGAGGGTTGGCTTGGACGCGATCCAGCCGGAGAAAACGCTGACAGGAGCTGTCAAGGGCGTTACAGTGGAGCAGGTGAAGGAGCTGAAGGCAGCGGCGATCCGTGGGGCCGCTGCGGAGCAGAAGGTGAAAGAGCTGAAGGTAGAAAATCAGCAGCTTCATAGCCGGATACCGTCCATGAAAGAAAAGCTGAAGGAGGCCGAGGAGCGGCAACGGCTTATTAACGAAAACCGCAATTTGCAGGTACAGGTGGAGTATCTGGAGAACAGCTTGGACAGTGAGCGCAACTTCGCATCCCGGCTCCTGGAAGGGGTCGAGGCGGTGCTGGACTTCCTGGATCGGCACCTGCCGGAGCAGTTCCGGCCCATGCTGGAAAGGGCGCGGGAGCTGCTGCCTGTGCCGGAGCTGCAACAGCCGGAACAGGAGCAGGATCGGGGCCACACCTGGGGCGGCATGGAACTTTGATAGAGAAAAAATGTATTGATAATATATAGCCTGTCCAGGGGCCTTGAAAGAGCTGCTTGGACAGGCTATAATAACAACTGAAAATAGGGAAAAAACTCTTTGATAATATATGCCCCCCGTATGGGGGGTGGGGAGAGGCAGAATATTAGCAGGAATTTTGGCTGTCGAAAAATAGGGAAAAAACTCTTTGATAATATATGCCCCCCTATGGGCCTTTAGGCCCTCAAAGAAATCTTTTAAAATTCTCTCTCGGACAGGGAGAAAGTCGGAGGGGAAAAGGGGGGTGGGCGGAGGCTGTGGGAATGTGGTAAACCCAACGGGTTTTCCATCATTTCCATGGCCGGAGCCAGGGGGGAAAGGGGGAGGTGACTTTCTCTTTAAGGCCCCGAAGGGGCCGCTCTTTGGCTCCCCCTTTCCCCCCTTCTGCCCGCAGGCGTTTTTGTGGGAACAGATTTTTGATAATTTTTCTTCTGGAGGTGATTCTATGGCTACGGATCAGCAGGCCGCTATGGAGCAGCTGCGGGCGTTGTATCGGGAAAAAAATGAGCATTTGGAGAAGTTCCTGGAGCCGGTCACGCCTTTTGAGTTTTACCGGGAGATCTTCCCTGTGGGAAGTTTTGAGCGGAAGGGCCATTTTGAGGACGAAAAGGGCAACGGGATCGCGGTGACGGTGCCGCCAAAAGCCGCAGGGATTGCCTTGGAGATCCAGGAGGAAGGCAAGGCCAAACGCTACACCATCACCGATGAACTGTCGGAGCTGTCGGAGGTCTACGATACGGACTTTACCATCATGTCCCCTCTGTCCTACTTCGGTCGGCGTCGGTGCGGCAAGAATGCCCGGTATCTCTATGCCCTGGTCTTTGACCTGGATGGGGTGGGGATGCCCCAGCTCCGGGACACGCTGCACCAGATGAACAAGGATATTTTGCCCCAGGCAACCTTTGTCGTAAACAGCGGGACGGGGCTTCACCTGTATTATGTCCTGGAGGAGCCTATCCCCATGTACCCGCACAACCAGAAATGCTTGAAGGAGTTGAAATATTCTCTCACCCGTCAGATCTGGAACAGGTACACCTCCACCATCAAGGAGCCGCAGATGCAGGGTATATTGCAGGGGTTCCGGGTGGTCGGCTCCGGCTCCAAGCTGGGCCGGGAGTACCCCGTAACGGCCTACCGGCTCGGTGGGAGGATGACACTGGAGAAGCTGCTGGAGTTTATTCCGGACAGTAACGGGGAGCAGCAGCGGCTTGAGGGGCTTATGAGGAAGAGCCGCCTGTCGCTGGCTGAGGCAAAGGAGAAGTACCCGGACTGGTATGAGCGGCGGATTGTTAAGAAGGAGCGGCGGGGCCGCTGGACGGTCAAGCGAGATTTATACGACTGGTGGTTGCACCGGATCGGGGACGAGATCCGGGTGGGCCATCGTTTTTACGGCATTATGACGCTGGCCATCTATGCGAAAAAATGTGGGATAGAGGAGGACGAGCTGCGCCGGGACGCTTTCTCTCTGCTGAAACCCTACGACGATATGAGTGTGGAGGACAT
>JFBN01306582.1_pt1 | contig 11031 bp, 11 predicted proteins | sample 768741 | NCBI WGS metagenome assembly JFBN01 (sample SAMN01983846, study PRJNA193217) | chicken gut metagenome | biome: terrestrial biome; isolation source: ceca of Broiler chicken | host: Gallus gallus | place: United Kingdom: England | collected 2010-09-07
GGCCAGGGGCTGGGCTGTGGAGTTCGGGGACGGGCCTTATATGCTGAGTCCGGTCCTCTTCCAGAACATTTACAAGGGTGCACTGGGGGAAGTGGCCGGGGCCTATATCCTGCGTAAGGAGCTGGGCCTTGACCTGCAGGAGATCGACGACCCCGCCTGTTTTGAGCGGTTTGATTTTGCAGGGCCGGACGGGTTCTGGTTTGACTTCAAGCACTGGAAAAGCAGCACCCGTCAGTCGGAGGAGGAGATCCGGGCAAAGACGCTGGAAAAGCTGGACACCGTAGGCGGGCGCAGGGCTTTTCTCATCAATCTCATTGCGGGGCCGGAGTTTGCCCCGTCCTGCACGGCCGACGGACGGCTGGTGGAAATTCCGGGGCTGCTGTTTTCGGATGGCCGTGTGAACCGCCGGGCACTACAATTTTTGGGGAGGTATTTGTGATGATCCCGACCAACCAACTTCAGATCGCCTTTGACCATGACGCCATTGCCAGGCGCTTTGTGATTGTGGAAGCCAAGCGGGATACCGGCGACTATAAGGGCAGCGTGATCCCCGACCTGGCACTTCAGGCCGGCCATGCCCTGGCCGTAGCCTACGAGTGGGGAAATTGCTGCTACATTTTGTACGATCATAAGAGCACAGACCGGCAGGGCCTGAAAGCCCTGCTGGAACAGGAATCCGACGATGTCCAGCTGCGGGAGGTTGCCTCCACCGAGTTTGATCCCAAGCGTTCTTTCCTGCTGGCGCAGCTTCTTTTGAACGCCATTCCGGCCCTGGATGCAGAGGGGCACATGTACCATAACCTGACCGGCAGGCTCTACTACACAGATCCCCACTGGCGCAGGGGCAAAGAGATCTTTCCCCGGAGTTTCTGGGCCTTGCAGATCCGTCTGACCGGGGACAGCTGCGTGCGCCTTCCGGTGGTGACCTTCTGCCGGGCGGAAAGCAAGCCCGGCAAAAATGCCCCGCAGTATCTGTTTGACGGGCAAAACCTTGCCCTGCGCCGCCTGATCCATCAGGACCCTGACCGTAAAACGCCCCGCTATGTCATCGGTGCCATGAGTGCCAAATGGAAGAACACCGTTTCTTTCCTGGAGTTCGGCTCGTTGGAAGCGTTTCAGCAAAGCAAGGTCGGCGTCTTGCAGCGGGTTCTGGAAGATGCCAGCAGACTCCTCTCCCCCTGCATCACCCTCGGCATTCAGTCCCTTTCCGAGGAAAAATGTCTGGGAAGCAAGCCTGTGGACCCCAAGTTTGAAAAAATCCGGGCCAGACTGCGGCAGGTTCCCCTCTATCTGGAAGACACCGTCCGGAATGAGGACTCTGCCCCGCTGGCCGGAGCGCTGTGCCGGGAACTGAAAGCGTACAGTGAAATCACGGTCCAGGACGGAACACCCGGCCCCGGAGAAGCTCTGTTTCGTATCGTGCACAACAGGGAGTGCTATGCCGACTGCCCGGAGCAGGACCCTTACCGGCAGGCGCCCCGCCACTGCGCCGTCCAGCATCTGACCGTGGAAGACTTTCATCTTCAGGAAGTCAAGGAGGACGCTCCGCTGAAAAAGGTTTTGCAGGAGATGGCTATCAAGCTGGATGTCCGCCAGGGACAGATCACCTGTTATGACTGGCCCTCCTTGGGCTACAAAGCCCCGGTCAATTTTGTGATCATTGCCAACTTGCACAGCGCCAAGGGAGAGCCTGCCCTCTATCGCCGTCTGCAGGTGCAGCCCGACGGTTCCCTGCAATACAGCCAGTGGCAGGAACAGGCGGTATGGGAGAGCCCTGAGCAGCAAAAAATCGATGCTGCCTTCCGCAAATGGAACGGACAGACAGACTCCCGGATTGAGGGCCTCGTCTATGAAGATGTGGACGCCATCCATATCATCCGTCAGACAGATCGCTTTACCCTGCCGGATACCGAGCGATTGCATCAACTGCTGGCCGCCACCCCGGACAACGCTTTCGTCCCTGTCGCTCCGCTGGCTGAGGTCGTCCAGGCACTTCTGCCCGACGCCCGGGACGAGGACCGGCAGAACCTGGAACTTCTCCTCTGCAATCTGGAAGAGCTGGGTACCCAGGCGACCCGCAGACAGCTGCGGGGCTGCCTGAATCTGCGCACCAAGCTTGGCCGGACTGTCAACGAGGAAATCTTTGCTCGGACCGGCATCCTGATCGGCAGCGGCCTCAAGCAGAAAGCCACCATGGAGGCTCTTTTGGGCGGCGCACTGGGTATCCGCCAATTCCGTCAGGACAGGGCACAGTTTTACTATGCCGGATACCGGTCCCAGGACTTGCAGCATGGCCTGGCCCGGGCCTGCCGTATCCGCAAGGTGAGTTCCACCGGAGAGGAAGCCCATTTTGAGCGGTATCTTCCCCTTTTGGAGGTAGACTTTGTCCGGGCCGGGGCCTGGACCGTCCTCCCCTTTCCCTTCAAATACCTGCGGGAATGGGAGCCGGCATAACCTTGTAAAACGCAGTCAAAGCCGGGCACACCCGAATGCGCCAAACATTCCCGGGTGTGCCCGGTTTATATCCTTTGATTTCATGCCGTGCAGCACCTTGTTCCCTTCCCCCTTAGCATGTATAATGCAAAGGAAGCGATCATTATGGTCATGCCTTGCGCCGCCTCAGGATTTTTCAGAGCGCCGCGCTGGAGTTTCGGCCGAGGAGGAGTGCCAATGTTTACCGATCAAGTCGTAGTCGTCACCGGCGGTGCAAAAGGCATCGGCAAAGCCGTTGCCGGGGAATTTCGCAAGGTGGGCGCCCACGTCTGCATCATAGACCTTTTGCCCAACGATTACTTTGTAGGCGACGTGGCCGACCAGAGCGTTTTGGAGACTTTTGCCCGCAAGGTCATTGAGGATTACGGTCATGTGGATCACCTGATCAACAACGCCCTGCCTTTGATGAAAGGCATCGATGCGTGCAGCTATGAGGAGTTCAACTACGCTTTGCGGGTGGGTTTGACCGCGCCCTTCTACCTCACCAAGCTGTTTGCCCCTTACTTTGCCCCTGGTGGGTCCATCGTGAACATTTCCTCCTCCCGGGACCGCATGAGCCAGCCCCAGACCGAAAGCTACACCGCCGCCAAGGGCGGCATCTCCGCCCTGACCCATGCGCTGGCAGTCAGTCTGGCAGGCAGGGTCCGGGTCAATTCCATCTCCCCGGGCTGGATCGACACCGACTACACCGTCTATGAGGGCCCCGACGCTTTCCAGCAGCCCGCCGGGCGGGTCGGCAATCCCATGGACATTGCAAACATGGTGCTGTATCTCTGCTCCGACAAGGCAGGCTTTATCACCGGGGAAAACATCTGCATTGACGGCGGCATGACCCGGCAGATGATCTATCATAACGATTTCGGCTGGACCCTGCAGGGAGGAAACACCTGATGAAAATCGCCATTCTCTCCGACACCCACGGCCTGCTGCGGCCTCAGGTGGTGGAATATCTGAAAACCGCGGATGTCATTTTGCATGGCGGCGACATCAACAAGCAAAGCATTGTGGACGAGCTGCGGCGGTACGCCCCGCTGTACATCGTCCGGGGCAACAATGACAAGGAGTGGGCCGAGGCCATCCCCCACGATCTCACGGTCTGTCTGGGCGGCGTGACCTTTTATCTGGTCCACAACAAAAAGGAAGTGCCCGCCGGCCTGACCGGTGTGGACGTGGTGGTCTTCGGCCACTCCCACAAATACTTCCAGCAGGAAAAGGACGGGGTTCTCTGGCTCAATCCCGGTTCCTGCGGGCCCCGCCGCTTCCACCAGGAGATCACCATGATGATGGCCGACGCCACTGGCGGCAGACTCTCGGTGGAAAAGATCACCATTCCCCATGAGGCCCAGGGATGAAGCGCAGACAAGCTGTTTTCTCCCCCATGATTGTAATCCCGGGCCCTGCTGAATTCTGCCCCGCCAGGCAGCGCTCGGCGTTGGGAAAAGCCTTTCCTTCCGGCGCTTCCATCAAAAGTGCGAAGAATTCGTCTTTTTTCGGGAATTTTTATACAATGCATTCAAAATTCTCCCAAACCATGTATTTTTATTGCATTTTCCCGCAAAAAGTATTATCATGGGAATGTTCCAATGGCAAATAACTCTCTAGAGGTGCAATATGAAAACAACGCTGATTATTATGGCTGCCGGCATCGGCTCCCGTTTCGGCACCGGCATCAAGCAGCTGGCAAAGATGGGCCCCAACGGCGAAATCATTATGGACTACTCCATTCACGACGCCAAAGAGGCCGGCTTTGATAAAGTGGTCATCATCATCCGCAAGGATATCGAGGAAGAATTCAAGGAGATCATCGGCAACCGCATCGGCCAGTACATGGACGTGGAATATGTTTTCCAGTCCCTGGATGACCTGCCGGCCGGATTTTCCGTTCCCGAGGGCCGCACCAAGCCCTGGGGCACCGGCCAGGCGGTCCTCTGCTGCAAAGGCATCGTAAAGGAACCCTTTGCTATCATCAATGCCGACGACTATTACGGCAAGGAAGCGTTCAAGCTGCTCCACGACTTTTTGGTTCAGCCCCATGAGAGCAACGGTAAATTCCGCATGGGCATGGCGGGCTTCATCCTGAAAAACACCCTGAGTGAGAACGGCACCGTCACCCGCGGCATCTGTGTTACCGACAAGGACGGCATGCTGACCGACGTTCTGGAAACCCCGGGCATCGGCTACAACGCCGAGGGCAAGCTGGTCTGTGACCGTGAGGATGCCCAGGCCATCCTGTCTGAGGATGTGCCGGTTTCCATGAACATGTGGGCCGCTGATCCCGATTTCCTGGATTACCTGGAAGAAGGCTTTGTGGACTTCCTCAAGAATCTGGGCGACAATCCCACCAAGGCGGAGTATCTGCTGCCCATCATTGTGGACGATCTGCTGAAGAAAGACAAGGCCACCGTCAAGGTCATGAAGACCCCCGACAAGTGGATCGGCATCACCTACAAGGAAGATACCGAGCTGGCTCAGAAGGGCTTCCGCGATATGGTGGCTTCCGGCCTGTACGCGGCTGATCTGTGGAGCAAGTAAAAAGGGCTTTCCTCTTTCAGTGGGGTACACCGTAAACCGGCTGATCGGCTGACAGAAGAGAGTATTATAAAAACCGGCGTGTTGTTTCACACAGAGACAGCATGCCGGTTTTCTTTATGTTCGCGTTTTTACATGGCAAAGCCGTCAAGCGAGTGCGTTTTCAGCGCTCCTTGACGGCTTTCTTTTGCTTTTATATTGTCCCCCCTCCCGGCCGGTTCGCCGTCAGCCCGTGAAGGACAAAACCAGCGCCAGGGCCAGAAATCCGGCTATCATCAAAATCCAGAACGAACAGAGGACGGCAGAAAAAATGTTCACCACGCTCCGGGTCTCCTTGCTCCTAATGCAGGCAAGGGAAAGTCCCAGTCCCAGCATGGCACAGAGGATATTTGCCCCGGCCAGTGCGGTCCGCAGTTCAGGTGACAAGACAATTTTGCATGCTGCCAGCAGATAAGTAAACACCGGAAACACACTGCAGATCAGTGCCGTCACACTGCATCCCTTTGCGGTGCTTCTTTTCATGGGGATCACCTCATTTCCTTTTTGCCAAACCGTGTCGCTGCCACAATCAGAGCCAAGCCAAAAATCAGCACCGCACAGGGAAGAAAGGGAAACAGCCGGAAGCCGGCGTCTGCGCCGCCTGTGGTAAATGCATGGAGAGAGCGCGACACCAGGTATCCGCTGTAACAATAGGGATACAAAAACCATACTGGTGTTGCTCCCGCCAGCAGCCCGGGAATGACCAGGAAAAAGTTTAGGCCTACAGAAATCAGGGGCTTTTCAAACACAACGGTGAGCGCCCACATAACGGCGGTACTGGGAAGCATGGTGAAAAACAGTCCTGCGCACCATTTCACCAGATAGAGAAAGGGCATGGTTTCCTGAATGCCGGCTGAATACGTGGCAATCCATCCCGCCACAAGGAAAACAGCCAGAAACACAACCATTTCCATGAGAAGGTAAACGGTCAGGACGCAAAGCTTTGCCATCGACATCGCATGGCGATCCACCGGAAGCGCCAGCATTTTGAGAATGCCATTGTTCCGGGTTTCCTGCCCCGCAATCATCACGCAGACAACGATCATGCTGAACGGAAGCAGATAGTAGGCATACAGCAAGGCACTCTGGATGAACATGGCCGTCCAGGCATCGGTGTATTCCGGGGTCAGGTACATGCTCAGATTGGCGACGCCGGAGCTCACCACCAGCAATGGAGCAATAAAAATCAGGGGTATGATTTGGGAGCGTTTGACTTTCAGAAACTCCAGTTTCAGCAATTCAAGAATATTCATTTTCACCCTCCTCATTCATCGCGCACCTTTTGGGACATCCGCATTCCAACCCCGAGGAACAGAAGCGTCTCAAGCACTGCGATCAGCACAATGACCGCATCCGGTCGGGCACTCATGGAAACGGCAGGCATCAGCAGGATGACAAAGGGATCCGCAAGAAACAGGGCAATGCCGGATGTTCCCAGCGCCATCCCCGTCAAAAATCCTGCCACTCCCACACCCAAGGGAATCCACATGCTGTCAAAGCGGGATGAGACCAGGAGCATAAAAGACAGAACCGGCATGGAGGTCACAAAGGAATATCCCGCAAACGCCACCAGCGCGCTCATGGAAAATGTGCCTCGGGGAAGATCCGTCATGCCGATTTTCACAAGTGCCAGATTCTGCAGCACTACCGCCATCAAAAGTGTCACCGTCAGAATCAGGAATTTGCAAAGATACATTTTGGGGATAGAGACGGGCAGCAGATACATTTTCTTGATGGCTGTTCCACTGAATTCCATATGATACATCATACAGGCGGCCACAAGGATGCCAAACAGATTCAGCATCATGATGACGCCGTAAAGCTGCGTCAGGAGAACATCCATCGGGGCCATCGGCAGGCTGAGAAGCGAATCTTTGCGCACCATAAAATTGGCAAAAGCATAAGCCGCCCCTGCCACCCCCACAATGGGCAGGACTGCCACGATACCGGTGCGCTTTTCCTTGCGCAGTTCGATTGCCAGCGTTTTCATAATTTTGCCCTCTGCTTTCTCTCCCTGTTGTCCTTCTCCACCATGGAGAGAAACACGTCTTCCAGATGATCCGCAGCAAAGCCGGATCGAAGAGCATACTGCCGCAGATCGTCCAGGCTGCCCTCAAACAGCAGCCGTCCATGGTTGAGGATTCCCACATCATCCGCAATCAGCTCGATCTCAGACAACATATGGGACGAGATCAGCACCGTACAGTCATAAAGTTCCGGCAGGGATTTTACCAGGTTGCGGATTTCATGGATGCCGGCCGGGTCCAGTCCATTGGTGGGTTCATCCAGGATCAGAATCGGCGGGCGCCCCAGCAGCGCTCCCGCAAGTCCCAGGCGCTGTTTCATTCCCAGTGAATACTTCTTCGCCAGACGGTCTCCGAACTCGGTCAGTCCCACCAGCTCCAGAGCATCCTCCACATCGTCTTTTTCCAGATCCAGGATGCGGCGGATAATGTCCAGATTTTCCCGCCCGGTGAGGTTCCCGTAGAAAGACGGCGCTTCGATGAAGGAGCCGATCTCTTTGAGAATCGCAATCCGGTCTTTGGGGAACTGCTTTCCGTCCACGGTAAAGCTGCCCTGTGTGGGCGCAGTCAGGCCCAGCAGCATCTTCATGGTCGTGGACTTCCCTGCCCCGTTGGGGCCGAGGAATCCATAAATGCTGCCCTTGCGGATATGAAGGGAGACCCGGTTGACTGCCGTAAAGTTCCTGTACTTCTTTGTCAGTTGTTCCGTGGTAATGATATAGTCCATAGAAACATCTCCTTCCGATGTTTTTATGGTACAGCACCAACCTGACATCCACTTTTTCCTGTCCTTACTTTTTCCTTACTTTTCAGCGGGCGGCCCCGCAGGAGGGCTCCCCTATGCTATAATTGAGAAAATCAGATGGGAGGTGGGCGCCACGGATCATTCTTTTTTACACTGCAAGCGGCTCCTGCTGGTCGACGATGAGCCTGAACTCCTGAAGATGGTGACCGGCATTCTGCGGGATGCGGGATTTGAAACCGTCCTTGCCGCCCTGTCGGTCAAGGACGCCATTCGCACCGCCAGGCAGGAGAACCCCGACCTGATCGTCCTGGATGTCATGCTGCCGGATGGAGACGGATTTTCTCTCATGCAGCAGCTGCGCGCCTTTACCCAGGTGCCAGTCATATTCCTGACCGCAAAGGATGAGGCCGCAGACAAATTGTCTGGGTTGGGTCTTGGGGCGGACGATTATATTGTCAAACCGTTTCTGCCCCAGGAGCTCGTACTGCGCATCTGTGCGGTGCTGCGCCGAACCTATAAAGAGGACTCTCCCCTGCTTGTCCTGGACGGGTGCACCATTGATTTCAGCCGGGCCGAAGTCCACAAGGGCGGTGAAACGCTTTTCCTGACCGCCAAAGAACACGCCCTGCTCGAGACCCTTGCCCGCAATGCCGGAAAGATCGTCACCATGGATGCACTTTGCGAGGCCCTATGGGGAGAAAATCCTTTCGGCTACCAAAACAGTCTCAATGCCCATATCCGCCGCATCCGGGAAAAGATCGAAACCGATCCCTCGAAACCGGTCTCCCTGATCACCATGAAAGGGCTGGGCTACAAGCTGGTCACAAGGAAGTAAGGCCATGAAATCTTACGCAAAATATATCTCCAAGTTTCTGGTATCCTTTCTGATCGTGATCCTGCTTCTGCTGGCATCCAACATCGCGGTCTTTTTCTGGATGTTCCGTCAGGTGGTTTCCACCGATTATGGGGAGACCTCTCCGCGCAGAATGCTGGAAAAAGTGGCCGGGGTTGCCACCTCCGACGGTATTCCGGCGCAGATGGAAGAAGAACTGCATCACCATCAGATATGGGCAATGTATCTTTCCCCTGACGGAAGCTGTCTCTGGCAGGTGGACATGCCGCAAGGCATTCCGGACCATTACACCGTTCAGGATGTGGCTTTGTTTTCAAAAGGGTATCTGAACGGCTACCCCGTCTTTGTATGGGCGGAAGATACGGGCTTGCTGGTCCTCGGTTATCCGCAAAACAGTTACATCAAAATCACCGGAAACTATTACTCCGCAAATCTGCTGGACCTCGTCCCGCCCTTCCTGGCCATTGCCGGAGTCTTTGACCTGACCATGATCTTTTTGATTTACTTCCTGTCAAAACGTAAAATCATCCGGAGTGCAGAGCCCATCATTTCTTCCATCGAGGCGCTTTCCCATGGGACCCTGGTCCAGTTGTCCATCCGGGGAGAACTGTCCAGCATAGCGGACAGCGTCAACCGTGCCTCCCGCATTCTGAGCAGGCAAAATGAAGCCCGGGCCAACTGGATCAGCGGCGTCTCCCACGACATCCGCACACCGCTTTCCATGATCATGGGCTATGCCGCGCGCATGGCGGAAAGCCGGACCGCGAGCGAGGACATACGGGAGCAGGCGGAAATCGTGCGCAGCCAAAGTGTAAAAATCAAAGAACTGGTACAGGATTTGAATCTGGTTTCTCAGTTGGAATATGAAATGCAGCCGCTTCACAGGGAAACCGTTCGCCTGTCCAGACTGCTGCGCTCCTATACGGCAGATCTGCTGAACAGCGGGATTTCCAACGCCTATCATCTGGAGATCGACATTGCGTCCGACGCGGAAAATGCTGTTCTGGAAGGTGATGCCCGGCTGCTGACACGGGCCGTCAACAATCTTGTGCAGAACAGCATGAAGCATAATCCGGGCGGATGCGGTATCCGCCTTTCCCTTGCAGCAGCCGGGCAGAAACTGGTATTGGCCGTCACAGACGATGGCGTGGGGCTGTCCCCAGAGACGCAGAAGGCACTGAAAGAAAAGCCCCATTACCTGGAAAGCACCGACGACCGCCTTGACCTGCGCCATGGGCTTGGCTTGCGGATCGTCCGCCAGGTTGCCGAAGCTCATGAGGGAGCTTTTGCAATTTCCCCCGTTCTGCCGCACGGGTGCTGTGCGACGCTGACGTTCCCTCTCCATACCCAATAAATAAAAAACGAGCCGCACCGGAAAGATTGCCATCAGGCAGCATTCCCGGTGCGGTTTGTTCTTCTTGTGGATTGGTGGACAGGGTGTTTGGGAGGCAGGTTTTTCCGGCCTGCGGTCTGTACAAGATATTATTGATGCAGCGGCCGTTTCTGCGGCTGTGGATTTTGAAAATCAGGAGGTCGGAGGAGCGCTCACTGGCGGCATCTCCACCACAGATAGCTCAGGTTGGTCGTGAAATACCGTTTGAACAGCCTCCGCGGGTCCTGCATCAGGCGATACAGCCATTCCAGATTGCGGCGCTGCATCCACAGGGGAGCGCGCCTGATGTTGCCTGCCTCGTAATCAAAGGCAGCGCCCACGCCGATCATCAGTGCATGGACCTCGCCCTCGTGGGCCGCCATCCAGAGTTCCTGTTTTGGGGCACCCAGGCCGACCCAGACAAAATCGGGACGGGCGGCGTTGATCTGCTCTACGCAGGCTGCGTCCTCCCGGGGCGTCAGCGTCCGGAACGGCGGGCTGTACATGCCGGCAATGAGGATGCCGGGGTAACGTTGGCGGATCTTTTGCTCCAGGAGTTTCAGCGTTTCCGGGGTTGCACCATAAAAGTAATGCCGCCACTTCTTTTGCGGGGAGATTTTCAGGATTTCTTGCATCAGGTCCGGGCCTGTGACGCGCCGGGCCTCCGTATACCCCTGTTCCCTGCTGTACTGGGACAGGGGGCCGCCGTCCGGCAGCGCCATGGCCGCCCCCTGCTGGACCGCCTGATAGGTTTTGTCCTTATGGGCGGTCACCGTCGTATGTACGTTGGCCACACAGATATATCTGCCGCGCCATTCTTCCAGTTTTTCTTCGATGGTCCGGATGGTCTTTTCCATATCGGTGACGGCAATGTCCACTCCCATGATATTACAGGTGTCCATCATCTTCACATCAATCAGGCAAAGCCCTTCCTCCATATGGGTCTGTGACCTGCCGCCCACAAAACTGTTGTACA
>JFBN01306046.1_pt1 | contig 11022 bp, 13 predicted proteins | sample 768741 | NCBI WGS metagenome assembly JFBN01 (sample SAMN01983846, study PRJNA193217) | chicken gut metagenome | biome: terrestrial biome; isolation source: ceca of Broiler chicken | host: Gallus gallus | place: United Kingdom: England | collected 2010-09-07
AGATTTTTACCAGAAGATTTATTTATCTTAATTCCAGATGGAAATTTAGGAGAAACAGTATTTGGTACAACTCCAGAAGAAGCTGACTTAGTAGCTTCAAATAGAGCTAATGTATCAATAGTAGACACAGGCGTTGCTATAACAACTTATGAAGAGGTTGACCCTGTAACAGTACATACAAAAGTATCAGAAGTTGTATTACCTTCATTTGATATGGCTGATTACATTGTAATTGCTGAGGTGTTATCCTGATAACACAGCTAGCTCTAATTCTAAAGTAGGAACTGCTAAAGTAGGTCAGGCAAAAGTTTCTAAATAGTAGGAGGTAAATTATGGCTTATTCAAAACATACTTGGGAAGATGAAGAAGTTATTACTAAAGAAAAACTAAATAATATGGAAGATGGAATTGAAAGTGTAGAAAAGGAACAAGGACCAGCAGGACCACAAGGACCTAAAGGTGATAAAGGCGATACTGGAGAACAAGGACCAGTAGGACCACAAGGACCTAAAGGTGACAAAGGCGATACTGGAGAACAAGGGGAACAAGGTATACAAGGACCTAAAGGCGATAAAGGTGATACTGGACCTGCGGGAGCTGCTGGTAAAGATGGACTTTCTATTACGTCTATAAAATTAACAATGGCGGACGGCGTAATTACCTCAGGTGAGGCGACAATGAGTGACGCAAGTAAAATTCCTATAACTGTCGAACAAGCAGGAGGTTAGTATGATTAATATAAAAAAAGGAAATACAATATTGACAGTATCTAATTATGCTTATAAAGAAATATTTAAAAGTCAAGGATATGTAAAAGTTGATGAAACTGAAACAAATATAAAGGCTGAAAATAAAAAAAATACAAATGTAATTCAAAATAAGTATGATGAAGATACAGATGTTGTAAATTCTGACAAGCTAACAGAAAAAATAGATATGGGAGTAAATGATAATTTATTCCCTTCTAAAGAAAAAAAGAAATCTAAATAGGGGGGGATGATTATGTTATATATTTCTAATGGTAAAGTATATCTTAGAGTATCAAATAGATATAAAGAAGTTTCAATAACAAAAAAAGGCAATAACGATTATACTGTAAAAGCAAATCGTGAAATGAAACCACTTGAAGAGTCACAATTAAAAGATTTGACTGAAATTTCTTTGGAAAAAGCTTATGATACATTAAACAAAAAAGAAAATCCAAAAGGTCTTTAAAAAGGAATGAAGTAAATGGAAGATTTTAAAATTGAGGACGAACTAAATATATCTAAAATAGAACAATATCCAATAATTGAAGATTTAGCAAAGAAAGTATATAGAAAAGCTTTTACTAGAAATATGTCCTATGTAACACCAGATGATTGTGTAGATGAAGTCATCTCTGCAATTAATGATGTTAATGAAAGAAGAAGATATACTCCTACTAAAGATGTTTTATTTGAAGATAAATATGAACAGATAGTTTTAAAGCTATGTATGTTTAACATTGCAAAATATGGAGCAGAAGGTGAAACCTCACATAGTGAAAATGGCATAAGTAGAGGATATGAAAATGGAGATGCCTCAGCAGACTCAATTTTAAAAAAAGTTGTTCCTTTAGCAAGAGGAGTTGATATGTAATGACATCTTTATTAAGAAACAAAAGGAAATTGTTTTTATGTAAGATATATATAGAAAATAATATTACAAAATACAAAGAGCCTGAATTAATAGAAACTAATTACCAACCAACTAACTCTGATGGGGAAATAATAGCTTTAGGTCCTGAATACTCAGAATATTTGAGAATAAAAGATAATATTTCAATCGGTCAAAAATTCAACAATGGAGACAAATGCTATGTATTTGTTAAGCCACCTGCCGAACATGACGCTTTATGCAAAAATGCAGATTTCATCGTATCAGGAGAGCCACTTCTTACATTAAATGAAGGAGAAGTAACCTTAAAAAGGTTAACAGGTAAAAAATCATGAAACAAATAAATATACCTTTAACAAGCAAAGGAATTAAAAATTTTAAATCAAAGATTGATAATTTAATAAAAGAAATGCCAAAGGTAAATGAAGAGATTTTATCTGAATTAGCTACTTTAGGACAAAGTGAAATTGAAAAAAATAGAGCAGCTATTCCTTATACAGATGGAAATGATGATTATAAAGTATTCAAAGAAAAAACAAAAAATGGATATTCAGTAGGGGCAAGAGGCTCACAAGTTCTTTATGATGAATTTGGAACTGGTACAGAAGGTTTAAACAAACCACACGATTTAAAAGACAAATTTAATCTAAATCCATATAACAATAGAAAAGGTACTACTATTAGAGAAAATACTAACCCTAATAGTACAGCAACAGAAAAAGGAATACCAATTAACGGTTTATATTGGACTTACAAAGATAAAGGCGGAAATATTGTTTATACTCAAGGTATTCCAGCAGGAAAAGAAGTGTTTAATGCTGAGAAGGCTGTCGAAAGGAAGAAAAAACAAATAGTTAGCAAGAAAGTTGGTGAAATATTATCGAAACTTTAATTACTCAAATAAAAAATGACTTAGCAGAAAGATTTAAACAAGATATATTCATAGGCGATAAAAAAACAGAAGATTATAAAGATATTCTAATAAAAGGAATATATGATGAGAACCCACCAGTCTCATATCCTATGATTACTATACAAGAAATAGATAATAGTGAAGCGACACAATATTCTACTGCAAAAGGAGAAGAAGTATCAAATTTAAGTTATCAAATTGACTGTTATAGTAGAGGAACATTAGATTTACAAGCAACAGAGAGTGCAATGCTCATTGGTAGAATTGTAAATGAAGTTCTCGGTGGCGAAAAATATAAAATGACAAGAATAAGCACACCTGCATTAATGCCACTAATTGAAGATAATTCTATCATAAAATATTCAATTAGATATAGTTGTGCTTTATTTTTGAGCGAACATACTATATATAAAGATTAAATAAGGAGGTATTATTATGGCAGATGCAATTAATTTAAGTACAGCTGGTATACATCTATACTATGCAGTAGAGGCAACAGCTGGAACTAGACCAACATTAAAAAGTGCATATACAGATTTACCGGGCATTAAAAGTACACCAAGCTTAAACCCAAGCCCTGAGGCTCTTGAAACTACATCTTTAAATGAGACAGAATATAAAACATATATTGATGGTCTTAAAGATTTAGGTGGAGCATTAGAGTTTACTTGGAACTTAACACAAGCATTAGTTGACACTTGGGATGAATTAATGACAGATTATGAGGAAGCAAAAACAGCAGGAAAAGGTACTTGGTTTTTAATTGATATACCGGGGCTAACAAATGGTCTATACTTTAAAGGAAATCCAAGTTCTATGGGTGTACCAGAAACAGCTGTAAACTCAGTTTTGGAAACTACAAACTATATAACACCAACATCAGCACCTATTATGGCAGCTAAACCAACTGCTGAATAATTTTGAATGGAGGAATGGAGATATGAACAAAAAAATAGAATTTGATTATGAAGGAAAACATTATACACTAGAGTATAACAGAAATTCAGTAGCTTTAATGGAAAGACAAGGTTTTGTAGTAGATGAATTTGCTAAAAAACCAATGATTATGTTACCATTGGCATTTGAAGGATTATTCTATAAAAATCATAAATCAGAGTCAAGAGAAAAAATTGAGGAAATTTATGATAAAATGAAGGATAAGGAAAACCTAATGAAAACTATAGCGGATATGCTAAATGAAACATATACATCTTTACAAGATGAGCCAACTGAAAAAGAGGGAAACATAAGCTGGAAGATACTTTAGACCAATTATCTAAAGATGTAGAGCATATCTTCCTTAGCAAGATATTTGAAGAAAACTGTCCATTTTTTCTTGCAATAGGAATGAGCTATGAACAATATTGGGAACAAGACCCTACAATTGCAAAATATTATTTAAAAGCTTATAAAATACAAGAAGAAAAAATTGAATGGTTATTATGGAAGCTAGGCGTGTATGGATATGAGGCACTATGTGATGTATCTCCTGTTCTACACGCCTTTGCTAAAAAAGGAACAAAGCCTCTACCTTTTACTGATAAGCCATTGTTTATAAAAAATGATGAGCAAGAAACAGTAGAAGAAAGAAAGAAGAGAGAAGAGCAAGAAGCAGAAAACGAAAGATTAAAAGCAGAAATAAAATTTAAAATGTGGGCAAAAGCTGTTAGCAAAAAATTTAATAAGGAGGAAACTAAATAATGGATGTAAGTAATGATAGTGTTTCTTTTAATATAACAAGTGATGTTTCCTCAAGCGTACAATCTTTACAAAAATTATCTGAAACCCTAAATTCGTTAAACAATGCTATGACAAGTGGAACTAAAAGAATAAATAGCTTTACAAAAGCTATACAATCTTTAAGTTCTATAAATACAGCACAGATACAGACAATAATAAATAACTTAAATCAAATAAACAATTTTAAAGCTTCTAATGAATTAAATAAGTTAGCTGATAGTCTTGAAAGTGTTGGAAATTTAGCACCAAAGATAAATGTAAAAGTAGTAAACCAATTAGGAGAAAGTACAAAAAATTTAAAGAATAATATGTCTGGTTTACCATCTACGGTAAGTGCTACTACAAATGCTTTAAATGGGCTTCCTACTAATTTAAGAAAAGCAGCAAATGAAGTAGCTAATTTAAGCAATAAAAATGCAAAAATACAAACGACATCTAATTTTTTATCTGGATTATCTAAAGCTTTTAATATAGGTGCAATAGCAATAGCTTTGAGAGGAGCTTATACGAGTATTGCAAAATTTGTAAATTTGAGTAACGATTATATTGAAAACTTAAATTTATTCAAAGTATCATTAGGTGATATGGCAGATACTGCTCAAGAGTTCGTTGATAACTTTAGTAATGTCTTAGGTGTAGACCCCTCTAATGTAATGAGATATACATCTATTTTCAACACATTAGCTGAGGGTTTTGGAATTGCAGATGAAGAAGCTTATAAAATGAGTAAAAACTTAACTCAATTATCTTATGATTTGAGTTCTTATCTAAATATACCAATAGATGAAGCTATGCAAAAATTAAAATCAGGTTTTAGTGGAGAAATAGAGCCAATGAGAGCAGTTGGTGTTGCATTAGATGAAGCTTCACTACAAGAAACAGCCTATGCTTTAGGAATTGATAGAAAAGTATCTGCAATGACTAGAGCACAAAAGACTGAATTGTTATATTATCAAATAATGACAAGAACTACACAAATGCAAGGTGATATGGCTAGAACATTAATTCAACCTGCAAATGCTTTAAGAGTATTAAAACAAGAGTTTACTCAATTAGGAAGAGCAATAGGTAATATCTTTATTCCAATGTTAATGGCTATTATTCCATATGTGAAAGTTGTTGTGCAATGGTTAACTGCAGCGGCACAAGCAATAGCAAATTTCTTTGGATTTCAAATTGATACAAGTAGTTGGAGTAATTTAGCTGATACAACAGTAGATGTTGCAAGTGGAATAGATGATATAGGAAATAGTGCATCAGGAGCAACAAAAGAATTAAAGAAAATGCTAGCACCATTTGATGAATTAAATGTTATTGAGTTTGGCAATGATAAAAATTCTGGAAGTGGTAGTGGTAGCGACACAGGAATAGGCGGAAGTTTAGGAATACCTATACCTGAATATGATGCTACTAAAGGTGCCATTTCACAAGGACTAGAAGATGCTAAGAAGAGACTAGAAGAATTATTACCAATAATTGCAGCAGTAGGAGCAGGCTTCTTAGCTTGGAAAATAAGTTCAAGTGTAGTAAATTTTTTAGCAGATATAGGAAAGATTGCAAATAGACAACAAGGACTACAAATAGCATTAGGTTTAACATTTGCAGTCACAGGTGCAGTTTTACTTGTAAATGGACTAACTAAAATTCTTAATGGAGAGATAACACCTATTACAATAGCTGAAAGTGTAATGGGAGCAATTGGCTTAACTGCTGGTGGTACAATGCTAGCAACTGCTATATTGGGCACAAAAGGTATGGTATCATTTAGATTTGGCTTAGGTTTAACACTTGCAGTAGCTGGTGTAACTATGCTAGTAAATGGTATTCAAAAATTAATAAAAGGTGAAGTAACTCCAGAAACAATTGGAGAAACAGCATTAGGTGCACTAGGATTAGTTGTAGGTGGAATAACAATAATAAAAGCTATAAAAGCTAGAATAAAAATACCAGTATCAGTAAATTTAAGCTCTGGAACAAATGCTATATCAGATGCTACTGATGCAATTAATACAACAACTGAAAAAACATCTGGGCTAAAATTACCAAATGTAAAAACAATTTTAAAAGGTTTAGCAGACTTAGCAATTATTGTAGGTGGAGTTGTTGCTTTAGTTGAGGCTCTTGGATTATTAACAAGAATACCGGGTTTCCAAGAGAATATTACTACAGGATTATCTGCACTAGAACAAACATTTATTGGACTAACTAAAGTTGCAATACCTTTAGCAGGATATTCAGCAGCAATGGCTACAATGGGAACAAAACTGAAAGTTAGTGATATGGCAAAAGGCTTAGCAGACCTAGCAATTGTTATAGGTGGATTACAAGCAGTAGTAACTGTAATTGGTGCAGTAATGAGCATACCGGGATTAGGAACTGTTATAGATACAGGAATTGACTCAATTACTAATGTGTTTAATGGCTTATCTAAAATTGCAATACCATTAGCTGGTTTCTCAGCAGCTTTAGCTGTAGCTGGACTTCTAGGAGGAGCTGGAGTAAAATCTATTTCTCTAGGTTTAGCAGACTTAGCAATTGTAATTGCTGGAATAACAGCAGTTGTAACAGCAGTAGGAGCTGTGCTAGAATTAACAGGCTTCAAGACAATGGTTGATAGTGGACTAACTTCAATTCAAAAAGTATTTAATGGTTTAACAGAACTAGCTGGTCCAATTGGAGGATTTTCAATAGCATTAGGATTAGCAGGTCTAACAGGTGGAGCTGGAGCACTAGCAATATTAACAGGCTTAGGAATGTTAGCCGAAGTAATTATAGGTTTGCAAGCTGTAGTAGCAGCAGTAGGAGCATTATCACAAATTCCAGGCTTTAATTGGCTAATTGATGAAGGCGGAAAAGCATTATCAAAATTAGCAGAAGTTCTAGGCAATTTTGTTGGTAGTTTAGTTGCAGGCTTTGCTGATAAAGTATTTTCAACATTACCTCAAATAGGTACTTATCTTTCCGATTTTATGAATAATGCAAAACCTTTCTTTGAAAATGCTACTATGATAAATAGTGAAACGACATCAGCATTTAGTTTCTTAGCAAGTGCAATATTACAATTGACAGCGGCTGATATATTAGAAGGTTTAACTTCTTGGCTAACTGGAGGAAATTCACTACAAAAATTTGGAGAAGATTTAGCATCATTTGGACCAAACTTTATGATTTATGCTAATGCAATACAAGGAATGGATGCAGAAAAAGTTGAGTCATCAGCAAATGCAGCAAAAGCTTTAGCTGACATGGCAAGTACATTACCTAATAATGGTGGTATACTTGGTGCTATAATGGGTGAAAATGATTTAGCTTCTTTTGCAGAAATGCTACCTGAGTTTGGTGAGAATATGAAAAAATATTCTGACTCAGTAAAAGGAGTAGATACAAATGCAGTAACAGGCTCAGCAAATGCAGCACAATCAATTGCAGACATGGCTAAGACACTACCTAATAATGGTGGTATACTTGGGGCTATTATGGGCGAAAATGACTTAGCTTCATTTGGTAAAATGCTACCTGAGTTTGGTAAAAATTTAAAAAGCTATTCTGACTCAGTAAAAGGAATAGATACAAATGCAGTAATAGGTTCAGCAAATGCAGCACAGTCAATAGCTAATATGGCTAAGACATTGCCTAACAATGGTGGTATTCTTGGAGCTATTATGGGAAATAATGACTTAGCGTCTTTTGGAAAGATGCTTCCTGAATTTGGCAAAAACATGAGAGAGTATGCTGATAATATAGGAAATATTAATTATGAAACTGTAAATTCAAGTACAAATGCAGCACAATCTATAGCAAATATGGCAAGTACATTACCTAATAGTGGTGGTTTCTTATCATTATTTACAGGAGATAATAAATTATCTGATTTTGGTAAAGAGCTAGAAAAGTTTGGAAAGAGTTTTAAAAATTATTATGACCAAATAAGAGGTATATCTATTGATGTAATAAATGCAGTTACAAATTCAATTAAAGAACTAGTAAATCAATTCTTAATTGTTAAAAATAATGGACTAACAGATATAGCAAAAAATTTTGGTAATAGTTTAAAAGATAGCTCATCAGGAATAAGTAGTTTCTTCAAAAATACTTTTAGCACAAGTAGTGCATCTTCATTAGGTTGGAGCTTTGGACAAAAACTTGGAGAACAAATAAAAAATGCTTTAAAAAGTAAATTAAAGACAACAATTAGAATAAAAGAAAATTCAGGTTCAGTATTAAGTACATTTACCTTATCTGCATATGCAGGTGGTGGTTTCCCAAAAGAGGGTCAAATGTTCTTGGCAAGAGAAGCAGGTCCAGAGCTTGTAGGTAATATAGGAAACAAAGCTGCGGTAGCTAACAATGACCAAATTATTGAAGGTATTAAACAAGGTGTATATACAGCTGTTGTTGAAGCTAATAATGGAAATAATGGTAGACAGCTAGTTAATGTATATATAGGTAAAGGCGAATACAAAAAAATCTATGCTGGATATGGTACATATGCTAATGCTGAAAACAATATGTATGGAGCTAATGTAATAAGATAGGAGGAAATATGAGTAATTTTAAAGGTTATTATATGAAAATAAATGACTGTACTTTTAATGACCCACCAATGTCAAGAGAAGGATTTAAAGTTTCTCCTAAACTTGTTCAAGTAACAGATGCAGGAAGGGTAGCGAGTGGTAAACTAATTATCAAAGAGCTACCTCATAAACCTGCAAAATTAGAAATACAATTTCCTGTTATGACAGAAGAACAATATAGAACATATTACAATATATTAAGCAGTAGTATGTATTTACAAGTAGAGTTTTATGACGAAACAACTGATAGCTATACAACAAGAACAATGTATCATACTGATTTAACATACACACCAATAAAATACGAAGGAAGAGAAATGATAAGATTTGAACAATTTAGTTTAATAGAACATTAAAGAAAAGGAGGTATTAATTTATGGAAGATAAAAATAATGATATTAGCATAAATGAAGTATCTCCTATTATTGTAAAAGATTTTAATTCATTAAGTAATGAAGTAAAAAAAGCTTTTCTAACCAATATTACTAAAGCATATATAATAGGAGGTAGTGATAATCTAAAAATTAGTCAAGATAATTATTTAAAAGACTTAAAATTAGAAGAACTTAGATTTATACCCGATAATGGTTTCCTAGGAGGAACAGTTGCTAGAAGAATAACAATAGATTTCAATAATGTAAATAATCAATTCGATATTCAAGATGAAGATTTACAATTATTTATAGGAGTTGAATATAATGATGTTGATTATTATGTAGAAATGGGAAATTTTGTTGTACAAAAACCAGAAACAGAAAACACTACTGATAATACAAGCTTTGAAGCACTAGATTATATGTGCAAGTTTAATCAAACTTATGTTGATGAAATGCAATATCCTTGTAAATTAGTAGAATTAGCAGAAAATGTTTGCAAACAAGCAGGAGTTGAATTAGGCAATAAAGATTTTAGAAATGCTAATTTTACGGTAACAGACAATCAATTTGTTAGTGGAGAAACATTAAGAACAGTAATAGGAGCTATTGCTTTATCTGCTTTTTCATGGGCAAGGATAAAGCAAGATAATAAATTATACATTGATTTTCAAAAGAAAGAAACCCCAGAAGAAGAAATAGATTATGACAGTTTCTTTAATCTAAATTTCGCAAGTAAAGAATATGGACCAATTAATAAAATAATATTAAGAAATAGTCAAGTAGAAGGAGAAAATGTAGCAATACAGGATGATACAAGTATTGAAAAAAATGGACTTCATGAATTAGTAATTGCTGATAATCCGTTTGCGTATACACAAGAAAAAAGGACTCAACTAATTGAAGCTGGAAGAGAATTATTTGGATTAAGATACATGCCTGTCAATTCTGTAAATACAGTTGGATATGTATATTTAGATTCTAATGCCTTTATATCATTAAAAGATATGCAAGGAAATAAAATAAATACTTATGTTTTTAATCACACAATAGATTATGATGGAACTATATTAGATGAAATAGCTTGCCCAGCATTAACTGAAACAGAAACAAAATATACATATACTCCAGAGGTTTTACAAAAACTTCAAAAAACAGAATTTATGGTTAATAAACAAGAACAAAGAATAACAGAAATTGTAGAAAACCAAAGTGAATATGAGGACAAATTAACACAAATTAACATAGATTTAGATGGAGTAAAACAAGAAGTATCTAATTCAGCAACTTATAAAAGAGATATTAATGGAGTAACTCAAATATATGTAAATGATGCAAGTCCAACAGAAATTTTAAGCTTAGAAATACAAGGAAATAAAACTTATGAAGCGAACTTATTCCCTAGTGAAGACTTATATCCAAGTTCAGAATTATATCTAAATATGGAGGTGTTATAATGAAATATACAATAGTAGTTGATAAGCAATCAAGTTCAAATCCAAGTTCAGATAAAAGAGAATATACAATTGATATAGAGGAATTAAGAACTTATAATGGAATATCTGATACATTAACAGTAACAACAGAAACTGCTTATGTAACAAGAAGATTACAACTTAGTGAATATGGTATTCTAAGTGTATTACCAGCTCCTAAAAAAGAAGAAATAAAAGACTTAAACATAACTTTATTTGAAGGAGAAAACTATATTTATATATTAAATGCAGAAGGCAATAAAATTAGTTTATCTTATGTAATAAAAAATGATTTTACAGATACTTAT
>JFBN01306623.1_pt1 | contig 10993 bp, 12 predicted proteins | sample 768741 | NCBI WGS metagenome assembly JFBN01 (sample SAMN01983846, study PRJNA193217) | chicken gut metagenome | biome: terrestrial biome; isolation source: ceca of Broiler chicken | host: Gallus gallus | place: United Kingdom: England | collected 2010-09-07
ATCGAGCCGGGCACGCTCACCACGATCCTGAACCGCATGGAAGACGCCGGACTTGTGGAGCGGCGCATGCTGAACGGGAACCGCCGCAGTCTCTATGTTTTTCTGACTGAAAAAGGGAAAGAACAGCTTAAGCTGGTGACAGAAGCATTCTCCTGGATGGAGAAAGAAGCATTCCGCGGCATTTCCGAAACAGAACGAAAAACATTCATGGATCTGATGCTGCGGGTCTATGAGAATATCTCTTCAAGAAAGGATTGATCCAAATATGGAAAAACTAAAACGATACATTGTATTTCTGATCGGGCTTTTCATCAATTCACTGGGCGTCAGCCTGATCACTAAGGCGGATCTGGGCACATCCCCGATCTCATCGATCCCATATGTGCTCAGCCTGAACTTTCCGTTTACACTGGGACAGTTCACGATCGCGTTCAGCCTTCTGCTGATCGGGTGCGTGATCCTGGGATTCGGCGTATACACAGAAGTCCTCGCCGATGTGGCGATGCTCCCCGGGGAATCGTTCGTCCGCGCTGTGTCTTCCACATGGAAGACGGAATTCGGATCCACAAAGGTTGCTTTTGACGTGTCGCTGGCCGTCATCGCGGCAGTCCTTTCTCTCCTCTTCGCCCATCGCCTGGACGGGGTCAGAGAAGGGACGATCATCGCCGCTCTGCTCGTCGGTTTCATCGCCCGCCTGTTCGGACGCAGACTCGCCTTTCTCGGACCGCGTCTCTTCCACACAAATGAGAAAAGCAGTGATGGTCAAACTGCCGCAGCTTCAGTTTCGGCGGATATTTCAATTTCGGCTGGCTCTTCGGTTTTAGATGGCTCTTCGGTTTCGGCAGATGATAAAGCTCCCGCGCCGTACAAGGTCATCGTGATCGGGCGCCAGTACGGAAGCGGCGGGCACGACATCGGGAAAGAGCTCGCGGAAAAACTGGGATTTGCCTTCTACGACAATGAGATCATACAGATGACCGCAGGCTCCACTGGATACACACCGAAATTCGTGCAGGAGCACGAAGAAAATATAACGAACAGCTTCCTCTACGACCTTGTCAGCCAGATGTACATTTACTCCGATACCCGGGAAGCTCCCAGGGACGCTATCTTTGAATCCGAGGGGGAAGTCATTCGCAGTCTCGCCGATCAGGGAAACTGTGTCATCCTCGGCAGATGCGCAGATTATTTTCTCCGTGACCGGCAAGACTGCCTGAAGGTCTATCTCCACGCGCCGGAAGATTACCGTGTAAAACGGATCATGGATATGGAAGATCTGTCGGAAGAGGACGCCCGCCGGAAAGTACGCAGGATGGACCGCAGGCGTTCGGATAATTACCATTACTATACAAGACGGATCTGGGGACATTCCGGGAACTACGATCTTACAATTGACACAGGCATCGGCGCTGAGGCTGTGGAAGAGATTATCTGCCGGACTCTGGAATTAAAGCATTAACGGCAAATTTCCATGTTATAGCAAGGTACTTTTCGTGCCATGAAGATGTATGATATATTGAAGAAGTTACCGCCCCTATACTGGTATCAGGAAGGGGGTGCCATACGTGGAATATCTTTTATCTTTTATCATTGCCGTCATGGGTGGTGTAGTTTGCCACTACATCATCAAGTGGCTGGACGACGATGATTAGCCGGTAACCTGCCCCGGGTCGTTCCACCCGCAAATCGGAAAAGAAATCCCCAGAGTCTGCTACACTCTGGGGATTTCGCTTTACTGCCCTACATGGACATCTTTTATCTTTTTGCCTGTACTGAATATAGCATATGCTCCAGGCAAAGTCAAGTTTATGCATTCTGCAAAAATTCTATACCGACCCGCCAGCTGCTGTCCACCTGTAACTGTTCATTTCCCTTCCTTTACCGTGAGCACGATACCGACAGCCATCATGATAACAGCGAAAATGTGGACAGGATAACTTATCATCGGCGGCGCAAATCTCTCTGCCGCGGCCATACCGCAGTTGGTCAGAAGTCCTATGGATATGATGATCAGCGGCAAAGTACCCCCTCCCTTCTTCTCCGGCTCGATCCCGCTTTTTTGTTCCTCCAGTCTCGCGATGACCTTATTGGTCCGGAGCGTTGCATCCGCACAGGTGAAAACAAACAGGCTGATCAGAAGTGCAAACACCCAGCCAACACCATTCCCTGTCATTCCCGCATAGATCTCCGAAAAAAGCGCGAGCAGCTCTATGACCGTTACGACCTTGAACATCCGCCGTATCTTCCGGTAATGTTCAATCTTCGAATCTACATCCGTATACAGCTCAAACGGGCCGTCTTCCGCCCGCTTGCGCAGTATGATCCAAAAGCCCCACAGCACCACGATCTCCACACCGAGCTCTCCCATCAGCTCCCGGTATTCGTCGCTGACTGAATACAGCTCATCCCCAAGATCGATCTGATAGATATATTCCCCTTTCTCACATGGCTCAAATTTATAAAATCCTGCGAAAAAACTTTTCAGCGCCCAGCCGTCAGCCGCCATCTCATTGAGCCACTCTGTCTCCCTGTCCTTATCATAATACAGTCTGAATCGGATCATACTTCTCCCTCCTCCATGAGCTTTGCATTGTCCAGCAGTTCTTTCAGGCGGCTCCTCTCCGCTTCGAACGCTTCTTTCCCCAGCTCTGTGATCATATACTCCTTTTTCTTCCGCGACTCTGTATCCTGGCTGTAGATCCTGATCCAGTCCCGCTTCTGCATAGTCTGCAGTGCTCCGTAAAGGGTACCCGGGCCAAGGACTACGCGCCCATTTGTCAGATGCTCCACCTCCTGGATGATGCCGTATCCGTGATTCGGCTTCCGCAGGGACAGCAGGATATAAAAAAACGCTTCTGTCAGCGGGGTTTCCTTCTCTGACATCCTCTCACTCCTCTCTAAGCTCGCTCCTCTCTCTGTTTCCATTGGAGGTATTTTCGGATTTCGATATATCGTTAAGTGATATATTTTAATTATAATATATCGTCTCATGATATATATGTCAAGTAAAAAAACGGAAAACCTTCCACAGAACTCAAGGGCAGAAACACCGCCAGCACGCAGATCACCGGCGGCATTTCTGCCCTTTCGCTCTTTTATTCCTTCCAATCCTCTATAAATCTTTCGCTTACCCCAGCGCCTCTTTCATCCTCTTCACATACTCTCCCACATACTCCGGCGCGTCTTTCCCATGCTCTCCGATCAGCCTGACGATGGCAGAACCGACGATCGCCCCGTCCGAGATCCCTGCCATTTTCGCCGCCTGCTCCGGTGTGGAGATGCCGAACCCGATGGCGCACGGGATGTCCGTATTCTGCCGCACGGTCTCCACGATCGCTCCCAGGTCGGTCCTGATCTCGCTCCGCACCCCGGTAACCCCCAGGCTGGAGACGATATACAGGAACCCTTCCGCCTCCCGGGCGATCATAGCGATCCGGTCCTCCGACGTCGGCGCGATCAGCGAAATCAGATCCACGCCGTACCTGCGGCAGATGGGGAGAAATTCTTCTTTCTCTTCATACGGGACGTCCGGCAGGATCAGCCCGTCGATCCCGATCTCCCTGCAGGTAGAGATGAACCGCTCGGAGCCGTAAGAGAAGACCACATTTGCATAAGTCATAAATACCATTGGCACTTCCACATCCCTGCGCAGGTCTCTTACAAGGTCAAAGATTTTATCCGTGGTGACTCCGCCGTTCAGCGCCCGCAGGTTCGCCCCCTGGATCACCGGCCCCTCTGCGGTGGGGTCTGAGAAGGGGATTCCAAGCTCGATCAGGTCAGCACCGTTTGCCACAGCCGCGCGGACGACTGCTGCCGTTGTCTCCAGATCCGGATCCCCGCAGGTAATGAACGGGATGAATGCTTTTCCGTTTTCAAATGCTTTTCTTATATTACTCATAGATATCCTCCCCTCTGTAACGGGCAATGGCTGCGCAGTCTTTGTCGCCCCTGCCCGAGACCGTGATGACGATGATCTGATCCCTGCCCATCTCCGGCGCGATCTTCATGGCATGCGCCACGGCGTGTGCGGATTCGATCGCCGGAATGATCCCTTCTGTCCTCGCCAGATATTCAAATGCATTCACAGCCTCCTCATCCGTGACCGGAACGTACTCCGCTCTGCCGATGTCATGGAGATAAGCGTGCTCCGGCCCCACGCCCGGATAATCCAGCCCTGCGGAAATGGAGTAGACCGGGGCGATCTGTCCGTATTCATCCTGGCAGAAATAGGACTTCATTCCGTGGAAGATGCCGACTCTTCCCGTGTTGACCGTTGCCGCCGTCTCAAAGGAGTCGATGCCCTTTCCTGCCGCCTCGCATCCGATCAGCCTCACTCCCTCATCCTCGATGAAATGATAGAAGCTCCCGATGGCATTGGAGCCACCTCCCACACAGGCGACCACCGCGTCCGGCAGACGTCCTTCCTTCTGAAGGATCTGCTCTTTGATCTCTTTGGAGATCACTGCCTGGAAATCCCTTACGATCGTCGGGAACGGATGAGGGCCCATGACAGAACCAAGGCAGTAATGGGTATCGCTGATCCTGGATGTCCACTCTCTCATCGCCTCTGAGACCGCATCTTTTAATGTTGCTGTTCCTGTCTTCACCGGGATGACCTCAGCCCCGAGCAGACGCATGCGGTATACATTCAGCGCCTGACGGTTCGTGTCTTCCTCTCCCATGAAGACCACGCATTCCATTCCCATGAGAGCCGCCGCGGTGGCGGTGGCGACTCCGTGCTGCCCGGCGCCTGTCTCCGCGATCAGCCTTGTCTTGCCCATCTTCTTCGCAAGGAGCGCCTGGCCCAGCACATTGTTGATCTTATGTGCCCCTGTATGGTTCAGGTCTTCTCTTTTCAGGTAGATCTTCGCCCCGCCCAGGTCCTCTGTCATCTTCTCCGCATAGTACAGCCGGGAAGGCCTCCCCGCGTATTCATTGAAAAGCTCTTCCAGCTCCCGGTTAAACTCCGGGTCGTTTTTATAATGGTTATACGCTTCTTCCAGCTCGATCACAGCGTTCATCAGTGTCTCCGGTATATACTGACCGCCATGGATGCCGAAGCGTCCGTTCGGGTTTGTCATTGTATCTCATCCTTTCTTTTTCTTATTCTTCTGTCCGCCGCGCATCCGCCCGTCTGACCGTCAGGACAAATTTCTCCATTTTCTCCCGGTCTTTGTATCCGTCCGTCTCTATTCCGGAGCTGACGTCCACTCCGTATGGAGCCAGTGCATTTACCGCGTCTCCGGCATTATCCGGGTTCAGCCCACCCGCCAGGAAATACGGACGGCGGATCTTCCTGAGCAGCGTCCAGTCAAACACCTCTCCTGTCCCGCCGCCGGGGGAATCCGCCAGGATCAGGTCCGCACTGCTCTCCTCAGCTCTTTTGGCATCCCGCTCCGAGCAGATAGAAAATGCCTGGATGATCAAGGTGTTTCCCAGCCGTTTCCTGAGGTCTTGGATATAATCCTCATTCTCCCTGCCGTGAAGCTGCACTGCATCGATCACGCCCCGGCTGACAAGCGCTTCTATGACCTGAGGTTTTTCATCCACAAACACCCCTGCCGCCCGGATCCCCGGATCCAGCATCCGCTTCAGCTCCGCCGCCTTCTCCGGGGACACATATCTCCGGCTCTTCGGGGCAAAGACAAATCCGATGTAATCCGGCAGAAGCTCATTCGCCGCCCGGATGTCGCAGGGGCGGGACAGCCCGCACAGTTTGATCTTCGTCATTTACGCCTCTCCTTTCAGCTCCCGGGAGCCTGATCTTCATCATCTATCCTTCACCTTTCAGCTCCCGGAGCTTTGCATTTTTATCCGCCGCGCGCATCAGCGTCTCTCCGATCAGCACCGCGTCAGCACCAATCCCGCGCAGCCTGCTTACATCCTCCGCGCTTCCCACGCCGCTCTCAGAGACGAACAGGACTTCCGGCGGGATCATCTGCCGCAGTCTCCGGCTGTTCTCTGTATCTACGGAGAAGTCTTTCAAATTCCGGTTGTTCACTCCGATCATCCGGGCGCCTGCGCACAGCGCTATTTCCACTTCTTCTCCGTCATGGGCTTCCACCAGGGCGGACAGCCCCAGCCCGTCACAGATCCCGATGTACTCTTTTATCTGCTCCTCAGACAGGATCGAGCAGATGAGGAGCACAGCGGACGCTCCGAGCAGCTTTGCCTCATAGATCATGTATTCGTCCACTGTGAAATCTTTTCTCAGGCAGGGGATGGACACTGCCTCGGCAATATCTTTCAGGTATTTATCGCTTCCCAGGAACCATTTGGGCTCTGTCAGCACGGAGACGGCATCCGCTCCCGCCGCCTCATATTCCCGGGCGATCGAAAGATAGGGGAACTCCGGCGCGATCAGCCCTTTGGACGGAGATGCCTTTTTGCACTCGCAGATAAAGGCGATGTCCGGTTTTTTTAACGCATTTTCAAAGGCGAAATTTCCTTTCGGCATATCCGATGCCCTCTGCCGGATCTCTGTCAGGGACTGTCTGCGCTTCGCCTCTTCCACCCGTTCCCTGGCGTGGTCCTCCAATCGGTCCAGGATCGTCCCGCCGCCGGGTCTCTTTCCTTTTTCTGCCTGTGCTCCCATGCCGGCCGCCGTCATCCCTGCACCTCCGCTTCTGCCGTCCCGGGCTCATCCTCCAGCTCCGGTCGGCTGCTGATCTCGATCAGCTTTTCCAGTGTCTCCAGCGCTTTCCCGGAATCGATCAGCTCCGCCGCCAGCTTCACGCCGTCAGCCATAGACTCCGCCTTACCGCCGATATAGAGCGACGCCCCGGCATTCATGAGCACTGCATTCCTCCGGTGCCCCTTCTCCCCTTTCAGGATGGACACTGTGATCGCCGCATTCTCTTCCGGCGTCCCGCCCAGAAGGTCTGCCTTTGTGCAGCGGTCAAATCCAAAGTCCTCCGGGGTGATCACATAATTCCGGATCCATCCGTCCCGGATCTCGCACACAGTCGTCGGCGCGCTCAGTGAGATCTCGTCTAATTTATCCTGTCCGTAGACCACCATTCCCCGTTTCACGCCCAGGTCAGCCAGCACCTGCGCCAGAGGGCCCACCAGATAGTCGTCATACACGCCCAAAAGCTGCATCGTCGGTTTCCCGGGATTCGTGAGAGGCCCCAGGATATTGAATACAGTCCGGAATCCCAGTTCCTTCCGGATCGCCCCTACATATTTCATCGAGGTGTGGTACTCCTGCGCGAAGAAAAAGCACATCCCCGCTTCATTTAACAGCTCCACGCAGCGCTCCGGGCTCTGCCGGATATTCACCCCCAGCGCTTCCAGACAGTCCGCTGTCCCGCACTGGGAGGATGCCGCCCGGTTGCCGTGCTTTGCCACCTTCATGCCGCCTGCCGCCGCGACCAACGCGGAAGTGGTCGAGATATTGAAGCTGTGGGCATTGTCCCCTCCGGTCCCTACGATCTCGAATACCTCCATCCCGGTCTCCACTTTTACCGCATGGTCGCGCATCGCAGCCGCGCAGCCGGAGATTTCATCTTTGGTCTCCGCCCTGGCGCTCTTTGTGGAAAGTGCGGAAAGGAATGCCGCATTCTGTGTGGGCGTTGTTTCCCCGCTCATGATCTCATTCATCACAGTATACGCTTCATGATAGGTCAGGTCTTCTTTGTTTACGATTTTTACGATTGCTTCTTTGATCATGGCTTCTGTCTCCTTTTACTCGATAAAATTTTTCAGCATCTGTCTGCCGTCCGGCGTCATGATGGACTCCGGGTGGAACTGTACCCCGTAGATCGGGTAATCTCTGTGCTGCACTGCCATCACCTCGCCGTCGTCTGCGACGGCTGTGACCAGCAGTTCCTCCGGGAGCGTGGATGCGTCCGCCGCAAGGGAATGATACCTCGCCGCCGGGGCAGCCGGCGGGATATCCCGGAACAGCGGGCATTCCCTGTCGAACCGTACCTCGGACTGTCTCCCGTGCATCAGCTCTTTCGCATATGTGATCTTTGCCCCGAACGCCGCGCACACCGCCTGGTGCCCCAGGCAGACGCCCAGAACGGGAATCTCCCGCCCCAGCTCTTTTGCCGCCTCAATGATGATCCCCGCATCCTCCGGCCTCCCCGGCCCCGGCGAAAGGATGATCCGGTCAGGCCCCAACTCCCTGATCTCATCCACTGTCATCTCATCGTTCCGAATGACTCTGATCTCAGGATCGATCTCCCCGACCATCTGATACAGGTTATAGGAAAAGCTGTCATAATTGTCGATCAACAGGATCACAGGTCCACCTCCTCTGCCGCTCTCAGCGCGTCCATCACTGCGCCCGCTTTATTGATACATTCCTGGTATTCCTTTTCCGGCACAGAGTCCGCTACGATCCCGGCGCCGCTGCGCACGAACACTCTGCCGTTTTTCTTATACGCGATACGGATGGCGATACAGGTATCCATATTTCCTGTAAAGTCAATATACCCGATGGCGCCGCCGTAGATGCCTCTCTTATTATTTTCCAGTTCGCCGATGAGCTGGCACGCCCGGATCTTCGGCGCTCCAGAGAGCGTCCCCGCCGGGAGGACCGCCTCGACAGCATCCAGCGCGTCGCAGCCGTCCCGGATCTCGCCGCGCACGGTAGAACCGATGTGCATCACATGGGAAAACCGCTCGATGGAATGGAATTTCTCCACCTGCACAGTGCCGAATCGGCTGATCTTGCCCAGGTCATTCCGCCCCAGGTCCACCAGCATGTTGTGCTCAGCGAGCTCTTTTTCGTCCTTCAGGAGCTCCTTCTCCAGCTCCATGTCTTCCTCATCCGTCTTTCCTCTCGGCCTTGTCCCCGCCAGCGGGAATGTATGGAGCACGCCGTCCTCCAGCCTGACCAGCGTCTCCGGGGAAGCGCCTGCCACCTCCACATCCGTCCCTGAGAAATAGAACATGTACGGCGACGGATTGATCGTGCGCAGCACCCGGTAAGTGTTCAGAAGACTTCCCTCAAACGGGGCGGCGAGACGGTTGGAAAGCACGATCTGGAAGATGTCTCCCTCCCGGATGTGGTGCTTCGCCTTTTCCACCATGGAGCAGAACGCTTCTCTGTCAAACAGCGGCGTGATCTCTCCTGTGAGATGCCCGCCCGGTTCTTCCTTTTTCTCTCCGGTACGCAGGAGATCGCGCATCTGTTTTAACTCCATGACCGCCCTGTTGTACTCAGTCTCCAGTGCCCCTTCCGTTTCTTCCCCGAGACGCATATTTGCGATCAGGATGATCTTCTGCCGGAAATGGTCAAAAGCGATCACCTTATCAAAGAGCATCAGATCCACGTCTTTGAACGCCTCTGTATCCTCCGCCTCTGTCCGCACCGCAGGCTCGCTGTATCCGAGATAATCATAGGAGAAATATCCTACCAGCCCTCCGGTAAAGGAGGGAAGATACTCAAATCGCGGGCTCTTATGATCCGCGAGGATCTGGCGGAGATACCCGGACGGGTCGTCTGTCCTGAACCGGACGCCGCCTGCATTCATCTCCCCGTCCATGCAGGTGATCTCCATCTTCGGGTCATATCCAAGGAAGGTATATCTGCCCCATTTTTCATCCGCCTGCGCTGACTCCAGCATATAGCAGTGGGTGGATACATTCTTTAAGATCTTCATCGCTTCGATGGGGGTACAGATGTCCGAGAGGATCTCGCCGCTCACCGGGACCACCTTGTAGTCTCCTGTGTGCGCGATCTTTTTGATGTCTTCTAAAACGGGTAAAATCTTCATCGCTTCTGCCTCCTTTTCTTCGCCTGCCAGAGGATATTGGTGTTTCCAGCCATGCCATTCATAATCTGGCTGGGTTGTCTTTATCATATGGTATGCCAAGTCATATCGTCACAAATCTCAATTTTGTGCCTTACTTATGCAATAAAAAAGTCCCTGACAGATTTTTATTTCTGTCAAGGACGAATCATACAAAATAATTATAATCCGCGGTGCCACCTCGAATTCACGGGAAATCCCCCGTGCGCTTAGCAGGATACCATCATATCCCCGGCAACTAACGTATGCCTCCACGTCGCAGAATACTCTGCGGGATACCATATCCCCCGCATTTGACTGCGCCCTCAGCGGTCCATTTGACGACTTGTTTCTCACCCGGTTCTCAGCATCCCGGGCTCTCTGTAAAGGCATGATCGCCGTTATCTCCACTTCATCGGTTTAGTGTATTAACTTGTGGTTTACGATACCATGGCAAATCGGAATTGTCAATATTTTTTCAGGTTATTTTTCTACCCTTCAATAAAACTACCGATTTTCTTGCTTTTCCTGTACTGCCGTGTTATACTATCCCACGTTGCAGACCCGTCTAAAAACAAGGTCTTTCAAGGTCTGCCGGCGGTCACCGCCGTTAAATGTGCCGAGTGTTCGAGACCTTCCACTCGTAAAACAAAACTAAAGGAGAATTGAAAAATGAAAGTATTCAAACACCTCAATGTGCTTTTCATGGCACAGGCGGCGATGATCGCCGCGATCTACGTAGTCGTGACACTGCTTGTCGCACCTTTTGCTTACGGAGAGGTACAGGTCCGTTTATCCGAGGCTCTGACCATCCTTCCTGTATTTACCCCGGCCGCGATCCCAGGACTATTTATCGGATGTCTCATCAGCAATATCCTCGGCGGATGCATTCTCCCGGATATTATTTTCGGAAGCCTTGCGACCCTGATCGGCGCGGTATTTACATGGACACTGCGGAACAAGAGCAAATATCTGGCGCCTCTTCCGCCCATCATCGCAAACATGCTCATCGTGCCCTTTGTGCTGAAGTACGGATACATGGTGCCGCTTCCGATCCCATTCATGATGTTGACTGTCGGTATCGGGGAAGTGATCTCCTGTGCGGTGCTCGGCCTGATCCTGCACACTGCGCTCAGCAGGTATAAGGGACTGATCTTCCGCAGGGCAGCGCATTAAGGATCACAGAGAAAAGCTCATAAATAAAAACTCATAAATAAAAGCTGAATCATAAAAAACTCGACCACAAAACA
>JFBN01306235.1_pt1 | contig 10963 bp, 13 predicted proteins | sample 768741 | NCBI WGS metagenome assembly JFBN01 (sample SAMN01983846, study PRJNA193217) | chicken gut metagenome | biome: terrestrial biome; isolation source: ceca of Broiler chicken | host: Gallus gallus | place: United Kingdom: England | collected 2010-09-07
AGAGTACAGCTTTCACTGGCCAGGTACCAGCGGGAAGCTGTATGCCTTTGAGGCCCCCATCGATCTGCTGTCCTACATCTCTCTCCACCCGGAGGGATGGCAGAACTACACCTATGTGGCCCTGTGCGGAGTGAGCGCAGCCCCCATCCACCACTTACTGGAAACACAACCCCAGCTGGAGGAAGTCACTCTGTGCCTGGACAACGATGAGGCTGGGCAATCCGCTGCCCACAGAATAGCCAACGAATTGCTGAACCAGTGGAATATCACCGTATCCGCTGAGTTCCCCACGCTCAAGGACTGGAATGACGAGCTACTCGCCAACCACCAGGAGGAAAACCAAGGGCTGACCATGTCTATGTAAATTTTTTCAGAGGGGCATTCTCCCTGGCTAAAATATAACTTTACTCACAAGGGGGAAGTTTGCCCATCCCGTGACACCGGGCCCCTGTCATGGTGACAGGGGAAGGGGAACTATATCAAGTGAAGAATAAGCAGAAAAGAAAAAGTCTAAGAGAGTTACTGAGAGATTACCGGTAAGCTAGAAAACAAGCTGGAAAGAAGAAATCAGGCTTCAGATTTTCCACAGGGGTGGAGATTCGCGGCCTTTTTTCTTTTCTGCTTGGAAGATTGTTGAAAATCAGAAGGGAGTTGAACTCTATGCAGCCGATCGTGAAGTTGGTGATTGCCGGAGCAGCCATGTTCGCCACCCTGGGGTTAATTGCCGGATTATCAGGGATGTACAGCCTCAATATCAAGGCCAAGACCGTGGGCCACGGGCAGCACGGTACCGCCCGCTGGGCAACCAAGGGGGAAATCAAAAAGACGTACACCCATGTGCGGTTCGAGCCAGAATTGTGGAGAAAAGGGAAACACCTCCCCACCGAGCAGGGCATCGTAGTGGGATGCTTGACAAAACGCCATCGAATGGGAAATGCCTTGCGGGCAGTGCGGAACGTCTTAGTGGTGAAGCTGCTGCGGAAGTCCCATGCCATCCCCAAGACCGCTGATGAAACCACCGCCCTGGTAGACACCGGGGACGTCCACGCCCTGATGATCGGCGCGGCCGGTGTTGGCAAGACCGCCTACTGGCTCTACCCCTGTTTGGAGTACGCCCTGGCCAGCGGGATGTCCTTCCTCGTAACGGATACGAAGGGGGACGTGCTTCGGAATTACGGAAGAATCTCCCGGGAGTGCTACGGCTACCGGGTGGGGGTGATTGACTTGCGTAACCCCACCCGCAGCGGTGGTTTCAACTTCTTGCACCTGGTGAACAAGTACATGGATCTGTTCAAGGAACATCCGGACACTTTGCTCTACAAGGCCAAGGCCGAGCGGTACGCCAAAATCATTTCCAAGACTATCATCACCGCAGGGATGGGCGACGCCAACTTCGGGCAAAACCAGTTCTTCTACGACGCCGCCGAGGGGTTGCTCACAGCAACCATTTTGCTGGTGGCCGAGTTCTGCCCCCCACCGGAGCGGCACATCGTGTCGGTGTTCAAAATCATCCAGGAGCTGATGGCCCCCAGCAAAACCAAAGGTCAGACCCAGTTCCAGGTGCTGCTCTCGATGCTGCCGGAGACTCACAAGGCCAAGTGGTTTGCCGGGGCCGCCACCTCCACCGCGGATCAGGCCATGGCCTCCGTCATGTCCACCGCCCTGGCCCGGCTCAACGCCTTTCTCGATTCCGAGATGGAGCAGCTGCTGTGCTTTGACACAGCGGTGGACGCCGAAACCTTCTGCAAGGAGAAGTCGGCGCTGTTCTTGGTGATGCCCGAGGAAGACCCCAGCAAATTCTTCATGGTGTCGCTGATTATCCAGCAGCTGTACCGAGAGATCCTCTCCGTGGCGGACGAGAACGGCGGGAAGCTGCCCAACCGGGCGGTGTTCTACTGTGATGAGTATGGGACGCGTGCGACACGTTCGCAGCTGAAAAGGCTGCGTGCAAGGTAATAAAACTTTGCAAACTGGTATTCCGATAGGTGGAATGAGAGGGTAACGCCTTGAAACGCCTACCTTAAAACTACGACAGGCGGGAACCGTGCAATAGGTTTTCCGTCTGAGAGCTCGTGAAGTCGGCAGAAGTTTGCCCAAACAGAGCGTCCCGCTGCTGTGGAAACCGGCCTGGAGGCAGGCTGTGCAGATGATATGCCGGAGGTCTATAAAATACCCATGGCGAGAATGTCCTCGTGACTGACGAAACCCCGAAGGAACGGCTCTAGACATATGGGCGGCAGAAATGCCGTTGCCGCACAGCTGCGGTGTATGTGAGGGCGAGTAAAATTATGTACTATGAAACCCCTTATATCGTTACAGGCGATATCCGGCATACAGGGCCAAAGGGCAGCCTAAAGGTATCTGTACAGATAGGAATATCGGAACGTGGAAAGGCTGGAACATGGAGCGGATTGCACCGCTGTGAAATGGTGACAGGGAATCCATAACCTGTTTTTATTCAGCTGAGAGTGATGCCACAGTACCTGTGAAGCGGCGATAACAAGCCGTGGAGGGATAGGCATTAGTCGTATCATAGCAGGAAAAGTAACTACCGATTCTTTCATAGGTTCGAGTATGACTAAGAAAAGCCAGCTTCCATTTGGAGGTGCGGCTGACTATGACAACAATCAAGAAACCGAAAAAGCAAAAACTGAGAAACGCGGAATATTATGATTTGCAAGCCACGTTCGACAAATTGTACTTGGAGAGTAAAAACGGCAAAACCTTTACGAAAATCATGCCTATCATACTTTCCGAAAACAACATCCGCCTTGCCTACCGCAACCTGAAAAGGAACAGCGGGAGCAAGACGGCGGGAACGGACAATAAGACCATCAAAGACCTGGAAACTTGGAAAGAGCCTGATTTAGTCCGTTATGTGCGCAAACGGCTGGAATGGTACATCCCCCAGCCCGTGCGCAGGGTGGAAATCGCAAAGGATAACGGGAAAACCCGTCCCCTGGGAATCCCTACTATCCAAGACCGGCTCATCCAGCAATGCTTCCTGCAAGTGCTGGAACCCATTTGTGAAGCGAAATTTCACGACCGCAGCTTTGGGTTTCGCCCAAACCGCAGCCAGGAAAATGCCGTGGCAGTGGCCTATTCGCTTATGCAAATACAGCATTTGCATTTTGTTGTAGACCTTGATATCAAAGGTTTCTTCGACAACGTGAGCCATGGAAAACTGCTGCGGCAAATGTGGTCGCTGGGAATCCGTGATAAAACGGTACTGTCCATTCTTTCCGCTATGCTGAAAGCTGAGGTGGCGGGGATAGGCTTCCCGGAAAAAGGGACGCCCCAGGGCGGGATCATTTCTCCATTGCTATCCAACATTGTGCTCAACGAGTTGGATTGGTGGATATCCAGCCAATGGGAAACCATGCCGATGCGCAAAAACTATGTGCGCACACGCAAGGATAATGGCGTGGCGGAAAAGACCTACGCGTACAAAGTTCTGCGGGAAAAATCCAGGCTCAAAGAGTGCTACGGTTTACGATATGCCGATGACTTCCGTATTTTTTGCCGCAGGCGGCAGGACGCTGAGAAGCTGTTCATCGCCACGCAGAAATGGTTGAAAGAGAGACTGGGTTTGGATATCAGCCCGGAAAAATCTCAAATTGTCAATCTGAAACGGAAGTATTCTGAGTTCTTAGGGTTCAAAATGATGGTCAAGCCGAACGGCAAATCGGGCAGCAAAACCCGATATACCGTTGTCTCCCATGTCTCAGAGAAACGCAAGAAGAAAATCAAAAAGCGCGCTTCTGAATTAGTGGCTAAAATCAAATTTCCCGCTGACAAGTTTGAAGAGCATAAATTCATAATGGACTACAATTCCTATGTAATGGGGATCCACAACTATTACAGCATGGCGACCCACGCAAACCAGGACTTTTCGGAAATTGGCTTTTCGGTCAAGCGTACTATGAAATGCAGAATAGGCCAGAGATTGAAAAAATCAGGCAATTCACTGCCCCAGTATGTTCAGGAAAAGTATGGCAGAAGCAAGGAACTGCGATACATTCGCGGGCTGTTTGTTCTGCCTATATCTTACGTCCAGACCCGCGCACCAAAGCACCGGCCAAGAAACTGGTGTGTATACACCCCAGAAGGCCGTGCGCAGGTGCACAAGTCATTGGAAAAGGTCAACCTTTCCATTCTACATTATTTGATGGAACACCCAGTGCCGAGCGAAAGCATAGAGTACAACGATAACCGGCTGGCGCTTTACTGTGCCCAACAGGGAAAGTGCGCTGTCACCGGCGCCCCCTTGAAAATTGGGGATGTCCACTGCCACCACAAGACCCGCCGGGCCGATGGCGGCGATGATAGGTATTCCAACCTTGTGATGGTGTGCAAGGATGTTCACACCCTGCTCCACGCCAAATGGGAATCCACGATAGGCTATTATGTGGAAAAACTGGCCTTAAACGCCAAACAAAAGGACAAACTGAACAGGCTGCGGAAACGCCTTGATTTGGAAGAAATCTGAAAAGGCCTTCGTTGTTGAAAATCGATAGGTTTATTGAACTTACATGATACGATGGAACGCCGGATGAGTGGAAACGCTCACGTCCGGTGTGAAGCGGGGGAAAATCCGGAGATTGTATCAAAGGATTACCTATCGCTATTGCCAAAAATCGAGAGTGCGGAGATGATGTTCTCCGCCAGCCGTTCCCGGCGGCTCTCCATTGTCCCCATCATCCAGAGCCTGGGGCAACTGGAGAAGAATTACGGCAAGGAGGGCGCGGAAATCATCGTGGACAACGTGCAGCTCACCATCTTCGGTGGCTTCGCCCCCAACAGCGAAACCGCCCAGGTGATGAGCAAATCTCTGGGCAGCAGGACAGTGCAGTCAGGCTCCATCAGCAAGGGGAAGGACAGCGGCTCCCAATCCCTGCAGATGATTGAGCGGCCTCTCATGACGCCAGACGAGCTGAAATCCATGCCCAAGGGTCAGTTTATCGTCATGAAAACCGGGGCGCATCCCATGAAGGTGAAACTGAAGCTCTTTTTTGAGTGGGGCATCACCTTCGGGGAGCCGTACACGGTTGCCGACAAGGGCAACCGGCCTGTGGCCTATGCCGGGAAGAAGGCCCTGGTGAAATCCATCCGGGAAAAGTACCCACCGCCTCCTCGAAAAAAAGACAAACTGCCTGAGATCCAGGAGATTCCCCTGGATCAGTTCGACCCACGGGAGCATTTTCCGCAGCCTAGCCAAGCAATACAGACAGACGCCAAAGTTCACGCCAGCGTCCCCGCCAGGCGCAAAACACCTCCGGGAAAGGAGAAAGAAGATGACAGACCTTAAGAAACTTTATCAAAGCGACCTGCCCAACCGGGCCATCTCCGTGTATCTGTATCTGCGGAGCAGAGCCAACAAAGAGGGATTCTGCTGGCCGGCGATTCCCACCATGGCGCGAGAGTTGAAGATGTCGGAGAGCACCATAAGAAGAGCCCTCCGGGATCTTGTCCGAGAGGGCTTTCTGGTGATAGAAGGACGGCTGAGGGAAAATGGGGCGGATTCGTCAAATAAATACTGCCTGATATCTACTTAATGTCCACTTTTTATCCAGAAAAACCATGCTCTACATTTTTATAACCGCTCTCATCCGTTTTGCAGGGTTCTGTTTTCGTCAAAGCAAGAAATTCTTCAATGAAATCCTCATCGATTTCTCCCAAAACATACAGAAAATCATACACATCCATATGTTGTCCTCCATTGAATATAACTGTTTTTATTTTCCATCCACCCTTTTGGCGTGCCCCGCCTCCATCTCGGTGACGGTGTCACAGAGAACGGCGATATCCTCTTTACTGTGGCTGGCCAGCAGGATGGTTTTGCCCTTATCCCGCAAAGACAGCAGCACTTTGCGGATGTCCTCCACGCCCTGGTTATCCAGACCGTTCATTGGCTCGTCCAGCAAAATCACTGCCGGGTCTTCCATGATGGCCTGGGCGATGCCCAGCCGCTGGCGCATTCCCATGGAGTATTTTCGCACTGCCTTTTTGCTTGCGGGGTCCAGCCCGACGGTTTCCATGGCCTGACGCACCTGATCTTTGGTGATCTTTTTTCTCAGGGACGCCAAGTACCATAGGTTCACAAACCCGCTTTTAGAGCCGATGAACCCTGGGCTTTCGATGATGAGGCCCATGCTCTCCCGCAGGGCACCGGGCAGCGCCGGCTTCCCATCGAACAGCACTTCTCCCAAGGTGGGGGCCATAAAGCCGCAGAGAATTTTCAGCAGCACGGTTTTCCCGGAACCGTTGCGCCCGATCAACCCGTGGATCTTCCCTGTGGCAAACCGCAGGCTCACATTGTCCAGAGCCTTTGTCTCCTTAAATTCCTTCGTCAAGTTTTTCACTTCAATCATGGTTTGTCCTCCCCTCTATTGGATGTCTCTCTTGTCAAATCCCACAACCGCGGCAACGCTCATCCCCAAAATGCTGATCCCCCAGGCTGAGAAAGCGTACACGGGCGAGGGCGTGGCACCGCTGTGATACCAATCCAGGTTCATGAAGTTGCTCCAGCTCAGAGGCGAAACAAATTGCAGCCAATAGCCAATGGTGATCAGCCCCAGATATAGGGCGAACAGGGCAATCCCCACGAAAAAACCCGCTGCAATGATTCCCACGGACTTCTCCCAATAAACCCGGCAGAAGGTGATGAGCACCCCGATAAACGCCGTGGAAAGCCACAGGCAGAGGAAGGAAATCCCCACGGCCTGGAATGGTGTAAACAGGGCGATGCACTCCGGGGAAACCACAAAGGAGAGGGAAACCCCCGTTTGCTCCGCCATAATGCCGGAGGATTCCGCCAGGGTGCGCAGCAGCGTGCCCCAATCGCTGTCCCAGCCCAGCACGGGCAGAATGAACACCACGGAAAAGACCAACAGTATCAGGGCGTAGAGAAACGAGGTGAGCAGCACCTCCAGCAGCCGTCCCATCATGGTGGCTTTCCGGCCGCAGCGGGCCAGCATCAGGTAGGAGTAGCCATCGTTCTCTCCCCCATCGGAAAACAGCAGCAGGCAGAGGCCACCGTGAACCATTAGCATGATGGGAAAGGACATAAAGAACGGAAACAGCCAAGGTGGGCAGGATATCTGATAATAGGACGCCAACTGGCAAACAGGACTAAAAATATAAAAACTAAAAATCGCCATGACTGCCAGGGCCAAGTAGGTTTTGGAATTGTTCAGCCGGCGGCGGAAGCAAATTCCCGCGGATGTGACCGCCATCTGGATACTACGCATGACGAAGCCTCCTTCTCATCACAGGGATTCCCAGCAGGCACATTACGCCGCACAGAATAAGAGTGGCCAGCGCTTTTTCTCCAAACACCTGATAAACAGTGCTCCCTGTATGTACGGCGGAAAACCAGGAAGATGGCCAATAGATGGAGTTTTCTGCAATGGGAAATCCAGTGAGTAGCCGGGTGAGCAACAAGTAGAAAGACAGAGGCGCTGCCACTCCCACAAATTGATTGTGAAAGAGGATGGTGAAAAAGGTTCCTAACATTCCAATGGTTGCTCCCGAGAGGGCGTTGTGGAGAATAAACAGCACTAATCCCCAAACAATCTGACCTTGTTCCAAGAGAGATTGATAGATGGTATCGATTCCTTGGGTTGGCCCAAAATTTCCCGCAATAACGCCGGCAACCAGCAGGAACAGCAGGCTGCCACCGCCCACCGTAAAAAAGCCGCCCATTGCCCCGCCCATCAGTTTGGAAAAGGTGTACACACCCGAGCCGCTGCGGATGACCCAGTAAGGCGTGGCATGGGTGGCCCACTCTTGGGCCAAGCTCATGGAAAAAGGAATGGCGGGCAACACATAGAAGGTCAGGTACGTGGTTCCAGATGTAGTGCTAAGAACATAGTAATAGAGGGCAGTGGGATTGGGCGTTGCAGCCATCAGGCCGGAGATAGCCAGCCCCTGCACCCCCGCGAATACCAAGATGCAACTGAGCAGTTTCCAAGAGAGCACCTGCCTCAGCTGCACAGAAAGCGCATGAATCATCCTCATCGTGTATCCGTCTCCCTTTCCAGAATAATTCCCGTATCAGCGGAAACTGCCAGAGTTTGAAACTCTACATAGGGGGTGCCAGGCCGGGCATCGGTTCCTTCGGTGGTTTTGTCTGTTTCCATAGTGAGCATCCAAGCAGGGCGGGCCACATAGGACTCTCCGTCTTTCACCACCACATAATTTAACTCCACACCTGTGATGCGGGTATTCTCAAAGTGGATTGCCTGGGTGTATTCCTCCAGGTATACGTTTACTGCCTCTTGAGGGGAGAGAATGGCACACTCCTCCAGGGGATCTCCCAGGGAAAACAATCCATTCGCTGAAAACTCAATCAGGCCCTCTTCTCCAACAATCGCAACAATCGAACTTTCTGTGGCTTCACTGCGTGTGGACCGAGGCCATATTGCACTGGTAAAGGGAATACCATCCTGCACTTGGCGATAAACAAAGTAGTAGTGTTCCTCGGACTTTGTCAACTCGTCAATGGGCTTTACATTTCCCTTTGGTGCCTTGGAGCGCAGCGGAAAGGAATGGTCATAATTATGGAAATCCAACTGAATCATGTGACAAAACGGTTTGGGCCCACTGTCGTCCTGGATGATATCAACCTCACTCTCCACAGCGGCAGAGTCTATGGGCTGCAAGGTATCAATGGATCCGGGAAAACCATGCTCATGCGTATGACCGGTGGGTTGATTTATCCCACCTCCGGAGAGGTCCTTGTAAACGAGAAATCCTTGGGCGGGGCAAACAGCTTTCCAGACAGCATGGGGCTGCTCCTGGAAAACCCCTCTTTTCTAGATGGATACACGGGTTTTCAAAACCTGGAACTGTTGGCCTCCATCAAAGGAAAGACTAGAAAAGAGGACATAGAACAAGCTCTTTTCCGTGTAGGACTGAACCCCCAGGACAAACGAAAATACCGAAAATATTCTTTGGGAATGAAGCAGCGGCTGGGGATTGCCTGTGCTATTATGGAACAGCCGGAGTTGCTTATTCTGGACGAACCCATCAATTCCCTGGACGAAGAAGGGATTGAACGGGTACGGACAATTGTCCGGGAGGAGCGGGATCGGGGTGCCTGCGTTCTCCTCTCCTGCCACGATTTGGACGAACTATCTTCTATGGCGGATGAGATTTATAAGATCATTGCAGGAAAAATAGTGAAGCGAATGGTGAAACAACAAGGGGGCCAGTTTGAGGAGGTGGAGCTGTGAGAAAAGTAGTCCTTTGTGGAGTGTTGGCTCTTGCTTGCCTGCTGGGGGGCTTTCGCATCTACCAGGTGAATACAGCGGATTTTATCACTCTATTTCCCCAACGCCAGTATTTTTCCACCGGAGAGCCAGTGCCACTGGAAAAAGGTCACTACTATTTCACCAGCTATGACTGGACAGGCTACACCGTAGAGGTGACAGGTTCCACCGTGAAATCTACAGATGACTTTCTTCAAGAGCACAACGCCCCAGAAAATTTCCTGGAGGATCTCAATCTCCGGGACGATCTTCACCACAAAAACCAGTACCTGCTCCTAGTCCATACCGTATTTCGGTTTGGTGGGGAGGATAGCACGGAAATAAGCCCAATCAACTTGGCGGAATTCCAGGTCGTTGGTCCGGATTACACGTTAGCAGCTGTACCGGAGCTCAATCAGCTGGAAGGCTTTAATGAGGTACTACAAGGGCAGTCTTTGTTTGCTATTACATCGGGAAAACCTGTGGAAGTGGATATTCCCTTCTTTATCAATACAGGGTTTGAAACCGGGTTTACCTTAGATTATATTAGCCAAAGCAACCCTGGTCTTTTAGTTACCTATTATCCTGTTGAAAAAGTGATTTATCTATTCTGATATCTAAAAATTGGCTTAGGAACAGTGATGTTCATGTTAATTAATGGTGAGTCTGAAAACGCTGCGCTGTTCCACACTAATTCCTCCAACAAAATCATCAAGAACTCTGTAAAAATAATAGAGACCTTCTTGTCTATCTGCTAAGTACAGATAGACAGATAAGTTTTCCCATTTGTGAACTCCCTTAATGGGATATTTTGTGTCGAGAACTTCTCAACCGCATTATGCTGTCTTTTTACCGTAGTCCTCTGGACTGCGGCTTTTTTTATCCCTTTTTCTAGCCATCGTTGGCTAGAGGTCAATCACTGCCGCTCCCCACCTCCGGCGATCTGAATCCGCGACAATTCAGATCAAATGGAGGTATTCTTATGGCTTACAACAAGGCCAGGGCCGAAAAAGAGTGGCTCAAATGGAAAAACGAGGAAGAGGCCAAGCTCCGGGAGCTGGGCGTGGACGAGGACACCATCCAGCGGCTCCACGCCTACGACTGGAGCGTTTTCAAGTCTGACCGGCGGTTCTACGAGCCCCAAGGCGGTTGGACAGCCCGCACCGATTGGGATACAGCTCAATGGATGGAATGGCCCATTCGAGATGGCAACGCCCTTTTAGATGAGGTTGAAGATCAGCGGCTCCTGCGTCTTCTTTCTCGCGAAAGCAACTCTACTTTGGAGATTGTCTATCTGAAGCTCTGTGGTTTTTCCAGCAAGGAAATCGGGAAAAAACTGGGAATTTCCGCAAGCGCAGTGGACTTGCGCATATCCCATCTGCGAAAAAAATGGAAAAATTTTTGAAACCATGATAGATTTCCCCCTCTCCCGGCGGCTATAGAGTGAACGGGGAAAAATCGTTCACCGCACCTTGAAAAGTGAATCCAGCCATGCGGGTACGTTCCCGCCCAGGCGAGCGACACCGGGGGAGCCTTTGAGGCCCAGCCCCGGAAAAGGGATCTGGCAAGTCCCGGCGCCACGACCCTGGGCGGGGGATCATGATACACAATGTTTGCCCCCACGTCAGAGGGGTTGGCCGAGTTTGGGTTGTAATCAGCAAGACCCCTGCGGAGCCAGTGAAGGGCCTGCCACGGCCTGCCCGTCACGGCAT
>JFBN01306579.1_pt1 | contig 10955 bp, 12 predicted proteins | sample 768741 | NCBI WGS metagenome assembly JFBN01 (sample SAMN01983846, study PRJNA193217) | chicken gut metagenome | biome: terrestrial biome; isolation source: ceca of Broiler chicken | host: Gallus gallus | place: United Kingdom: England | collected 2010-09-07
GGCCTGATCCGCAAAATGGTGATCCTGCTGTGCGTGCTGGTGGCGTGCCGCGTGGACGTCTACACAGGCACGGACATGGCGCGCGATGCCGTGATCCTGTTCTTCATCGCAAACGATGGCCTGAGCATCGTCGAAAACCTCGGCATTATGGGCGTACCCATCCCCCCGGCCATTCAAAACGCCTTTGCAGCACTGAAAGGTAAGGCGGAAGCGCCCGAAAACGAAAAGAATCAGTAAATGACAAGAGCCTTGGCGCGATTGCCAAGGCTCTTTTTTTGTGGAATTTAGTCCGGATTTAGTCCGTAGATTTTTGAGAATTTTTGAAAAGAAAAGAAGTGAAAAGAGAGCGAATGAGAATACGCGCCAAAGGGGCGGAATCCCGATAAACCCGCATAAACATTGGAAACTCACGGTATAACAACAAAAAAGCCATCAGTCAAAAGACTGATGGCTTTGGTCCGAGTGGCGAGAGTCGAACTCACGGCCTCTTGAACCCCATGCAGACTAGTAAACCCCGAAAAACCACGGTATATCAAGGTTTTTATCCTATTCATACACCAATTTGTAGCAATTTTTGTAGCAGTTTTTTGAGGGCATCCCCCCATTCGGCCATTGGCAAAAAGGGGGGATTGCATCAGTCTAAATTGCGTTGTTTGCGTACTTGCTCAAGGATTTTTGCGTTGTTTTGGTTAATTCGCTTGCTTGGGTCAATATAACGCAGCGTTGTTTCTGCTTTCTGGTGCCCAAGCTGCTGCATCACTGCATACTCATTGGCGCCACCTTCTGCCAACATCGTACCCACAAGGTGCCGAACGCGGTGCAGACGGAAGGTGGCCGGGGCATTGGGCAGTTTTTTGATTCGATTAGTTAACGCAGCATAAAGCCCGCTATGAGTCCAATTTTCGTTTTTAGAGTTGCCAAACATGAAATCCGTTGCACCAATTTTGGTACAGGTGTGACTGGGTGCCCATTGTCGCCACTGCTCCATAACAGCTTGCCCGGTTTCACTCAGCCAAACCACCCGGTTTCCCGTGCCTTGCTTGGTTTCCGAAATTTCACTTTTGTGCCCTATGATTTTGCCGTCTTTTATCAAGGTCTGGTAGGTTTTTGCTTTATTGATAGTCACTTTTCCTGTGTTCGGGTCGTAATCTTGCCATTGGAGTGCCAGCAGTTCCTCGGTTCGCATCCCGGTTTCCATAAGCATGGTAAACGGGGCAAACAGTTTCAAGTCAGCTTGCAGCGCCGGGATGATTACTGCAAGCTCTTCATCACTAAAACCCGTTATCTCTTGCGTTTCTTTACGGCTCAACGGCTTTCTAAAGTCCTCGCTGTCAAACGGATTAACCGAAATCCACTGTTTACGTTGTGCCCTTTGAAACATGGCATTCGTGATGTAAACAATCCGGTCTAGCGTAACCTGTCCATATTTGAATTGTCCGTTTTTGAGCTGGGTGTTTTCCAGCTCTCTCAACCAGCCGTTGAGCTGCATGGTAGAAATGGATTTCAGCGACACACCCCCAAACCGTTCTTTAAAAGGTTGCAGCATATAGATGTAGTTTTCAATCGTGCGACTGCTGATGGGTTTTTCGGTTTTCTGATTCTTCCGATTTCTTTTGACCCGTAACCCCGATAAATGATTTTGAATAAACTCATCCATGATGACCGAAACGGAAAGGTCGCCCGATAGCTCCCATTCTATGTAGCCGTTTTCCATGAGCCACGCCGTCATTGCCGATTGTGCATCCTCCTTGTTTTTGCGAACAATCTGTTTTCGCTTGCCGTTGCCTAAACAAACAACAGCATTCCAAAAGCCATCTTTGCGTTGAACCAGTGAACCATTGCTGACCGTATTTTCCATTGTAAGTCCTCCTTAAAAATAAAATGTATATCTCTTAATACAAATACGTCCTAAAACAAGTCTTGCTGCATTTTCTACACGTCCTGCTCTATTAGCAACAGTATGTGTAAAATAAAGTGGTCGGGACATATCGCCCCGACCACATTTTCTATCGTTTCACTTTTTAGCTGCCTGTTCTGCTGGCTTTTCAGCCGGGCAGGGGAGAGAGTCGGGCAATAGCGTCAGCCGACCCGACTTGTCAATCTCTACGCCATTCACCACGCTAACCTCACACAGCAGCTTTAAATGGTACCATATACCCACATCCTATTATATGCCGATGGATAGGCTTCTTTAACTTGGGTGTCCTGTTCAATTTTTTCTCCAGGTACTTCTTTTTCAATGTACACCTCTGGAAATTTATCTGGTTGCTTAGGGTCTGGTACTTTTATTTTATCAGTTGTGGCTATTTCAATGGTTTTGTTGCTACGGACATAGCCATACCAATAAATTCCTTCAACAACAATACGATATTCACCTTTATGGAAGTTTTCGATGTATTCGGATACCACATGGGTTTGAGAACCTGCTGCAGTAAACACTGCTGCTAAGAATATATCTGCGTTGGTAGATTCTGGATATTTTGAATTCTTCTATTCAAACCACGCATTGATATAAACACCTTGAGCCGTATGCCCTTGAATCGGAGTGATTAAACCGGGTAATACATCATCAATCGCACTATATTGTATTTTCTGTGATACCGTTGCACCACCGATTGAGGTTTTGTCACCTCTATACATGTTGCTTGTGTTTGGTGGGATAGTCCCAAAATATAAATCTATCACCGGGCTAACAACACTCCCACCACTATCCTCTAAATAAATTCGGTATCCCGCATTATCTTGCGATATCAATAATTCGTCGATGACGTTGCCGCCAGTACCTCCGCCACTACCCATATCATCAACATTGCCTTCGCCGGGTGTCACCCCGTATAAACCATCTGCGTGTACATTTATCGGAAACGATATCTAGATAAACAGCATTGTCAAAATGATTGGAATAAACTAAGTATAAAATCTCAATTTTTTGTGCATATATTTTCACCCCACTACTGAATATCAATTATTCACATTGTTTAAAATTTCCTCAATCGTACCATTTTCAATTACTTCCGCAACCTTATTACCAAATTCTTCGCCCTCTTGCCACATTTGATTGATTTCCTCTTGGTCTAAAACGTCAAATCCCATTTCTTCTGCTTTTTTATTCGTTTCAGCCATGGCTTCGTCTGTTTTCTTTTGCTGCCATTCTTCATACGCCTTTTTGTGTTCTTCTAGTGCTTTGAGATGTTCTTCTTTCAGATAATTTCCATCTTCATCAATGAATTCTTCCCAAGTCGGTGCTACTGGTTTTCCAGCTTCATTCGTGTATTCGTTGGTTTCGGTGCTTTCTGTGCTTTCTGGCTTTTGTCCATATTGGTCAATCGTGCTGTCGGGGTCTAGCCACTTGATGTAATCATCTAAAAAGATGTTTTCACAACCCGAATATTTGTCATTCACCGCTAAACCTACTTGAACCCCTGCATCTCGCAACCACTCAAACATCGCTAGCTTGAGGTTTTCATCTGCCTGTATTTCTTCATCCGTCAGGTTGTTATCCTTTTCATATTGTAATATATAGGAATCAAAATCATAGGTGCGTTCCGAACTGCTTGACGAGGATGAAGACGAAACTGCAACCGAAGAAGGAGCAGAGCTGCTTTGCGTATCGGACACAGCCGATTGTGTACTGTCTGATGTGCTGCAAGCTGCTAATGCAACGGATAATGTCAGCAAGGTTGCCGACAAAAGAATCAACTTTCTTTTCATAATATGTTTCCTCCGTTTTTTTACGCCCCGAAAAGGAACACAGTGCCCCTTTCCATGGTTTTCCCTTTGTGCTTTCATTTTTCACTTGAGATATTCCTATCACAGTATAACGCCTCAAAATCAGATTCGCAATAGTCGATTTTCACATAAGTATCTTTGAATCAGTCAGCCAAAAAAGATACTTTTGCCGATGAAAGGGGAGAATCCCCCTATCTCTATGGGGGAAAGTGAGTATTATATATTATCCCCATGTCAAAAACGAAGTACTACTTTGTAATTATAAAGGTAAGGCGTTTCTTTTGTCCGTGTAGGGGAGAGAGGAGCAGCGCCCTTGTGATTGGCTTCCTATGTTTCACAAAACACATTTAAAGCCTTACCCCCATTAAACAGGTTTTGCAAACTCTTACAAGGCTTGTGTAAATATGTAAATTTGTAAATTACTCTGCATCACAAGGCACAATATACGTTTCTCTTTTCGTTTGGTGTTTTCTATTCCATGTAAATATGTAAATTTGTAAATCACCTTGCATCACAAGGCGCAATATGCGCTTTTCTTTTCGTTTTGTGTTTTCTATTCCATGTAAATATGTAAATTTGTAAATCTGTTATGCCTGTATGGCGATTTGCACAGATTTTAGCCCCAAAATTTTATAGCCCCTTTAGGTCAAAAACAGCCCTTTTCAGCCCTTTTCTCTGAAAGCTTGTAGCAAACCTTGTAGCAAAATCATTGGAAAACGCCTATTTTTATAGCAAAACGCCTTTGAAATCTGCTACAAAGCACTTTCAAAACCGAACTGAAAACCCACCTTTAAACAGCAGCTTTCTCCACCCCAAAAACCCCGAAAAACCACGGTATAACAACAAAAAAGCCACCAGTCGAAAGACTGATGGCTTTGGTCCGAGTGGCGAGAGTCGAACTCACGGCCTCTTGAACCCCATTCAAGCGCGCTACCAAACTGCGCTACACCCGGAAGTTGTCGCCGTATCTCTCAGCGACATGACAAATTATATCAAACAAAAAAACGTTTGTCAACACTTTTTTTGATTTTTTTCAAAATTATGTAAAAATATGTTGAGGGAACTCAAACGCTGCTATGCATGACAACACGGCGCATACTTTGCATGGTAGGGCAGGGGCGATCAGAAACCGCACTGCAATAGTGTTCATAACAAAACTGAATAATCGCATTTCGTTTAATGAGTCCGATGAAACTGTTTTTACCGTCCAACACGGGAACGAAGTTCTGGCGCATAGCCGTCTCTACCAATGTATCCATATCCGTTTCAATCGACACGCACATATAATCTCTTTTTCTGGGGATTTGCATGAGAGGGATATCCTCGGCTGCTTGAAGGTCAAGGTTATAAAGACGTTTGATCCCCCACAACAGATCCCCTTCGGTGATGGTACCGACATATTCGCCCTTGCGATTTAAAATGGGAATGGAGGAATACCGGTGATACTCCATTTTTTCCAAAGCCTGACGAACGGTAAAATCATCATACAAGAATGCAACGTCGTTTTTTGGAGTTAAAAAATGTAGCAAATTCATAAAAACGCTCCTTTTATGTGAAGGGACACAAAAACCAGAATAAAAAGTAAGTGTTCTGCGTTCGGCTTGAGATGTGTCATTTTTGCATCCCGACAAAATGAACCAATCTTTTATTGTTACAGACTATTGTTTAGCGTAACTGTCACATGTTCCCCCTTTCTTATTTATATTATAGCATGAGTTTGTAGGTTTTGCACGAAAGTTTTGTAAAAATATGAGAAAAATATTAAATAATTTCGAGAAATTATTTCGAACAAATGAAATTAATAGAATTTCACTTTTGCAGCCTCCTTATGATATAATAGAGGTGCGTTAAAAACAACAGGAAAATGCTTCCTTTTTAACGCGAGGATTGTGTACGAAAAGAGGGGACAGTCGCTTAGAGCAAACGAAAGGTGGAGAGTTTATGGCGACAGAAAAGAAAATCGATTATTCCTGCATTACGTCTGAAGTAGAGAGGCTGGGTTCGCTTTGCGAAAAGAACAGCACCATCGATCCAGCGCTTTATGAAACATACAGCGTAAACCGTGGGTTGAGAGATATCAACGGAAATGGCGTTTTGACCGGACTGACAAAAATTAGTGACATCGTTGCTTTCCATACGGAAAATGGGCAGAAAGTGCCTTGTGAAGGGGAGCTGTATTATCGTGGAATTGATGTAAGGGCTCTTGTGGAAGGATTTATGGCCGAAAAGCGCTTTGGCTATGAAGAAACAGTCTATTTGCTTTTATTTGGGGCTCTTCCCACAAAAAGTCAGTTGAAAGCGTTTCAAGAGCAGCTGGCTTACTATCGCGCGCTGCCCACGAATTTTGTCCGTGACATTATCATGAAAGCTCCCAGTGCCGATATGATGAATACATTGTCGCGCAGTGTGCTGACACTTTATGGATATGATCAAAACGCCAACGATACTTCCATTGAAAATGTTTTGCGGCAAAGTTTGCAAATGATTGCACTCTTTCCAGTACTTTCTGTATACGGCTATCAAGCTTATAGTCACTATGTGCTGGGCAATAGTTTTTATATTCATAATCCCTTGCCTGAATGCTCAACAGCAGAAAATATTTTGCATCTTTTAAGGCCGGACAGCACTTATACGGATTTAGAAGCTCGTGTGCTGGATTTAGCGCTGGTGCTTCATGCAGAGCATGGCGGCGGTAACAATTCCACATTTACCATGCACGTTGTAACTTCCTCCGGAACAGACACATACAGTGCGGTAGCCGCTGCGTTGGGTAGTTTGAAAGGCCCGAAGCATGGCGGCGCAAACATCAAAGTAGTGCAAATGTTTGACGATTTGAAACAAAAAGTGACAGACTGGACCGATGAAGAGCAAATAGAACAATATTTGTGTCGTTTGCTTCATAGAGAAGCATTTGATAAAGCGGGTTTAATTTACGGAATGGGTCATGCCGTCTATTCTTTAAGCGATCCTCGCGCAAATGTGTTTAAAGGCTTTGTCAAAAAACTTGCATTGGCTAAAGGGCGCCAACAAGAATACGAGTTATATGCCGCCGTGGAACGTCTGGCGCCCAAGGTGATTGCACGCGAACGCCGTATTTACAAAGGTGTCGCTGCAAATATTGATTTTTACAGCGGGTTTGTATACAGCATGTTAGATCTGCCGTTGGAATTATACACCCCAATTTTTGCTATTAGCCGCATTGCGGGATGGAGTGCCCATCGTATGGAAGAGTTAATTAATGGCGGCAGAATTATCCGCCCGGCATACAAGGCTGTTGCAGAGAAAAAACCATACATTCCGATGGAATTACGATAAGGTGAGATAAAAATCTATAACTAAACGCTCCTTTGCGCGATTTTTACAAACGCTTCACATTCCATTTTTACATGTATTTTGCTATAATTAGATCAGTACCGGCGGTCTGAAACGGCATAAGCTCTTATAGAAAGAACGACACGCCGAAACGCAATATATATAAAAATGGAGGCAAGGTATTCATGGCAAATGCAGTACAGTTAGTGGAACAGTTGAAGCGCGGAGATTTTGATAACGCTTTGTGCCGTCTGTACGGGGAAGATCCGAATGTTTTGTCAAAGCAGCGCGAACGGTATGCGAAGGCGGTAAAAGAATTTGAAAAACATTTTGATGGTACCAGAGAGCTGAGACTGTATTCTGCGCCGGGCAGAACAGAAATCGGCGGTAATCATACCGATCACAACCATGGTGTCGTTATGGCTGCCGCAGTCGATTTAGACATGGTTGCCGTTGTTGCACAGAATAACAGCACCCAAGTGAATATTTACTCGCAGAATTTTGAGCGTACTGACAGTGTAGACGTGAGCTGCTTAACGCCGCAGGAAGAAGAAAAGGGATCTTCGCCTTCTTTGATTCGCGGCATCGCTGCTCGAATTGTAGAGCTGGGGGGAACGGTAGGAGGCTTTGATGCCTACACTACTTCCGATGTTTTGCGCGGCTCGGGGTTGTCCAGCTCTGCGGCCTTTGAAGTTCTTGTAGGAGAAATCTTCAATGCCGAATTTAATGATGGGCGTTTTAGTGCAGTGGACAATGCAAAAATTGGACAATATGCCGAAAATGTATTTTTTGATAAGCCGTGTGGCTTGATGGATCAAACTGCGTGTGCAGTTGGCAGTGCGATTACCATTGACTTTAAAGAGCCTGCCAGCCCGGTAGTAGACAAAATTCCATTTGATATTGCTAAACATGGTTTTTGTTTGTGCATTACTGATACCAAAGGCAGTCATGCTGATTTGACGGATGATTACGCCGCCATCCGACGTGAGATGGAGTCGGTAGCAGAGTTTTTGGGCAAAAAAGTGTTGCGCGATGTTGATGAAGAAGTGTTCTTTAGCAAAATCGCGGAGATTCGCGAGGAATTGGGAGACCGTGCAGTATTGCGTGCAATCCATTTCTTTGCCGATTGCAAACGAGCAAAAGCGCTTTACGAGGCGGTTGCAGATGATCGTTTTGATGATTTTCTGCACTTAATTGTTGACGGCGGACATTCCTCGTTTGAGTACAATCAAAATGCATACAGCATTAAAAAACCTGAGGAGCAAGGCGTTGCATTGGGTGTCGCTCTGTCCCAAAGAGTGCTTGCTGACCGCGGTGCATGGCGCTTGCAGGGCGGCGGCTTTGCAGGAACCATTCAAGCCTTTGTGCCGAAAGATTTGTTGGAGCAATATCGTGCTACGCTGGAAGGCGTATTTGGTAAAGGCTCATGCTATGTCTTGAATGTGCGCAATTATGGTGCAATTCAAGTCACACAAGACCTGTGAGTGGAGGAATTAGCAGCGGCGACTCGAAACGAGCCGCCGTTTTGGATATCTTGCGCGGCTTAGCCCTAGTGGAAATGATTGTTTACCATGGGTTGTACGACTGGGTGTATATTTTTGGCCGAAGAGCCGATTTTATGGGAACCAAAAGTGCGTATTGGTGGCAGCAAAGTATTTGCTGGCTTTTCATTTTGCTTTCCGGGGCAGCTTTGAATTATGGCCGCCGGCCACTGCGCCGCGGGGCCCAGGTACTGCTTTGTGGGCTGCTCCTCACGATTGTGACCGTTACGGTGATGCCGTCAGAGCAAATTTGGTTTGGTGTGCTTCACTTTCTTGGCTGTGCAGGAATGCTTTGCGGACTTCTTCGCGATTGGCTGAAGCGTGTTCCGTCCACATTCGGCGCCATCGGAAGCTTTTTGTGTTTTGCTTTTTTAAAAAGCGTCCCTTCTCACGCAGTTGGTTTTTTGGATATTGCTTGGCTGCGTTTGCCTTCCGAATGGTATACTACACAATGGCTGTTTCCGTTGGGGTTCCCCGGTCCGGGATTTGTGTCGGCAGATTACTTTCCTGTGATTCCTTGGCTGTTTTTGTACTTGGCTGGGTTTTATTTTTGGCGTATGATGATGGAAGCTTCGTTCTATCCGAAGATTTTAGCGCTTCCGAGTTTGCCGCTTTGGAGCTGGCTGGGCCAACATAGTCTGTTGATTTATTTATTGCACCAGCCGCTTTTGATGGTGCTCGTCGCGGGTCTTAATTATTTATTTTAAAACAACGAAACATTCAAATATAGTTTTGGAAAAGAGGGTTAAAATGATTTTTGTATGGTACCCCAAATGTTCTACTTGTCAAAAAGCGAAAGTATGGCTTGATTCGCATGGTTTAACATACGAAGCACGCGATATTAAGTCAGATCATCCATCAAAGGAAGAGCTGCGACAATGGCATACAACCAGTGGGTTGCCTTTGAAGCGCTTTTTTAATACCAGCGGAATGCTGTATAAGGAGATGAAGCTCAAAGATCGCTTGCCGGATATGAGTGAAGAGGAGCAACTTAATCTTTTAGCAACCGATGGAATGTTAGTCAAACGTCCCATTGTAATCCATAACAGCAAGGTTTTGGTCGGCTTTAAAGAAAAAGAGTGGGAATCCGCTTTGCTATAACTGACAAAATTCAGCGGCAAAGAAGGGAAAATCGAAATGAAAATACGACAGACTTATACTTGTCCGCTGGAGTTGGTTCATGACATGCTCAAAGGAAAGTGGAAGCCGATCATTTTGTGGCGGCTTCGTTTGGGAAAAACAACTTTGGCTCAGTTGGAAAGAGATATTGACGGAATTACTCAAAAAATGCTCTTGGAACACCTCAAAGAGCTTTATGCGCTGGGTTTTGTCGATAAAGAGACGTCCAAGGGATACCCCTTGCGAACCGATTATTTTTTAACAGCTGAGCGGGGTGAAAAAATTTTACAGGCGCTCAGCATTATGCAGGACATTGGCATTGAATATATGAAGGAGCATGGAATGCATGACGTTCTAAGGGAGAAAGGATTGCTCAAAGAGGATGCCTGCCCACAAAAAAGTGGGTAATGTACATCTGGAAAACACATTGTTATAATGACTTCATAAAGCGGACAACCGAAAGCCTATGCGCTATTGCGTTTGGGGAATGTCTGCGATGTCCAAGGAGGTTATAACAATGAAAGTAATTAGCCGCGGTATCATCGATGGGGTTATTCAAGATCGTTTTGGAAAACATGGGGAACATTTTAATGAAAACGGTGTCCCCACTTATTCTTTGCCGCTTGAAATTCAAGATGCCCCTGAGGGTACAAAATCTTTTGCACTTTTTTTGGAAGATAAAGATGCTTGCCCCATCAGTGGCGGTTTTTCCTGGATTCATTGGGTTGCAGCGAACATTACCCGTAATCAGCTGGAAGAAAATGAAAGTGTCACAGCAAATGATTTTGTTCAGGGATTAAATAGTTGGATCAGCATGCAGGGCGGAAGCCAAAGCAAAGAGCTTTCTGCCTGTTATGGCGGTATGGCGCCCCCGAATGAGCCGCACACTTATGAGCTGCATGTTTATGCGCTGGATTCTTTATTAGACTTACAAAACGGTTTCATGTTCCATGAAATGTTCCGCAAGATGGAAGGGCATGTGCTTGAACAGGCGACATTGAAAGGCGTCTATCGCCACGAATAATTTGTGGTGAACACAGAAGCGTGCCGCTAGGATAACATCTTTGAATGGAGTAGAAATATCCGAGTGTCTAATCTTTGTTCAAATCTCTTTTGAAGAAAACAAAAAGCCCCGGCGTATAGCCGGGGCTTTGAGACTGTCGAAAAACTGCCGCCTGATTCAAAAAGAAGACGAGTTGCAAGGGGAAAAAGGCTTGGAAAAGGGGGCTAGCCCTCTTTTCCATTTGAAATAGG
>JFBN01315684.1_pt1 | contig 10948 bp, 10 predicted proteins | sample 768741 | NCBI WGS metagenome assembly JFBN01 (sample SAMN01983846, study PRJNA193217) | chicken gut metagenome | biome: terrestrial biome; isolation source: ceca of Broiler chicken | host: Gallus gallus | place: United Kingdom: England | collected 2010-09-07
GGCGGTGAGGGCGACTGGAAGGTGGCCGCCATGACCGCCATCCTGAAAGCCATGGGCGAGGGCGGCAACGGCTGCTCCCTCTTCATGGAGGACTACACCTACAATCTGATGCCCGACGCCGAGTACAGCCTGGGCGCCCACATGCTGGAGGTCTGCCCCTGCTGCGCGGCGGAAAAGCCCCGCATCGAGACCCATCCCCTGGGCATCGGCATGAACGAGAAGGACCCTGCCCGTCTGGTCTTTGAGGGCAAGCCCGGCAAGGCTATCGTGGTGAGCCTTATCGACATGGGCGGCCGTCTGCGGCTGATCTGCCAGGACATCGAGTGCGTGAAGCCCATTCTGCCCATGCCCAACCTGCCGGTAGCCCGGGTCATGTGGAAAGCGCTGCCCAGCCTGACCACCGGCGTGGAGTGCTGGATCACGGCGGGCGGCGCCCACCACACGGTGCTGAGCTACGACGTCACCGCCGAGCAGATGCACGACTGGGCCAACATCATGGGCATTGAGTTCGTTCACATCGGCAAGGACACCACCCCCGAGGGGCTGGAACACGACCTGTTCCTGGCCGACCTTGCCTGGAAACTGAAGTGAGGTACACTATGCTGGAAGAACTGCGCAAACAGGTCTATGAGGCCAATATGGAACTGCCCCGCCGCAACCTCGTGACCTATACCTGGGGCAATGTATCGGGCATCGACCGGGAGAAGGGCCTGGTGGTCATCAAGCCCTCCGGCGTGGAATACGACGAACTGACGCCAGAAAACCTCGTGGTGCTGGATCTGGACGGCAACCGGGTGGAGGGGGAGCTGAACCCCTCCAGCGATACCAAGACCCACCTGGAGCTGTACAAGGCCTTCCCCACCCTGGGCGGCATCGTCCACACCCACAGTCCCTACGCGGTGGCCTGGGCCCAGGCCGGGCGGGACATTCCCTGCTACGGCACCACCCACGCCGACTACTTCTACGGTGCCGTGCCCTGTGCCCGCCACCTGACCAAGGAGGAGCTGGACGAGGACTACGAGAAGAACACCGGCAAGATCATCATCGATACCTTCACCGACCGGGGCATCGACCCGGTAGCGGTGCCGGGGGCCATCTGCCACAGCCACGGTCCCTTCACCTGGGGCAAAGATGCGGCCCAGGCCGTCTACCACGCCGTGGTGCTGGAAGAGGTGGCGAAAATGGCCCTGCTGACCCGTCAGGTGAACTCCGACGCCGCCCCGGCGCCCCAGTACCTGCAGGACAAACATTACATGCGCAAACACGGCCCCAACGCATACTACGGGCAAAAGTAACGCAAGGCGTCTTGCATCCATAATTTCTGTGATTCCTTTCGTTTGCGAGGATTGGAAACCATAAGGAGGAATTGTCCATGAGTCTTTCCCAAGAGGAACTACAGCGCATAAACGCCTACTGGCGGGCGTCCAACTACCTGGCGGCGGGTCAGCTTTACCTGCTGGATAACCCTCTTCTGCGCCGCCCCCTGACCAGGGACGACGTGAAAAAGAAGATTGTTGGCCACTGGGGCACCGTGCCCGGCCAGAACTTCGTGTATGTGCACCTGAACCGAATCATCAAGAAGTACGGTCAGGATATGATCCTCATCTCCGGCCCGGGCCACGGCGGCAACTTCTTTGTGGCCAACGCCTACCTGGACGGCACTTACAGCGAAGTATATCCCAACATCAGCCGTGATGAAGAAGGTATGAAACGGCTGTTCAAGCAGTTCAGCTTCCCCGGCGGTATCTCCAGCCACGTGGCGCCCGAAACCCCCGGTTCCATCAACGAAGGCGGCGAGCTGGGCTACTCCATCGCCCATGCTTTTGGCGCTGTTTTCGATAACCCCGAACTCATCTGCGCCGTGACGGTGGGCGATGGCGAAGCCGAGACCGGGCCTCTCGCCACCAGCTGGCAGTCCAACAAGTTCCTGAACCCCAAGGGCGACGGCGCGGTGCTGCCCATTCTGCACCTGAACGGGTACAAGATCTCCAATCCCACCGTGTTCGGCCGCATGACCCGTGAGGAAATCGAGCACTTCTTCCTGGGCTGCTCCTGGAAGCCCTACTTCGTGGAGGGTGACGATCCCATGACGATGCACGCGAAGATGGCCGACACCCTGGACACCGTCATCGAGGAAATTCACGACATCCAGCGCCGCGCCCGCGCAGGGGAAGAGATGGGCCATATCCTGTGGCCCATGATCGTGCTGCGCACCCCCAAGGGCTGGACCGGCCCCAAAGTGGTGGACGGCAAGACCATCGAGGGCACCTTCCGCGCCCATCAGGTCCCCATCGACATCACGGTGGGTACCCCCAACCAGGAAGAACACCTCAAGCAGATCGAGGAATGGCTGCGCAGCTACCATCCCGAGGAACTGTTTGATGAGAACGGCACCCTGATCCCCGAACTGCAGGAACTGGCCCCCAAGGGCGACCGTCGCATTGCGGCCAACCCCCATGCCAACGGCGGCAAGCTGCTGCGGGACCTGCGCACGCCGGACTTCAAGGATTATGCCGTCGATCTGCCCGCCCCCGGCAGCGTCGAGAAGCAGGATATGATCGAACTGGGCGGCTACATCCGCGATCTGTTCAAGCTCAACGCCGATGCCAGGAACTTCCGCATCTTCGGACCGGACGAGACGATGTCCAACCGTCTATACAAGTGCTTCGAGGTCACCAACCGTGACTGGAACTCCACCACGGCGCCCGGCGATGAATTCCTGGCCCAGGACGGCCGTATCATGGACTCGATGCTCTCCGAGCATCTGTGCGAGGGCTGGCTGGAAGGCTATCTGCTCACCGGCCGTCACGGCTTCTTTGCCTCCTACGAGAGCTTCATCCGGGTGGTGGACTCCATGGTGGCCCAGCATGCCAAGTGGCTCAAGGTCTGCAACCAGTTGCCCTGGCGCCAGAGTATCGCATCGCTGAACCTGATCCTCTCCTCCAACGTCTGGCAGCAGGACCACAACGGTTACACCCATCAGGATCCCGGCTTCCTGGATCACATCGCCAATAAGAAGGCCGACGTGGTCCGCCTCTACCTGCCGCCGGATGCCAACTGCCTGCTCTCCTGCTTTGACCACTGCATCCGCAGCCGTGATTATGTGAACGTGCTGGTCACCTCCAAGCATCCCCGGCCCCAGTGGCTGACCATGGAGCAGGCGGTCAAGCACTGCACCCAGGGCGTCGGCATCTGGGAGTGGGCTTCCAACGATGCCGGCCAGGAACCCGACGTGGTCATGGCCTGCTGCGGCGACACCCCCACTCTGGAAACCCTGGCCGCTGTCAGCATCCTGCGCAAGGCCCTGCCGGAACTGAAGATCCGGGTGGTCAACGTGGTGAACCTGATGAAGCTGGAGCCTGCCACCAAACATCCCCACGGTCTCACCGACGCCGACTACGACGCCCTGTTCACAAAGGACAAGCCCATCATCTTTGCGTTCCACGGCTATCCCACCCTCATTCATGAGCTGACCTACGACCGTGCCAACCGTAACCTGAGCGTGCACGGCTACCAGGAGGAAGGCACCATCACCACGCCCTTCGATATGCGCGTGCAGAACGAGGTTGACCGCTTCCACCTGGTCAAGGATGCCATCCAGCATCTGCCCCAGCTGGGCAACCGTGGTGCGTACCTCATCCAGCAGATGAACGACAAGCTGGTGGAACACAAGAACTACATCCACGAAGTGGGCCAGGACCTGCCCGAGATCCTGGACTGGAAGTGGGAGTCCTGAGCCAAGCGGCCTCCCTTGAAAACGCCGACAGCTGAAATTTACAATATAACATCCTGAACCAATAACCGCGCCGGGTAAGATAAAACCGGCGCGGTTTTATGTTTCGTGATTTGGATCACTGTAAGTATAAATAACTGCCCAGGGGGGCGAACGGACAAGATTTTTAAATCACTCAAGTATGGAAAATAATTTGAAGCGAGAAACATTTTCAAGGATGGCAACGTGAAAAATCTGATAAACAAGAAATTGACGGATAAAGATGAGATCAGATCAGCATGGGTACTATGTCTATTTTGTCAGGCGAAAACTAATACTAAAATACTTGATGATTCTATTCTTCTTCGTTTTCCGCTCTACTGCCCCCGATGCAAAAAGGAAATGAAGGTAGATGTCATCCAAGGAATAATTTATTTCTGTTCTCAGTAAAAGAAGCAAAAGGTAAGACCCGCTTTTCGAATGTGTGAAAAACGGGTCTTTCTTTATACGGTCTGAACCTCACCAACCGAGTCTTTTTTTCTGGTGTGAATTAAGATTTCACGGTTAATGGAAAGCAGCATCTCAAGTTTATCTTGTGTACAAGTGTCGATTAAATGATGAAATTGTTCCTGCAGATTAGAGGTGTCTCCATGCCCAGGGAAGAAAACATCGTTGACATTGATGCCTAAGCAACGGAACAGTAAATAGATGGATTCGAATTCTGGGTTGGCAATACCACGTTCAATATTGGAAATTGATTTTCCTGTGACACCGATGTGTTCTGCTAACTCGTCCTGCGTCAAGCCGTGAGCGATACGCGCAGCTTGAACAATAGATGCGAGATTTTCGGAAAATTCGTACAATTCTGTTCACCCCAAAATAAGCACTTTCGATATTTTACGAGTTACGAATATATTGTATAGGTGTCGAAAATAGAGTTGAACGAATTATATTTCTATATTTATTAGAAAAATAATTACATGAAAGAAGAAAGGTGGCTGTGACAAAACATTTTGTTTTACAAGAAATCATTAAACTAATAAACATTTTTACCTGATGTCTTTACTCATTCGAGTGTGGCAATAGAAAAATATTTCTACCTTGCCTTCAAGAGCAGAAAAAGGGTACATGATTATACCTGTTTTTCTGCTCTTTTTGCTTTTGTACGAAACTGTCGTTCGCCACCGTAATGAACTTTTCCTGAATCAAAAGGAAAGGTGATGTGTGAACGTGAAAATTTATTTTTTAAATAGTAAGGTTTATTTCCTATTTAACCATTACGATAGAGACAGGGCAAAGGAAGGGAGGTGGTGCGATGGATGCAATGGAGCGTCGATGCCAGATCATTGAAATCCTTTGCGATGCAAAAATGTGTGTTAAAATGCGCGATCTGGCTTCCCGGTTCAATGTGTCCGTTCGCACCATTCGAACTGATGTGGATGTACTCTCGACTACATATCCGATTGAAACGACACGGGGGCGATATAACGGAGGAATCAGCTTTATAGAAGGATATAGTCCGAAAAGTCCCCGACTGACTTTGGTGCAGCGAGATTTTCTATATCGAATTATGAAACAACTATCGAAGTCTGATCAGGAAATAGTGCAGAGCATCCTCCACGATTTTGCCTTTATGCAGTAGTACTGCCTGAACCTTGACAACTGAATCCCCAGCACGGAGGTGCGTTCCCGGTGCAGGAAGCGTGATCGGAGAAGCGCCATGACGTACAAGCTCATACCCGGCAAGGTGGCGAGATTGTACCGAGCAATCCATTCTACTGAAAAAGCAGCGAGAGCTGCTTCGCCATGATCTGCATGGGAGATAATGATACCCTGTTTGCCCCGCACGTCAGACGGGGTGGCCGACCTTGGGTTGCAATCCTTAGACCTCTGGAACGCCAGTGAAGGCTGCGCAAGCGGCTGCCTAACGAAAGTGAACCGTGTTCCCAACTGCCAGGGGGGGGCGAGCGGCAAATATGGCATTTCTGTATATTACTCTTTTTTGCCGAACATCAACAACCCCATGTGTTGATGTCGAACCCGTGCGGCGCAGTGCAGACCGCTGCGCCGCACTATTTTGCCATCAACCAAGGAGATGATCTTATTGACTAATCCAGAAACCGGATACGAGAAAGCCCACCGACAAGCAGAGCAGATATTCCGGGAAGTGTTTTCGGCCAGAGGGATGAACGTACGCGAAGGCCGGATACGATTGTGCCATGCGATGCTGGATACCTTGTTTGGCAGGAATGTGGCCCTGTGTGACGCCGGTGTGGGTCTGGGCAAGACCTATGCCTATCTGGTCGCCTGCATTTTATGGCAGCTGCAAAAGCCGAGTCCAATGCAGCGGCCGGTGGTGATCTCCACGGCCAGCATCACGCTGCAGAATGCAATTTTGGAAGAATACATACCGTTTTTATCCGATGCATTAATACAAAATGGATATATTCAAGCCCCGGTTTGTGCCGTGCTGCGAAAAGGAAAGGAACGCTTCGTTTGCGATGTGCGTTTGCTGATTCGTCAAAAGCAGATTACGGCAAGGGGAAAACGTTTCCGCAAGCGGGCCACCGCGCTGCAGGAAGCTAGGCAATGCCTGGACCTTGACCGACTGCCGAACCTGCCTCGCCATGAGCGCCGCCTGATCTGTGTGCCGAGTCGGTGCGGCCGCAGCTGCATCGCACATATGGACTGCCGCTACCGACAATATCTGAAAGCATCCAACGGGCCTTCGGTCACGATCCAGGTTTGCAATCACAATTACCTGCTGGCAGACGCGGCTCATCGGAAAAACGGTTGGACGCCGCTTTTGAAGGATTACCAGGCTTTGGTGATCGACGAAGCGTACAAGCTACCGGAAACCGTACGACAGATGAACACCCGGCGGATCTGTTCAGCAGAGTTGCTCGCCTATGAAAAACTGCTGACAGCCGGTCATTGTGGGCTGAGCGCGCAGAAACTTCGAGCCGTCACCCGGGAATTCCTCGCGCCATTTGCGCCGCCGAAAACGAAAGCAGAACGGGCAATACCGCTGAAACAGACAAAGGCCGGAACCGCGGCGCTCCAGCATCTGGACAAAGCAATCGGCGAAATTCTGAAACAGAGGCCCGAAGCAATGCCCCGAGGACTGCGCGGAAAACTAAGCGCAGTACAGCAGCTGGCAGAACTTCGTGAATGGGCCAATTGCAATGGGTACTGTATAGTTGGCCAAAGCTGCGAATGTACCAAGGACAATTCCTTTTGGCGGCCCGTTTTATTTTCCATGCTCCGGGCCGTGCGCAGGGGCGATGTCGATGCCGTGGCAGTAACAAGGCTCTCTCGATTTGCCCGTAAGAGAAGCAAACTTTGCAAGATCCTTGCCGAATTACAGGCAAGCGATGTGACGCTGATCACCACTGACGTAAGTTTGCGGTATCAGTTATATCTTTATGGTCTGGATTGTGTGATTGCAGATTGCCCGAAAGGAAGGAACCGGTGTGCAGGAATACATACAGCAGATGCCTGATGGCCGTACTCGGATACAACGGGAAGTAGAGGGGGCTCCGTTACCATATACTTTTCGGAAAAAGACGATGAAGATACACTTGAAAAAGTAAAATCCATGATTATGGATGCCTATGCAGAGAGAAAACACCGTGAGGGTAAACCGTCAAATTCCGGCCCGCAATAAGACAGGGATTTCTCCGTTTTGGTGATAGCTTTCCTGTCCCGGAATGAGTATTGTTGGGATAGGCAAATAACCCATACTAAGAGAATGCGAGAGGAACAAAAATGACATTTTGGGACCAACATGGGCAGGAAGTGGAGATCTCGCAGGCAGATCAGAAGTGGTTAGATGATTCGTATTTTATGACCCAACAGATGCGGTTGGAGGTCGATGCACCACGGGCGGCCCTGTCCTATCGAGTTTCCACGAAAGGACAGGTGGACCACGACGATATCCCTATGCAGAAGATCGCCTGTCGGAAGTTCGCCCAGGAGCATGGCTGGCGTGTGGTACTGGAAAAAGCCGAGAAGGGAATCTCGGGTTCCAAAGTTTCCGCCAGTAAGCGGGATGTGATTCAGGAACTGCGCAGCGAAGCGGGCAAGGGAAACTTCGATATCCTTCTTGTGTATATGTTTGACCGGCTGGGACGCATCGAGAGTGAAACGCCGTTTGTACTGGAATGGTTCGTCCAGCACGGCATCCAGATGTGGAGCACCCACGAAGGCCGGCAGCGTATCGAAAGTCACGGCGACAAGCTCATGAACTATATCCGGTTCTGGCAGGCGGCAGGGGAAAGCGAAAAGACTTCCATGCGAACCAGGGACCGCATCCGTCAGATCGTTTCCAGCGGGCATTTCGCAGGAGGTTTTGTCCCTTATGGATACCGTGCTATTAATAAAGGTAGAGTCAACAAGAGAGACCAGCCCGTAAAGGATCTGGAAATCAATCCGGATGAAGCGGAATGGGTCCGGGAAGTGTTTATGAAAGTGGCGGAAGAAGGTGCCAGTGGATATGCCATGGCACAGATGCTGAACTAACGAGGACTGCGTACCCGCCAGGGGGCGGAGTTCCAGTCTTCCAACATCAAGAGAATGATTCAGCATGAAGGCTATACTGGATATATCATTACTAAGGCGGCAAGATCGGAGTTTATGCCGCAGCTGCAGATCATTGATGAGGCTTTGTTCGCCAAGGCCAACGAGATGATCAGCAAGAGAAGCAAAAAGGCACTGAAAGATAAAAATGCTGCCCAAAAGAGCAGCAATCCAACATTATTGGCCGGCATCATAGTCTGCGCACATTGCGGGGCGAAGATGTCGGCCTTCTTGCATACAGATCGATATAAACTGGCCGATGGGAGTATCCGGGAAAAGGTGCAGGCAAAGTACAACTGCTACCAGCGCGGCCAGCACCTGCGGCAATGTGATGGTCAGTCACTTTATCTGGCAGAGCGGGTAGACAGAATTGTGCTTACTTACGCCGATGAACTGTTCCGCAAAATTAAGAGCGAGCCTTATGATAAGAGCATCGAGCAGAAGATTCGTCAGCAAGAAGCAAACCATAATAGAAAAAAGCAGGCTGCCGAGAAGAAAATCAAGGCAGCCCAGTACAAGCAACAACGCTATGAGGATGAAGTGTTGAAATGTCTGGAAGGGGAGAGCGCCTTCTCGCAGGAGATGCTGGCCCGGCTGATTACGCAGGCAGAGGCAGAAGTCAGACAGGCAAAAGATGAATACGCGGCCTTGCTGCAGAACAATGATGACCGAACTACAGTGCAACAGATTCGTAGCTGCTACGATGAGTTCCTTTGGTTGGGCCAATGAATTTGATCTTGCTACGGTCGAAAGAAAAAGAGTCATCCTGGCGCAGCTGTTCGAAAAGGTGGAGGTTGGAAAAGGATACAAGATTACAATCCATGTGCGAGGAACTTATAAGCAGTTTTTGGGAGAAGAACTACATGGGGAATTTTAACTACACCATTAGTATTGGTCAGTTGGGAGAGCAGCTGACTCTTAATCAGCGGGTCACGGGTATGCGAAGCTGAGCGCCGCCAGTGGCGGAGAAAGCGAAGCGGAGCATTGGGCAGTGCCGCAGAGCAGTGCAAGCGGCGAAAGTCCGCGCCGCAATGCGACACGGTACAACCGGGACGGCGGAAAGCTGAGCGCCGCCAGTGGCGGAGAAAGCGAAGCGGAGCATTGGGCAGTGCCGCAGAGCAATGCAAGCGGCGGTGCGACACGGAGTCACTGAAAGTTTGTTCTTAATAGTTAGATTTATTAAAATAGTGTAATAAGGAGCTAGTATGAAAACCTTATATTTGATTGGCGGCACCATGGGAGTGGGGAAAACTGCCGTAAGCCATCAATTGAAAATGCAATTAGATAACAGTGTATTCTTAGATGGGGATTGGTGCTGGGATGCACACCCTTTTCAAGTGACTGAGGAAACAAAAGAAATGGTGTTAAATAATATCTGCACCATTTTAAATAACTTTTTGCAATGTTCTGTATATGAAAATATTATCTTTTGTTGGGTGATGCACGAACAATCGATCATTGATACTATTTTGGCGCGTTTAAATCCAGCCGACTGCCGTGTTATTCCGATATCGCTAATTTGTTCAAAAGAAAAATTAGTACAGCGTTTGGAACAAGATGTGGCTGCGGGTGTGCGCACTGATGATGTGATTCAACGGAGTGTAGAACGCATTGGACTGTATCAAAATTTGAATACCATAAAAATTGATACTTCGGATAAAAGTGTAGCTGCAATTGTAAAAGAAATTGCAGCGCTATAAAGCAGTATCTCGAATGCAGAAAGCCGGAAGCTTTGAAGTTGCTTCATCTTCAAGGGTTCCGGCTTTTTGTTTGATGTTCTTTAATGTTCGCCGCGCATATCATCCACAACTTGCTGGATATGTGCCACATGCTCGATAGAAAGACCAGTGACGTCAAGCACTTGGCGATTGTCCAAACATAAAAGATAGTCGGTAGATACGAGAAAAGCCGCGCTATCATTACCAGCATATCGACTGACGGCTGAATATTATTATTTTCCCAATTTGAAACACTTTGCGTTGTGACACCCAGGAGCTTTGCCATCTGGACTTGGCTGAGGGTCCGGGCGGTACGCAGTTCTTTGATTCTAGTATTTAACATTTGGCACTCCAAAATTAAAAGATTACAATACTATTGTATCTGTTTGCTGACAATATAAAAATACTATGGTATTTTAATGGTGGACAGCATAGGCGATCTTTATATTGAAGAAAGAGGTTAAAAGCATTTTCGCCCTTTTTCAGAAAATGCTCACGCTTTCTTATTTTTTCCAAACAATTTAAAATTTTTTCTCATGAAAAACCGCCCCATTTTGTGTGTTGACGCACGCAAGGTGGAGCGGTCTTTTTTCCTTTGTGAAACAGCAGTGCAAGAAACGGCGTCAAAGTGTCTTTGCGCATCGGCAAAAGCCCCCGATGCAAAAGAGGATTTACTTTCCTTTCGGCACTTCCCTTTGCTATAATGAACACAAGAAAAGAAATCGAAGCTTTTATTGCAAGGGAGGGCTGCCGGAATGAATATTGGCAATCAAATATCCGCTATCCGCAAGGAATATCAATTGACGCAGGAGAAATTCGGGGAGCTGTTTCACGTCACCCGGCAAACGGTTTCCAACTGGGAAAATGAAGTTTCCCAAAGTTAAAGATACCACATCAATCCCACNNNGACTTTTGCTCAACCGATACAGCCGGAGGGCTG
>JFBN01561387.1_pt1 | contig 10940 bp, 9 predicted proteins | sample 768741 | NCBI WGS metagenome assembly JFBN01 (sample SAMN01983846, study PRJNA193217) | chicken gut metagenome | biome: terrestrial biome; isolation source: ceca of Broiler chicken | host: Gallus gallus | place: United Kingdom: England | collected 2010-09-07
GTACGGATTTTTCGTTGCTTTTCACAGCCGAAAAAGTGTGCAATCTTTCGGTTTTCATGAAATCTTCCTGCGCCGCTTCTGACTTCTAATCTCTGTATTCTGATCTCTATCCGCGGGCGGGCGCAGAAATCCTCCGGATTCCGGCACCCTTTTGTCCGCTATGCGGACATTTCCCCTAACAGGGGAATCACCCGCCCCTACAGGACTGTACGGATTTTTCTTTGCTTTTCGTAGCCGAAAAAGCGCGCAATCTTTCGGTTTTCATAAAAACTTCCTGCGCCGTTTCTGATTTCTGATTTCTAACTTCTGACCTCTGATCGAAGCCCCGCCCCTACAACAGGAAACAACCAATTTTCAGCACAGCCACGGCTTTGCTGAACCTTTCCCATATTATCTCTGACCTCTACCATCTGTATTCTGACTTCCGATTCGCCCATCCAGCGTCCAGAATCCAGAATATAGTATCTGGAATCTGGAATCGCTCGGACTTTTACAAAAAAATTACGGCGAAATTCAGAAAGTTTTAACGATTTGGCGGTTGAGAATTTTCATAGCGTGGGTTATAATAACTACATATTGGAAAATTGCGCGCACTGCGCTTGGAAAGAAAGGAAGAGTCCTATGTTATTTTCACAGGATATTGGGATCGACCTCGGCACCGCCAATACCCTTGTTTTCGTTAAAGGCAAGGGCATTGTGATCCGTGAGCCCTCGGTCGTTGCGGTGGACGTGAGCGCCTACCCGCAGAAGGTCGTCGCCGTCGGCGACAAGGCGAAACAGATGATCGGCAGAACGCCCGGCTCCATCACGGCGGTGCGCCCCTTGAAGGACGGCGTTATCGCTGACTTTGAGATCACCTCGGACATGCTCAAGGAATTCATCCGCATGGCGATCAACAAATCCCCGTTCTCGAAAGCGCGCGTGCTCATCTGCATCCCCTCGGGCGTCACGGAGGTGGAGCGCAAGGCGGTGCACGACGCGGCGCGTTCGGCGGGCGCGAAGTATGTCAGCCTCATCGAAGAACCCATGGCGGCAGCAATCGGCGCGGGGCTGCCCGTTTCCGAAGCGGTCGGCTCCATGGTCGTGGACATCGGCGGCGGTACCAGCGAAGTCGCGGTCATTTCGTTCGGCGACATCGTCACCGCGCAGTCCGCGCGCGTGGCGGGCGACAATTTTGACGAATCCATCATCGCCTATATCCGCAAAAAGCACAACCTGCTGATCGGCGAGCGCACGGCGGAGGATATCAAGATCAAGATCGGCTCTGCTTACCCCTACGACGGCGAGGGCGCTATGGACGTCAAGGGCAGGAACCTGCTCGACGGCCTGCCGAAGAACATTGAGATCACCTCCGAAGAGGTGCGCGAGGCGCTTTCCGACCCGGTCAACCAGATCCTTGACACCATCCGTTCGACGCTCGAGAAGACCCCGCCCGAGCTTTCCGCCGACATCATCGACCGCGGCATCATGCTCACGGGCGGCGGCGCGCTGCTGCGCGGGCTCGACAAGCTGATCTCCATTGAGACGAAGATCCCCGTGCACGTCGCGGAAAATCCGCTGGACTGCGTGGTGGACGGCTGCGGCAAGTGCCTGGAGAACGACGCCGTGCTTGCCGTGACCGGCAAACGGAACTACGACTAAGAAAAAGATCAGATTTCAGCGGTCAGCTTTCAGAAATTAGAAGTTAAAAGGCAGAAGCGGTACGGTCGGTTCTGTAAAAACCGAATGATGGTATATTTCTTTCGGCTGCGAAAACAATTAAGATTTTGCTGAAATCCCGTAGGGGCGGGGCTTAAGCGCCCGCCCGAGCAAAGTGCGGATAGAAAAGAATTTACGGTGTTGATAAAAATCGCAATTCTGTTTTTCGCCGCAACCGATTACAAAATCCAACCTCCCTACGGGCGGGCGCGGAGACCCGCCCCTACCACTACAGATTTTATTTTTTCTACGCAGCCGCGGCTGCGTGGAAAACCGCCCATACCATCTCTGACATCTAACCTCTGCATTCTGAATTCTGTTCCGCCCGCCCCTACCGCTTCAGACTTTATTTTTTCAGTACGCGTGGCTTTGCGGCCCCCTGCCGGTATAGTTTCTGACCTCTAACATCTGTATTCTGCCCTCTGCTTTTGTCCGTCTGCGTAAAGGAGAAGTATGCGTAATTTTTTCAGAAGCACTGCTTTTAAAATTCTGCTTGCCGCTGTTGTGGTGCTGCTTGCGTGCGTCATCGCCGCGGCGGCGTTTTCCGGCGGCACCTCCGTGCTGACGTCTGCGGTGAGCACGGTGCTCTCGCCCTTGGAGCGCGCCTGCACCTACATAGCGGACAAGGTGGGTGACGCGGCGGGCGGCTTCGTTTCGGCGGGCGCGTACCGCGACCGCGTAGAGGAGCTTGAAAATCAGATCGCCGAATACCAGGGGATGCTTGTGGACTACGAGGAGCTGCAGCGCCGGGTAGAAAGCTATGAAAACTTCCTTGGGGTCAAGGAGGAGAACCCAGACTTTCAATTCGTCGCGGGCACGCTCATCGGGCGCGACGCCGCCGATGTGTTCGGGTCGTTCACTTTAAGCTGCGGCGAGACCGACGGCGTTTCCGTCGGCGACCCGGTCATCAGCGGCGAATATCTGATCGGCATCGTGTCCGAGGTCGCCCCCACCACCTGCGTGGTGCTGTCCATCTGCGACCCGAAGGTGAGCGCTGCCGCATATGAGATCCGCACGGGCGAGACGGGCTATACCGAAACGACCTCTGCACTTGCTGCCGAAGGGCTGGTGAAGCTCACGGGGCTGTCGCAGAGCACCACCGTCGCCCCGGGCGGGATCGTCTGCACCTCCGGCGTGGGCGGCGTGTTCCCGCGCAACCTTATCATCGGTACGGTCACACAGGTGTATCAGGAGGAGGGCGACGTCTCCTACTGTGCCGAGATCCGGCCCGGCGTAGACATCGGCGAGGTGCAGGACGCCTTTGTTATCACGGATTTTGAGGGGAAAGGCGATGCGTAAGCGGACAAGGATCTTGCTATTGCGCCGCGCGATCTTCGCGCTGCTGATCTTAGGCGCGCACCTGCTGCAAAATACGCCCGGCGCGTTCCCGTCGGTGTGCGGCGTGCGGGCGTTTTTCCTTTTGTCGCTGACGGTTTGCCTGGGGCTTTTTGAACGCGAGGTCGCCGGCGCGCTGTTCGGCGCGTTTGCAGGCATCCTTTGGGACAGTGTCTCGCCCCTGGGCGACGGGTTCCACGCGCTGTTGTTTATGCTCATCGGCGCGGCGTGCGGCATCCTCATCAACACGATCATGCGCAACAACCTGATCACCGCCATGCTGCTGTCGGTGCTCGCGCACGTTTTGTATGTATCTTTGTATGTGATCTTTTTTGTGGTCGCCGAGGGCGTGGACAGCGCCGGCTGGCTGTATGTACGCTACTATTTGCCGGCGGTCGTGTTTTCCGTTTTGTTTACCCCGCTGTTCTATCTGCTCGTGCGCACAGTCATGCGCCGCACGCGCCTGCCGGAATAGGCGCACGGCAGAAGCTGAAAAGGAGTCCCCCATGAAAGAAAAAAGCCTGCGGCTGCGCACCATGGCGTTTATCGTTGCCATCGTGCTGTTTTTCTCCGTGTTTTTAGTGGAGCTGTTCCGCGTGCAGGTCGTCAACGCCGGCGAGTATTCCACCGACGGCGTCGCGCTCAATTCCGTGGACAGCACCATTGAAGCGGCGCGCGGCGAGATCCTCGACTGCAACGGCGTGCCGCTTGTTACGAATGAGCAGGTCAACACGATCGTGCTCAACGCCTCGTATTTCCCGCCGACTTCTGAGCAGGAGCGGCGCAACGAGATCTTAGCGGCGCTCATCGCGCTGTGCGAGGAACACGGCGTGGAATGGAACGACGACCTGCCGCTGGAATTTGACGCGAACGGCAACATCCAATACAAGGAAAACGCCGATTCCGATATCGCGTTTTTGAAATCGCGCGACGTGCTGCATTTGAACTCTTACGCCACGGCGCAAAACTGCTTCGACGCGCTGGTCGAGAAATTTAAATTGCAGGATTACGATCCGCAGACGGCGCGCAAGATCGGCTCTGTGTGCTACTCGCTCAAGCGCATCTCGTTCTCGGCGGTGAACCCTTTTACTTTCGCAGACGAGGTCTCGACCGAGGTCGCCGCGATCATCAAGGAAAACAGCGCGACGTATGTCGGCGTGGATATTGAAGTCACGACGCGCCGCAGCTACACGGACGGCACCATTGCCCCGCACATCATCGGGGTGACGGGGTCGCTCGACGCCGAGGAATATGCAGCGCTTTCCGAAGAATACAAAACGGCGTCCGCCGACGAGTCGCTGACCGACGCCGAACGGCAGACGCTGTCCTTACGCGCCTACGCCATGGACGACACCATCGGCAAATTCGGCATCGAAAGCGCCATGGAGGATTATCTGCGCGGGACGAACGGCGTCATGACCACAACGACCGACGCAGACGGCAATAAGACCTCCGAGATCACCACAGCGCCCGAAGCGGGCAACGCCGTGATCCTGACGATCGATTCGGGGCTGCAAAAGCAGGTGCAGGACGCGCTTGCGGCGTTCGTGGAGGAGTACCGTGACAAGGAATCCATCCCTGCGGTCGGCTCTGCGGTGGTCATCGACGTGAAAACGGGCGGGGTGCTCGCCTGCGCGACCTACCCGAGCTACGACCTTTCGACCTATTACGACAATTACGCGGCGCTTGCGGCAGATACGGATTCGCCGCTGTGGAACCGCGCGCTGCTTTCGACCTACGCGCCCGGCTCCACGATGAAGCCTGCCATCGCCGTTGCGGGCTTAGAGGAGGGCGTCATCACCGAGACCTCCACCTTCCGCTGCACGCGGTACTATACCTATTTCACGGATACCGTCTTCCGCTGCACCGGTTATCACGGCAGCATTGACGTCAAAGAGGCGCTCAACCAGTCCTGCAACATCTTTTTCTATGAGACGGGCAGGCTTTTGGGGATCGAGCGCATGAACGAATACTGCTCGCGCTTCGGGCTCGGGCAGAAGACCGGCGTGGAGGTGGGCGAATCCACGGGCGTGCTCGCCAGCATCGAATACCGCGAATCCCACGGCGGCACCTGGTACCCCGGCGATACCGTGCAGGCGGCGATCGGGCAGTCCGACAACCTGTTCACGCCCATCCAGCTTGCGAACTACGCCGCTGCGCTTGCCACGGGGACGCGCTATCAGGCGCATTTCGTGAAAAGCATCAGGACCGCCGACTATTCCGAGACGATCCTCGAAAACACCGGCACTCTCGCGCAGGAACTGAACGTGTCCGACAACACCCTGCGCATCGTGCGCGAGGGTATGCGCCGCTACGGCGCGCGCGTTTCGGCGCTGCGCAACCTCCCCGTAGCGGTCGCCGCGAAGAGCGGTACGGCGGAATCCAAGGCAAAGGTAGACGGCGACATTGTCGAAGGCTTGAACGGCTTTATGATCTCTTTCGCGCCGTATGAAGACCCCGAGATCGCCGTCGCCGTGGCGATCGAAAACCTGAACAGCGGTACGGCGACGGCCACGCTCGTCGCACAGATCTACGAAGCCTATTTTGCCGCCGCGACACAGTTGGATACCGAGCAGGGCTATAACAGCGTGCTCGGCTGAACCGGAAAGGGGAACGGAGAATGGCAAAACGCATCCTGATATGCTCCGGCAAGGGCGGCGCGGGAAAGTCCACCGCCGCCGTGTGCCTGGCGCATGCCCTGCTTGCGCGCGGGCAGAGGGTGCTGCTCATCGACTGCGACGCGGGGCTGCGCACGCTCGACCTGCTGACGGGTCTCGGCGCCGAGGCTGTATACACTTGGCTGGATGCCGCTGAAAGCGTTTGTGCGCCGTCCGACGCGCTGCTGAAAACCGAGGACGGGCGGCTGGGGCTCTTGCTGCCGCCGCCGGCTGATGCGGCACTGCCGGACGAAACCGCTTTTTCTGCGGTGCTCGGCGCAGTGGAAGGGGATTTTGATTTCTGCCTGCTGGACGCGCCGGCAGGGCTTGCGGGCTTTGTGCCGACGCTTTGCTGCGTTTCGAACGCGGCGGTGGCCGTTGCTACCCCCGACGCGGTCTGTGTGCGCGCCGCATCGGCGCTCGGCGCGCTTTTGTTTGCGCACATTCCCGAACAGGAGGTGCGCTTGCTGCTCAACCGGTTTGATTATTTTCAGCTTCGCGCACACGAGTGCCTGTCGCCGGACAGTGCGGTCACGCAAAGCGGGATGCGTCTTATCGGCGCGATCCCCGACGACCCGCATCTCAGGCGCCTTGCCGAGGGTGACCGCCCGCTTGCGTCCACCCGCGCTGCCTTTGCACGGGTCGCCGCCCGCCTTTTGGGTGAGGACGTGGAATTCAAGGTGAAGAAAGTACGGTGTTAGAGGCTGGATAATAGATACTGGATTCTAGATGCCGGACGCAGGACAGGGAAGTTTTGTGTGAAGCCGTGGAACGCGTAATCCGTAGGGACAGCCCTTGCGGCTGGCCATTTTAGATTTTAGACGTTAGATATTAGATGTTAGACGTGGGGCAGGTGGATTTCACGCATTGCCGCGGCTGTGTAGAAAAGGAAAAAAGCACCTCTTGTAGGGGCGGGGCTGCGCTCAGATGTCAGATATTAGAAATTAGATGTTAGACGTTAGAGATTAGATGCGGTACAGGCGGGTTTCATGTAAAACTGCGGCTTCGCAGAAATAATTTGTTTACAGCTGTAGGGGCGGGTCTCTGTGCCCGCCCGCAAGGAAGTTCGTTTTTATCTTGATTGCGGCGAATAACAGAATTTCGGTTTTCGTAACAAGACGCAGGTTGCGTTTTTCCGCGCTTTGCTCGGGCGGGCGCTTAAGCCCCGCCCCTACAGGGTTCAGCGCAATTTTAATTCCTTTCATAGCCGAAAAACAGTGCTAACTTTCGGTTTCGATGAAACTTTTCTATACGGTTTCTGACCTCTGGCTTCTAACTTCTGATTTCTGAAAGCTGCCCCCTGCTTCGCCTCCAAATTGCACGAATTTGAAAAATTTTGTAAAAAAACGCTAAACAGCAGTTGAAATTTCGGCAAAAGTTTGGTATGCTATATAACGGTGTATTGTTTCGGACCGCAGTTGACGGCATTTCTCCGGCAAACGCGGGTTTTGTGTCTTGAATTTTTGTGAAAGAGAGGAACGCTATGAACATTGCCCTGATGGCGCACGATTCCAAAAAAGAATTGCTCACGCAGTTCTGCATCGCCTACTGCGGGATCCTGTCCCGCCACAACCTCTGCGCGACCGGTACGACGGGCAAGCTGGTCGCGGAAGCGACAGGCTTAAAGATCACACGCTTTCTTAACGGCTCGCAGGGCGGCGATCAGCAGATCGGCGCGCGCATTGCCTGCAACGAGATCGATCTGCTTTTGATTTTCCGTGACCCCTTAAACCCCAAGCCCCACGAACCTAAGGAGAATAATCTGCTGCGCCTTTGCGATGTGCACAATATCCCTGTGGCGACCAATATCGCTACCGCTGAAGCGATCATTCATTCGCTCGAGCGCGGCGACCTCGATTGGCGCGACATCGTCAACCCAAAATAAACCCGGAATACAAGGCGTCCCCCTCCCAAGGGAGGGGGCGCTTCTATCCCATGTAAGGAAGAACGACTATGGCACTTATCACCAACGCGATCAAAGGGACGCTCGACCTGCTCCCGAAAGAGAGCTGCAAAACCCAGTATATCGAAGCGGCTGTGCGCGAGATCGCCGAAAATTACGGCTTTTTAGAAATGCGCACGCCCGTTTTTGAGCACACCGAGCTGTTCCAACGCTCGGTCGGCGAAACGACCGACGTCGTGCAAAAGGAAATGTATACCTTTGAAGACAAGGGCGGGCGCTCCATCACCCTGCGCCCCGAGGGCACGGCGGGCGCGGCGCGCGCTTTTTTAGAGCACGGGCTTTTCAACGACGCCCTGCCGCAGAAGATCTACTATCTGACCTCCTGCTACCGCTACGAAAAGCCGCAGGCGGGCAGATTGCGCGAATTCCACCAGTTCGGCGTGGAATCCTTCGGCGCGGGCACGCCCGCAGCGGATGCGGAGATCATCTCCCTCGCGCACGCGGTGTTCCGCTATCTCGGCGTGCAAAACCTGACGCTTGAGATCAACTCGATCGGCTGCCCGGAATGCAGGAAGAAATTCCAAGAGGCGCTCAAAGCCTATTTTGAGAGCTACCGCGAGCAGCTTTGCGATACCTGCAAATCGAGGCTTGAACGCAACCCCATGCGTATCCTCGACTGCAAAAGCCCCGTCTGCTCCGAAATCGCCGCCGGCGCACCGAAGATCCTCGACTTTTTGTGCGACGACTGCCGCGCCCACTTTGACGCGGTGCAGAAGTATTTGCAGGCGATGGACATTGCATTCACCGTCAACCCGACCATTGTGCGTGGGCTTGACTACTACACGCGCACGGTATTTGAATTTGTTTCGAGCGAGATCGGCGCGCAGGGTACGGTCTGCGGCGGCGGGCGGTACGACGGGCTTTTGGAGGAGCTCGGCGGCAAGCCGATGCCCGCGTGCGGCTTCGGGATGGGGATCGAACGCCTGCTTCTCTTGATGGAAGCGCAGGGCGTGCCGTTCCCCGAGCCGAAGAAATGCGACGTCTATCTTGTCTCCATGGGCGAAGAAGCCGGGCTGAAGGCCGCCGCCCTTGCCGAACAGCTTCGCGAAGAGGGCCTTTCGGCACAGTTCGACACCGTCGGCAGAGGGCTTAAAGCGCAGATGAAATATGCTGACAAGCTCGGCGCGGCATACACCGTTGTGCTCGGCGACGCGGAGCTGGAGAGCCGCCGCGTCAACCTCAAGAACATGCGTGACGGCACGCAGACCGAGCTTTCACTTGATGATTTCGTCGGCGCGTTCCAATCCATCGTCCTTCGCGAGGCGCTCGCGGCGTTGGATACATCGGACTTGGACGAGGCGGATATTTCCACGATTTTAGGGGGCGTGCAAAACTGATGGATACGATGCAAGGGATCAAACGGACGGACTACTGCGGGACGCTTCGCGCGTCCGACATCGGGCGCGAGGTGACCGTGTGCGGCTGGGTGCAGAAGCAGCGGGACTTGGGCGCGCTCATTTTCGTCGACCTGCGCGACCGCACGGGGATCTTACAGCTTGCGTTTACGGAAAGCACGGACCCCGCCGTCATGGAAAAGGCGGGGACGCTTCGCTCGGAATACGTCGTCGCGGCAAAGGGCGTTTTGCGTGAGCGCGCGGCGAAAAACAGCGAGATCCCCACAGGCGACGTGGAATTGGAGGTCTCCGAGCTTCGCATTTTGGGGCTCAGCGACACGCCGCCTTTCGAAATTGTCGAAAACTCGCAGACGGCGGAGCTCACGCGCTTAAAATACCGCTATCTTGACCTGCGCCGCCCCGATCTGCAAAAAAACATTCTGATGCGCCACAGGCTTACGAAGATCACGCGCGACTATTTTGACGAAAACGGGTTTATCGAGATCGAAACGCCGATGCTCATCCGTTCCACGCCGGAGGGCGCGCGCGATTTCCTCGTGCCCTCGCGGCTTCATAAGGGCAGCTTTTACGCCCTGCCGCAGTCCCCGCAGCTTTATAAGCAGCTTTCCATGGTGGCGGGCTTTGACCGCTATATGCAGATCGCGCGCTGCTTCCGCGACGAGGATCTGCGCGCTGACCGCCAGCCGGAATTCACGCAGATCGACCTTGAAATGTCCTTTGTCGATATGGAGGACGTGCTGGAGATCGGCGAAGGGTATATGCGCCGCGTGTTCCGCGAGATGCTCGGGATCGAACTCACGACCCCGCTGCCGCGGCTTACCTATCGTGAGGCGATGGAGCGCTACGGCTCGGACAAGCCCGATACGCGCTACGGGTTGGAACTGGTGGATTTGACCGACATCGCGCGCGAAACGGAGTTTGCCGTGTTCCGCGCCGCAGTGGAAGCGGGCGGCACCGTGCGCGGCATCAATGTCAAGGGCGCGGCATCCAGGCTTTCGCGCAAGGAGATGGACAAGCTCACCGAGTTCGTGCGCGGCATCGGCGCAAAGGGCCTTGCCTGGGCGCGGCTGAACGCAGACGGCACGGCGGCGTCGTTTAGTAAGTTTTTAACTACCGAGCAAATGCAGGCGCTCTGCGGCAAAATGCAAGCCGAAACGGGCGACGCGCTGCTGATCGTTGCCGACGCGAACGAAGCCCTTGCGCTCTCCGTCCTTGGCGCGCTGCGCCAGGAGGTCGCCGCAAAGCTCGACCTTGTGCCGAAAGACCGCTTCGACCTGCTTTGGATCACCGAGTTCCCGTTCTTTGAATACGATGCGGAAACGGGCGAATATGTGGCGATGCACCACCCCTTTACCGCGCCCATGGATGAATGCCTTGCCTATCTCGAGACCGACAAGGCGCGCGTGCGCGCCAAGGCGTATGACCTCGTGCTCAACGGCATCGAGCTTTCGAGCGGCTCCATCCGGATCACGAACCCGCAGCTGCAAAGCCGCATTTTCTCCCTTTTGGGGCTGTCGGATGAGGAGGCCAAGGAAAAATTCGGCTTCCTTTTGGATGCGTTCCGCTACGGTGCGCCCCCGCACGGCGGCATGGGCATCGGGCTTGACCGCCTTTGCATGCAGCTTCTCGGCTGCGCAAGTTTGCGCGATGTCGTCGCTTTCCCGAAGGTGCAGAACGCCTCCGAGCCCATGACCGAATGCCCCTCGCCGGTGGACGAAATGCAGCTTGCCGAATTGGGTCTTGCCGCAAAGGAAACGGAACAGGGCGAATAAACAGATTTGTAAAAATCGAATATTACGCGAACGACCCGAACAGGTTTTTTGTTCGGGTCAAGTTTTGTCGAAAAAGCGTATATAATAGTTTTCGCCCACCTTTTTCAAAAGGTGGCGGGGTCGAGGGGCGGCGCCCCCGTCGCGTCCCGCAGGACGCGAA
>JFBN01561462.1_pt1 | contig 10925 bp, 7 predicted proteins | sample 768741 | NCBI WGS metagenome assembly JFBN01 (sample SAMN01983846, study PRJNA193217) | chicken gut metagenome | biome: terrestrial biome; isolation source: ceca of Broiler chicken | host: Gallus gallus | place: United Kingdom: England | collected 2010-09-07
CCCTTTCGCTTGCCCGCCCTATGTTAGAGGGCAGACCGCTAATTTTCCGTCGGGGTCGTCTCCGGATCCTGGTCCGGAAAAGACGGTTGGTCCAGGGAGTCCGGTTGGATATCCTTCAAGCGGATCTGCGGACTGGTGCGTCCCTGGTATTCATTTTCTTCGATGCAGAAGACCGCCTTGAATCGCTTTCCATCGCTGACCAAGTCTTTCTTCTCGCCCAGGTTGAACCCGATGGCGTCGTACGTGCGGCCGCCCGGTTCGCCGTCGGCTTCCATCAAAGTGAGTTTGAGGTGTTGCCCGCCTTTTCCCACCGCTTTTCCCCAGCCGTTGTCTTTCAAGCCCCGAGCCATGAAGATGGGGGAATTGTTTCCCGGGCCGAACGGGGCAAATTTTTTGAGCGTGCGCAAAAAGTGCGACGTGATCTCCGAAAGGCGGATCTCGGTATCGACTTCGATCACCGGGGTGCGCATTTCCGGCAGGATCGCTTCCCGGGCAATGTCGTTGATGCGCTTTTTGAACGCTTCGAAGTTTTCTTCCTTCAGGGTCAGTCCGGCGGCGTATTTGTGTCCCCCGAATTGTTCGATGATGTCCTGACAGCGTTCGATGGCGTTGTAGATGTCGAAATCGTGCATCGAGCGGGCCGAGGCGGAGATTTGTCCTTCCCCCGTCTTGGTAAAGACCATTGCCGGCCGGTAGAAATGTTCCACCAGGCGGGAGGCGACGATCCCGATCACCCCTTTGTGCCACGAGGGATTGTACACGATGATGCAAAAATCGTCGTCCAGTTTTTTGCCTTCCAGCATTCGCAGGGCTTCTTCGGTCGTAGCCGCGTCGAGTTCCTTGCGTTCGGCGTTGAGCGTATCGATCTCGATGGCGATCTCCTTGGCCACTACGTCGTTGCGGGCTGTGAGCAATTCTACCGCGTGGATGCCCCGGTTGATGCGGCCGGCGGCGTTGATACGCGGGGCGATGACAAAGATCACGTCCGAGATGTTGAATACCCGCTTTTTGGAGAAAATGTTGAATGCCTTGATGCCCGGACAAGGATTGGAATTCAGTTTTTTGAGCCCGAAGTAAGCTAGGATGCGGTTTTCATCGACGATGGGGACGATGTCTGCGCCGATGCTCACCGCCACCAAGTCCAGGTACGAGTTGATCACCGCCTTGTCGTTCCAGCCCTTGCTCTTGCACACTGCCTGGATCAGTTTTACCCCCACGCCGCATCCGCTGAGTTCCTTGAACGGGTAGGGGCAGTCCGGGCGCTTGGGGTCGAGGACCGCTGTGGCAGCCGGCAGGGTGTCCGAAGGGCGGTGGTGGTCGCAGATGATGATGTCGATCCCCTTCTCACGGGCGTATTCGATCTCCTTGTCCGCTTTGATGCCGCAGTCCAGGGCGATGATCAGCCGGCAGTCGTTTTCCCGGGCATAGTCGATGCCTTGGAAAGAGACGCCGTACCCTTCGTTGTTACGGTCGGGGATGTACGTGCGTACCTTGGGATAGAAACGTTTGAAGAAAGAATAGACCATCGACACGGCCGTTGTGCCGTCCACGTCGTAGTCTCCGTATACGAGGATTCCCTCGCGATTGTCCAGCGCATGCTGGATGCGCGAGACCGCCTTGTCCATGTCCTTCATCAGGAATGGATCGTGCAAATCGTTCAGATCCGGATGGAAAAAATTCTTGGCCTGTTCATAGGTCTCGATTCCTCTTTGCACCAGCAGCCTCGCCAAAACCCTCTCCACCTTCAGACTCGCAGCCAGGGCTGCCGTTTGTTCGTCCGATGGTTGAGGTTTCAGACGCCACCTTTTGTCCATTTTTTTTATTTATTTTTTTTCTTTTTTCCTCTTTCGAAAGGTCGGCGCCCCGAACCACCAGTACGAATTCGCCTTTGGGCCCTCGCTGGGAGAAATGCGCCAGTGCCTGCTCCAGAGTCCCCCGGAAGTGTTCCTCGTGCAGTTTGCTGATCTCGCGGCTCACGCACACTTCCCGCTGTGGGCCGAATGCTCCGGCGAGGTCTTCCAAGGTGCGCAGCAATTTGTGGGGAGCCTCGTAGAACACCATCGTGCGCACCTCGTCCTTGAGCTCTTCCAAGCGGGTGGCGCGGCCTTTTTTTACCGGCAAGAATCCCTCGAACACAAAGCGTTCGCAGGGAAGTCCGCTGGCTACCAGTGCCGGGACGAAAGCCGTAGGACCGGGCAGACACTCGACTTCCACTCCTTGACGGATGGCTTGTCGGGCGATGAGAAATCCCGGGTCGGAAATACCCGGGGTGCCGGCGTCGGTGATCAGCGCGATGTTTTGTCCCGCTTGAATCCTTTCGACGAAGGCCTCTGCCGTGCGGTGTTCGTTGAACATGTGGTGGGACTGCATGGGCGTATCGATGCCGAAATGGTGCATCAGTTTGCCCGAAGTCCGGGTGTCCTCGGCCAAAACAAGATCGGCCTCCCGCAGGGTTTCTACCGCGCGGGGGGACATATCGCCCATGTTGCCCACCGGAGTGGGGACCAGATACAGTTTGGCCATCTTGTTTCGCCTGATTTGACATCTTCGGCTTGCCGAAACTCCCTTTTCCTCTGTTTTGCAGGCGGGGAGAAAGTCGGTGTATTTCGCACAGCATGTGCGCGCCGGGTTAATACACAAAGGTACGGTTATTCTTTCGATAACCGTACCTTTTTTTTGTCTTTTTCGTGTCTTGTTGTTCAGGAAAGAGCCTGAAGGGCTTGTCGGATCGTCTCGATCTTGGACAGCGCGTCGGCTTCCTTCTTGCGTTCCATTTCCACCACGGCAGCCGGGGCGGAGTGGACGAAGCGTTCGTTGGACAATTTTTTACGGACACTCGCCAGGAAACCTTCGGTGTACTGAAGTTCCTTTTCCAGTTTTTCCCGTTCCGCTTCCCGGTCGATACGATCGCCCAGCGGGATGAAGTATTCCTGGGTGCGTACCAGGAACGAAACGGCTCCGGCGGGCTTTTCCTCCGCGTGGTCGATCGCGGTCACTCCGGCCAGTTTTTCGACCAGGGTGTCGATGATCAGCGGGCTTTTATCCTGCGTGAGCACCTGCAGCGGGTCTTTGGGCGAGATGCCTTTTTCCTGGCGTACGGCGCGTACCGAGGCGATCAGTTCGGCGGTATAGTCGAAACGGTCGAGTACATCCCGATCTACCGGCCCGGCCACGGGCCAGGGGGCGACGATCAGTGCCTGTTCTTTCGTGCGGGGGGTGATGGCCTGCCACAACTCTTCCGAGATGAAAGGCATGATGGGGTGGATCAGCTTGAGCAAGGCCTCGAAGTGGGCGATCACCCGGCGATAGGTGGCGGCTGCCACGGGCTGGCCGTAAGGCGGTTTGACGGCTTCGAGATACCACGAGCAGAAATCGTCCCAAATGAGTTTGTAGGTAGCCATCAGCGCTTCCGAGAGGCGGAATTCGTCGTACAGAGCGTCGATCTCGGCTACGGCGGCGTTCAGGCGGTTTTCAAACCATAGTTCGGCAGCTTGCGCAGCCGGGGTTTCGGCAGCCGTTTCGTCCTGCTGCCATCCCTGTACCAGACGGAACGCGTTCCAGATCTTGTTGCAGAACCCGGCTCCCTGTTTGCACAGATCGGTGTCGAACGGGAAATCGTTGCCCGCCGGTGCGGTGAGCAGCATCCCGAGCCGGACGGAATCCGCTCCGTATTGCTTCATCAGTTCGATGGGGTCGGGCGAGTTGCCCAGCGATTTGGACATCTTGCGGCCCAGCTTGTCGCGCACCGTGCCGGTAAAGTACACGTGGCGGAAAGGTTTTTCGCCCCGGTACTCATATCCGGCCATGATCATGCGTGCCACCCAGAAGAAAATGATGTCCGGGGCGGTAACCAGGTCGTTGGTCGGGTAGTAGTACTGGATCTCGGGATTGTCCGGACGCAGGACGCCGTCGAAGACGGACATCGGCCACAGCCACGAGGAAAACCACGTGTCGAGCGCATCGGGGTCCTGGGTCAGGTCTGCGGCTTGCAGGGCGGGGTTGCCGGTCTTTTGGCGGGCTTTCTCCACAGCCTGGTCGAGGGTTTCGGCCACTACGAAGTCATTGGCTCCCGTTCCGTAATAATAGGCCGGGATACGATGTCCCCACCACAGTTGGCGCGAGATGCTCCAGTCGTGGACGTTTTCCATCCAGTAGCGGTAGGTGTTCTTGAACTTTTCGGGGACGAAGCGGATCTGGTCGCTCATGACGGCTTCCAGGGCTGGTTTGGCCAAATGCTCCATCTTGAGGAACCATTGCAGCGAGACTTTCGGCTCAATCACCGCTTTGGTGCGTTCGGAGGTGCCCACCTTGTTGGTGTAGGCTTCCACTTTTTCCAACAGATCTTTTTCGGCCAGTTCCTTTTCGATGGCCTTGCGCACTGCGAAACGGTCCATGCCCTGGTAGTGCAGCCCGTATTGGTTGAGGGTGGCGTCGTCGTTGAAGATGTCGATGACCTCCAGTCCGTATTTGTCGCCCAGCATCTTGTCGTTGACGTCGTGTGCCGGGGTTACCTTCAGGCAGCCGGTACCGAATTCGATGTCCACGTATTCGTCTTCGATCACCGGGATGCTGCGTCCGGCGATGGGCACGATGACGCGTTTGCCGTGAAGGTGCCGGTAGCGCGGGTCGTTCGGGTTGATGCACATGGCCGTATCGCCGAAGATGGTTTCGGGACGGGTGGTGGCCACTACGACATAGTCATCGGTACCTTCCACGTAGTAACGCAGGTAGTACAGTTTGCCTTGTTGTTCGACATAGACCACTTCTTCGTCCGAGACGGTGGTGAGGGCTTCCGGGTCCCAGTTGACCATGCGGTATCCGCGGTAGATGAGCCCCTTGTCGTACAGGTCGACGAATACGTGCGTAACGGCGCGGGACAAGTCCTCGTCCATGGTGAACTTGGTGCGGTCCCAGTCGCAGGAGGCGCCCAGTTTCTTGAGCTGTTGGAGGATGATACCCCCGTGCTCGCGGGTCCAATTCCAGGCGTGTTCCAGGAATTGTTCGCGCGTGAGGTCGGTTTTCTTGATCCCCTGTTCCTTCAGGCGGGCCACCACTTTGGCTTCCGTAGCGATCGAGGCGTGGTCCATGCCCGGTACCCAGCAGGCGTTGTAGCCTTTCATTCGGGCGCGGCGCACCAGAAGGTCCTGGATGGTGTTGTTCATCATGTGGCCCATGTGAAGCACCCCGGTGACGTTCGGCGGGGGAATGACGATGGTGTAGGGTTTACGCGAAGGGTCGACTTCCGAGTGGAAGTAACCGCCTTGCATCCAGTAATCGTACCATTTGTCCTCCAGGTCTTTCGGGTCGTACTTCGAAGGTATGTCCATGTCTTTTCAGGTCTTTTTGCGTTATGTCGGTGTGAAAATTAATCTTTCGGCTCGAAGATGCAAATTTAATCACTTTTGCGTAACTTCGCGCACACATAATGGCATGAAAACGCCCTGCGGAGGAAAAAAACACATTTCCCGGCGCGGGGTCTCGGCCGCTCTCTTATGGTCAGAAAGAAAAAGAAAACGACATCCGATACGAAAAAATCCTCACGCGTGCGGTCTTCGCGCCCGCAGGACGCGAAGACCGCACGTGTAATTGCCGCCGTGGTCGTTGCCCTCGTGCTGGTGATGATCGCCCTGGCGTGCGCTTCCTATCTGTTTACCGGCGCGGGCGACCAGAGTGTCCAGGCCGGCGAACGCTATGCCAACCTGCTGGGCAAGGCCGGTTACTACATCAGTTATGCCCTGATGGACCGCATGGGCATCTCCACCTTTTTTATCCTTGCCGTAGGTTTTGCCATCGCCGCCGTAGTAGCCTTGGACAAACCTTTCTCGCACATCGCCCTGTTCTGTGCCAAGATGATCGGGTGGGGTCTTTGGTTGTCGGTGGTGCTGGCGTATTTCTCGGCCGATTACTCCGGAGCATGGGGATATCGTCTGAACGACCTGTTGCAGGGCTACATCGGCTGGGGACTTCCCATTCTGCTGGCACTGCTGCCCATCGTGTGGGCCATCCTGCACTATGGCATCACCCCAGAGAAACTCAACCAGGTACGGGAACAACGCCTGGCCGAGCAGCAGGCCCGCCGGGAGGAAGCCGCCCGTCTGCAGGAGGAAAAAGAAGCGCAGGACCGGCAGATCGCCCAGTTGGCGCAGCCTCAGGAGTCCACCTCTCCCGCTCAAGAGGAAGCTGAAACCTATGCGGTAGAAGAACAGCAGCAGGAAGACGAACCGGAGGAATCGGAAGAAGAGGAGCCGGAGGAAGTCTCCGACGAACCGCTTCCCTCGTCCCTCTTTCCGGAAGAGGAATATCCGGACGAGGAAGAAGCCCCCGAAGAGGAGCATTACGCCATCGAGGACCGCTGTTCCGACGCATCGTCGGAAGGTCTCCCCGGGGAAGGGGAAACCCTGCACGAACAGGAAGACGGTGTGGAATGCACCATGACGATAGCCTCCCAGGAGAGCGAACTGGACGACGATACGGCTCGCCGTGTGGTGGAGCAGTTCGGCGAATACGACCCCACGCTCGACCTTCCCGGATACGAATTCCCTCCGATCAAGCTCCTGCGCAAGTTCGACAACGAAGGGATCAATGTCGACAAGGAAGAAGTGATCGCCAACCGCCGGCGGATCGTCGAGACGCTCAAGAATTACCACATCGACATTGCGCACATCCATTCCACCATCGGGCCGACCGTTACCCTGTACGAGATCATCCCCGCTCCCGGGGTGAAGGTCTCGAAGATCAAGAACCTCGAAGACGACATCGCTCTCTCGCTCTCGGCCCTGGGGATCCGCATCATCGCCCCCATCCCCGGCAAAGGGACCATCGGCATCGAGGTGCCCAACAAAGAACCTTCGCTGGTGTCGATGAACTCGGTGGTCTCTTCGGTCAAGTTCCAGACCGCCCAGATGGAATTGCCGGTAGCCATCGGCAAGAACATTTCCAACGAAACGGTGGTTTTCGACCTGGCCAAGATGCCGCATTTGCTCATGGCCGGAGCTACCGGACAGGGAAAGTCGGTAGGGCTCAACGCGGTGATCGCCTCGCTGCTCTACAAGAAGCACCCTTCGCAGGTCAAGTTCGTGCTGGTGGACCCCAAGAAGGTGGAGCTGACCCTCTACAACAAGATCGAACGGCACTACCTGGCCAAGTTGCCCGACTCGCAGGAAGCCATCATCACCGATACGACCAAGGTCATCTATACGCTCAATTCCCTGTGCATGGAGATGGACCAGCGGTACGACTTGCTCAAGGATGCGTACGTGCGTAACATCAAGGAGTACAATGCCAAGTTCGTCGCCCGACGCTTGAACCCCGAGAAGGGACACCGCTATCTTCCGTACATCGTCCTGGTGGTGGACGAGTTTGCCGACCTGATCATGACCGCCGGCAAGGAAGTGGAGACCCCCATTGCGCGTTTGGCGCAGTTGGCCCGGGCCGTCGGCATCCACCTGATCATCGCCACCCAGCGTCCTTCGGTCAATGTCATCACGGGACTGATCAAAGCCAACTTCCCGGCACGCATCGCCTTCCGGGTTACCTCCAAGATAGATTCCCGCACCATTCTCGATACTTCGGGGGCCGAGCAGCTCATCGGAAAAGGCGACATGCTGTTCTCGGCCGGCAATGAAATGACGCGCGTGCAATGCGCCTTTATCGATACGCCGGAAGTCGAGGAGATTTGCGATTTTATCGGGGCGCAGAAAGGCTATCCCGATGCGTTCCTGCTGCCCGAGTATTCCGGTGAACGGGACGGCGAAGGAGGTTCGGGCGGAGCTTCGGGCGATCCGATGGAACGCGACCCGAAGTTCGAGGAGGCGGCGCGCATCGTCGTTGCGCTCCAGCAAGGGTCGGCTTCGGTGATCCAGCGCAAGATGGCCATCGGGTTCAACCGGGCGGGACGGATCGTCGATCAGTTGGAGGCTGCGGGGATCATCGGACCGTTCAACGGCTCGAAAGCGCGCGAGGTCCTGGTGCAGGACGAGGCTTCGCTCAACCGGATTCTTTACGGCGATGGGCCGGTGCCGGAGGGAGGAAAGGAAAACATGCCGTTTTAATGCATTGCCCATGAAAAGGATGAAAAATACCATAGCCTACATCTTTCTCCTGCTGCTTGGTGTTGCAGGCGGTCAAGCTTCAGCGCAGGACAATTCGTATGCGCAGCGTCTGCTCGACCGTACGGTGTCCGTGCTGGAATCGATGGCCGACTATCGGGCCGACTTTGTGTACACCTATCCGCAAGCCTCTCCCCAGTCGGGGACGATGTACGCGCGGGGCGACCGTTACCGGGTGGAGACTGACGAGTTTACCTTGTTCAGCGACGGGCAGTACACCTACACGGTGATGGATGCCGAGCAGGAAGTAACCGTGCGCAGTGTTTCCGATCCGGAAGCCTCGGCCTTGGGATCGGTGCAGGCCATCTTGAGGCGCTTTGCCGATACGTTCACCCCGCGGACCGACCGCCGGGAAGGGACGGTGCAGTATCTCCGGCTGATGCCCCGCGAACAGGACAACCCTTCGCAGTACGTGCTGGTAGGTATCGACACCGCCACCGGGATGCCGGTGCGGGTGGAGGACGTGGCGCGGGACGGCTCGCATACCGTGCTGGACATCGTCTCGATCGTGCGCGGGGAAGGGGCGGCCGACTCTCTCTACCGTTTCGATGCAAAGAAATACGAACAGAACGGGTACTACATTGCCCGGCCGTAATTCCGCCACATGAAGATCCTCGACCGATACGTCCTCAAGTCTTTCCTCACGCCGTTCTTCGCCGCATTTTTCGTGGTGCTGCTGGTCTTCGTGTTGCAGGTGCTGTGGCTCTATGCGGACGACATTATCGGCAAGGGGATCGGTTTTCTGCCCATCGCCGAGATGATGATGTACCTCTCGGCCGTGATGGTGCCCATGTCGCTGCCGGTGTCCATCCTGCTGGCCTCGATCATGACTTTCGGCAATCTGTCCGAAAACAGCGAATTGACGGCGTTCAAGGCTTCCGGCATTCCGCTTTCCCGCATCATGCGTTCGCTCATCATCCTGATGATCTTCGTAGCCATCGGGGCTTTTGTGTTTTCCAACAAAGTGATCCCGTACGCCAACTTCAAGTACGAGAACATGATGCTCAACATCATCAACAAAAAACCGGCCTTGAGCATCGAACCGGGGGTGTTTGTTACCTTGTCCGACTTTTCGATCCGGGTGATGGAAAAAACGCCCACCGAAGACCCTCAGCGCGACAGCATCCGCGATGTGTTGATCCACGACCTGCGCTCCCGGGTGGGAGCCACTACCATCATCCGCGCCGAGAGTGGGTCGATCACCACCACGCCCGACAAGCGTTACATGCTCCTTACCCTGTACAACGGCCAGATGTACGACGACGATGTCGAAGCGCGTTTTGTACGCCGTGCGCGCCAGGCAGGCAACAAGTCCACGTTTGTCAAGCAGGTTTTCCCCATCGACATCTCTTCGTTTACCATGGGCGATATTCGTCAGGGGAAAGACGAGAAAGACCGCTATACGATGCTCGACATCGACCAGTTGAACGTGGCCTTGGATTCGCTCAAGGGCAGTTATACGGAGTTTATCCGCAATTCGGCCCGGGATTTCGAGTTGAGAAATTTCTTCATGACCCTTCCTTCGGACAGCATCATGACCGCTTATGCCGAAACGGCACCGGTAAAGACCGATACCCTCCGGGATGTGTTGAGTTATATACGGGGCAATCCGCGCTACAAAATGGTTGAGATTTACCGTTCGGCGGTCGATAAGGTGCGCCAGGCCAACGAGTCGCTTACCGAGACGAAGGTGCGTGCCTTGCGCCATCAGTCGGAGGAGGTCAATAATTACGGTTTGGAGATCCAGCGCAAATACGCTTTGGCCTTCCTGGTGATCGTGCTGTTTTTCGTCGGGGCACCTCTCGGGGCTTTGATCCGCAAAGGCGGCATCGGACTTCCGGTGGTGGTGGCCATATCGATCTTCGTGCTGTACAACATCATCTTTATGTCGGCTGAGCGCATGGGCAAGGAAGGTTCGCTGGATGTGGTGTCGGCGCGGTGGCTGCCTACGTGGATCCTGCTGCCGTTCGGAATATGGCTGACGTATCGCGCGACCAAAGACAAAGTGATCGTCAATCTCGACCCGCTGCTCAACCTTTTCGACCGCCTGTGGGCGAAGGTGCCGCAGAAATACAAGCAAAAAATACGATTGAACAAACGAAAGGAAAAAAATGGAGGAAACCAAACGGATATTCAGTAAGATAGAAGACGCGCTGGAGGATTTCAAATCCGGGCGCATCGTCATCGTGGTAGATGATGCCGACCGGGAGAACGAAGGCGATTTTGTGTGCGCCGCCCAGTGCATAACCGAAGATACGGTCAATTTCATGCTTTCTCGCGGCCGTGGGGTGCTTTGCGCCCCCCTGGCACCCGAGGTTTGCGACCGCCTGGCACTGCCGATGATGGTGCAGGAGAATACCTCGGTGCTCGGCACGCCGTTTACCGTGTCGGTCGATTTGCTCGGTCGGGGATGTACCACCGGCGTATCGACCCACGACCGGGCGGCTACTTTGCGGGCTTTGGCCGATCCGGCGACCCGCCCGGAAGACTTGGGGCGTCCCGGGCATATTTTTGCCTTGCGAGCTCGTCTGGGAGGTGTTTTTGAACGAAATGGACATACCGAAGCGGTGGTCGATATGGCGCGGCTTGCGGGCTTGTATCCCTCCGGTGCGCTGATCGAGGTGATGAACCCTGACGGAACGATGGCGCGCGTGCCCCAGTTGGCAGAGGTAGCTCGGGAGTATGGCTTGAAGATGATCTCGATCGAAGACCTGATCGCTTATCGCCGGAAGGTGGAGGGATGCTGACCGGTTTGTAGCGTCCAAGCGAGCAAGCAAAAGGCCGGAGCCCCCTGGGGCTCCGGCCTTTTGCTTGCTC
>JFBN01304490.1_pt1 | contig 10920 bp, 7 predicted proteins | sample 768741 | NCBI WGS metagenome assembly JFBN01 (sample SAMN01983846, study PRJNA193217) | chicken gut metagenome | biome: terrestrial biome; isolation source: ceca of Broiler chicken | host: Gallus gallus | place: United Kingdom: England | collected 2010-09-07
GCGCCAGTTCGGCCACATACCGCCGCAGAAAGCTCGCCATGACGTCGGGGTCCTCGTCGTCGATGACCGCCAGGACGCCGGGGCAGCCTCCCAGCCCGTAGCGGTTGAACTCCGATCCGTGTTTGAAGTCGGCCAGAGCCACCACCAGCTGGCTGGGGGCATAGCGGGTCAGCGCGCCCAGCACCATGGTATGGGCAAGGCTGGTCTTGCCGCTGTCCACATCGCCGATGCCCAGGGCGTAGGGCTTGCGCTCGGTGAAATCCAGAAAGACGGCGTTGCCCTCCGGGTCCAGGCCCACGGGGATGTGCAGCCCCTGGGTGGAGTCGGCCTGTCCCCACCGGGCGGGCAGGTAGCGGGGCAGCGGGAGAATGCGGGCGGCCTCCTGTTCGGCGGCCAGCTTGCTCACCAGCGCCCGGGCTTTGTCCGCCTGGAAGGCGGGCAGAGCCAGCTTCACCATGGGATGGATGCAGATTTCCTCCCCCTCCGTGCGCAGCACCCGGCAGTTCCGGAAGAAGGCCTGGACCAGCCCCTGCTGTTCCCGCCTTTCCAGCTGGCAGCTGCCTCCCACGGCAGCGATCACATACACGCCGCAGGAACGGCCGTTTTTGACGATGCTGAGCCACCGCTCCGCGTCATGGTCGGGAAGGTTGTCGGTGAGATTGTCCACGAAAAGATAGTGCTCCGCCCCGGTCGGCCCGCTGCCGGCCATTTCGGCCAGAGTTTCCCGGGCAAAGCGGTCGGCGTCCTCGCGGGTACGGAGGATCTGCAGCTTGTCCAGATGGGGCGCAAAGGGAAGCAGGTCGCTGTACAGATAGCCGGTGCCCTCCACGTCCAGGATGGTGACCCGGACCCGGGGCCGGGCCAGCAGGTCCAGAGCCAGGGCGGAAAAGGCCCCGGCCAGGCTCTCCTTGCCCTTTTTCACAAAGATCAGGTTGCTCACCAGCTTGGCCGCGCTGACAGGGAAACGGATGGGCAGGCCCAGCGCCGCAGCCCGGGGCGGGAGGCAGGCCGTTCCCAGGAGGATGCCGTCCTGCCCGCCGCACAGTCCCTCCCCACGCAGCCGGGCCATGCCCTGGCGGCATTTTTCCGTCACCAGCCGGCGGCTGTCCTCCGTCACCCGGTCGACGTATGCCAGTTCCCTGTCCCGAGTGCCCTCTACCGCATGGCGGGCCGTCTGATTGGACAGGCTCAGGCTGCGGCGTTTTTCCTCGCACAGCGCCCGGATGCGCTTTTCCCCCTGGCGGATGTTTTCCCGCAGGCGGATGAGGCAGAGATAGTTCTTTTTGCGGAAGGGGGGAACGACCTTCCCCACCGCTCCGGCCATTTCCTTGGGGATCAGCCCGGCCTCCAGGCGGGCGACCTCCTCCCCCACCTGCCGGAGGGCCTCCTCCATCGCCCGCAGGGTCTGGTCAAAGCCCAGGGCGGCATACTGTTTTGCCGCTTCGGCCGTTTCGGCCCCATCGGGGCGGACCTGGCGGCGCATGTGGTTCAGGCGGGGGTCCTTCACATTGTCCAGGAAGTCGTCGGCGGACCTGGCAATGTCCCCGGCCCGCCGGGCATATGCCTGGAGAAGGTCATTCATATGATCGGTCTTGCCGTTGACCCGTGCCATCCGCTCTTTGTACTCCTGACGGGCCTGGGAACGGGATTCCTCCTCCATTTTCTGAATGAGGGCCCGGGTCTTGCCGTCGGTGTCCAGATTCTGGCCTGCCCGGGCCAGTGCGGTCAGAACTTCGTGAACGGTTGCTTTCATAGCGATTCCCCTTTTTTTCGATTTCGGACGGCCATCAGCCCGTCAGAATCTCCCAGAAGAGCTTCAGGATCTTCCAGACGATCACCACCGGGATGACGAAGGCAGCCACCGGGGGCAAAACGATCAGCAGGAAGACGGTGAGGGTGAGGGAGAAGATGCAGGTGATCCCCGCCCACAAATAGGCGTGAAGATTGTAGTTGTTGAGATCCGCCGCCGAGATTCCGTAGCACAGGGTGGGGATCACGCCCCCGGCCACCAGGGCGAAGGGGGAAATGGTGCTCATCAGATTGCGGAGCAGGCCGGTCAGGTTTTCCGCCTCCACCATGGTGAAGAGGGTGTCCCGGAACATGAAGTAGACGCCGGCGCTCAGCAGAGCCGCCCCGCCCAGGGTGAGGAACCAGTACCAGAACTTGCGCTGCCAGCTGACGGTGTGGACCGGCAGGGTAGCCTGGGGGCGCGTCCGATGGGGTGCGGGCTGGGCCGCCTGGGGGCGGGGCTGAGCCGCCTGGGGCCGGGGCCGGGCCGCCTGGGGCCGGGGCTGTCCGAAGAGGGACAGGTCGTCCAGGCAGATGCCCCCGCCCGGGTCATGGTCATAGATCCGGCCGTCCATTCCCAAATATCTTGCCATGTTCTTCCCCTCCCTTTCAATTTGATTCCATCTTTACTGATGCACGGCTTCCCCGGAGCGTTGCGGGAGAAAATCCTTGAAAATCCCATAACCCGTACTTATTTTTTCTTCTTTTTGTGGCCCAGGCAACAAAAAAGCAGGTCCCCGGCATACTGCCGGGGACCTGCCCTGCGGGAATCTTCTGTTACCGGCACCCGCCGATGTCGCAGGCGCGGTGTTCCACGATCTCCTCCTCCCGCACCGGCGGCTGGCCGATCCAGGCCAGGGCCTCGTCCAGGTCAAAGGTCTTGGCGCCGTCCTCCCGCACAAACAGCGGAATGCCGATGCCCCCTTTCTCCCGCTGGGGTGCGAACAGGGGGTCATGGTCCCGGATGGCCAGGAACTCTTTCAGGTTGGCGGTGTTCTCGGTGATGTCCACATAGTCGGCGGCAAAGCCCCGGCTTTTCTGGATGGCGCGGTAGTTGCGGCAGTCGATGCAGATGGGGGTCCCGTATACTTTCATGGTTTCATTCTCCTTTTTCTGTGGTGGATTCCTCCGGTTTCGGGGCGCGGCCGGGCAGCTGGGCGGGGTCCAGCAGATGGGTCACCCGGTATTCCCGGGGGGAGATGCCGTGGACGTTCTTGAACGCCCGGGAAAAATGCAGCTGGTTGGCATAGCCCACCTGGGCCGCGATCTCCCCGATGGTGCTGCGCGTCTCCTTGAGCAGCTGGGCCGCCGGGCCATGCGGTAGTGCAGCAGATAGGCCTGGGGGCTCTCCCCCACCGCGTCCCGGAACACCTTGCCGAAGTAACTGCGGTTGAGGCCGCACTCGGCGGCCACCTCCTCGATGGAGATGTCCCGCTGGTAGTTCCGCTCAATGAAGGTCAGCGCCTCCCGGATGTAAAAGTCCCGCAGGCGGCGCTCGCTGTTGTGGCGGCGGTCCGCCGACGACTGCACCAGCTGGTCCAGGAACAGGAACCCGTGGGCGATCAGATGCACCGGGCTGGCGTCGCTGTGGTTGACAATGTACATCATCTCGTTTTCCAGCTGGCGGCCCGCCTCGGCGTTCCAGGCAGTGTACACCGGCTTGCGGCTGCTGATGCCCGCCAGGTTCAGGCTCTCGTGGGCGCGCAGGCCGTCAAATTCCAGCCAGGTGTAGACCCAGGGGTCCTCCTCGTCGGCACAGTAGGTGGTGATCTGCCCCGGCACGATGAGAAAGCCGTGGCGGGGGGTGATCTCGTACACCTTCTCGTTGGCGTACAGCTTGCCCCGCCCTGAGATCACATAGTGAAACAGATAATGGTTGCGGGCATAGGGCCCGTAGGATTGGCCGGGGTCGTTGCGCTCCCACCCGAACTGGTAGAGGTTGAGGTCGATGAACCGCTCATCCCGGAAAACGTGAAACTTGAATTTGCGTTCTTCCCTGTGTTCCTGCTCCATATTTGCACCTCCCTCCTGTATTATATACCAAAATGCGTTGCGAGTTCAATAAAAATGGAAGTTTTGATGGAAATTGGTATCTAAAAAGCGGCATTGCGGTATTTATTGAGAGCTTGTCAAATTGTATAATGATCGTGCAATTTGAGGTTCGAAATTGTGCAATGTGCACAATGCACAATTTCAGCGGCTTTTTTCCGTCACTTTGACGGAAGGGCGGCCCTCACCCCTTTTGTCAACACGGCCGACATGACAAACCCGAACGATTGTACCCGAATCAAAGGAGACTGATCATGAAAAAGTTGCATCGTATTGCCACCGGCGCGCTTGCGGCGTTGATGGCAGCCGGACTGGCCGGCTGCGCCGGGGCCGACGACGGCACCGTCAACCTGACCTTTCAGATCTGGGACGTTGCGCAGCGCGATGGCATGCAGGCCATGTGTGATGCCTACACTGCCGAGCATCCCAACGTCCACATCGAGGTCCAGGTCACCAGCTGGGACGAGTACTGGACCAAGCTGGAAGCGGCGGCCATGTCCAACCAGATGCCCGACATCTTCTGGATGCACACCAACGAGATCCTGAAGTATGCCGACTACGGCATGCTGGCCGACTGCTCGGACATTGTGGAGACCGAGCATTTCTCCGACATTTCCCTGGCCAACGCCAGCGGGTCGGACGGCAAGCTCTACGCCGTGCCCAAGGACAAGGACACGGTAGGCCTTGTGTACAACAAGGAAATGTTTGATGAGGCGGGGGTTGCCTACCCCGACGAGAACTGGACCTGGGACGACCTGGTGGATGCCTCCCAGAAGATCTACGACGCCACCGGCAACTACGGCTACATGGCCTACGGCGACGACCAGCTGGGTTACTGGAACTTCGTCTACCAGGCAGGCGGCAGCATCCTGACCGAGGACAAGACCCGGGCCAACTTCCTGGACCCGGCCACCAAGATGGGCATGGAGTTCTACATCGGGCTGCAGAGCTACGACTGGTGCCCCACCCAGACCTACTTTGCCGAGACTTCCCCCGGCACCGCCTTCTTCTCCGAGAAGGGCGCCATGTTCCTTGAGGGTGACTGGAACATCCTGACCGAGCTGCAGAACTACCCCGACATGGTGGGCAAGTGGGATGTGGCGGTCCTGCCCAAGTGCCCCAACCCCGTCAGCGGCGACGGCCGTGCCTCCATCTCCAACGGCCTGAGCTACGCCACCAGCGCCAAGAACAAGCACATGGACATCGTCAAGGACGTGCTGAAGTTCTTCGGCAGCGAGGAAGGCCAGCGCATCCAGGGCGAGAGCGGCGCCGCCATTCCCGCCTACGAGGGCCTGGAGGAAACCTGGGTCAGCGTCTTTGACGACTATCCCATCAACGTCCAGCCTTTCATCGACATGTTCGACTACTGCGTGCAGAGCGTCAACAATGCCGCCCGCCCCGAGTGGAAGACTCCGGTCAGCGACACCCTGTTGAAGATCTACACCGGTGAGCTGGACCTGGATACCGGCCTGCAGACCATGCAGGACATCGTCGATGAGGCCAGTGCCGAATATTACGAGGAGGATGCGTAATGCAAAAGACATCCAAGCTTGCCCGCGACGGTGCCAAGTGGGGCCTCATCATGGTGGCGCCCACCATCATCGGATTGCTGGTGCTGAATATTTATCCCTTCATCCAGGCCATTTACATGAGCTTTTCCAAGTCGCTGCCCTTCGGCATGTTTGAGTTCGAGGGCATCGACAACTACGTGGAGATGTTCCAGAACACCGAATTCTGGAAAGCCACCTGGAACACCATCCTCTTCTGCATCCTGACGGTGCCTGTGGGCATCTTCATCGCTCTGCTGGTGGCGGTGCTGCTCAACAGCAAGATCCGCGGCCGCACCACCTTCCGCGCCATCTTCTTCCTGCCCATGGTCGTGGCCCCCGCCGCCGTCGCCATGGTGTGGAAGTGGATCTTCAACTCCCAGTACGGCATCATCAACAGCATCCTGGGCGCAAACATCGGCTGGCTGACCGATTCCAAACTGGTGCTGCTCACCTGCGCCATCGTCCAGATCTGGTCCAACATCGGCTACGACGCCGTGCTGCTGCTGGCCGGCCTGCAGAACGTCTCCGCCACTTTGTACGAGGCCGCCAACCTGGACGGCGCCTCCAAGGTCAAGCAGTTCTTCTCCATCACCCTGCCCATGGTCTCGCCTACCCTGTTCGTCGTCATGATCATGCGTCTGATGTCCTCCCTCAAGGTCTTTGACCTGATCTACATGATGGTGGACGACGCCAACCCCGCCCTCAACGATGCCCAGAGCCTCATGTCCCTGTTCTACCGCCAGAGCTTCATCGCCGGCGACAAGGGCTACGCCTCCGCCATCGTGGTCTGGACGGTGCTGCTCATCGGCGTCGTGACCATCTTCCAGTTCATCGGACAGAAAAAGTGGGTCAATTACGAGGTGTAAAGTATGAATACAAGCATGAAAAGCAACAAGCAACTTTCCACCGCGCTGACGTATGTGGTTCTGATCCTGGGCAGCATCCTCATGATCTTCCCCTTTGTGTGGATGATCCTGACCGCCTTCAAGACCCAGGCTGAGGCAATGGCCATTCCGCCCCAGATCCTGCCTTCCAACTGGAACTTCGACAACTTCGTCACCGCACTGGCAAGTCTCCCCTTCGTCAACCTGTACGTCAACACCGGCCTGCTCATCCTCTTCCGGGTGCTGTGCGCCGTCATCTTCAGCTCCATGGCGGGCTATGCCTTCGCCAAGCTGGAATTCCCCTGCAAGAACCTGCTGTTCGGCATCGTGCTGGTCCAGATGATGCTGCCCAGCCAGATCTTCATCACCCCCCAGTACCTGATGCTGGCCCATCTCGGCCTGACCAACTCCATCTTCGCCCTGGTGTTCCCGGGCCTGGTCTCCGCCTTCGGCACCTTCTTCCTGCGCCAGACCTACCTGGGCATCCCCAATGAGATCGCCGAAGCCGCCTATCTGGACGGCTGCAACAAGTGGCAGACCTTCACCAAGGTCATGTTCCCCCTGACCGGTTCCAGCATGGCCGCCCTGGGCATCTTCACCGCCGTGTTCGCCTACTCCGACCTGATGTGGCCGCTGATCTGCAACACCGACCTGAACATGATGACCCTGTCCGCCGGCCTGTCCACCCTGAACGGTCAGTATACCACCAACTTCCCCGTGCTGATGGCAGGCAGCCTGCTGGCCATGATCCCCATGGTCATCCTGTACCTGATCTTCCAGCGCAACTTCATCGAAGGCATCGCCATGACCGGCGGCAAGTGATCCTGCTGTTTCCCGCCGCAAGGTAAACCGTAAACGTTTTTCGGCGAACGGCACCCGGCCCGGCGGCCGGGTGCCATTTTTTCGGCATCTGTGGTATAGTAAAGACTGTAATTCTGATAAGTAAGGAGGATGCCCTCCATGAGTATCCAGATCATCCCCGCAAAGAATCTCTTTACCCTGCACACTGCCCATACCAGCTATCAGATGTGGGCGGATGAGCGGGGGATCCTGCATCACCTGTATTACGGCCCGGCCATCGGCGACGACGACCTGCGCCCCACCGAGTTCTATTCCGACTGCGGCTTTTCCCCCAACCCCGCCGGGGTGGAGGTGCGGGACTATTCCCTGGACACCATGAGCCAGGAATACACCGGCTGCGGCGTGGGCGACTACCGCATCTCCTGCCTGAGCGTCTCCAACCCCGACGGCAGCCCTCTGGCCGACCTGCGCTTTGTGGAGGCCAAGCTTTTGCCCGGCAAGTATTCCCTGCCCGGCCTGCCCGCCGCCTTTGACGAGGACGGCGACTGCCAGACCCTGCGGGTGGTGCTGAAGGACCCCGTCACCGCCCTGACCGTCACCCTGCTCTACGGCGTGTACGAGAAGGCCGACGTCATCACCCGGGCGGCCATCCTGGAAAACGGCGGCACCGGCACCATCCGGCTGCACAAGGCGGCCTCCGCCTGCCTGGACCTGCCCTTCGGGGAGTGGGAGCTCATCCACTTCCACGGCCGCCACTGCATGGAGCGCCAGCCCCAGCGGGCGCCGCTGCCCTTCGGCATCCAGACGCTGCGCTCCGCCCGGGGCGCCAGCAGCCACCATCACAATCCCTTTGCCATCCTGGCCGCCCCCCACACCACCGAGGACGCCGGCGACTGCCTGGGCGCCATGCTGGTCTATTCCGGCAACTTCAAGATCGAGTGCGAGGTCAGCCAGCTGCACAGCACCCGTCTCATCGCGGGCATCAGCGACGACGACTTCTGCTGGACGCTGGCCCCCGGCGAGAGCTTCACCACCCCGGAGGTGCTGTTCAGCTACACCACCGGCGGCCTGGGGGAGCTGTCCCGCCAGTATCACCGCTTTTTGCAGCACAGCATCATCCGCAGCCCCTGGAAGAACCGTCCCCGTCCCATCCTCATCAACAACTGGGAAGCCACCTACATGGACTTTGACGGCGAGCGCATCTACAACATCGCCAAGCAGGCCCATGAGCTGGGCGTGGAGATGATGGTGCTGGACGACGGCTGGTTCGGCGAGCGGGCGGACGACACCAGCGGCCTGGGCGACTGGTGGGTCAACGAGGAAAAGCTGGGCTGTTCCCTGTCCGACCTCATCGGCCGCATCCGTGCCCTGGGCATGCGCTTCGGCATCTGGATCGAGCCCGAGATGGTCTGCCGCGGCACCAGGCTCTACGCCGAGCATCCCGACTGGGTGCTGGCTGCCCCCGGCCGCACCCCGGCCACCGGCCGCAGCCAGCTGGTGCTGGACATGGGCCGCAAGGACGTGGTGGACTACCTGTACGGCATCTTCTCGGCCCTTTTGCGGGACAACGACATCTCCTACATCAAGTGGGACATGAACCGCAACATCACCGACCTGTACAGCCACGTCCTCCCCGCCGGCCGCCAGGGCGAGGCCGCCCACCGCTATATGCTGGGCCTCTACGACCTGCTGGACCGCCTGACCGGCGAGTTCCCGGAAGTGCTCTTTGAGTGCAGCGGCGGCGGCGGACGCTTTGACGCAGGCATGCTGCAATACTTCCCCCAGATCTGGTGCAGCGACGATACCGACCCCATCCATCGTCTCAAGATCCAGTACGGCACCTCCTTCGGCTACCCGCCCTGCACCATGGGCAGCCATGTGTCGGCGTCGCCCAACCATCAGAGCGGCCGCCACACCCCGCTGAACACCCGCGCGGTGGTGGCCATGGCCGGAGCCTTCGGCTACGAGCTGGACCTGGGGCTGCTCTCCGAGGAGGAGAAGGCCCAGATCCGCACCCAGGTCGACACCTGCCGCAAGCTCCAGCCCCTGCTCCTCGACGGCCGGTACGACCGCCTCACCGATGCCATGACCGACACCTGCTTCACCGCCTGGCAGCTGACCGCCTCCGACGCCAGCCGCGCGGCGGTCAGCCTGGTGGTGCTCAATCCCCAGGCCAATCCCTGGCCCATTCACATCACCCTCAAGGGCCTGGACCCCGACGCCCATTACCGGGATTCCCGCACGGGCAAGGTGTTCACCGGCGCGGCGCTGTGCCATGCCGGCCTGACGCTGCCCATCCTGTCCGGGGACTACACCGCGGTCCAGATCCTGCTGGAAAGGACGGATACCTGATATGACCAAACAGGAGGAATCCCGCTTTCAGGCCCGGCTGGCCCGCCATCACGACGAGCTGCGCTGGCTGTACATGGAACTGTACGACAACGGCTCCATGTTTGCCGAGCTGTGCGACCAGCTCCACCGCTTTGCCGACGAGCGGCGGCCCGTGCTGAAAAAGCGGGACGCTGCCCGGGAGGCGGAGCCCGACTGGTACAAGCACCGGGATCTGCTGGGTTCCATGCTCTACATCGACAACTTTGCCGGCAACCTGAACGGCGTGCGCAAAAAGCTGGACTATCTGGAGAGCGCCGGGGTGGACTGCATCCACCTGATGCCCTTTCTGGACACGGTGCCCGGCCGCAGCGACGGCGGCTACGCGGTGGCGGATTTCCGCACCGTGCGCCCCGACCTGGGCACCATGGACGACCTGCAGAAGCTGACCGATGCCTGCCACCGGAAAAACATCAACGTCTGCATGGACTTCGTCATGAACCACACCAGCTGCGACCACGAGTGGGCCCGCCGTGCCCGCGCCGGGGACGGCGAGTACATGAGCCGGTATTTCTTCTACGACAACCCATCCATCCCCGCCGAGTACGAAAAGACGGTGCCCCAGGTGTTCCCCACCACGGCGCCGGGCAACTTCACCTACTTTGAGGACTGCGGCTACTGGGTCATGACCACCTTCTACCCCTATCAGTGGGACCTGAACTACCACAACCCCCGGGTGTTCAACGAGATGATGTACAATTTCCTGTTCCTGGCCAACCAGGGCATGGACATCATCCGCATCGACGCGGTGCCCTATATCTGGAAGGAGCTGGGCACCAGCTGCCGCAACCTGGACAAGGTGCACACCATCGTGCGCATGATGCGCATGATCGGGGAGATCGTCTGCCCCAGCGTCATTCTGCTGGGGGAGGTGGTCATGGAGCCGGTGAAGGTGGTGCCTTACTTCGGCACGGTAGACAAACCGGAATGCCATCTTTTGTACAACGTGACCACCATGTGCACCACCTGGCACACCGTCGCCACCCGGGACACCCGGCTGCTGCGGGGCCAGCTGGACAGCGTGGCCGGGCTGCCCAAGCAGTATCTCTTCCTCAACTACCTGCGCTGCCATGACGACATCGGCTGGGGCCTGGATTACCCCGCCCTGCGGCAGTGGGGCATGGAGGAAGTCCCCCACAAAAAATACCTCAACGAGTTTTTCCTGGGCCACACGCCGGGCAGCGTCAGCCGGGGCGAGCTGTACAACGACGACCCCACCACCGGCGACGCCCGCTTCTGCGGCACCACCGCCAGCATGTGCGGCCTGGAAACGGCCCGCACCGACGAGAAGCGGGCCCTGGCCGTCCGCAAGGACCTGACGCTTCACGCCATGATGCTGTTCCAGTCGGGCATTCCCATGCTGTACAGCGGCGACGAGATCGGCCAGCTCAACGACTACTCCTACAAGGACGACCCCGCCCGCGCCGGGGACAGCCGCTATGTCCACCGGGGCAAGCTGC
>JFBN01303967.1_pt1 | contig 10917 bp, 7 predicted proteins | sample 768741 | NCBI WGS metagenome assembly JFBN01 (sample SAMN01983846, study PRJNA193217) | chicken gut metagenome | biome: terrestrial biome; isolation source: ceca of Broiler chicken | host: Gallus gallus | place: United Kingdom: England | collected 2010-09-07
TGAGAGACGAATTAAAGCCGCCTCCATGCCGCTATTTGTGAATTGCGATGAACTCGGCCTTGAGCAGATATTCAGTAATTTAATTAGCAACGCTTTAGACTCTATGGAAGGGTGTTCTTATAAAAGGCTGGATATCGCTATCCGCCAGACCGATAACAAGGTCATTATTACAATTAAAGACAGTGGCGCCGGGTTTGCTCCGCAAGTTATCGATCGCATATTTGAACCTTTTTTTACCACTAAACGCAGAGGAATGGGACTGGGGTTGGCGATCGTCAGCGAAATTGTCCGTAATTCGAACGGTACTCTCCACGCCAGTAATCATCCTGAAGGCGGCGCGGTGATGACATTAACCTGGCCAGAATGGAGAGAAGATCATGGAAAATAATCCTGATGAAATTACAATTATTTATATTGAAGACAGCGACGATGTTCGTTTTGCCTGTGAACAAACGCTTACGTTAGCGGGTTATCGCGTCATTTCCTGTTGCGATACGGAACACAGTCTCCCTTTGATTCAAAGTCTGCAGAATATTATTGTACTAACTGATGTCAGACTACCCGGAATATCGGGACTGGAGCTACTCAATTACATCAGTGAGATGGATAACAAAATTCCAGTTATTTTAATTACCGGGCACGGTGACGTAGAAATGGCCGTTGAAGCAATGCGCAATGGGGCATTTGATTTTATTGAGAAACCCAGCAGTTCAGATAAATTACTTAGCATTATTGCCAGAGCAGTGGAAAAACGACGACTGATTTTAGAGAATCAACAGTTACTGGTGAGTCTGCAACAGGAAAATGGTCCGGTACTGATTGGTCGCAGCCCACAAATACAGCAACTGAGAAAGATGATCCTCAACGTTGCAGATACCGATGCCGATGTGCTTATTTACGGTGAAACAGGCTGTGGCAAAGAAGTTGTCGCCAGAATGTTGCATCACTGGAGCACTCGTCGTCAGGGGCAGTTTGTCGCTTTAAACTGCGCAGGATTACCCGAAACGCTTTTTGAAAGTGAAATATTTGGGCATGAAGCAGGGGCATTTACCGGGGCGGTCAAAAAACGTATCGGTAAAATAGAACATGCGAATGGCGGCACATTATTTCTCGATGAAATAGAGGGGATGCCATCGGGTATGCAAGTCAAACTGCTACGTGTGCTGCAGGAAAGAAGCATCGAAAGATTAGGCGCCAATCAATTAATTCCCGTTAATTGTCGTGTCATCGCCGCCACTAAAGAAGATTTACTACGTCGCAGTGAAGAGCATCTGTTTCGCCTCGATCTCTATTATCGTCTGAATGTAGTCAGTCTGAATATTCCCCCTCTTCGTCAGCGGCGAGAAGATATTCCTGAGCTATTTTACTGGTTCGCCAGTCAGGCGGCGCAAAAATACAATCGCCCCCTACCCGATATTTCTCCTATGTTGCTGGCCTGGCTACAATCACAAAGCTGGCCTGGAAATGTACGTGAACTCAAACATAACGCTGAACGCTTCGTGCTCGGTTTACTGACTCAGCATCAGCCAGTACCGATGACACAGCAAGAAGAAAGCGGCCTTACCGCCTGCCTTGACGCATTCGAGAAAAAGTTAATCGAAGATATGCTACGGCAAACAGAAGGCTAGGTCAGTTTGACTGCGCGGCTATTACAACTGCCGCGCAAGACGTTATACGACAAACTCAACAAGCATCAAATTCAGCCGCAGGTTTATCGTCTGGAATCATCCAGCTAATGCGGATTCTTGTGTATGCAGGCCCAGATTGATGCCTTTACGGGCGTAATGTTCAACCACCCAGGACCAGAATGACACCGGGATCGTAATCATTGTCGCATTGCGTTCCCTATTAGCCGCTTCCGGCATCCCGGGGTAAATCACCGGGTGACCGCCCGGCTGAGGCTGCGTGGCTAATAGATAATCCGCAAAGAACTGCCCTTTCTCCCCCGCCAGATCGGTAAATTGATCAGGATCGAGCACCAAAGCAAAAAGATGATTATGTGCCGATCCATCCGCCTGGTGATCTTCGGCGATCGTGTCGCCACCAGATAAGATCCCCGCCATCATCTCAATCATCAGCGCCAGGCCAAATCCTTTATGCTCACCAAAGGGCAATAACGCACCTGGCGGATTGCTGAATAGCACTCCAGGATCGATACTCGGATTTCCCTGTGCATCGATCAATTGTCCCGGCGCAGCCTGCTTTCCGGCGGACGACATTACCCGTGCTTTATTTAGCGCCATGCTACTGGTGGCAAAATCGACCAGAATCGGCGGACGCCCATCACTGAACGGCCAGGCAAAACAGAAAGGGTTAGTGGTCATACGCGGTTCTGCACCGCCCCACGGGGCGACCAGTGCCGGACGCCCGGTGACGTTACTCATGGCCAGCATCGCCAGGCCTTGATCAGCAACCATTTGCCCGTAATGCCCCATACGCCCTAAATGATGCGCATGGCACAACGTTAACAGGCAAAAACCGCGGTGTTTTGCTTGTTCAATGGCAACATTTACCGCCACTTTTCCCGCATGTTGACCAAAGCCATTGTGGGCATGAAAACGCTGTAAATTACCTTCACTTGTTAAGCATTCCGGGCGGGCATTCGCGGTTACATCGCCACGCGCGATATTTTCCAGATACTTCGGTAGCAGCGTGACGCCGTGGCTGGCAAAGCCATAACGTTCCGCTTCAATCATATGTTCCGCCACATCCTGAGCGATATCGGCATCACAGCCATTCAGTTCCAGCAGCCCGGCAACTAACCAACGCACTTTTTCCACGGCAATTTGTAATGACATCGTTGGTTTCCTCACATCAGACCTAAAATTTTCCACCAGGTGGCGGCAAACAACAGTAACAACAGGTAGCCAATCGCCGTCAGGTACAGCCCGACACGGGTAAACTGGCGCGGCGTGAAGGTATCCGTGCCCATGCAGACCATATTTTGTGGCGCATTAATCGGCAGAATGAAGCCGAAACTAACACTGAAAGCCAGCAAAATAGTCATACCGACCGGGTTAACACCGAGTTCAGGCGGCAGACTACTTAACAGGCTAATCAGGATAGGCAGCAATGCAGCCGTTAGCGCAGTAGCGCTGGCAAAGCCCGGGTGAATGATGATTAAAAAAGCGGCGAGAATCGCGAAGATGGCTAATGATGGCAAGCCGTCGAGACCAAAACCTTTCACCACATAGTTCGCCATCCATGAAGCTGCCTGTGTATCAAGCAGCGTGGACCCCAGGCTGATACCAATACCAAACATCAGCAACGTTCCCCACTGCACACGTTTTTCAACGTCTTTCCAGCTCATAACGCCAATCCCCGGCAGCAGCATAATCGCCAGTCCGGCAAGGGTGACAGAGGTGGTATCAATGCTGTGTAATTTTCCGCCCGTAGACCAAAAGAACAGCAGCAGCAGCGAAATACCGATCAGGCGTTTCTCTTTCCCGGTGGTTGGCCCTAACTCTGCAAGTGCTTTTTTAATGGCTTCGCTACCGCCTTCAACGGCTTCTGTTTCGGGTGGCAATAATTTACGTGCGAGGAAATAGAGGATAACCGACATAGCGAGGCTCCAGGGGGCGCCCGCTAACAGCCAATCCAGCCAACTAACAGAATGCCCGGCGCCGAAAGTTTTATTGATAAAACCGATAGAAAGCAGGTTTTGCGCCGCCGAGGTTTGAATACCAACGTTCCAGATACTGGTCGCCTGGGCGATAACAATCATCATTGATGCCGCTAAACGTGAATGTTTATCTACCTTAAATGCCGCGATGACGCCCATCATAATCGGCACCACACAGGCCGTGCGGGCGGTGGCACTGGGTACGACCAGACTCAGGACGATGGTGACCACAATGGCGCCGATAATAATGCTGCGACTGCTGGCACCTATTTTCGACATGGTAAACAGCGCAATACGTTTATCCAGTCCGGTAATAGTCATGGCCGCGGCGATAAACATTGCCGCCGCCACCAGCGCCAGAGCAGAGTTGGAAAAACCCGACAGAGTCATTTTCAGCGCCTTCGCGGTGCCGAGAATAGTTTCCGGGTGATTCATATCCGGGGCAAAGCCAACCATAAAGATAATCAGTGCGGAAATCACAATTGCACTGGCGGTGTAATCCATCGCTTCGCTGATCCAGACAATAATGGCGAACACCAGAATGGCGATCATATTTTGCCCAGCGACGGGCAATGTATCGCCTAACGGCAGAAGGGTAATAATAATTCCGGCAATGATCGCCAACCACAAGCCGGGGTTAGGAATAATTCGGCGCTTTTGTGGCGCGTCGTTAGATATTGATGACATATTCACCTCATTGTGAAAAATAAAAAACCTGCCGGGCTATTGCAGGAGCTATGCCATCTTTAATTTTTTAATAACACTTTGTTCTTTAATGATTTTATTATTTATTCTTTTTATTTTGTGCGCGGTTTTCCGCACAGTAAATAAAAGGTGATTCCCTTACCACACAGATAAAAAAAGGGAGCGATATGCTCCCTTGATATCCATTTATGGATTATTTAATAACATTCCATAATGTATCGCCAAGTAATGCTGGATTTCGTGTCCATGCCATACCTGCTTTATCGAACGCCCGGAATTTATCCTCCGCACTGCCGCTACCGCCAGAAATAATGGCTCCGGCGTGCCCCATACGTTTTCCTTTTGGTGCAGTAACACCGGCAATATAACCTACGACGGGTTTAATCATTTCATGGCGAATAAATTCTGCAGCGCGTTCTTCTGCATTTCCGCCAATTTCACCAATCATAATTACCGCGTTTGTTTGCGGATCATTTTCGAATAAACGCAGCGCATCAATAAAGTTTGTGCCCGGAACCGGATCGCCGCCAATACCAATACAGGTGGATTGCCCAAGCCCCAGCGCGGTAGTTTGCGCTACGGCTTCGTAGGTTAATGTACCGGAGCGGGAAACAATCCCGATACGCCCAGGTCGGTGGATTTCACCGGGCATAATGCCGATTTTACACTCACCCGGTGTGATGATTCCCGGGCAGTTTGGTCCAATCAGCCGCACATCCGGGTGGCAATCAAGCAGTCGACGTACTCTCACCATATCCAGTGTCGGCACACCTTCGGTAATCACCACAATCAATTTGACGCCAGACTCAATAGCCTCAACGACAGAATCCAGCACAAACGGCGCAGGCACATAAATCACGCTGGCATCGGCCTCTGTTTGTCGCATCGCTTCTTTCATTGAATCAAAAACCGGGCGATCCAGATGCCGTTGCCCGCCCTTACCTGGCGTCACTCCCCCCACAATCTGCGTGCCATACGCAATAGCCTGCTCTGTATGAAATGTGCCGTTTTTCCCGGTAATGCCCTGCACCAGTACCCGCGTGTGTTTGTTGATCAAAACGCTCATCTTAACCTCCTGTTAATTCAGTAACGCAATGATGCGTTTCGCGGCATCATCCAGAGAATCGACGGCTTCTACCGCCAGACCACTTTCTGCCAGTAACCGCTGCCCTTCGGCAGCATTATTACCGGAGAGACGCACCACGACAGGCAGGGTGATGCTGGCCTCATTCAGAGCATGAATAATGGCTCGGGCGATCATGTCACAACGGACAATCCCACCAAAAATATTAACCAGAATGGCTTTCACTTTGCTGTCGGAAACAATCAGCCGAAAGGCTTCACTGACGCGCTCCTGGGTTGCGCCACCGCCAACATCCAGGAAGTTTGCCGGTTGTTCACCGTACAGTTTGATGATGTCCATCGTCGCCATCGCCAGTCCGGCCCCGTTGACCATACAGCCAATGTTACCGTCCAGTGAGACATAGTTAAGATCAAGCTTTGCCGCCTGGCTTTCGCGCGGATCTTCCTGAGTTTCATCGCGTAGCGCCTGGAGTTCCGGGTGGCGATACAGCGCGTTATCATCCAGCGATACTTTCGCGTCTGCGCACATAAATTCACCTGTTTCCCGCAACACCAGCGGATTAATTTCCAGCAGGGCAAAATCCAGTTCGTTAAAGGCTTTCCACGCCTGATTAACCAGACGACTAAAGGCGGCAAATAGCCCGTGTTCCAGTTGCAGAACGGCAAACATTTCGCGGATATGGCAAGGCTGCACGCCTGTCAGTGGATCAATGCTGACGCTGCTGATTTTCTCCGGTGTCTCGTGGGCGACTTTTTCAATCTCCACGCCACCTTCCGGGCTGACAATAAACGTGATCCGCTGGCTTTCACGATCCACCACCATGCCAAAATAGAGTTCCTGGCGTACCGGATAAATGTTTTCGCACAGCAAAATACTGCTGACATATTGTCCTTCTGGCCCGGTCTGATAAGTCACCAGTTGCGACCCCAGCATGTGCTGTGCAAAAGCCTGCGCTTCCGGCAGTTGTTTAAGCACTTTTACGCCGCCAGCTTTACCGCGCCCACCAGCATGAACCTGCGCTTTCAGTACCGCGCCTTTGCTGGGGCAGGCAATATGTTGCCAGGCCTCTGTTAATTGCGAAATCTGTTGAATGGCAATCTCTTTTGGGCACGGCATCCCCATGCCAGCCAGTAGTGCTTTGGCCTGATACTCATGTAAATTCATATATTCCCTCGGTGGTGTGTGTTATCCGTGTAATGCTTTGTTATTCAATGCCATTGCCGCTTCGTGGATGACTTCGCTTAATGTCGGGTGGGCATGGATTGCACAGGCAATATCCTCGCCAGAGGCGCTAAAATTCATCGCCAGCGCAATTTCATTAATCAGTTCCGATGCCTGTGGGCCAACTATCGCGCCACCAAGTACTCGGTCGGTGTGTTTATCGCTGTATAACGTGCAACGCCCACCTTCCTGACCTAATGCTAAGGCGCGACCATTACCTGCAAACAGAGAATTCCCTTTGTTAAAAGCTCTGCCAGAGGCTTTCAGCGAGGCCTCATTTTCTCCTACCCACGCGACTTCCGGTTGCGTGTAAATTACCGAAGGGATCAGCGCGAAATTCACTGGCTCTACCGTCAGTCCGGCAATTTGATCAGCAACCACCACACCTTCGGCCATCGCTTTATGCGCCAGCATCGGCCCCCGCACAACATCGCCAATCGCCCACAACCCTGCTTTTCCGGTACGGCATAAGTTATCGACGGCAATACCGCCACGGTTGTCGGCTTCCAGACCGAGTTGCATGAGATCAACGCCTGAAAGACGTGGTACGCGCCCAATCGCGATAATTAATTTATCGAAACAGCTTTCTTCTTGATTCTCTCCCTGCCGCCAGCGCACATGGACACCGTCATTCCGTTGTTCAATCGCCTCAATCTCAACTGCCAGTTGTATTTTCATCCCACTGGCAATCATTGCTTTACGGACTTCATTGGACAAACGAGCTTCCAGTGCAGGCAAGAACGTTGGCGCCATCTCCAGCAACGTGACGTCTGAGCCGACCCGATTCCACACCGAACCTAATTCCAGACCGATGACTCCAGCGCCAATCACACCGAGACGCGGCGGAACTTCGGTTAACGCCAGCGCCCCACGGTTATCGAGGATCTGCTGATTATCAATGACAATGCCAGACATCTGACGCGGCTGAGAACCCGTTGCAATCACGACATTACGAGCGAGGATTTGTTGATCGTTTACACGTAATTGCCAAATCTCATCCTGGGCGCGTTCCAACGTTGCAAGGCCGCAAAGGTGCTTCACGTTATTTTTCTTAAATAGCAGGCCAATCCCCATCGTCAGACGACCAACAATAGCGTCTTTACGCTGAATCATGGCGGCGGCATTGAAAGTTACGCCTTCAACGTTAACGCCATGAATGCTCGCCTCATGCTGGATTTGCGCGTACAGCTCAGAAGATTGCAGCAGTGATTTCGACGGGATACAGCCGACATTGAGGCACGTACCGCCCGGCGATGGCTCGCCCCGGGCATTAACACCATCATCGATACACACCACGGAAAGCCCATTCTGCGCAGCTCGCAGCGCCGCTACATAACCACCTGGCCCACCACCCATTACTGCCACATCGAAAATCGTACTCATCGGCGCTCTCCTTAAAGATCCAGCAACAGTTGTTCCGGTGACTCCAGTAGCTCGCGTATTGCCACCAGCGTCTGCACGGCTTCCTGACCGTCGATAATGCGATGGTCATAGCTGAGAGCAAGGTACATCATTGGTCGAATAACAACCTGACCGTTTTCTGCGACCGGACGCGGTGTGATGGCATGCATTCCAAGAATGGCCGACTGCGGCGGGTTAATAATTGGCGTCGACATCATCGAGCCAAAAGTACCGCCGTTGGTGATAGAGAACGTGCCGCCCTGTAATGCTTCCAGTGGCAACTTGCCACTGCGCGCCAGTGTGGCGTATTCGGCAATTTGCCGTTCAATTTCCACTAAAGAGAGTGATTGCGCATTGCGTAACACGGGCACCACCAGCCCCCGGTTGCTGCTAACCGCAATGCCGATATCGCAGTAATCACGCCAGATAATATCGTTGCCATCGACGCTGGCATTAACCACCGGAAAACGTTCCAGCGCACGGGTTACCGCTTTCACAAAGAAGGACATAAAGCCCAGTTTCACACCGTGTTTTTCTACAAAGCGGTCTTTCCAGCGAGCGCGTAAATCCATCACGCTTTGCATGTTCACTTCGTTAAACGTGGTAAGAATGGCGTTGTTTTGTTGAGAGGCCAGCAAACGTTCCGCAATGCGCTGACGCAGACGTGACATCGGTTCACGGCGCTCCAGACGTGCACCGGGCGTCAGCGGTCTGGCAGGCGGAATTTCAGCAACAGCCCCGGTTTGCAGAACAGGCGCAGGTGTAAAACGCAGCACATCCTCTTTCAGAATGCGTCCATTTCTCCCACTCCCGGCAACATCAGACAATTCGACACCACTACGCTGCGCCTCCAGCCGTGCAGCAGGCATCACCGGAGTTTCCACTGCGTGTATAACCGTTTCTTCTTTTGCAGCCTGCGGCTTAAGATGCGCCAACAGTTGTGCAGACGTGACCGTGCTACCTTCACTGACGATAATATTGCTTAATACGCCATCCTGTGGGGCCGGAATTTCCAGAATCACTTTATCGGTTTCCAGTTCAGCAATCACTTCATCACGTTTTACGTGCTCGCCTTCTTGTTTACACCACGCACTCAGCGTGCCTTCCGTGACAGACTCGGGTAATACAGGGACAGTAATTTCGATCATAAAATGTTCTCCTTGTTATTTTTGTGTGCCTTTCATAGCTGGATATCTGCAAATGCAGCAGCAAGGAATTCATCGATTTGTTGTTTATGCACGCGACCATAACCCGTCGCCGGAGCTGCCGCCGCCGGGCGACCTGCGTAATGCCAGTAAGGATGGTTGATTTTCAGTGCCGCCAGCTCATGGCGAATCTGCCGCCACGCCCCCTGGTTTTCCGGTTCTTCCTGCAACCAGATCCACTCGTTGCATTCTGGCCAGTTTGCCAGCACATCATTAAGCTCTGCCGCTGGAAACGGGTAGAGTTGTTCCACGCGGACAATCGCCACATCGTCATCCAGCCCACGTTGTTTACGGGCGTCCAGCACGTCGTAATAGACCTGGCCACTGCACAAAATAACGCGCTTAATCTGGCTGGCATTTTGCGGCTGTGGCTCGGTAATAACTGGTTTAAACGCACCATCAGTGAAAGCGGAAAGCTCACTCATCGCACCTTTGAAGCGAAGTAACCGCTTACTCATCACCACCACTAACGGTTTGCGCATCGGACGCAACACCTGACCGCGCAACAAATGGAACATTTGTGCCGACTCACTGGGCATCACCACTTGCATATTGTTTTCAGCGCACAGTTGCAGCCAGCGTTCAGGACGTGCGGAAGAGTGCTCCGGCCCTTGCCCGTCATAGCCATGCGGCAGAAGAATGGTTAAACCGCTATAGCGATCCCACTTGGTTTCGCCAGAACAGATAAATTGATCGATGGCAACCTGAGCGCCGTTAGCAAAGTCACCAAACTGCGCTTCCCAGATAACCAGTTGCTGCGGCGCAGACGTTGAATAACCATATTCAAACGCCAGCAGAGCTTCTTCGTTAAGCACCGAATCATAAACATCGAAAGATGCCTGACCGGAGCGAATATGTTGCAAAGGAAGATAGCGACGGGCCTCGGTTTGATGATGCACCACAGCATGGCGATGGCTGAATGTACCGCGCCCGGAATCCTCACCAGAGAGACGCACACCGAAACCCGCATCCACCAGCGAAGCGTAAGCCAGCATTTCCGCCATTCCCCAGTCTACAGGCTGAGTTCCTGCGGCCATTTCCTGACGTAATGCCAGTTGCCGTTTAATGGTGGGATGCGCGACCACATCGGGTGGCAGCGTAGAGATGATTTCGCCATACGCTTCCAGCGTTTGGCGAGGCAATACCGTAGATACCGGAGAGCTCCAGCGAGGATTTGTCAGCCCGTTCCAGTTAGCGCTAAAGGGATGAATCGCAGGTTTGAGAGGCTGCGGGTCGCGTTTCTGGCAACTATCCAGCCAGCCGCGATAGCGGCTAATCATCTCATCTTGCTGCGTCTGACTTAACAGACCGCGACGAGCGAGACATTCACCGTAGCGCGTGCGCGTACCGGGGTGAGCATCCACGGCCTGATACATTTGTGGCTGAGTCAGGCGCGGCTCATCGCTTTCGTTGTGCCCGTGCTTACGGAAACAGCAAATATCGATGATGATGTCGCGCCGGAAGGTGTTTCGCCAGTCGCACGCCAACTCTATTGCCTGGCAAACTGAATCGACATCATCACCATTAACATGGATAACCGGAGCCGCCACCATTTTGGCAATATCCGTGCAGTAGCGTGATGACCGCATATCCTGCAAGCGGGAAGTGGTAAAACCAATCTGGTTGTTAATCACCAGATGCAGCGTGCCGCCCGTACCGTAGCCCTGAGTCTGCGATAA
>JFBN01029895.1_pt1 | contig 10916 bp, 6 predicted proteins | sample 768741 | NCBI WGS metagenome assembly JFBN01 (sample SAMN01983846, study PRJNA193217) | chicken gut metagenome | biome: terrestrial biome; isolation source: ceca of Broiler chicken | host: Gallus gallus | place: United Kingdom: England | collected 2010-09-07
CAGATTCCCTTCAAACGGATTTCCTTTCCATTGAGGAGCAGTTTTTTTCCCTCCGTCTTCACGGTCCGCAGTCCGAAGCGTTCGGTCACGGAAGAGAACGGCGTCCGGACCGTCACCGTATGCAGGACCGGATGTTCCGGCGACCAGAGTTCCCGGTTCTCCATCTGCAGCTCCATCTCCGGTTCCGCGGAATCAAGCAACAGCTCCTGGAACGGTGCTCCGTCCAACGAGAACGCCGCCGGACAGCGCTCCGGAAGATTCCCGGAAAGACGCAGACGAACGCGGATCTTTCCATTCTCCGCATCCACGATCCGCACCTCCGCCCGGTCCACCGAACAGTCCGGCAGCTGATGCAGTTCCACGCTCCGATAGAGCCCCCCGTATCCGTAGAAATCATAGAACGGATGGATCAGCGGTGCGGCGGAAGCGTCGTACAAATTCGAAACAGCGAGCAGAAGTTCGTGCTCCCCCTCCTCTTCCGAAAGAAAATCGAACGGGACTTCCGAATATATCAGATTGCTCTCTCCGATCTTCCGTCCATCCCAGTAAACGGAAAGCAGGAAGCCGAATCCCCGGCACACCAGCCGGATCCGTCCTTTGTGCACCCGGACCCGTCTCCGGTAAAATCCGGTTCCGCGAAGCCCCCGGCAGATGTTTTGAAGATCAAAACAGGATGGAACCGTTGTCACATCATGAAATTCAATTTTTGAACACTGCTCCTCCCGGAAGAGGACTCCTTCCTGAAAGGCAAAATCCCAGAGACCGTCAAGAATCTCCAGCGGATATCCGGCATGAAGGGGCCAGGTCTGCATCTTGTTTTCTCCTTACTTGTTACCTGTTGGTATCCGCGACCGCAGCAGGAGCGCGGGAAAATTAGAGTGTCACACCGTCCTTGAAGATGGCGATTTCCTCATAGCCGCCGCGTTCATTTGCGGTCTCCTTTCCGTTGAGTACCGCAAGGACGGCCTCCCGGAATTCGCGGTCGACCGTATCGGGATCCCGGTCGAGAACCCGTCCGGCATCGAAATCAATCCAGTTCCGCTTGAATCCGGCGAGCGCGCTGTTCGAAGCGATCTTCATGGTCGGGACCACCGAACCGAACGGCGTTCCGCGTCCGGTGGTGAACAGAATCAGCTGGGCGCCCGATGCGGCAAGAAGAGTGGAGGCCACCATGTCGTTGCCGGGACCGGTCAGCAGATTCAGTCCCTTTTCCCGGACATGCTCTCCCGGGAGCAGCACATCGCAGACCGCGGAAGATCCCGCCTTCTGCGTGCAGCCGAGCGATTTGTCCTCCAGAGTCGATATTCCGCCCGCCTTGTTCCCGGGCGAGGGATTCTCATAAATGGCCTGTCCGTAGCGGGTGAAGTAGCGTTTGAAGTCGTTGATCATCGTCACGCATTTTTCAAAGACCTCCCGGCTGCGGCAGCGGGCCATCAGAAGGGTTTCGGCGCCGAACATTTCCGGAACTTCGCTGAGGATGGTGCTGCCGCCATGCGCGGTCAGGAAATCGGAAAAGCGGCCGACCAGCGGATTGGCGGTGATTCCGCTGAGACCGTCCGATCCGCCGCATTTGAGGCCGACCACCAGTTCACGGATCGGAATTTCCGTCCGTACATCCTTCGAAGCGAGGCCGACCAGCTCGTTCAGGATTTTCATTCCCGCCCCGCAGTCGTCCTCTTCGTTCTGAGCGACGAGGAAGCGGATCCGCTCCGGATCAAAATCGCCGAGCTTCTCCCGGAAGGAGTCGATCGTATTGTTTTCGCATCCGAGCCCGACCACCAGCACGCCGCCCGCGTTCGGGTGGCGGACAAGACCGCAGAGAATCGCCCGGGTCATCTCGTGATCGCCTCCGAGCTGGGAACAGCCGTACGGATGCTCCAGCGCAACGGCCCGGTCCACACTCCCCGCGGGAAGAGTCCGGTTCAGCCGTTCGGCGAGGGTTCGGGCAAGACGGTTTACACATCCCACGGTCGGCACGATGAAAATATGGTTGCGGATCCCGGCCGCGCCGCCGCGACGGCGGAATCCCGAAAATGTGATACGTTCCGATGACGCATTCTGCGGAATTTTCACCGGATTGTAAACATACTCCAGAATCCCGTCCAGATTCGTCTTCATATTGTGCGTGTGGACGTGTTCGTTCCGGCGGATGGCGCAGGTGGCGTGGCCGATCGGGAGACCGTATTTGATGATGTTCTCCCCGGCGGCGATGTCCCGCAACGCGAATTTATGTCCGCGCGGGACCTCCGGCGAGGAATCGTCCAGCATCACCGCCACATTGTCCAGAGGGTTGATTCGGATGCTCCGCATGGCGTTCCCCCTCTTACAGAACGGACTGCGCCGCTTCGCGGATGCCCTTCCGGTCAATCCGGTCGAGCATCTCGATCGTGAAATCCGTCAGTCCGGGCACGGTATTGAGATCCATTCCCCAGAATGCGGAGTTTGCCAGAGCGGAGCGGACATATTCTCCGGTCGGTTTTCCGGCGATTCCGGCGAAGAAGTCGATCACCTCCGGCGAATCCGAAACCGGCCACGACACATCTCCGCAGGAAGCGGACGCCTTCCCGTCCGCCCCCTTTTCCAGCCGGTAGAACCGGAGCAGAGCCGCCAGCGAAAACGCCAGCGCCGGCGGAAGAGTCCCTTTGAGCCTGAGATAATCCAGCAGACTCGGCAGCACGCGCACCTTCCACTTGGAAACCGAGTTGAGCGAAATCGACAGCAGACGATGCTGGGCAAACGGATTCAGGAACCTCTCCACGACCGAATCCGCAAAGAACTGCTTTTCGTTTTCGGGCAGCGGAACCGTGTGGAAGATTTCGCCGTAGATGGATTTGCGGACGAGCTTTCCGAAAACGGGATCATTCATCATCTCGTCGACAAACGTCAGTCCGCCGAGAATCGACGCCAGCACGTTCGCCGTATGCGCCCCGTTGAGAAAGCGGACCTTTCTTGTCCGATACGGCGTCTGATTCTCCGTGACCACCACGTTCAGGCCGCACTCCTTCAGCGGCAGTTCGTTCAGAATGGATTCGGGGCCCTCGATCACAAAAAAGTGGAAGATCTCCCCGCAGTCGATCAGATTGTCCTGATAGCCGAGCTCCTCGCAGATCTTCGCGGCCTCCGCACGCGGATACCCCGCCACGATGCGGTCGACCAGCGTATTGAAGAAACAGCACGACTCTTCCAGCCAGGCGGAAAATTCCGGCGGGAGCTTCCAGTCGGCGGCATAGTGCAGCATGTGGGTTTTCAGCGTTGCGCCGTTTTTGTCGATCAGTTCGCAGGGGAGGAACAATATTCCCTTTGCCGGATCGCCGTGGAAGTGTTTCCAGCGTTCGAACATCAGACTGGTCAGCTTTGCGGGGTAGGTGTTGGGACACTGTCCCGGAATCCGGGGCTCCGGCTTGTATTCGATACCGGCCTCGGTGGTGTTGGAAAAGACAAAGCGGAGATCGGGAGAGCAGGCGGCGCGGACGGCGGCGTCCCAGTCGGCATAAGGATTCAGACACCCTTTGACCGATTCGATGATCTCCCGTTTTTCGACGACCTTTCCGTCGGCGATTCCGCGGAGGATCAGGGTATAGAGACCGTCCTGGGCATTGATGGCGTCGGTCATGCCGGCGGGAAGGGGCTGAATGATCTGGACCAGACCGTTGAACTTGCCCTGTTGGTTCATTTCATGGATCATCCAGTCGATGAATGCGCGGAGGAAGTTTCCTTCGCCGAACTGGAGGACACGGACGGGAAGAGTCGGAGTTTTTTCTCGTTTCAGCAGTTTCATGGAGATGCAGCCTTCTGTTTGAGGGTTGGGTTTCGGATCGGGAAATTCAGAATTTCACAAGATCGCGCGTGTTGACGGGAAGACCGGTTTTCATGGAGAGATTCGCGGAAATTCCGGTCAGGATGGAGCGGGCGCCGTCGAGATAGCCGGCGGCGTGGCCGAGGGGATCGTCCTTGGCGCCGCGGAAGACATCGTTGAGGAGCCGGACGTCGCCGCCGCCGTGGCCGCCCTTGTCGCCCGCGTCATAGGTGATGACTTGCGGCCTGCCCCAGTGGGGCTGGAAGATGATTTCCGGAATCAGGGTCTTCTTGTCGCCTTCGAGCTCGCGCATGCCGGGCTGATTGAAGTCCTCATGGCCGCCGCTCACATAGGATTTTTCCACGACGTTGAATTCCAGGCGTCCTTTGGTGCCGTTGAAGCAGACGCGGTAGCCCTCCCACGGGGAATGGGCGTTGAGGGAGTAGGTCATGACGACGTTGTTTTCATAGCGGACCATCACCGCCATGTTGTCTTCAATGGAGATTCCGTCGCCGAAAACGCTCTGATCGCGGAAATACCCGTCCTCGTGCTCCGCGTTGTAGTAGAGCTCCTGCAGCGTGGTGTCCTCCGCGGTGACATGGAGCGCGAACGGATCCTCTGCCGCAATGGCGTTTCCGCGGGCCCGGCTGTAAAACTCCGTCACGCCGCGTTTCTCCGCGTTCTCCCGGCCGTAGAATTTGAGATCGCCCATCGCAAAAACGGTCTTCGGTGCGGAGTTGATCCACCAGTTGACCAGATCGAAGTGGTGGGTGGCCTTGTGGACCAGAAGTCCGCCGGAGTTGTTCTTGTTGCGGTGCCAGCGCCGGAAGTAGTCCGCGCCGTGGCTGGTGTCGAGCAGCCATTCAAAGTGGATGCTGGTGATCTCGCCGACAATGCCGCTCTGCAGAACCTCCTTGACCTTGGTGTTGCGCGGAGCGTAGCGGTAGTTGAAGGTGACGGTGAGGTGTTTCCCGGTCCGTTTGACCGTGTCTATGATCTGCTGACACTTTTCCGCGTCGACGGTCATCGGTTTTTCCGTAATCACATCGCACCCGAGTTCCATCGCCCGGCAGATGTATTTATGATGCGTGCGGTCCATGCTGGTCACGATCACCTGATCCGGCCGGATCTCGGCGATCATGCGGTCGAACTGGTCCGCCTTGTAGGTCGGCAGCGGAGCGTGCCCGTATTTCTCCTGAAGGCGCCGGTTCCAGTAGTTCATCCGGGTCTGATTGATGTCGCAGAGGGCGCAGATATCGCCGGCATCGCGGAAGTCTCCCGCCAGCGCTTCCAGATACATCCCGCAGCGGGAGCCGGTTCCGACAAGCACGTATTTTTTCATTTTCATCCTCTCCTTTTCCTCGTTCCGAGGTTTGATTTAAAATAAATGCCATCGTTGGCAAATGCAAATCTTTTTTTGAAAAAAAGCATCAATTCCGCGAAGAAAACCGGGGCAGAGAGGGGGACGATTTCAGGTGAATCGGAAGACGCGGTCGCAATGTTCGATGGAGGTCTGGCGATGGGCGACAACGAGCATTGTGACACGTCCCCGCAGCGCCGTCAAAGCCTCCACAAACGCCGACTCCGTCTGGTTGTCGAGCGAGCTGGTCGCCTCATCGAAAATCAGAAAAGCGGGACGGGGATACAAAGCACGGGCAATTCCGATCCTCTGCCTCTGTCCGCCGGAAAGATTCCGTCCGTTCTCCGTCAGGACGCAGTCCATTCCTCCGGGCAGGCGGAGCACAAACTCTTCGGCCTGTGCAATGCGGAGGCACTCCGCCACCCGGGCGCGGTCGATCTGCTCCTTCGGCACCCCGGGAGCCACATTTTCCGCCACCGTCCCTTCCAACAGCGTAATAGTCTGCGGCACATAGCCGATCTGTCTTCTCCAGGATCCGAGATTCTCCCGGATATCCCGTCCATCCACCAGAATCCGGCCGGAATCCGGCGGAAAAAGACCGGAGATCAGATCGCTGAGAGTCGTCTTTCCGCAACCGGTCGGCCCCGCAAGGGCCAGAAAACTGTTTTTCGGAATCGTCAGCGAAAGATCCTTCAGCACCGGCTTCTCTCCATATGCAAACGAGACCTTCTCCACACGGATCTCCCGTTCCAGCTTCAGCTCCGGCCCGGCATTCGTCTCATCCTCCGCCGGAATCGTGTTCAGATCCGTCGAAATCAATGCAAACCAGTTCCACTGGGAGCGGATTCTGGCCAGATAATAGTGAATGCGCGACATCGACGGCATCATCCGCAACAGTGCCAGACCAATAAACGAAATCTGCAGCGCAATCGACGTCGGCGCCACCCGGCACACCAGCAGCAGAATAATCGTTCCCATCCCAAGACAAATCACACCGGCCTCAATAAAAAACCGCGGCAGCTGAGAATACAAAAACAGTTTCATCGCCGGTTCCGCCGCCAGGAACTCCAGCTCCCGCCCTTCCCGGATGAACCGCTCCTTCCGTCCGGCCAGCTTGATCTCCTTCAGCGCCCCCAGCACAAACAGCAGAAATCCCGTCAGACGCGAATTCTTCTGATAACACTCCTCCGCAATACTGCGGATCAGACGCCGGACCAGCAGAAACACCGGAATCGAGAAAAAGACCGCCACCACCGCAATCCCCACCGCCGTCAGCGGAGCCAGCACAAACACCGCCGCCAGCAGAATCATCACCAGCAGCACTTCCGAGGCCAGCATCATCAAACTGTTGAACAGATCCGGCAGAGCATTTCTGGTCTGATTGAGTTTTTCCAGCGACCGCGCAGTCGACTCGTTCAAACGGAACCGGAACCCTCCCCCGATATACCTCTTCAGCAGATCCGCCCCCAGACGCGCGGAAAGCCGATACGCAAACCGGATCTGGACTCCCGCGATCCAATACAGAAACAAATTCTTGCACAGGAAAAAAAGCGCCGTTGCCGTACAAAGCAGAATCAGAAGGGAGTTGTACGGCAGATTCCCTGTCATCTGCTTGATCTGAATGAGGATTCGATTCTGGTCAAACAACTCCGGATTCAGGAACAGCGCAATGATCGGCATCACCAGTCCGATTCCGCCCAGCTCCAGCAGACTGGCGAGGAACACCAGTCCGGAGATCCGGATCAGCGCGAACTTCTCGGCGGGAAACAGCGTGGACCGGATCTGACGGATCATGGAAAACATTTTTTATTTCCCCTTTCCGGCGCCCGGCATGCCGGCCAGCGGATGATCCACGATTTCTCCGGTCACGGAACTGCGATATCCCCCTTTCGCGCCGCGGCAGTCGGGAACAAGGACCACCTTTCCGGCTCCCCGGGGAAGATCAATCGCATAAAACGGCATTGCCAGTGAAGAGAGCGTATACCGGAAATCCTCCAGAATTTCCAGTCCCCGGTCGACGCCGGTGGCAAAATGGGAGACCCCCTCCACCGGATCAATATGAAACAGATAATGCGGCTTCACCCGCAGCGCCGCCAGACGCTTGAACAGACGACGCAGCGTCTCCGCATCATCATTGACCCCCTTCAGCAGCACGCTCTGATTCAGCACCGGGATCCCGTGCGAAACCAGACGGCGCAACGCCTTCTCCGCCTCCCCGGTCAGCTCATCCGGATGGTCGAAATGCGTCACGAACCATAATCCGTCAATGACGGAAAGGCGTTCCGTCAGTTTTTCTGTGATTCGGGCCGGCTCCACAGCGGGCGCCCGGGAGCAGATCCGGACGGTCTCCACCGCGCCGGAAGCGCGGATTCTGGATGCCATGTCGATCACGCGGTCGTCATTGAGAACCAGCGGATCCCCTCCGCTCAGCAGCACATCGCTGACCTCCGGATTCTGATCCAGCCATTTGCAGACCTGTGCAAGATTCTCATCGGAAAGTGTAAACCGTGCGGCGCCGTCCGCCCAGAGCCGTTTCCGGAAGCAGAAGCGGCAGCGCACAAAGCATTCCGATGTCGTCAGCAGAACCGCGCGGTCCCGGTAGCGGCGGATCAGATTCGGCACCGGACTCTGTTCCAGTTCCGCCAGTCCATCCGGCACAAGACCGGGATTCTCCAGCTCCCGGAGATCCGGCAGATAGAGCCGCGCCACCGCCGGGGAAGACTCCGCCAGCGCTTTGCAATAGGTGTTCAATTTGACGGGATAGCGCTTCAGCACCTCCGTCATTTGTCCGTCAGACTCCGTCATTCCCACACAAACCCTCTTCCGTCATGAATTCCGGCCAGCAGAGTTTCCCCGCCGGCGGATCCATTCGGATCTGCCGGAGCTGGAAAGAGATGGAACTCTTCCCGCCCCGGCATCTTCTCCGATGCGGAGTTCTTATTTCTTTTCGATCGAATAAATCCAGCCCTTGTCCGGATTCCAGGAACGGGAAACCCGGATCGGATTGTCGCGTTTCTCCGTATTGGCGGAGAGTTTTGCGAGAATTCCATCGACTTCGTACTCCTGCGCGGAGCAGTTTGCCTTTGCCGCAAGCTCTGCGGAAGTTCCCGAAACCGGAGCCATTTCCGCAAAAACGCCCTCCAGGTCGGTCAGCAGTTTGATGACGCCCTTGCTGGCCAGCTTGTAGGCCTGAACGCCCGGCTGGTGGAACGCATTGATGTGAATGAGTTCCGCATACGCGGCAACCGCCCGCTCATAAAGAGCGATCAGCATTCCGACGCTGAAGGCGGAGACATCGTTCAGCCGCAGTTCAATCACCTGGCGCCCCTTGTTGCGCAGTGCATTGGAAAGCCCCGTAAGGAATCCGTGCAGATAGTCTCCCATGGCGATTCCTTTGGAGATCGGCGCGGGGAGCGTGTCTTCCAGAATTTCAATGAAGGTGACAAAGAAGTCGTTTCGTCCGTCATTGAGCTGCTGGATGAAGGCGTGCGCATCGGTTCCGCCCTTGTTGCCGAAGACGTTGAGTCCCTGATGAACAGTCTTTCCGTCCAGATCCTTCTCCTTGCCGAGGCTCTCCATCACGAGCTGCTGGAGGTAGCGGGACATCAGAATCAGACGGTCGGAATAGGGCACAATCACCATATTGCGATCGCCTTTCCCGTTGCCGGCGATGTACCACATCGCGGCGAGCATATACGCCGGGTTGTGAGTCAGCTGCGGATTGGCCGTGAGACCATCCATGTGACAGGCTCCTGCGAGCAGATCCTTGAACCGGATTCCGGCAAGCGCGGCCGGGAGATGGCCCACGATGCTTGTTTCGCTGGTCCGTCCGCCGATGGACTCCGCCATCTCAAACACCTTGAGCCAGTTCTCGCCGCGGGCGAGCTGGTCCAGTTCGCTCTTCTTCATGGTGATCGCGCAGGCGTGCTTTGTGAAATCGAGTCCGGCGGCCTCGTAATACTCCCGGCAGACGATCATATTGTTCTTGGTCTCCTGCGTTCCGCCCGATTTGGAGATGTTGACCACGAGAGTCTTTTCGAGATCGGCCACCTGAAGCGCATCCGCCAGTCCGGCGGTGTCGGTGTTGTCGAGGAAGTAGATTTTCAGGTATCCGTTGCGCTGGGCGTCGGACTTCTCGTTCCAGTAGGGGCCGTTGATCGCCATCTGGATCAGCTGGGGACCGAGAGCGGATCCGCCGATTCCGTTGATGAATGCCGCCTCGAATTTCTTCCCGGTCGATCCGACGATCCGGCCGCTGCGGATTGCCTCCGCAAAGGCTTCCACTTCCTGATACTCCTCGGATCCGGTGTAGACGGAGCGGTCGGTAAAATGAGTGACTTTCCGGTTTTCATCCGGATTCTTGATCTCGCCGCGCTCGATCTTGAGCATCTCCTCGTGCACGCCGACGAACCGTTTGCTCATCGCCTCGATATCGGCATCCGTGAATGCCATTCCGGCGAAGTTGATCTGGAATCCGCTGCTTCCATCCACAAATGTGTATTTGTGGCATCTCTCTGTCCAATTTTCCATTTTTGCTCCTCTTTCTCGGAAAAGTTTGATTTTTCTTTTTCGATTTCCGGTAATTTACACCCGGAAGTGCCGATTGTAAAGTCGGGAAGGCGGAGATTTCCGCATCTCCCGCCCTCCGAGTCGAGGATCCGGGCAAAAAAAACCGGTCCGCCGCCAGGAAGCTCACCCTTCGGAAGACCGGTAAAACAGTCCGGACACACACCCGCAAACATCTGATATCCGATCCGTTTTTTTTTCAACCCTCTGCAGTTTTATGCCGGGATTTTCCGGGACTTATCTCCAGCCCCAGGCGACACACGCCGCCTGAAAGACCGCAGATTCCCAGAAAAACAAAATAGATTTTCTGTTCACAATCCGTTTCTCCTTTTCCCTCCGGTCCAGCGACTCTGTCCCGGATTCAAGGACCATACCATACAGGAGGGATGTTGCCGGACTGTTGCATCTTTGTTGCAAGACGGCAATCTGCGATTTTATTTTCGAGGCAGCACTTCGCGGATGATGGCGCGTGTTTTTTCCATTCCGTATTCCCGGAGGAAGGTGTCGATCACGGGTACCAGCCGGACCACAAGGATGAGTCCCGCCAGGAACAGCACGCCCGCTCCGACAAAATAGGCCCGGTACATCGCAAGCCCGTTTCCAAACAGACGTTCCGCAATTTTCAGAATCCCGCTTGCGACAACCATCCCCGTCACGCCCGCCGCCGCCCCCGTCACCACGCTGATGAACATGGAACTTGCCACCTGGCGCTCTTTCGGAACCGCCATCAGAAAATAGTGAACCATCGCATTCTGAGCGGAGACCACCATGGATCCGATCAGCGCAAACGGCAGAATGAACAGCCCCCACATCCAGACGGACCGGATCGTCCCCGGCGCCACCAGGAAGAACAGGCAGACCGGAAAAATCAGCGAATACGCATAGATCGCCACTTTGCGCGGACCGATCTTTTCCGTCACCTTCCCGCTGATCTGCGTTGCCGCAATCGATGCCGCGAACTGAATCACGGAAAACAGAATGGCCTGCGTGTCGCTGACGCCATATCCCCGTTTCATGGTCAGAATCGCGATCGGCGCCATCATAATGATTCCCAGATTCACCATGAAACCCGCATAGATCTGCCGCCGGAGGGTCGGATCGTAAAAGGCCGCCCGAAGCTGAGGCAGCAGCGGAGACTGCGCCGAACGACGGATGCTGGACGTCTCATCAATCCGACGAATGAATGTGGATGCC
>JFBN01306094.1_pt1 | contig 10916 bp, 11 predicted proteins | sample 768741 | NCBI WGS metagenome assembly JFBN01 (sample SAMN01983846, study PRJNA193217) | chicken gut metagenome | biome: terrestrial biome; isolation source: ceca of Broiler chicken | host: Gallus gallus | place: United Kingdom: England | collected 2010-09-07
CAGCGATATCGCCCATTATATCTTTTATTGGTACAGTAATAACGACAATCATGTCAATTATAGCTCCGATTGTAACGTTTGTAGCGGATGTAATAGCATCGATTATACAGGTGATTGGAACAATAGTAGGTACAATAAGCAATGTGTTTTCAACAGCATACAGCATTGCATCAAGTGCGTTTAGCAATATTTCGCAATTTATATCTTCGGCTATAAATACGATTGGAAGTGTTGTATCCACACTTTCTTCAACATTCAGTAATATATTTAACAAGATTTATTCGATTGTATCATCTGTGATGGGCCGGGTGAGAAGCTTTATAACCGGTGTTTTTAACGGAATACAGTCCGCTTGGAATGGACTGACAGGATTTGTTTCGGGAGTATTCAGTGGCATCAGCAGTGCAGTACAGCAATTGGTGAGCTCCGTGACGGGATTTATAAACGGTGTGATCGGAGGAATTAACTCGGCAATAGGGCTGATTAATAAAATTCCAGGGGTCAGCATCGGCACAATCCCTTATCTGGCAAATGGAACTAATAACTGGCAGGGCGGTTTCGCTTACATGAACGAGGGCGGTAGAGGCGAACTTACTTATCTCCCGAACGGGGCGCAGGTAATACCGCACGACATCAGTGTTAGATACGCGAAAGAATCTGCCCGGGCAAATGCGGCGTCAACAGAACCGTTTGACGTCACTGCGCTTGGAGAATATATCGTATCGGCGATGGCGGAATACGGAAACCGCCAGGGGCAGGCTCTTGAAAAAGGTATTAGTAATATGGGCGTGTATTTTGAACGCCGGCCGTTTGGGAGAGTGATTGCTGATATGGGATTTGCAAGGGGGTAATCAGATGGATTTTTATTACATAAACAATCGAGGCCAGAGAATTGATCTGTCGGATTACCCTTATATGTTCCAGAGCGGAGACCTGCTTAACTGGAAGGACTCTTATACCACCCGAAGCCTAGCAAAAAGAGATATAACATCAGATTATAAGCTATCTGCAAAAGAGATACCTGTTCAGATCGCTGTGTTATGTGACTTTTCTATCCCGCTGGCCGAGCGAAAAGAAGAGTGGAAGGAAGCGGTTGATCATCTGGCAGATGTACTTCAGGCGGACGTGGTAGACGGTAAAGACGGCAGGATCTATGCGGATACCGGGTATTATATGAACTGTAAGATCATTGGTTCCGAAAAATCCAATTGGAAAATGGGTATTCCTTTTATGTTTAACACAATGACCATCTTGGCAGATCGACCGATTTGGATTCATGAAGAATCCCGATCCTTTCCTCCGATATCGTCTGGAACGCAGCAGGATGAAACCTATCTGGACTATGAGCATGATTACGATTATGACTACACCATGCCATACGGTGGTGACGTAATCTGGAATGTGGATCATTTCGCCCCCTGCGAATTCCTGATGACGATTTTCGGGCCGGCAGTCGATCCCCGCATTGTGATCAATGGACATCCCTATCAGGTGTACACGGCGCTGGATGCAAATGAGCATCTCCAGATCGACAGCCGGGAAAATAAAGTTGTCAAATATTTGGCGAATGGAATCCGGCAGGACATTTACGATCTCCGCGCAAAGCAGGAGTCGGTATTCGACACCATCACACCGGGGAATATCAGCGTTGTATGGTCAGGGGAGTTCGGATTCGACCTGACCTTATTTCTTGAAAGGAGTGAACCACGATGGAAGACACAAAGCAGTTGATCCTTGCGGATCAGAACTTGAAGGATATCGCCCCGGTGATGGATGCCGAGATAGATATCGCAATCGGAGAAGAGAATGATTACGAGATCAAGATCCCGAGGGATAAGTGGCGGCCGGAGTACACATTTGGGAATGTGTTTTACGTCAAGGATACCGAGTATGGCGGGATAATCGGGGAAGTGGATACGAGCACGGCGGAAGACACGATTTCGCTGCTTGGCAGGACATGGCGCGGGATGCTCGATAAAAAGATCATACGGCCACCGGCTGGACAAGATTACAGAAAGGTATCCGGGGAACTAAATACAGTGTTGGGCGACCTGATTACAGAACAGTTTGGCGATTATTTTGTCGTATCACAGGACGACACGGGAGTGAGCCTGACGAACTATCAGTTTGATCGGTACTGTACACTGCTGACGGGGGTCACAAAGATGCTGCAAAGCGTTGGATGTCGGCTACGGATCACGTACAAGCAGCAGGAACGCGGGCAGCCCGGATATGTGGAGCTGTCTGCTGTGCCGGTCGTTGATTACTCGGAACAGATCGAGCTGTCGCAGGACAGTCAACTAAATTTTACATTCAAGAACTGCCGCAACGGAGTGAATCACCTGATCTGCCTCGGCAAGGGAGAGCTTCAGGAGCGGCAGGTGATCGATCTGTACGTGCAGGAGAATGGGAGCATCGGGAAAGAGCCGTATTACACAGGTATCCGGGAGATCGCGGCGACTTATGAGGATACATCCTCGGAAACAGATGAGCTGGAAGAAAAGGGAAGGGAGAAACTGCTGGAACTTATGAACAGTACATCATTCGAAATGGATGTTGAATCCTTGGGCATGGATGTCGAGGTTGGCGACATCATCGGCGGCAGGGATTATCTGACAGGGATGTATGCAAAGAAACCGATCGTAAAGAAAATATACCGGGTAGAGGATGGGAAGGCCTCTCTCGAATATGGAATAAAAGGAGATGATTGACTATGGAACTGGCAACGGGGCGGCAGGGGAAGCCACACATAACATCGCAGCAGGACAGGCAGAAGCATCAGGGCATCTTCGGGGATGGAGCGTATATCCTGAACACGGGGAACATGCTGGAACCGGAAGTGCAGAGCTCAAATAAAATACATATCAAAGACGGCGCGCTGATGTTCCAGGGCGCTCTTTTTACAGTCAAAGTCGGTACTTATGACGAGGTGACGATCAACAACGGCAATCAGGGCATGAAAAGAAAGGACTTGATCGTAGCGAGATATACATATGACTCATCAGACAACATCGAAGCGGGGGAGTGGGCGGTTATACAGGGAACACCGGCTGCGGATAACCCCGTTGTGCCGGAGGCGGAATCTGGCGACATACAGATGGGGGACAGCGTTGTAGAATGTCCTGTCTTTGTCGTCAACTTGGACGGGATCAATGTTACTGGTGTAGACATCATCCCAGAAACAATGGCAGATATGTCGGAACTTATTGAAACTATATATGACCGGTCCGCTATGCCAATTGCTGACTTTTACGATGTCACTGATTTCGATCTCCGCAAACGCGGGAACGAAGTGTTTTTTAACGTGTCCCTGTCAATGCAGCCAGGGACTCAGTTTGATCCAAATACGTTGTACTCGATCGGGTCGTCTCCGATGCTGTCTGAATTAAGACCTCAAAAAGTTTATTTCCTGAGCGGGTACGGATGCGACTCAAACTGGGGAAATCCGACCCCGATATCGACATTTGTTGACGCGAGCGGATATGTGAGATACTGTGCATCAACCCGCAAAACGTATTTTAAAATATCGGGACACTGGATTGCAGAATAAGAAAGGCGGGTAGAATATATGTTTACACTATTATCAATTCAGCAGACAGCAGACGCTACACCGCAGAATGCGGATGGTCGTGCAATCAGGTGCCTGATACTTGCAGACAACACAACTGATGCTCTGCCGACCACAGGACAGAATGTAGAGCACATGGGGGATGATCAGACGTTTATGCCGGGCAGTATAGCAATTACACCGGACTTTGATGTGGCGATTGTGAAAAATAATGGAGAGTGGGGTGACTGGGCATGAATTATCCTAATTCCTCTGATCCTTTAATGATAGCTGCCCTTTTGGCAAAAGCAAAATCGGGTGGCGGAGGCGGCGGAACAAGTAATTATAACGATCTGACGAATAAACCAACGCTGAACGGCGTGACGATTGAGGGGGACAAAACCAGCGAGGATTACGGCATTGTTGCCCCAACCCCTCAGCAGCAGCTTGAAACCTACATTGAAAATTACTACGCCCTGCGCCGGACCGGTAAAGTGTACCAGACTAAAATCTGGAAATTTGCATCGAACCCTACAAGCACGGGAGAGAAGCTGCTGGACAATGCAGGATTAGTTTTCGAACCGTCCACGGATATGGAAGAGGGGCGGGACGATTACCTGAATGGGCGGAACCCTCTCTTCGAGTGGGTCAATGTCAATTATGTCAGGGATGCAGACGGAACAGCAAGACCGATAGCCATAGAAGGTTCCTCTGACTACAAAACCGAAGGAGCTGTGGATGTCGGTGCTATGCAGATGTCGTTCTGGTGGCGGTGGGATACATCCAACGCAGAGTATGATCTGATAACTATATCGGATTTACCTCATCCGGAGCTGGGGTTAAAACCCTGGCCGGAATGTGTAAGGGCCGATGGCGCAGTAATGCCCTGGTGCATTGGAAGTAAGTACATATCCGGGATCGCATCAGACGGAAAGCTTCGGTCACAGCCTGGGCTGAAACCGGAAAGAGAACAGTCCCATAACAACATGATAACGAACTACCAAACCAAAGGAGAGGGCTACTGGGGAGCTGGAGCGGTTCGAAATACATTCCAGATCATATTCAACATTATTAAAGGAGCGACTAAAAGTTCCCAGGCACTCTACGCCGGATGCACGTCATACAGTTTCCAGTATGAGGCTGCCGTGCAGTCTGAGGAGGCTCGCACCTACTTCCCGGTCACAAATGCGCAGGCAAATAGCATTGTCGTTGGAGGATATGTATCTGTTGGGTACGGGTACAGCACCGGGAGCACAATCAGCAACGACAGAGGTTATGATTCCGTCCATGCCTATGCGGACAGCGTGAAAGTGCTGAGCATAGAGGTCCTGGACGAGAACAACAAGGCGGTGTATCTGGATATCCCGGAAGAGGATGCATTCGACACCATGCCGCATGTATACAATGAGAGTTTATCGGCGCCAGTTATCCTGACATCCATACACTATCGCTCCGGCGCCACGGATGCAGTCAGGGGCAGGCATGACGGATCTCCGGGAAGCAATACAAACGGAAAGTATCCGTATCGCGTTCAGGGCAGGGAGTACGCTGTGGGAGCTTATATAGTTGCATCTGATACGGTGATTGATTTGCAGTCAGATTTCACAAAGCATATCCTTGTAGCACCAAAAGGTGCAGCGCACTCGTCATCCGATGCCACGATCCGTAGCACATACGAGCATATCGGAACTATGCCGGCTGCGGCAGCAGGTAACAATGCAGACTGGTGGATTGGAGACTGCGGATTCGATAATTCTTCTGGCGCGTGGTATCCATCTGCAGAAGGATCCGGATCAGCCCAGGGATATGGAGATCGGGTATATGCGGGTGGATCAAGCGCAACATCTGGAACGCGTGAGTACTTGCAGGGCGGGCTCCTGTCGCACGGCGCGGTTGCCGGCTCTGCCTGCTTGTACTGCGGGGTCGGGCTCGGGGGCGGGGGCTGGTACTACGTCGCCTGCGATTAACGGCCTACGGGGGTGAATCCCCGTAGGGGAGAGGGGATCTCCCCTCATAAGGACTCATAGTGTAAGGCGGGAACCTGTCGAACGGCACGAATGCCGGCTCAGCCTACTTGAACTGCAGGAACAGGCTCGGGAACGAGAACTGGAACTACGTCGCCTGATATTATGTAAATCATACAATATTACACTGTGTTTCGCACCTGAAGGTGTAGCTGAAAGGCTCTTTTGATCAAAAAGATCATAAAATAAGTTAGAAAGGCCAGCCAAAAGCCGGTGACGGCAAGTAGGGATGCACATGGAGTTGTGCGTCGGGGTTAGTAGAGAACCGAAAGCCCTCTTATATATAATCGATGAAAAGATTGTGCAAGGACGTTGATATAACGGACAGGGGTCTCATAAGTAAGGCGGTGTACGCCTGCCTAAGTAAAAAATATAAGCGTAATGACGTAGTGAAATATCTATCACAGGTATCTGGCATAAAGCAGGAATATATAAGGTGCATCTATTATAGATACAGGAAATCAGCTATGTATCCATTCACGGAGATTGCTATCTCGGAAATTCAGGCCGAAATCATTGGAGGGAACATGTCATTCCCCCCAATTTGGTACAGGGAAAAGATAGACGGATCAAGTGGAAAGGTGAGAAGAATCGGAATCCAGAACATCAAACAGCAGCTGTACGATTATATTGCAGTCGAAGCGCTAGAGCCGCTATTGAAACGGATAGGAGAATACCAATATGCATCAATCAAAGGACGCGGCACTACGAAGGGGAAAGAAGTAATTTCTCGTTGGATCAGGAACCGAGATATGCGGTATTTCGTAAAATTGGATGTGCGGAAGTGTTTTGAAAGCATTGACCACGGCAAAATGATGGAGTTCATGAGAAAACATGTTAAAAATGAACCATTATTACACTTGATTGAGACTATGCTTGGAAGCTTTGAGCGCGGCCTGAGTATTGGATCTTATCTAAGCCAGTATCTATGCAACCTCTACATGAGCATCCTGTATCACGAGATCAAAGAGAACATGCGCCGGACAAGAAAAGGCAAAAGAGGGAACAAGAGAGTTAATCTGGTCCGCCACTGCCTGATATACATGGACGATATTCTGCTGATAGGACAGCGGAAACGAGATCTTGAAAAAGCTGCAAAACTGACAGTGCGGAAGGCTTCCGAGATGGGGCTGGAGATCAAACCTAATTATCAAGTCAGGCAGATTGATGGAAACTGCATTGACATGCTTGGATTTAAAATCTACCGAACACATACAGAGATTAGAGGGAGAACTTTTCTCCGTGTCCGACGGTCCTTCCGCCGGGCAAGAAAGCGCCTGACGGAAGGAGTGGCAAGGAAATGCCTATCTTATTACGGATATTTAAAACATACCAACAGCAGACGATTTCAAAGAAAATGGAAAGTGCGAAGAACTATTAAAAAATGCAAAGGAGTGATACGGAATGAAAGCAAGATTTACGGAACGGCAGCCGCCGGTTAAGATCATCCGGAGGGACGGCAATGCCTATGTGTATATCTGCCAGAATGAAACCCAGGGTACAGAAACCTATCCGGACATGGGAGAGGGCCAGACACAGGAAAGCTATTATGAGTATGACTACAACGAGATCATCGGGCCGGCAGATGCATTACCACTGGAAGACATTCAGGCGCATCCAGAGAATTATCTGGATTATGAGTTTGCTGAAAATATGAAGACCATTGAGGAAAGATTATCCGCATTGGAGCAGGTCCAGGCTCAGATGGATGGAATTTTTGAGGAGGTGGTGAATAATGCAGGCTGATAAATTCAGGGCACTGTGTCAGGTGGCGGTCATGAACATTCGAAGCCTCCCGGACGAGGAAGCGCTGCATGTGAAAGAATTATATCCGGAGTGGAGCCATCTCTGCGAGAACAGATACGTAGCCAAGGACGCTGGTTTCAAGTTCCGATACATCGATAACGGCGAAACCAAACTGTATAAAACCATTCAGGAGAACTTCACCTTCCAGCCCCAGTGGATTCCGGGAGATGGAACGTATTCTATCTATACGCAAATCGTGGAGGGACAGGCAGGAACTTATGATGACCCGATTGACGTGCCGGATACTGTGCCGCCGGATTCTTTTACCTACGTGGTCGGAAAATACTATCGATATAACGATGTAATATATAAGTGTCAGAGATCGGGCGATGAGGATGGAAAAGAATATTCCTTCCCCTATGATCCAGATGCGCTTTTGGACCAGTATTTCGTGCTAGCAGAATAAGGCAGGTGACACATATGGGCATTAGAGACAGACCGTGAACCGGTCTTATTTTTATACTCTAAATTACAATAATGAAGGAAGTGAGGTATATGAAAATGAACTATGCAGCACCAATCATTGATGGCTACAATGCCGTTGCCGGAACGATCGTAGCAGTCCTGTCATACATCCTGGGAGACCACTGGATCCTCTTCCTGGCGTTCCTCCTGCTCAATATAGCAGACTGGATCACGGGCTGGATGAAGAGCCGATTGGCGGGAAAGGAGAACAGTACGGCTGGCTGGAAAGGTGTCCTGAAGAAGCTGGGATACTGGCTGATGATCATGGTCGCATTTGGAGCATCTGCGGTGTTTATCGAGATCGGAGAGTCAATCGGAATCGACCTGGGGATCACAACCCTGCTGGGATGGTTTGTACTAGCGTCTCTTATTATTAATGAGATCAGGTCCATCCTGGAGAATTTTGTTGAGGCGGGATATAATGTTCCAGCGATCTTAGTCAATGGGCTTAAGGTGGCGGATAAGGTTGTGAATCAGGATGACGAATCAGGAGATCAGTAACACGGTGAGGGAGTACGGCGGCGTGCTCCCTTTTAAAATTTACGCGGTGGTCTGTGCGTCCGATCAGATCGACCACATCCGCAGGGACGGGGAGTGGATTGATTTATGGTCCCATGACGGCGACCACTGGCGAGTACAAGTAACTATATAGTGTTGCGATGCCGCAACAGGAAGGAGAAAAAATATGAAGAAAATGAGAAAAGCAATCCTGGCACTGATCCTCGTATTTAGCTTTGCAGTGCCGCTCCCGGTCGGAGCAGCGATGAACGGCATTGATGTGTCGTCCTGGCAGAGCGGGATCCAGGTGGATCAGGTCCAGGGTGTAGAGTTTGTGATCGCAAAAGCCACAGAGGGGACAAGCTATGTCAACCCTGACTGCGATAGAGTATACTGGGATGCCAAAAACAGCGGGAAAAAGGTGGGCGTATATCACTACGCCGGCGGAGGGAACGCAATTGCAGAGGCAGAGTATTTTGTCGATAATATCAGCGGGTACATAGGAGAGGCGGTACTGGTCCTCGATTTTGAGGGCAGTGCGATCTATCAGGGCGTGGGCTGGGCTGAGACCTGGCTGGATGCTGTCTACAACATGACCGGAGTGCGACCGATGATCTACATGTCAAACAGTGTCGTCAATATGTATGACTGGTCTTCAGTAGCATCGGATTACGGGCTCTGGAATGCCGGGTATTATCTGGGGTATACTCCGTTTTACGGCTTTGCCGCGGACCCGCCAATCTACGGATCCTTGGGGGCATGGGACGGAGCGGCGATGTATCAGTATACCTCAAGCGGATATCTGAGCGGATGGGGCGGAGCTCTGGACCTTGATATCTTTTACGGCGATGCAGCTGCGTGGGACGCTTACGCCGGATACTCGGGAGGCGGGAGCGATTACACCCCAGGGCAGCCTGCGGATCCGCCCGTACAGGAGACGTGGTATATCGTCAAGTACGGCGATACCTTATCGGGGATCGCATACCTGTACGGGACAACATGGCAGTACCTTGCGCAGATAAACGGTATCAGCAATCCTAACCTGATCTATCCGGGTCAGAGCATCAAGGTGACCGGAGATTATGCGGCATCTCCGTCATGCGGGTCAACGTATACGGTACAGAGCGGTGACTGCTTGTCAACAATTGCGGACCGGTTTGGCGTATCGTGGCAGTCGATTGCATCGGCAAACGGTATATACAGCCCATATCTGATTTACCCAGGGCAGGTACTAAGCATCCCGGGAGGATCATCCGGAGGCGGTCAGTATTACACTGTGCAGTCAGGAGATACACTGTCCGGGATTGCGGCGGCATATGGTACATCATATCAGCATCTGGCGCAGATCAATGGGATTAGCAACCCAAACTTGATCTATCCGGGACAGCCGATCCGCATACAGTAGAGCGTAACAATACCCCGGAGCCGTTGACTCCGGGGTGGAATATTGTATCATCTTGACAAGGATATGCGTCTGCTGTAAAATCAGGATGTGTCACTTTTGTGTCACAAGGTTTCCAAAATCGTTGATTTTACTGGCGATAGGGCGCACTCGATCCCATGACTTTTAATCAAGTTGTCCAGGGTTCGAATCCCCGCACGCTCAGTAGGAGGACAAGCCGGAAACGCTGTATTTATGCGGTGTTCCGGCTTTTTCTATGTTCTCTGACCGTTGACAATTTGACAGGATTTAAAACAATATAAATGTGTCAAATTTGGGTCAATGTGTCATTCTCGGGTCAGAAATTAATCGCATCATTGACCGCGCCGGCGGCATCTTCTTTTTCCATCACCACATGATTATACACTTCCAGTACCATCTTCTCTTTGTCGCCCAGGAGCTGCGCGATCCTCTTGATCGAGATCTTCGGGATTTGGTAACAGAGCATCGTGCAGTAGTTGTGCCGGAATATGTGCGCTGTGAGCCCCGTGATCGGCTCCTCCGTGGCGTTTTGCATCGCAGATATAATTCTCTCCCACATCCTGCGATAACAGCTCAGAGTGGCAGGATCGCCGCTCCTTGTGGTAAACAGGTATGTCTTGCCGGATGCTTTGAGCTCGTCCACGTATGTGCGGATCGGCTGGAGGATCTTATTCGGAATCGGAAGAGTTCGGAAGCCGTTCCAGGTCTTTGTGTCCTTCTGACGTGGGTGTCCCTGCACAAACTCGTGCGCACGGTTGACGCTGACAGTCTGATCGGTAAAGTTAAAATCAAACACGGTCAGAGCAATGCACTCCTCCCGGCGCATACCACAGCCGTACAAAAGATACACAAAAACCTGATCAGAATCGTACTTGTAGTCAGCTTTAAACACTGCTTCTTTCTCGGCCGCGGACAGCGGACGCTTTTCGGGAGCCTTATAGTCCACGCTGGGCGTATTGGACTTGATCGTCTCATATACGTCCGCAGAAAAGAGCCGATCGGCGACAGCGGAACGGAGAATCTGGAAGAAGACCATCTGGATCTGCTCTTGCGTCCGCTCCTTGCTTTTCGCTCGGTTCAGGACCATCTGAAGATGTATCCGGTCGATGTCCTGTAATTTGACCGTTTCCAGGGCGCTCAGATGCTTCTCGAT
>JFBN01315920.1_pt1 | contig 10877 bp, 12 predicted proteins | sample 768741 | NCBI WGS metagenome assembly JFBN01 (sample SAMN01983846, study PRJNA193217) | chicken gut metagenome | biome: terrestrial biome; isolation source: ceca of Broiler chicken | host: Gallus gallus | place: United Kingdom: England | collected 2010-09-07
CCCCTCGTCGAGCAGCAGGGAGCGGCTCGCCACGACGGGCGCCACGCGCTCCATGCGCTCGGCCTTCTGCAGGACGGTGCCGAGCCTCTCCTGGAAGGTGACCTCGCCGAGCTTGGGCAGGTAGGCCTCGAGCGGGCGCTTGAGGTCCTCCTCGTAGAAGAACTTGGCGTCGTCGAGGCGGGCGCGCACCACGCACTCGTTGCCCTCGATCACACGCCCGGCGTTCTCGGGACGCGTGTTGGAGACGACCACGAACTCGCGCGTGAGGTTGCCCTCGGCGTCGTAGATCGGGAAGTAGCGCTGGTTGGAGAGCATCGACTCGCAGATGATCTCGTGCGGCACGGCGAGGAACTCCTCGTCGAAGGTGCCCACGAGCACGCTCGGCCACTCGGTGAGGTTGACGACCTCGTCGAGCACGCGCTTGGGCGTGTCGACGTGCGCGCCGCCCCGCTCGGCCTCCACGCGGGCAATCCCCTCAGCGATGACCTCGCGGCGACGGTCCTCGGTGAGGACCCCGGCGGACTCGAGCACGGCCTCGTAGGCGGCCGGCTCGCTCACGACGTGCTCGCCCGGGCCCAGGACGCGGTGCCCGCGGGTGGTGTTCCCGCTCGTAACGTCGGCGTAGCGCACCGGAACGACCTCGCTGCCGAGAAGAGCGCAGATCCAGCGGATGGGCCTCACGAAGGTCTGGTGCTCGCCGCCCCAGCGCTGGCTGCGGTAGTTGGGCCACTCGAGCGAGGCGATCACGCGCTCGGAGAGGCTCGAGAGGATCGGCATGGCCGGCGCGGCGGCCACGCTGCGCTCGGCGAAGACGTACTCGCGGCCGTCGGTGTCGACGCGGCGCACGAGGTCGGAGGCGCTCGCGCCGAACTTGCGCGCGAACCCCTCGGCGGCCTTGGTCGGGGCGCCGGACTCGTCGAAGGCGATCGAGGCGGCCGGGCCGCGCCTCACCTCGTGGATCTCCTCGGTCTGGCAGGCGACGTCGGAGACGATGGCCGCCAGGCGACGCGGGGAGGAGACGACGCGGACCGCGCCGTGGGCGAGGCCGGCCTCGTCGAGGCCCCGCTCGACGAGCGGGCCAAGCTGCTTGACGGCGTTGATCAGCGGGGCGGAGGGCATCTCCTCGCAGCCGATCTCGAGCAGGAAGTCACGGGTCTCGGCCATCTAGGCCACCTCCCCCTTCTCGGCGGCGTCGGCGCGGCCGGCGACCTCGGCGAGGTACGCCTCGCAGCAGGCCTTGGCGACGGCGCGGACGCGCAGGATGTAGTTGGCGCGCTCGACGGCGGAGAGGGCCCCGCGCGCGTCGAGCAGGTTGAAGGCGTGGGAGCACTTCATGACGCAGTCGTAGGCAGGCAGCGGCAGGTGCGCCTCGAGGCACGAGTGGCACTCCCGCTCGTAGTCGTCGAACTTCGCCCGCATCATCTCGACGTTGGCGACCTCGAAGTTGTAGGCGGAGAACTCGCGCTCGTTCTCGAGGAAGACGTCGCCGTAGGTCATGGGGGTGCCATCGGGCAGGTAGCTCCAGACGAGGTCGTAGACGCTCGTCACGCCCTGGATGTACATGGCGATGCGCTCGAGGCCATAGGTGATCTCCACCGGAACCGGGTCGACCTCGATGCCGCCCACCTGCTGGAAGTAGGTGAACTGCGTGACCTCCTGGCCGTCGAGCCAGACCTCCCAGCCCAGGCCCCATGCGCCGAGCGTCGGGCTCTCCCAGTCGTCCTCCACGAAACGAACGTCGTGCAGGTCGGGGTCGAGGCCGATGGCCTCAAGGGAGCCGAGGTAGAGGTCCTGCGAGTCGGCCGGGGAGGGCTTGAGGAGCACCTGGAACTGGTAGTAGTGCTGCAGGCGGTTGGGGTTCTCGCCGTAGCGGCCGTCGGCGGGGCGACGGCAGGGCTGCGGGTAGCAGGTGCGCCAGGCGCCGGGCCCGAGCGAGCGCAGGGTGGTCGCCGTGTGGAACGTGCCGGCGCCGACCTCGGAGTCGTAGGGCTGCATGACGGTGCAGCCCTGGCCCGCCCAGTAGCGCTCGAGCGCGAGAATCATGTCCTGGAATGTAAGCACCTTTTCGGTCATGGTCGTCCTTCTCTCGTAACCGGGGCGCCTAGAGCGCTCTGACGTCCCAGATCGGCCAGTAGATGAAGCGTGCCCTCGATGTTACGTCATCGACGCTCACGGGGCCGAAGTAGCGCGAGTCCTTCGAGTTGGTGCGGTTGTCCCCCATCACCCAGACCGTTCCCTCGGGGACCACGTAGGGGTAGGTGATGCCCTCGGAGCCGGCGAGGTCGGAGAGGGACTCGGTGGGTCGCCCGCCCACGTAGGGCTCGTCGAGGGCCTCCCCGTCCACGTACACGACCCCGTCGCGCAGGTCGATGGTCTGCCCGCCCACGGCGATCACGCGCTTGACGAGCGTCTCCCCCTCCTCGAGGGGGCTGTTGAAGGTCACGATATCGCCGGGGTTGGGGTCGTCGAAGCCAAGCGAGACGCGCTCGCCGAGCAGCAGGTCCCCCTCGTGGATGGTGTCGAGCATCGATCCCGAGGGGACGTAGTAGACGCCGAAGACGAAGGTCCTGAGCAGAAACGCGCCCACCAGGCCGAGCACGACGGCGCCCAGGATCCAGAACCTCGGCGCCACGTGGCGCTCCACGCGCCACGTCACGGGCTCGCCCCCGCGCAGGTGACGTGCCATCCTAGTCCCCCTCTCCCCGCTCCGCGAGCTCGAGCGCCCGCGCGCGCTCCTCCGCAGTCAGGTCCGCCGACTCAATGAGGTCGGGGCGCCAGCGGGCCGTGCGCTCGATTGCGCTGGCGCGCCTCCACGCGTCGACGCGCGCGTGGTCTCCGCTGAGAAGCACCTCGGGCACGTCCATGCCGCGGTAGCTCGCGGGCCGGGTGTACTGCGCGTACTCGAGCAGGCCGGCGGCCGAGAACGACTCGTCCACCGCGCTCATCTCGTCGCCGAGCGCGCCGGGCAGCAGCCGGACAACCGAGTCCATGACCACGAGCGCGGCAAGCTCGCCTCCCGTGAGGACGTAGTCGCCGATGGACAGGACGTCGTCGGCGAGCGAGTAGACGCGCTCGTCGGTCCCCTCGTAGCGCCCGCAGACGAACAGCAGGCGCTCGTGCCGCGAGAGCCGCTCGGCGGTGCGCTGGCAGAAGCGCTCCCCGCACGGCGAGAAGAACACCACGTGCGGCTTGGCCGGGGGCCGGGAGCACAGGTCGTCGAGCGCCTCGAAGATGGGCTCGGGCTTCATGAGCATGCCCTGCCCCCCGCCGAACGGCGCGTCGTCGACCGTGCGATGGCGGTCGTGCGTCCAGTCGCGCAGGTCGTGCGCCTCGAAGGAGAAGACGCCCGAGCGCTGGGCGCGCCCCATGATCGAGGCGCCCATGTAGGGTCCGAAGAGCTCGGGGAAGACCGAGAGGGTCTCGAGGATCATCGTCACCTCGCCTCCCAGGAGAGCCCGCGCGGGACGCGCACGCTCACGGCCCCCTCATCGGGGACGTTGTCGACGACCTCGGGAATCACCGGCAGGAGCACCTCGCCCGCCGGCCCGCGCACGACCCAGACGTCGTTGGCAGGCCCGGTCAGGACCTCGGCGATCGCCCCCCTCGTGCCACGCTCGTCAACGACCTCGCGCCCGACGAGGCGCTCGCGGTCGTGGAGGGCGAGGTCGGCAGGAAGGTCTGCCACGGAGGCGAGGAGGTATCGACCGACGAGGTCCTCGGCCTCCCCGAGGCTCGTCACGCCGCTCAGGGCCACGAGGTCGCCCGAGCGGCCGCCCGAGGAGCACGACGAGACGACGTGCCAGCGCGAGCCGGACGCGGACGGGGGCACGACGGCCACCTCGAGGCCCTCGTGCACAAGAGAGGGAAGGCCGTGGACGGGAACCGTCACGACCTCCCCTCTTCTCCCGTGCGGCTTCTCCACACGGGCTATGCAGCGATACTGAGCGCGCATGCCAGACTAGCCCACGACCTCGACTTCGACGGCGGTGCCGACGCGCTGGCCCAGGGCGCGGGCGAGGGTGCGGATTGCCTTGATCGTGCGACCCTTGCGCCCGATGACCCTGCCGGCGTCCTCCTCGGAGCAGGTGACCTCGATGAGGGCCCCCTCCTCGGAGTCGGTGACGTCGAGCGAGACGCTCTGCTCGTCGTCAACGAGGCCGCAGACGATGTACTCGACGAGGTCGGCGACCTTGTCGGACGGCAGCTCCCGCTCCTCGGTCCCGTCGAGGACGCTGTCCGTGGTCCCCATGGGAAGACCTACTCGGCGTCAGCGGCGGCCTCGGCCTCGGCCTCGGCGGCAGCGGCGGCCTTGGCGGCAGCCTTCTTCGAGATCTTGGTCTTCTTCTCGACGACGGGCTGGCCGTTCCTGGCAACGTCGATGAGGTGGGACACGGCGTTGGTGGGCTGGGCGCCCTTGGCGACCCACTCGTCGACCTTCTCGAGGTTGATGTCGATGACCTTGGGGTTGGTCAGCGGATTGTAGCGGCCGACCTCCTCGATGTAGCGGCCGTCGCGCGGCATGCGGCTATCGGCGACGACGACGCGGTAGTACGGGCGCTTCTTGGCACCGTGACGGGCCAGACGGATCTTGACTGCCAATGAAAACTCCTCCAGACGAGCGGTGCGCGTGGACTCAGGTGGTGGCCGCACCGCGTGGCCACAAAACAGCTACTAATCATACGACTCTTCATTGTGGCCGCAAGGTGCAGTTTTTGTGAACGTGTCGTGCCCACCTGCGAGCGGCCCGGGGCATTCAGAAGAAATTCAGTGCCGCTGGGTAGGATAACAGGGTCGAGGCGGCCTCGCCGCAGCAAACCGAGAGGACCTTCCCATGAACGTACTGGTGATTGAGGACGAACGCAACCTCGCCGACGCCATCGTGCACATACTCGAGGGTGACTCCTACCACGCCGAGGCCTTCTACGACGGGCGCAGCGGCCTTCGCGCCGCCCTCTCGGGCACGTACGACGCCATCGTGCTCGACGTGATGCTTCCCGGCATGGACGGCACCGAGCTCGTCCACGAGCTGCGCCGCCAGGGCATCGCGGTCCCGGTCCTCATGCTGACCGCGCGGACCTCGACCGATGACAAGGTCCGCGGGCTCGACGCCGGGGCGGACGACTACATGACCAAGCCCTTCGAGGCGCCCGAGCTTCTCGCCCGCCTGCGCGCGCTCACGCGCCGCCGCGGCGACGTCATGCTCGACGAGATCACCTTCGCCGACGTCACGCTCGACCTCACCACGCACGACCTCGCCTGTGCGGACTCGTCCGTGCACCTCTCCGGAAAGGAGTTCGAGGTCATGCGCATCCTCATGGGCTCGAGCGCGCGCGTCGTCTCCAAGCAGGACCTGCTCGCGCGCGTCTGGGGGGACACCGACGCCTCCGAGAACTCCGTCGAGGCCTACATCTCCTTCCTGCGCAAGAAGCTCGCCCACATCGGCTCGGGCGTCCAGATAACCACCCTGCGCATGCTGGGCTACCGCCTCGAGGTCTTTGGCGAGTAGGCGGGACTCGAGGTGCTCGCCAAGCTCAGGCGGGAGTTCGTCGCCATCACCATGGTGCTCGTCGGGCTCGTCCTGCTCGGCGTCCTCGGCTCGTCGTTCGCCTCGAGCGCTCTGACGCAGCGCGACCTCACGCGCCAGGCCCTCGAGCGTGCCCTCGAGGGCGACGTGAGCGGGGTGCGCTTCGGCGACTCGACGGGCCAGGACGGCCCCGACGTCATGCTCACCGTCACGCTCAACGTCTACTGGGACGGCTCGGCCGAGAAGGTCAGCGACTCGCTCCTCGACATAGGGGACGACACGCTCGAAGACGTGCTGAACGAGGTCATGGCGAGCAGCGACCCCCTCGGCGAGAGCTCCACCTACCCCATCTCCTGGCTGCGCGCGGACGCCCCGTGGGGCTGGCGCGTCGCCCTCGCGGACACCTACTCGCGCGACGCGACGCTGCGCGCCCAGGCGAAAAACGACATCGTCATCTTCGCCGCGTCCATGGGCGTGGTCTTCGTCATGGCGTACCTCTTCTCCGGCTGGGCGCTCAAGCCCGTGGCCAAGGCGTGGGAGCGGCAGAGGCGCTTCGTGTCCGACGCGTCCCACGAGCTCAAGACGCCGCTCGCCGTCATCCTCGCGAACACGCAGATACTCGAGGGGGACCAGACGCTTCCCGACGAGGCGCGCCGCTGGGTCGACAGCACCTCCGACGAGGCCAAGCACCTGCAGGGGCTCGTCGAGGACCTGCTCACGCTCGCCCGTGCCGACGAGCAGGAGGCGTCGGGGGCCACCTCCCCGACCACGAGGCCGGGCGTCGACGTGACGGGGCTCGTCTCCGGCTGCGCGCTCGAGTTCGACGCCGTCGCCTTCGAACGCGGGTGCTCCATCGAGTGCGACCTCGCCGAGGGCGTGACGGCCACCGCCGATCCCGACCAGCTCAGGCGCGTGGTGAGGACCCTGCTCGACAACGCGACCAAGTACGCCGACACCGGGACGGCCGTGACGGTGCGCCTCGTGCGCGACGGGCGCCGGGCGAGGCTCACCGTCAACAACCGGGGCGAGGTCATCTCCCCCGACGCCCTCGAGCACCTCTTCGACCGCTTCTACCGCACCGACGGCGCCCGCGAGCGCCAGAAGACCGGCGGCTTCGGCCTGGGGCTTGCAATCGCGAAGAGCCTCGTCGAGGCCATGGGCGGCAAGATATCGGCCGCGTCGAGCGAGCGGGACGGAACGACCTTCACCGTCACGCTCTGAGCACAGGCTCGGGAGTCGCGCCGAACGTGCATAATGGACCCATGGAGCGAAGCGAGGACATGAGCCGGACGGGCACGGGCGACGCGCTCGCGTGGAGGGGGCCCGCGGTGGGCCTTCTCGACCTCGACGCGTTCTTCGCGTCCGTCGAGCAGCTCGACCACCCCGAGTGGCGCGGCAGGCCGGTCATCGTGGGCGGCTCCGCCGAGCGCCGCGGCGTGGTCTCGACGGCCTCCTACGAGGCGCGTCGCTTCGGGGTGCACTCCGCCATGCCCTCGGCTACCGCCCGGCGCCTGTGCCCGGACGCCATATGGACCCAGGGCAACTACGCCCGCTACCGCGAGATGAGCGACCGCGTCATGGCCGTGCTCGACGCCGAGACCCCCCTCGTCGAGCAGGTCTCCATCGACGAGGCCTTCTTCGACGTGACCCCGGGGCGCTTCTCGAGGGAGAGCCCCGTGGAGATCTGCAGGCGCGTGCAGCGGCGCGTGGCCGAGCTCGGCGTGACCTGCTCGATCGGCATCGGCGTCAACAAGACCGTGGCCAAGATCGCCTCGGAGCGCGAGAAGCCCTGCGGGCTCACCGTGGTGCTCCCGGGGACGGAGCGCGCGTTTCTCGCCCCGCTTCCCGTCGGTGCCATGAGCGGAGTGGGACCCGCCACCGAGCGACGGCTCAAGGCGTTGGGGGTGCGCACCCTCGGCGAGCTCTCCCGCGTCGACCCGGGGCTGCTGGAGCGCACCTTCGGCGTGCTGGGGCCGCGCATGGCAGAGCGGGCAGCCGGGCTCGAGCGCAGCCAGGTCGCCGAGGCGGCCGCCCCGGACGAGGCCAAGTCGGTGTCTAACGAGCGCACCTTCGAGCGCGACCTGCTCGACGAGGACGAGATCAGGGCCGCGGTGCGCCACGTCGCCTCGGTGGTGGGCCGCCGGCTGCGCCGGAAGGGCCTCGCCGGCCGCACGGTGACCCTCAAGGTCAAGTACGACGCCACGCGCTCGCGCACCGCGCAGCACCAGCTCGGCGCGAGGACCGACGACGAGCGCGTGTTCGGCGAGGTTGCGGTCGGCCTTCTCGACGAGCTCTGGCAGCCGGGGGACCACGTGCGCCTCGTCGGCGTGGGCGTCTCCGGCTTTGACGACGCGACGGCCGAGCAGCTCAGCCTCTTTTCCGAGGGTACCCCGCACGCGCGCGGGCGCGACCTCGCGGCGCTGTCCCGCGTGACCGACGAGCTGCGGGACCGCTTCGGGGACGACGCGGTCGGCTACGGGCGCGACCTGCGCTTCCGCGGCCGGACCTCGGACACCATGCCCATGAACAAGGACGACTTCTAGCGACGGCCGGGCCTAGCCGAGGTCGAGCTCCACGCGCGGCGCGTCTGCCCAGAGGGACTCGAGGCGATAGTAGTCGCGCGTCTCCGGGCGAAACACGTGCACGACGACCGAGCCGTAGTCCAGCAGCACCCAGGAGAGCCCCTCGCGCCCCTCGCACGAGAGCGGCGAGACGTCGCAGTTTGCGCTGACCTTCTCGCGCACCTCGTCGACGATGGCGTCGACCTGGCGGGCGTTGTCGCCGGAGCAGACGAGGAAGTAGTCGCAGACGTCGGTCACGGGCGACAGGTCGAGAAGGACGACGTCGGAGGCCTTCTTGGAGTCGGCGGCGAGCGCCGCGACGCGGGCGAGCTCGAGCGGGGTTGTGGGCATTCGTTCTCCTTACGCGCGGTCTGCGGCCCGTCTGGCCGCAAGCGCATTGTACACGTCGACGGTTCCAGGGTAGAGGTAGCGCTCGCCCTCGACGACGTAGACGACGCCGCCGACGAACGACTCCCAGAAGAGGTCGTCGAGGGTGGCCTCGCCCACGAGGGAGCGCACGCGCTCGATGCCCGGCGAGGGCGGGCGCAGCGGCTCGATGCCGTCGGCGACGAACAGGACCTCGTCGAGCGGGCCCATGTCCGCGGCCGCGACGGTGTGCGTCTCGATGGCGTGCCACACCTCGTCGGGAAGCTCGGGGTAGCGCGCCGGGAGCGTGCGCGCCGCGATGATTCCGTGGAGCAGTGGGCGGACGAGCGAGAGGTCCACGCCCATGTCGATCCCGAGCTCGCGGGCGCGAGCCTCCTGCTCGACCCCGGACGCGGCCTTCTCCCAGTCGTGCAGCAGTCCCGCGCAGCGCGCGAGGAACGGGTCGACGCCGTAGGCCATCGCGAGCCGCTCGGCCGTGTCCGCGACGGAGCGCGAGTGGGCGAGGCGGCGGGGCTTCGATGAGAGCTGGGCGGCGAGGTCGGACTCGATGCGCGCCAGGAGCTCCTCCCGGGAGGCTGCGCGCGAGGGGTCGCGGTGCGCGCTCATCAGGCGACCACCTCCCTCGTCTGCCCGTAGCGGCTGCGAGCCGCCCCGTAGAGGCCGTGCTTGTGCAGGTAGCCGGTCACCTGGTCGGGCGTGAGGTAGCGCAGGCTCTGCCCGGCACGCACCCGCTCGCGCAGGTAGCTCGACGAGATGGCGAGCGCGGGCACGGACAGGTAGGTCACGTCGAAGTCGAGCCCCGATGCCGCGATGGCGTCCCACGCGCGGTCGAGGTCGTAGCCGGGGCGCGTTGCGGCTACGAGGTGGGCGAGGCGCGCGATGTCCGCCGCGTCTCGCCAGGTGACGATCTCCGTTATCGCGTCGGCGCCGGTGATGAAGTAGAACTCCACGTTGTCGGGGTAGAGCTCGCGCAGCAGGCGCAGCGTGTCCGCCGTGTAGGTGACGCCCGCGCGGTCTATCTCGAAGCGGGACGCAACGAAGTGGGGGTTGTCGGCGGTTGCCAGCAGCGTCATGGCAAAGCGCTCCTCGCCCGAGGTCACGCTCTGGTCGAGCTTGAAGGCCGGCCTGCCGGCCGGCATGAAGACCACGAGGTCGAGCCTCAGGTCGTCGAAGGCCTGCTCCGCGGCGACGAGGTGGCCGTAGTGGATGGGGTCGAAGGTCCCGCCCATGATGCCGAGCCGGTAGGTGCGCCCGCTCTCCGCCCCGAGCACGGGGAGGTCGGCGGCGCGCAGGGCCCGCTCCCCGGCGCTCATCTCGTCTGCCCGTCCCCGCGCAGGACGTACTTGGTCGTGGTGAGCGCCTCGGCGCCCATGGGCCCCCGCGCGTGGAGCTTCTGCGTGGAGATGCCGATCTCCCCTCCCAGGCCGAAGACCCCGCCGTCGGTGAAACGCGTGGAGGCGTTGGCGTAGACGGCGGCGGCGTCCACGCCGGCGAGAAACGCCTCGCAGGCGGCGTAGGACTCGCTCACGATGGCCTCGGAGTGACCGGTGCCGTAGCGGTTGACGTGCGCTATCGCGGCCTCGACGCCGTCCACGCAGGCGACGCTCATCTTGAGGTCGAGGTACTCGCGCCCCCAGTCGGACTCGGCAGCCTCCCCCATCGAGACGCCCACCCCCGAGGCGACCTCGCGCGCAAGGGCGTCGCCCACGAGCTCTACCCCGCGCTCGGAGAGCGCGGCGAGGACGGGCGGCAGGAGGCGGCGCGCGGCACAGGCGTCGACGAGAAGCGACTCGGCCGCGTTGCAGACGCCCGGCCGACTGCACTTGGCGTTGACGACGATGTCCACGGCCTTCTCGACGTCGGCGTCCTCGTGCAGGTAGACGTGGCAGTTGCCAGTGCCCGTCTCGATGACCGGGACCGTTGCGCACTCCACGCAGTGACGGATGAGCGAGGCCCCCCCGCGTGGAACGAGCACGTCCACGAGGCCGTTGGCGCGCAGGAGCGCGGTGGTCTCGGAGTGGGACGCGTCGTCGGGGACGTACTGCGCCGCGTCTGCGGGCAGGCCGGCCTCGGCGAGCGCGTCACGGCAGCAGTCGACGATCGCCTCGCAGGAGTCCTGCGCAGCCGAGCCCCCCTTGAGCACGCAGGCGTTGCCGGAGCGCAGGCAGAGCGCGAAGGCGTCGGCCGTGACGTTGGGGCGCGCCTCGTAGATGACGGCGACCACCCCGAGCGGGACGCTGAGCTGCTCGACGCGCACGCCCGAGGAGAGCGTGCGACCCCCCGTGACGCGGCCGACCGGGTCGTCCTGCCGGGCGATCTCGCGCAGCGACGAGGCTATCGAGCCCAGGCGGGCCCCGTCGAGGAGCAGGCGGTCCTGGAGCGGCGCGGGCATCCCGGCCGCGCGG
>JFBN01011636.1_pt1 | contig 10869 bp, 9 predicted proteins | sample 768741 | NCBI WGS metagenome assembly JFBN01 (sample SAMN01983846, study PRJNA193217) | chicken gut metagenome | biome: terrestrial biome; isolation source: ceca of Broiler chicken | host: Gallus gallus | place: United Kingdom: England | collected 2010-09-07
CATCGGCCAGCAGCTCCCGCAAGCGGCTGCCCGCCAGCCACTTCCGTTCGGTGAAGAGCGGAATTTTCTCATGGCGTTCCCCGGAGATGCGTCTGCCCCGGGGAGGCGGAAGGGTGATCTCCTGTTCGAAGTTCGCCGGACCGCGGACCCGAAGTGTCCAATCCCGAAGGATTTGAACGGTGTATTTGCCGGTGGTTGACATTACTCTATAACTCCTTGATATTCAAATTGTTGATATGTCCTTCCAAAAGGATGCGGTCCGTTTCCACCTGTTCGAGAGAGAGATGATGGATCTCCAGAAAGCCGGGAAGGGAGGCCAGATGGGTCCCCAGATTTTCTCCTTCGCCGATCTGACGGATGTTCCGGAATGTGATCGCGTCGTAGCGGAGATGGTAGTCGTCGGGATTTTCCATCCGGCCGACCGCCTGGTTGCCGAGGTCCGGACCGAGGCGCTCACAGTTCACGGCGATCAGTTTCGGGTGCGCATCCGTTTTCCAGAGATACCGCTCCTCCTCCGAATTCTGAATTTGCAGTGCGAAGTAGGTTTTGTCCCGATCGACTTCGATCTCCTCGAACAGAATGTCCCGGATGCGCGTGTCGGCCGAGCCGAACCACGTGGTGACGTCCATGGCAATCGCCGAAAGATGAACGATCCGGCACTTTCGGAAAACCACCCGTTCGATCGGAAAGGGGTGTTTCCCGTTCCAGACTTCCATGGCTTTGCCCCAGTCGCACCAGAGGACACAGTTTTCAAACAGAATGTCCTGAAGGGGGGTGTCTTCACCGTCCAGATGCGCGCCGCGGGCGACAAGGCAGTCGTCGAAGGAGCGGATGAACGAGTTGCGGACCGTGACATTCTGCGACGCGCAGATGTCGATTCCATCCGAATTGTAGCGCCACATGCCGATGAGCTTGATGTTGTCGATCACGACGTTGCGGCAGTTGTTCCGCACGATGACCGCCCAGAACGGCGCGTCGCGGAGAACGATCCCCTCCACAAAAAGATTCGTGCAGCCGAATGCGACAAATCCGCTGGAATAGGCCGCATCGCGCGGAGTCAGTCCCCGTTCGCGGATCCGGATGGAGAGCTCCGGCTCCCCCTTGCTCCAGTCGTTGCCCCGGCAGAGCTCCGAACTGTCCAGAATCCCCCGGCCGACAATCCGGACATTCTTTTTCCTCAGGAGAAGAATCGCTCCGTAGACGACCGCGCCTTCGTCGATGCAGACCGTCTGTCCGTCCTCCGGTTCGATCACTCCCGCGTGATGTTCTCCCGGTCCGAAGTAGAGTTCTCCCGGGACATGTTCATAGCGGAACGGCGGATTGGCAAACACATGCAGCACAGAATGCCGGTCCCCCGCCTCGACGGTGAACTGACACGGCTCCCCGAGACGGAGACGGATTCCCCCCTCCGTCCGTTCCATCGGGATTTCCTGGGCAAGAGGACGGATCTCCACCGATTCCATCTTCCCTTCGTCCGAGCGGATCTCCAGCTCTCCTTTCCCCTCGCAATCCAGATCGAAGGAGACAAATTCCGTCCACTCCGTCTGATCCATGTCCCGCTGTTTCCCCGGCCAGACCCGGTTGAGCGGGAAGGCGGAGACCCGTGCCTTCTGAACAGGGAGTTCTTTCCCGTTCAGCCATACAGTGAATTTCATAATGGAATCCTTTTTTTTCCGCGGACGGCATCCTCTTCCTTCACAAACGTTCCGGGGGCGGAACGGAAGAGCGGAGTGATTTTGGAATTCACATACTCTCCGTGACGTCTCTCCGGGATTTCGCGGATTCGGTTTTCTGCAATGCCGTACATCGGGTTTATTCTCCCAGAACAACCTCGTAATAGGAGATCAGATGACCTTTTCTCCAGAGGTTTTGGAAACTATACTCCGTATGCGGAATTTTTGCAAGTTCCGCACCGTCGCGATTCCGGGCGGTCACCGAGCGGATGCGGCGGCCGAAGGTGACGGTCGCAGGAAGCTGACAGGATTTCGTCCGATAGAACGTGACAAAGATCTTTTTTGCGGATGCAAGACTCCGCTCTTCCGTTTTGAAGCCGACATTCACGGGGGAGCCGGACTCCAGGCGGATCAGCGTTTTTCCGCCGTCCCGAAGCGTGAGATCGGAGGAGCCGAGCATCAGACAGGTCAGACGCGACGTGTCGTGTAGGTCGACCGTTCCGTTCATCACCGCCAGGAACAGATCGTATGCCGGGAGACGGCCGAAGAAGCTCCATGCGTCGCCGCTTCCGGAGGGACGGAACTGTTTCGGCGCTTTTTCCGGTCCGTGCGCAAGATCGCCGATGAACGCGCCCCAGGTGGATGTCTCGCCGCGGAACGTGCCGGCGCCGGTGTCGATTTCAAGTTTTTTCCGCCAGTCGCGCCAGACCTTGCAGAACTCCGCTTTGGTCACCGGCATCTTTGCGCCCGCACGGACGATCGCATCATAGAGAGCGTCCTTTTCCGCCTGCGTGTCGAGGAATCCCTCCGCGGAGAAGGTTTTCCCCTTCAGGTACGAGTCCGCCGGTTTGCCCCAGCGGTCCCGGAGCGAGTGGGGACGGATCCGGAAGAGGTGTTTTGCCTTGCTGAAGTCGCCGCTCGGTATCGACGGCTCGTTGACGACCAGATCCGCATTCCAGCGATACGGTCCCTCGTAGGTCCGGACCCGGGTCGCCGTATACAGAAACGGCACAAAGTCCGAAAAGGTCATCCGGTTGAGTCCGCGGAACGGCGCGGCGTAGAACACGTGGTCCAGCGGATAGGCGATCTCCATGCGGAAGGGCGGCGGCGTCAGTTCCTCCGACCGGACCGCGATCGCCGCGGCCAGATTGGCCATCGTGCAGTAGAAGTGCATCTCGTGGAGAAGATCGATGCTCCGCTGTTCGTGGGCGTCCTCCGGATAGAGGTAGTCGGGCGTGATGTCCGGACCCGGAATCGAGGCGGAGAAGTCGTACAGATACGGCTGGCCCATTGCCTTCTGCACCGCGGCGGTGATCAGACAGCCCCACCAGCTGTTCTCGCAGGCAAGATTCGGACCGTACTCCCGGGCGATGACCGGTTTGTCCGGCGCCGCCGCGTAGACCAGCGGAGCAAGCCAGGAGAGCGATTTCAGAAATCCGTAACCGGTCCGGTTCCAGTATCCGGTTCCGCCCGAGACGGCGTCGAGTTCCCGGTTTGCCGCGGCGCGCTGGACATAGTAGTTCTCCGTGTCCGGTCCGCAGGTGGTGATGATGCCGCGGAAGCCCAGGGAGCGCAGATGGTCGCGCATCTGACGGAGGTAGGAGCTGTAGAGCTCATACATGAATTCGAAGCCTTCGGAGGCGACCGGGTCGCTGGTCGTTTCTCTGCCGAAGGTGGCTTCCGTGACGCGAAGGTCGTCCATTTTCACCTGAAAGCCGGAGGAGTCGTTTCCCCATTTCGAGGCGTCGCCGGTCGGCGGAAATTCAATGTTGTCGAAGGTGACTTCCGTTTTGCCGGCGATCAGCGGGATTCGTCCCCACTGTTCGCGGAGTTTGTCGATGGTGGCGTATTTCCGTTTCAGATAGTCGTGCCAGATCGGGTAGAGGATGTTGCGGTCCTCCGGCTTCATGTTCTGCCAGAGCGCGCGCCGGCCGAAGCCGCCGCCCAGAAAGTTGCATTCATTTTCGATTTCAAGAATCAGAACGGTCGGATCGTCCGCCGGACGGATGTTGTTCCGGAACGGATTCGGCGGGTTCAGAAGCATCTCCATGATTTTCTTGCGCCGGGCGATCATTTCCGGATGATAGAACATCGCCTGCATCTCCTGGGAGATGGTGCGCAGTTCCCAGGAAAACGCGCCGAACGTGATCTTCAAATAGAGTCCGTGTTTGTGCGCCGCACCGATCAGGCGCTGGAACAGTTCAAGGTAATCCGGGCGGTAGATCATCTTTTCCGAGTCCAGAAGACTCATCGGGATGTTGTTGATGTTGGACCAGACGCCGTCGGGCATCGTGGAGAAGAAGATCCGCAGCGAGGAGATGCCGAGCTCCTTGTACCGCTTCATCAGACGGTCGATGCCTTCGCCGTCGGGAGAGCCCAGACGATTGGTTTTCCACAGCTCGTAGAATTCACGCTGATCGATGTTGCGGCCCCAGAGAAACGGCAGTTCGGTGCCGTCGGAAAAACGCATGAAATTCCCGTCCGGACGGAGCGCTCCGCGGCGGTCGATCGCATTGTTCACCAGCGAGGAGAGATCGGGCCAGGAGCGGCTCGGATTCAGAATCCGCGACAGTCGGTCTTTCGAGGGAATGGACTGGAATGCGACAGAACGCCTGTCGTCCCCGAAAATCTCGAATCCGGCTTTGCGCAGCCCCTCCATCTCGTCCGCGAATCCGGCGCTTTCCGGCGCATGAAAGCCGAATCCGAGGTAGAACGAAGCCAGCTCCAGCCCTTTCCGCTCCTCTTTTTTGGCGGGGATCCACAGACGGATCGTATGTTTCCCTGCGGAAAGAGAAACGCGTTCTCCTCCCGTCCAGAAGTAGGCCAGACTCTTGTAGTACACCCCTCCGACGATGATAAACGGCTTCCCGTCAATCGACGTCCGAACCCGGTTCCCCTGCGATTTCGGCGCCGGATGACGGAGATTCGCAAACAGTTTCACGGTTCGCGGTTTATCCAGTTCAAATGTGAAAACCGCTTCGGTGTTTTCCGGTTCAAAGTCGATCGCCTCCCGGTAGAAGGAATCGGTATCCCGGATGATTCCGCCTCCGCGGAGTTTTGCATCGTGCAGACGGAGGAGGATCCCCTCTTTCCACTCCGCATCGTCCACCTCGTTCCGGACGGATCCCCGGATTTGCTTCAGCGCCTCCGCCGGCGGGAGAACGCGAGTGTCCGGCGTATCGCCCAGTTTCAGGACAAGATCCCGGGTTTTCTCCCCGGCTCCGATCAGAATGACCGGGGAGAGCTTCCGCTGAAAACGGGCGATCGCACAGGGCAGGGGGCGTCCTTTTGCATCCAGAACACGGATCCGCGGCAGGTTCTCGTCCCGGAAGAACTCCGCGACCGGGAATTGTTTTTTTCTCATCTCCGGGATCAGCAGATCGAGCGGAAGAGCAATGAACGGACTCTCCCGGTCCAGACGCAGACGGAATTCCGCCGTTTCCGCCGGGGATTTCGTTTCATTGCGGACCATCGCGGCCGTGACCGCAAAAATTCCCGTGACAACAGGGGTTCCCGCAACGGGGCGGATGGTCACATCGCGGACCCGTCCCGGCTGTTTGAGTTTCAGCGTGCAGGCGTAGAGGCCGACCGCTCCGTCCGGGTTGGTTCCGGACCAGGCCAGCGCTCCCTCGGGAATCCGTTTGCGGACATCGGTCCATTCCCAGAGATTTTTCCCGGTCACCAGCGGAAACTCTTCCGTCCGTCCGTCGGCGAAGCGGACCCGGACATCCGCCGCGTGGTGTCCTTTTTCCGCCCAGGCGCTTCCGGTCATCAGCGCAATCCGGTTGCAGACCCGGTTCACCGGAAGCGTGAAGCCGGACGAACCGAACGGAGAATGGATGGATTTCAGAATCACGCAGTTCCTGCCGTTGTTTGCGGCGGGATCCGCCACGAGGAAGGGAATCTCCATCGCGGTGTGAAGTCCGGAGGAGAGGGTGCGGAGATCTTTGCCGGGCCCCTGGTCGGTCCATCCGCCTTTTCCGTCTCCGGCCTTCTCGTCGATGCAGCCCATGTTCGCGGCCCGAGTCAGAGAGAGAGGGACGTATTCGTTCCGCTGGTCGAGCGGCGGAAGAACTCCGTTGTTCCGATAGAGAAAGCTCACGGTGACGGGGCGGTCCTGTTCAACCGGAATCACAAAGGACACCGGTCCGAGATTCCATGCCGCCAGACAGGCGTTCCCCGCTCCGGCTTTCCGGGGATCGTACAGGACGCCTCCCGGCGTTGTCCGGGCTTTCGGAACCCGGTAGAAGCCGAACCCGGCTTCGCCCTCTTCGGCGCCGCTGTTGCGGATCGGTTTCCCGTTCACGGTGATCTCGTCGAACAGACAGGCCTTTGCCACGTCTTTCCCGTTCTGCTGGACGGCTCCGGCTTTCAGTTCAAATTTCAGACGTCCGCCTTTTTTCGGTGTGATGGTGAAACTTCCCCGCGTCCACTTTTCGGAACGGGGAAGGAAAATCAGTGCCATTTTGTCCGCGTTGATGCCGATCCATGTGGCGTGCGCTTTCCGGATTCCCGGCTCGTTTTCAAACGCAAGAGGAATCGGACTGCCCGCGTGCCCGACCACGACCATCGGTTCCGGATCCGGTGCCGAAAAAACAAGAAGGGGAAGAAGAAGGAGGAGTGAAAACAGTTTGTTCATACAGGAAATCCTTTGCTGGTTTAGTTAAAGGGGTGCCACGCGTCCGAAGCGGTGTCGCTGTTGGTATAGGCAACCTTGGGAAGGGCGTAGAAGACATCGGGATTGGAGCCGCCGGAAACGGAGTCCGTGTGGCCGTCGAACATCAGAAGATTGCAGATCCCGTTGTGCTGAATCCAGAGACGGGAGATCGTGTTGACTCCGCCGACGGCGATGTAGAAGGGCCGTTCGGAGGAGTAGTGCTTGGTTTCCGCATAATATAGGATGGAGGCGGGGCGTTTCACCTGGGTGTTCCGATGCGCCTGATAGGTGGCGCTCTCCTCGGATCCGAATTTCCAGTTCATGCCGTATCCTCCATTGCACCAGTAGCCGGACTGCGAGGCTGTGAACCAGGAATCTTCCGGCCGCTTGTTGTAGTACAGACGGAAAAATTCGTGCGTCGTACTCAGAGTGGATTCACATTGAATGGTTTTCATGTTGATGTATTTATCCCGGACCAGGATCTGGAACGGCCGCAGGACCCCGTCTTCCGCAACGATCCCGTACGGAAGAATGGCTCCGTCAAAATCATTCTGATAGAGGAACTGCGCAAGCCCGACTTGTTTCAGATTGCTGTTACAGCTCGCCGAGCGGGCCTTCTCCCGCGCAATCTTCAGCGCAGGAAGAAGAAGCGAGACAAGAATTGCGATGACAGAAATTACAACAAGTAATTCTATCAAAGTAAAATGGATTCGTCCTTTCATACGAAGCGGCCTCCCTTTTTGAGTTTGTTTTGTATGACAATGGTTTTTTGTGACGGGTTCAGAAGAAGACCCACGGCGGCACGGGCCGCCTGTTCCGCATCCGGAATGGTCGACCATCCGGCATACTCCTGATGCGAAGGGGTGTGATTGACCTCGTTGTCCGTGATGAATTCGCAGTCGATCCCGAGTTCCTCGCAGAGCGGGGGAAGGGTTTCCGCGTAAAGAGTGTCGCAGAACAGAAGATCCGGTTTTTCGGATCGGATGATGTCCCGGAACTCCTCCATGGTCTCCTGGAACACTTTCCCTTTCCCAATCCGGCGGACCGCCTTTTCCGGGAGTTCCCATTTCCGGATGAGGGCATCCGCCAGGGACATGACCCCTGTATTGGCAATCTGGAAAACTCTGTCCGGTTTTTTCAGGTGCCGGAACAGCTTCTGTTCCGCCTCTTCCGAGGAAAGATGCACCTGCGGAATCCCCGGATAAATCCGGTCCGAGACGACCGCCAGCGCAATCCCGGAGGCCAGAACCTGTTTCATGAATTCTCTGGAGGGATAGGCGGTGTTGAAGACTCGCCAGAGTATTCCGTCGAGTCCCAGATTCTTCAGCTCCCGGATCCGCATTTCCTCGTCATGGAAACTGAAGCGGATCGGATGAAGCATGCAGCCCGCCTCCGCCAGCGTGATGTGAAAATGGCCCATCATCCGCGCTTCCGAAACACCGTAAATGAACTGACTGCCGTCCGCATTGATGATGCCGATCAGCGGCATGCCTTTCTGAACCGGGGTGGCCGAGATATGGTTCAGGCGCGGATTGGTGAACATCCCGATTCGCGGTTTGGCGATCAGGTACCCCTCGTCGCGCAGACGTTCCAGTTCGTACCGGGCTACACGCCGCGTGACGGAAAACTGTTCCGCCAGTTCATAGGATGACGGAATCCGGACCGCTTCATTCCCCGCCGTCCGCAATATCCCGAACACGTAGTGCCGAATGGAATTCGATTCCGGTATCCCGCTGTTTTTTCCGTTTTTTGTCATCTCGTTTGTCCTAGGTTGTCCCAGTTTTAAAATTATAACACATCTCGCTGATTTTGTCAAGAGGATGGTGAGGGGGAAAGGGGAATTTTTTCAAAAACTTTTTCCGGCTCCGTTCCCGGCCGCCTGCCGGGACGGAGGAACATGGGGGAAAACGCAGAGGAGCTCCGGGAAGGATTCCTATTTCAACGCATCCTTCAGACGCATGAATTCCGGAAGAAGCGGGAACGGCGCGGATTCGAGAAGTGCTTTCTGCCGCTCCTGAATCGGATCCGCTTGGGGAAGTGACACATCCGCATGGCGCTCAAACAGGGAGTCGACTCCGCTTTCGAGGATTCCGGGAAGCTCTTCCATCGGAATCGGCGGATAGGGCTGCAGGCCGACCGACAGAAAATAGTCGGAGAATTTACTTCCGTCTCCCGGAATTCGTCCGCTTGCGATCCGCAACGCCGGAATTCCGTATGCGTGGGAGACGATCAGTCCGTGAAGCGAGGTGGAAAGAATCCGTTCGCAGGAGCAGATCTGATCCGTGATGGATTCCACGCTCCGGTTTCTGGTCTGCAGGGAGATCAGACGGATTGTATCCTCTCTCCCGCGCAGCAGATGGCGGAATTCGGCAAAATCGTTGTTGTGGGCAATCAGTCCGAGCGGACACTCTTTTTTCCGCCGGTTTGGATAGACCAGGGGCAGCAGCAGTCCCGGATCGCCGAGAGGCAGTTTTTCCGCTCCGGCGTATCCGCATTCGGCGGCTCGCCTGCGCGTCAGCGGTCCCCGGACCGCGCGGATGTCCATTGCAGGGTCGATCGGATCGTTCCCGTAGGTGATTCCGGATCCCCAGATCGTGCAGTTGCTCCTGCCCAGTCCGATGATGGATCCCACCGCAAAGAGAATCCGCGACTTCCGTGCATAGGAAAAGGAGAAATTGTGAAACCCTTTGAAGAACAGAAGATCCCGTCCGCGAATCATCCAGTCCAGGAGAAAGCGCTTCAGCGTCAGCGGGGTGCAGGAGACCACCTCCTCCCCGGAAAGCCGCGAGACCAGATACGCCGAAAGATCATCCCCGTAGTTGTTCTTGAAATAAAAAAGCCGGATCATAGATCTCCTTTCCCCTCCGGATTCAACACCCGGAGAATGCCCGTCCGGAAACGATTCAGATTTTCCTCCGTATAAGGAATCACCGGATGGTCGCTGTTCAGAAGATCCACCGTCAGATCCTCCACGTCCACCAGATATCGAACACCGTAGCGTCTGTTCAGAATCTCGCAGCTTTCCAGCTGATGATCGTCAAAATGCTCTCCAAACCGTTTCAGGCGGGGCACCACCAGAAACGGTTTGTGCATCCGCATCAGTTCGATCTGCACTCCAAGGCCCGCATGGGAGATGACAAGGCGCGCTTTCGAAAAATACTCCTGAAGCGACGGCGCGTAGTCAAAGGTCCGGCAGTTGCGGACCGCGAGATGTGTTTTTCCCGTCTGAACCACAATCTCCTCATCCGTCTGTCCCGCCAGTTCATCCAGTTTCTTCAGGAGTCGCGGAAACGGTTCGCTGGTCCCGAGTGCCGAAAAAATCATATCACAGGATCCCTCCGATGTATTCCGCCTTTTTCCCGTAGAGCGGAAGAGCTTCCTCCCATTGCACATAAAAACGGTCCACCAGCGGATAGCAGATTTTCGCCGACATCGTTTTCGTCCGGTACCGGGACGCCGTCTCGACAAAGATCGTCTTCCGGAACAGCAGTTTGGCCGCGAGAATGGCGGCTGTCCCGCATTCCGCCCCCGTTGAAACCACCCACTCCGGCCTCAGAAGCAGAATCAGAAAAAACGCCTTGAAAAACGATGGAATCATCGTCAGAAACGGACTCCGGACCCTTCGATATCCATAGCTCCGGAATGCAAGGCTTTTCATGCGCGGCGTGTATTCCGTAAAAAGAATCAGCTCGGTCCCCGGAAGATTCCCGAACAGGGCCAGTCCCTCGGTCAGATGTCCTCCGCTGGTGGCGGCCAGAAGTATTCGCGTTTTTTTCATCGTTCGATTCAATCCGGATCCCCTTTTTCCCCGGGATCCCGTTTCCCCTGATGGAGCGTACAATAGCACTGCGCAGGAGGTTTTCAAATTCCAAATACCGTTTTCTGCAACACTTCCAACTCCTTTCTCCCGCCGGAACGGACGATCTTTCCGGATCGGAAGCGGCTCCGGAGTCTGCGGAATCCGTCAGCGGATCCGCATCCCGCAGCGGGGGCAGATCACTCCAGGGGTCCCGCACAGAAGAAGATACAGAATCCCCGGCAGGATCCCGCAGAGAAGCAGAATCAGAAGAAGACATCCCGAACTTCCTCCATCCCTCTTTCCCGGTCCGCGATACCCGCAGTTCGGATTCGGACAGATGATCTCCTCCTCTTTTCCTCCCCCGGTCAGTCCGGAAATCAGCAGTGCAATCAGCAGAATAATGACGGCAGCCGTCAGCAGATGTCCCATGAATTCCTCCGCATTCGTTGTAGAAAATATATCCGCGGAGATGGATTTTTCAAGTGTTTCCGCTTCTCCAGCTTATTCTGCCGATTCCTGCCCGCTTCCCGGCCGGTGCAGACGGAACAGCGCACTCTCGCCCCGCTTCATCTTCAGTCGCAGAACTTTCCCGCACGGACAGCGCTCCTTTGTGATCGCATTTTCAAATTCAAATTCCTCCGGGAAACGGAATTCACACTCGCCGCTCCTCTTGCTGTGCACCCCGAACCAGCCGGGGGCGTAGAACACCTGATCGCCCCGCCGGGAGAAGAGATGGACCC
>JFBN01010920.1_pt1 | contig 10864 bp, 10 predicted proteins | sample 768741 | NCBI WGS metagenome assembly JFBN01 (sample SAMN01983846, study PRJNA193217) | chicken gut metagenome | biome: terrestrial biome; isolation source: ceca of Broiler chicken | host: Gallus gallus | place: United Kingdom: England | collected 2010-09-07
TTCAAATCCACCTCTTCCCACCAAGAAAGCCCTTTGAGGAATCCTCGAAGGGCTTTCGCATATATGCAACGATTCACGGGGAGAGACAAAGATACTGCCTCCCTGAACGGCACGATCAAAGATCCTGACAAGAAAAAAAGCGAGCGGACAGGAAATCCTGTCCGCCCGCTTGCCGTTTTCAGAACAATCCCTTCAATGCGGGATACAGCTTAGTGAAGTGACGATAGCGCGCCTCGTAGTCTGCCGCGATCTTTGCATCGGGCAGAACCGTCTCTTTCACGCGTACGATGGCGGAAGCCGCCTCCTGCACGCTCGCATACTCCCCGCAGCCCACCATCGCGAGCATCGCCGCGCCGAACCCGGGGCCCTGCTCCGTCTGCGGGATATCGACGGGCATATTCATCACGTTTGCCACGATCTTGCGCCACAGCCTGCTCTTCGCGCCCCCGCCGCACAGCTTGGTGCGCGGGATACAGGCGCCGTTCTTTTTCGCCGCCTCCATGCAGTCGCGGAGCGCGAACGTCACGCCATCGAGCATGGCGAGCGTCATCTGCCCGCGCGTGGTATCGGGACGCATGCCGATGAACGCGCCGCGCGCCGTTACGTCGTTGTGCGGGCTGCGCTCGCCCATGAGATACGGGAGGAAATATACGTCGTTTTTTCCGAGGCACTCGTCCAGTCCCGCCTCTTCCTTTTTATAGTCGTCGGACTGCAGAATGCCGTTCACCCACCAGCTGTTACAGCTTGCGGCGGATAAAATACAGCCCATCAGGTGCCAGCCGCCGTCTGCATGGCAGAAGGAGTGCAGCGCGTTGACCTTGTCCTCTTTATAGGATTCGGACGACACGAACAGCGTGCCGCTCGTGCCGAGCGAGATATTGCAGCCGCCCTCGCCGACGACGCCCGTGCCCACCGCCGCCGCGGCGTTATCCCCCGCGCCCGCAATTACTCTGACGGATTTCAGCCCCACCATGTCCGCGATCTCGGGTTTCAGCATGCCCACGACCTCGTAGCTTTCGTGCAGTTTGGGGAGCTGCGCCTCGGACATGCCCACGAGCTGCAACATCTCGGGCGACCAGCAGCGGTTTTTCACATCCAGAAGGAGCATGCCGCTCGCGTCCGAAAGATCGGTGCAGAACGCGCCCGAAAGCCGGTATGCCAAATAGTCCTTGGGCAGCATGATTTTGGCAATGCGCGCGAAGTTCTCGGGCTCGTGCGCTTTCATCCAAAGGAGCTTGGGCGCGGTGAAGCCCGCAAAGGCGATATTGCCCGTCCATGCGGAGAGCTTGTCTTTCCCGACGACCTCGTTGAGGTACTTCGTCTCCTCCTCCGTTCTGCCGTCGTTCCACAAAATGGCGGGGCGGATGACGTTGTCTTTTTCGTCGAGCGCGACCAGCCCGTGCATCTGCCCGCCGAAGGAGATGCCCCTGACGGCGGAATTATTCTGCCCCGCAAGCAATGCTTTCAGCCCGCGCAGTACCGCCGCGAACCAATCTTCGGGGTTCTGTTCGCTCCAGCCGGGGTGCGGATAGGAGACGGGGTAAGTTTGCGTATTTTCCGCCAAGATTTTGCCGTCCGCGGCAACGAGCAGCATTTTCAATCCGCTCGTGCCGAGATCGATGCCGATATATGTATTCATAGATTATCTCGTAAAATTTCTTTTTTTGAGGACAAAAATAAATTTTACGACTTCAGGGGAGCCATGCCGACACGCGCGGAGCGCTGACAGCAAGTTTCCCCTCGTCGCACAAATTTTCGCCCTCCATTATACTTTGTGCGCCTCACCCCTCCTTCTCAAGCGCAAGTATGTGCAAAGGCGGGGCGCAGGCGCAGGGAAACCCTGCTTGCGCAAAAATCTTAACCTCAGAACGGATTCTCCGTTTTATAGAGAACGCCCGCGGGCTTGTTGAAACCGATCTCCTCAACGCCGAGATACTTGAACACCTCGAAGAGCGCCTTGCCGAAGTGACCGAACGCGACCGCGCCGTGGTGCTGGAACCCGCCTTCGATGAGCACATGGCGGTAGAACCTGCCCATCTCGGGAATGGCGAACACGCCGATGGAGCCGAAGGAGTGCGTTGCGACGGGCAGCACTTCGCCCTGCGCCACATACGCGCGGAGATGATTGTCTGCCGTACTCTGCAGACGGAAGAAGGTGATCTTTCCGGGAACGATGTCCCCTTCCAGCGTGCCGTTCGTCACTTCCACGGGCAGAGACCGCGCCATGATCTTCTGGTATTTCATCGTGGGGTTGCACAGTTTCCCCGCGCAGGTGTTCCCGCAGTGAAAGCCCATGAAGGTATCCGTCAGCTTGTAGTTGTATTTGCCCGCGATGTCGGTGTTATACAGTTCCTTGGGCACCGTGTTGTTGATGTCGAGCAATGTGACTGCGTCCTCCGAGACGACCGTGCCGATAAACTCCGAAAGCGCTCCGTAGATATCCACCTCGCAGCTCACGGGGATGCCGCGACCCGTAAGGCGGCTGTTCACATAGCAGGGCACGAACCCGAACTGCGTCTGAAATGCGGGCCAACACTTGCCCGCGACCGCCACATACTCACGGCTGCCCTTGTGCGCCTCGATCCAATCGAGGAGCGTCAATTCATACTGCGCGAGCTTCGCCAAGATTTCGGGCTTTTTATTCCCCGTGCCCAGCTCCTTTTCCATGTCCGCGACGACTTCGGGGATGCGCTTATCGCCATCGTGCTTGTGGAATGCCTCGAAGAGGTCGAGCTCGCTGTTCTCCTCGATCTCCACGCCGAGGTTGTACAGCTGCTGGATGGGCGCGTTGCAGGCGAGGAAGTTGGTGGGTCTCGGTCCGAACGAGATGACTTTCAGCCGCTTGAGCGCATATACCGCGCGGGCGATGGGCAAAAAGGCGTGGATCATATCGGCGCATTCCTCCGCGTCGCCCACGGGGTACTCGGGGATATACGCCTTCACGCCGCGCAGCTTCAAGTTATAGCTCGCGTTCAGCATGCCGCAGTACGCGTCGCCGCGGGAATCGGAAAGAACGCCGATGTTCTCCTCCGCCGCCGCGCAGAACATGACGGGCGCGTTCATCCGCTCGGAGAACTCCTTTGCGAGCATCGTTTCGGAGATCTCGGGTCCGAAGTTCCCGAGATACACACAGAGCGCGTTGCAGCCCTGTTTTTCGAGATCTGCGAGCGCATGCTTCATATCGGTCTCGCTCTCGACGATGCACACGGGGCACTCGTAGAGATCGCCCTTGCCGTACTTCTTCTCGTACGCCGCCATGAGCGCCTTGCGCCTGTTTACCGACAGGCTCTCCGGGAAACAATCGCGGCTCACCGCCACGACGCCTACTTTCATCTTGGGAATATTCTGCATCATTTTACCTCCGTATGAGTTCCCGTATATTGTATAATCTGCGCCGCGAACTGTCAAGTATTTGGAAGAAACTTTATTCTGCGCCTCGTTTTGGAAGACCGCGGGCGCCGTTCCGCCTGCGGAAGGCGCCGTGAGCGCCCATGCCGCGGCAAGCGTGCGCCTCGTTCCGGATCACCAAAAAAACGGCACAGTCCGTGCCGTTTTTCCCTTTCGGATATTTCAGAAAAGATCGCTATAGAGCGCGATGTTCCCGAACGAGAACGTCTTTTCGCCGCGCTCGATGGCGGAGACGATCTCGACCGTTCTGTCGTTGAAGGGCGTGGGAACGTTCGCCCTTCTCCCCTGCTCGCTGACTGCGCCGTTGATGAAGGCGATCTCGCAAGGCTTGCCGTTTTTCAGATCCTGCAACATGCTCGCCACCAGATTTTTATGCTTTTTCATTGCAACGGGGATGAGCATGAAAGAGATCTTCTTTTTGAACGCGCCCTTGTAATCGAAAAGTTTTACGATGTCGTGTCCCTGCACGGGCTCGACCGTCACGCCGAGCGCGCGGGAGACGTCGATACACTCTTTGATGATGCGCTGGGCGACGCGGCGGGAATCTTTCCGCACGGCGACCTCGCCGAATGTGCCGCCCGTGACGGTGGAGAGCCCCGAGAAGGCGCTGTTGATGAGCAGTTTCGACCAGCGCGCGCCGATAAAGTTATGCTCGATCACGACCGTACCCATGCATTCGAGGAGTTTTTTCGTCTCTTCGAGGCGGTTTCCCCTGCCGTAAGCGCCCAACGAGAAAGTGAGCGCGGAGGGCTCGGAAGTGAGTTCGGAGACGCCGCAGCCGTGGAAGGTCGCACCCCACGCAATGGCGCAGCCGAGCGTGCGGTCGGCGCCGACGATCTCGGCGATGCCGGGTTCGGGGAGCCCGTTCTGGCAGGTGCAAAGCGCGCCGTCCGCCTTGAGGTGATCTTTCAAAAAGCGCACGACCTCCGCGTTGTGCTGCTGCTTCGTCATGAGTAGGATGATATCGTACTCGCCCGTCATTTCTTCGGGGAGGAGCGCGTTGACCTTCTGCGTGAACTCCACCGTACCGACGATCTTTGCGCCGTCGCGCCTGAGCGCCTCGACGTGCGCCCTGTTGCGGTTAACAAGATCGATCTGCACGCCCGCCCTTGCGATGTATGCGCCGAGCACCGTACCCAATGCACCTGCGCCGTAAATGGCATATCTCATACCTGCACCTCTTTTTATTGCGATATTCCGCTGCATGCGGATAGTTTCTCGTCTCGGGGCGGGCGCGTCATGCGATAACAGGGCACGCCGCCGAATCCCTCGTATTCTCCCGTGACGCGAAAGCCGAGCGCCTCGTAGAGGCGCACCGCCGCGGCGTTCTGCTGCACCGCCTCGAGATGATACGTCTCGCCGTCGCGGAGGAACCCGCCGAGCAGCGCCTTTGCGATCCCGCGGCCGCGGAACGCCTTATCGACGCATACGTTTGCGATATACACGCCCTCCGGCTCGCCTTCGAGCAGCCCAAAATAGTCGTTGTAGACCCTTTCGAAACGTTCGTCCGCCACGGCGTCCGCACGCGCATAGGCTTCGAGCATCGCCCGACGCGACGCCTTTACGGGATATTTGTGCCACACGACGATGCCCGCGATCCTGCCGCCGACGACCGCCGTTTTGATATGCGACCAATGATAGACCGTATCCGCCGCGATCATCTGCCCAAGGACACACTCCGCCTCCTCGGGGCGGGAAGAAAACATGTACGGATAGATGTATTCGTCCGTCTCGTAGATGAGCCGCGCGACGGTTCTGATATCGTCCTGCGGCGTAAGGTCGCGGACAATGAGTTCCTGTTCCATATCTCTGCGTCAGCGCGCACTGCGTTCCTTTGTGAGATAGCTGCGGAGCGCTTCGGCGCGGTCGGTGCGCTCCCAGGTGAACTCCTCGCGCCCGAAATGCCCGTACGCCGCCGTCGCCGCATAGGCGGGACGGTTCAGCGAGAGCGCCTCGATGATCGCCGCCGGACGGAGATCGAACTCCTTTTTCACGATCTCGGCGATCTCGTCGTCGGGAAGGCGCCCCGTTCCGAACGTATCCACGAATACGGAGACGGGACGCGCCACGCCGATGGCGTATGCGACCTGGAGCTCCACCTCGTCGGCAATGCCCGCCGCAACGAGGTTCTTGCAGATATAGCGCGCCATGTATGCCGCGCTGCGATCCACCTTCGTCGCGTCCTTTCCGGAGAACGCGCCGCCGCCGTGCGGGCATCTGCCGCCGTAGGTATCGACGACGATCTTCCTGCCCGTGAGCCCGGAATCGCCCTCGGGTCCGCCAATGACGAATTTGCCCGTGGGATTGATGAGATAACGCGTTTTTTCGTCGAGCAGCGCCGCGGGGATCACGGCGTCGATGACGTGTTTTTTCATATCCGCGGCGATCTTATCCTGCGGGATCTCCTCGGCGTGCTGCGTGGAGACGACGACGGTATCCACGCGCACGGGCGTTTTGTCGTCGTACTCGACGGTGACCTGCGTTTTGCCGTCGGGGCGCAGATAGGCGAGCTCGCCGCTCTTGCGCACCTCTGTGAGGCGCTTTGCGAGCTTGTGGGCAAGCATGATGGGCAGAGGCATGAGTTCCTCCGTCTCGCGGCAGGCAAAGCCGAACATCATGCCCTGATCGCCCGCGCCGAGCAGGTCGTAATCGGTGCCGCCCGCCTTCTTTTCGGCAGAGGCGTTCACGCCGAGCGCGATATCCGCGGACTGCCCGTGGATGAGCTCGATGATGTTGCACTTATCGTACGCAAAGTCGCCCGTATCGTAGCCGATCTCGCGGATGACGCGGCGGGCAACGGCCTCGTAATCGACCTTGCCGCGGCAGGAGACCTCGCCCGTCAGAAAGAGCGTATTATACGCGGCGCAGCATTCGATCGCCGAACGGGCGTGCGGATCCATCCGCAAAAGCTCGTCCAGAATGCTGTCCGCAATGCTGTCGCACACCTTGTCGGGGTGACCTTCCGTCACGCTTTCGCTGGTAAAAAATCTTCTCATGACCGTATTCCTGTGATATCCGTTGTGATTCCTGCTTATTATACTGGATGCGCGGAGAAAAGTCAACGAGAATAGACGGCGGAAGCAGCGCTTTTTGCCGTGCGGCGGGCAATAGAGATTGCTTTTTGTGCGGCGGCGTGTTATAATCGTGCGTATGCAATGCACACTTTGCCCCCTTTCGTGCGGGGCGGACAGACAGATCCGCGCGGGCGCCTGCGGCGTGCAGGGGCTCACCGTCGCAAAATATTACCTGCACCCCTTCGAGGAGCCGCCGATCTCGCACAAAAACGGCAGCGGAACGGTGTTCTTCGGCGGATGTTCCTTAAAGTGCGTGTTCTGCCAGAATTACGAACTCTCCCGCGCACAGCGCGGACGCGCCCTTTCGCCCGCGGAGCTGGCGGAGATCTTCCGATCGCTCGAAGAGGCGGGCGCCGACAACATCAACCTCGTCACGCCCGATCACGTTTCCGACCTCGTTGCGGAGGCGCTCGCCATTCATAAGCCGCGCGTTCCCGTCGTGTACAATTCGGGCGGATACTGCAAAACGGACGCCCTGGCGCGCATCGCGCCCTACGTCGACGTGTGGCTGCCCGACCTCAAATTTTACTCCCCCGCCCTCTCCGAACGGTACACGGGGCGCGCCGATTACTTTGCATACGCGAGCGAAGCGATCCGATTCATGGCGGAAAAGCCGCTCTCCTGGAGCGGCGACGGAAAGCTGCTTTCGGGGCTCCTGGTGCGGCACCTCGTGATGCCCGCCTGTACCTCGGACAGCCTGAAGATCCTCGATTTTCTCAAAGACGCGCTGCCTGCCGGCACGCCCGTATCGCTCATGCGGCAGTATACGCCCATGGGCGAATATGCGAAATACCCCGAACTTTGCCGCACGCTGACGGCGCGCGAATACCGCCGCGTGGTCGATCATGCCCTCGCGCTCGGATTCGACCCCCTCTTTACGCAGAGCAAGGAGAGCGTCGGAAAGACGTATATCCCCGCATGGGACATGTGAGGCTCAGTCGGTGATCTCGTCCAGAAGTTTCACGAGCCGCTCCGTGAGACGGGCGCACTCGTCGGGCGGGGCGCACCGGAGGCGTTCGCGGATGCGCCGCGCCTCGGCAAGTTTGTTTTTCATACCAAAAGCGTTTGCAACCAAGGAGATTTTATGCTTGCCGCATTTGAAAACGTGACATTCGGATATGCGGGCGTTCCCGTTGTGGAGAACGTCTCGTTCACGCTGCACGAAAAGGAGCGCGTGGGCTTTCTCGGCGGCAACGGCGAGGGCAAGACGACCATTCTGAAACTACTGACGGGAGCGCTCGCGTCCGATGCGGGCAGCATTGTGAGAAAGCGCGACCTTACGCTCGGCTACCTCGAACAGACGGGCGGATTCACGGCAGACTGCACCGTTTACGGCGCGATGGAGGAGGTGTTCGAAGAGGACAGAAGGCTCCTGGAACGCCTGAAAGAGACGGAGCTTGCGATGGCGCACGCCGACGAGGCGGAGATGCGCATCCTCTCCGAGCGGCACGAGAGCCTGACAAAGCGCATCGCCGCGCGCGACAGCTACCATACCGACGTGCGCATCCGCACCGTGCTGGGCGGCATGGGATTCGAGGGAATGTATGCGCAGAACGTGGCGACGATGTCGGGCGGCGAACGGACAAAGCTCAAACTGTGCCGCCTGCTCCTGGAGGAACCGGAGCTGCTCGTGCTGGACGAGCCGACCAACCACCTCGATATGAGCACGCTGTTCTGGCTGGAGGACTACCTCTCCTCGTACAAGGGCGCCCTCCTCATCGTCTCGCACGACCGCTATTTTCTGGACAGACTGACTTCGCGCACGCTCGAACTGGAAAACGGGAAACTCACCTCCTACAAGGGCAGTTACTCCCGCTATAAGGTACTCCGGGAAGAGGAGCGCAAAGCGGAGGAGCGCGCATACGAAAAGCAGCAGGAGGAGATCAGGAAACTGCGGACGTATGTGGAAAAAAACATCGTGCGGGCGACGACCGCCTCGAGCGCGCAGAGCCGTGTGAAACAGCTCGAAAAAATGGAAGTGCTCGAACGGCCGCGCGCCCCCAAACGGCAGCCCGTATTCCGTTTTACCTACGACGATACCCCTTACGAGCGCATTCTGAACGCGGAACACTTCGACCTGACGGTGGAGGGAAAGACGCTTCTGAAAGACGCCTCTTTCACCCTTATGCGCGGACAGAAGTGCGCGATCCTGGGCGACAACGGCACGGGCAAGACCACCCTTCTGAAGTTTCTGCTCTCCGCCGATCCCCGCGTGACGCGCGCGAGGTTCGCGCGCATCGCCTACTACGACCAGGAAAACGCACGGCTCGACCCTTCTGAACGCGTTCTGGACGCCTTCTGGGGCGTATACCGCAGCATGAGCCGCACCGACGCGCAGTCCCTCCTTGCCCGTACGGGACTTGCCGCGGAGGATATGGAGAAAAAGGTGGGAGAGCTCTCGGGCGGGCTGAAAGCCAAACTCGCGCTCGCCCTGCTGCAAGCCGAGCGCGGCAACGTACTCGTGCTGGACGAACCCACCAACCACCTCGATCTGCCCGCGCGCGAATCGCTCGAGGCGGCGCTTGCGGCATTCGACGGCACGGTGCTGTTCGTCTCGCACGACCGCCGGTTCATCGAGGCGATCGCCGACCGCATCGTATACCTCGAAAACGCGTCGCTGACCGATTTTACGGGGAACTATGCGGACTTCATCGCGCGGCGGCGCTCCGCTCCCGTTCCCGCGCCCGAGAAGGCGCCGAAAGAGCAGCGGACGGCGGGCTACCGCTCCAGAGAGGAGCGCGCAAAAGAGGCGCAGCGGCGCAGCCGCGTGAAAGAGATCGAGACGCGCCTCGCCGCGATCGAGGCGGAACAGGCGGCGCTCACGGAGGAGCTCGGCGCGTGCGGCAGGGATTTCCGCCGCGCCCAAGAGACGACGGAACGGCTTGCGGCGCTCTCCGAGGAATCGGAGGCGCTGTACGAGGAATACGGCGCGCTCATCGATTGACCGCACACAAAACCGCCCCGTGCGGGGCACGGGGCGGTTTTATCCGGTTTTCATGCGATCATGCGGGCAGTCTTACAGCCGTTACTCGATGGCGATCGATCTCGTCTCGATCTGCTTGGGCGCAGCCTTGGGAACGGTAAGTTCCAGCATGCCGTTGTCGTACTTGGCTTTGACGCTCTCGACCTCGACGTCGTCGCCGACGTAGTAACTTCTCTGGCAGGAGACGCGGCACTCGCGGCGCAGATACTTCGGGCTCTTTTCCTTGCCCTCTTCCTCTTTTTCGGCCTTCTCGGCGCTGACCGTCAGGTAACCGTTATCGAGGGAGACCTTGATCTCGTCTTTCTTGAAGCCGGGCATCTCGATGGAGAGCTGATAATCCTTCTCCGTCTCCTTGATGTCGGTGCGCATGCTGTCGAGCTGTTCATCGTAAAACATGGGTTTGAAGAAGTCCTCGAACACGTCGAACACGTCTCCGTTATTTCTCTTCTGAAGATAGGTTTTCATACTTTTTTCTCCTTTGGTGCCTCCCCTTCGGAGGTCATATATAATATACCGCAAATCATTTCCGTTAAAACATTTCCAAACAAAAATTCGGAGGATTTTTTATGAAAGTTGCCATTGTTACGGGAGCCTCTTCGGGCATCGGAAAGCTGCTTGCCGCAGGGCTCGAAAAGCATGCCTCGTTCGACGAGCTGTGGGTGATCGCCCGCGGCGAAGAAAAGCTGAAGGCGCTGCAGGCGGAGGTGAAAGTGCCCGTCCGCCCCGTTCCGCTCGATCTGACGGACGCAGAGAGCACCGGGCGCGTGAAAGAGCTGCTCGCACAGGAAAAGCCCTTCGTCTCCGTGCTCATCAACGCGAGCGGATACGGCGTGTTCGAGCGGTTCGACCGCATCCCCGAAAAAGACGTTTCGGGCATGACCGACCTCAACTGCCGCGCGCTGGCAATGATGATGCACGCCGTACTCCCCTACTGCGGAAAGGGCAGCATCATCGTGAACATCGCAAGCGTGGCTGCCTTTCAGCCCGTGCCCTTCGGCGCGGAGTATGCGGCGACGAAGGCTTATGTGCTCGCGCTCTCGCGCGCAGCCAACCGGGAACTCAGGCCGCGCGGCATCCGCGTGCTCGCCGTCTGCCCCTATTGGACGAAGACGGCGTTCTTCGACCGCGCGAACGGGAACTCCGTCATTACGCACTTCGACTGCATGTACGACCCCGCGTTCATCGCAAAAAAGACCTTCCGCGCCATGAAAAAGAAAAAGGATTACGTTGTACCGGGATTTATCGCAAAGGCGACGCACGCGCTCACGAAACTCCTGCCGCACTCCTTTGTGATGACGGTATTCATCGCGCAGCAAAAGCTCGGTTCACGGAATTTTGCGGACAAAGACTCGTAAAATTTTACAAACATACATTATAAATTACATATAATACAGAGCCG